>Ga0182024_10005485_pt1 | contig 28473 bp, 20 predicted proteins | sample P32metaG_FD_120480 | JGI IMG/M metagenome (GOLD analysis project Ga0182024, IMG submission 120480) | Permafrost microbial communities from Stordalen Mire, Sweden - P3-2 metaG (Illumina Assembly) | ecosystem: Environmental > Terrestrial > Soil > Wetlands > Permafrost | place: Sweden: Stordalen...
ATGAGGGCGAGCGTTTCGACGGTTCCATGGGGCGCGAAAAGCGCTCGTACGGACTCTTCGGTCGCCGTGAAGGGCAAATTGCCTACAAATAGTTTGGTCACTGCAGATTTCTCACAATACAGATAGAACATCGGCAGGAAGTCCCTGCCTCCTGGATCGACGACGCTTTTCGAAGTGGCGGGCTTTGGCGGAAGGAGGCACCGGGATGGCGCTACGAGCCAAGGACTGACAGAACGGATAGGTCACGAGCCGAGGTCGAGATTACAGGAGTTTGCCAGCGCATGCACCTTTTCGTCGATTTAATGGAAGAAAGCGCGGCTCCCCCGTTGCGTTAGAAAATGAACATGCCGATGGCCGCCCCGAACATGAGAATCGTGGTAATCACCACGACTACACGGGTCACGAGGGAGCTCACCTGGCCGTGCATGATGCGTGGATCGCTCGCGACGAGCAGCAGCGCCACCAGGACGAACGGCGCCAAGACCCCGTTGATGATCGCCGACCACAGCAGCGCCTTGATCGGATCGACATTGAAGAAGTCGAGCGCCGCACCAATGACCGTCGCCAGAATGAATACGGAATAAAACGACACCGCATTCTCGAATCTCTCATCCATGCCATAGGCCCAGTCGAAGGTCTCGGCGATCGCGTACGCCGCCGAGCCCGCCAACGTCGGGATCGCGAGCAGTCCGGTGCCGACGATGCCCAGGGTGTAAAGGAAGTAGGCATAGTTCCCCGCCAGGGGCCGCAGCGCCGTCGCCGCATCCCGAGTCGTATTAATCGTCAGAATCCCATGCCGGTGCAGTGTGAGAGCGGTCGTGAGAATGATGAAAAACATGACGAGGTTGGAGAAGAACGTCCCTACGCCGACATCGATGCGCCGGTCGACGATCTCGCGTGAGGTGGCGCGGCGCCGATGCACGACCAAGCGCCGCCCCCGGGCCTTTTCCTCTTCGACCTCTTGGCCCGCCTGCCAGAAAAAGAGGTAGGGACTGATCGTCGTGCCAAGAACCGCCACGAGCGCCGCCCAGGCGGCCGAGCCGCCGGGCCAGGTGGGCAAAAGCGTGTCGTGCGCCACCTCGGGCCAGTTCGGATGGACCAGGAATGCCGTAATGACATACGCGAACAAGGCGACGGCGAGCCACTTGAGGACGCTCGCCAGCTGGTGATACCGCAGCCACACGGTCGCGCCGCAAATCCCGAGGCCAAACAGCCACACGTACAGATGCGAAGGTCCCGCGCCCAGCATTTCAGCTGCGTAGGCCATCCCGGACAGATCGGAGGCAATGTTGATCGTGTTGGCTGCCAGCAAGATAACGGCAATCGTGCCCACGATCCAGCGCGGAAACTTCTCCCGCATGGCTCCGGCAAGCCCCATGCCGGTCACCATGCCGACGCGGGCCGACATCATCTGAACACAACCCATGAGCGGCCAGGTCGCAAATGCCGACCACAGGAAGGAGGTGCCGAACTGCGCCCCGACAACCGAGTAGGTCGCCACCCCCGAAGGATCGTCATCAGCCGCGCCGGTCGTCACGCCGGGACCGAGCGCCTGCAGGACGCGCCTTAAGCCGCTAGCGATTCTTGCAGGAGACACGGTCTCCCCTAGAAGAGCGCTCCGGTGTCATTCCCCAGCATGGCCGCACGCACCATAGGGATGGGCGGCCCGCCATAGGAAAGAAACCGGTCGTGGAATTCACGCCACGCGGCTTGACCGCCGCGAGTGCGAGTCCAGTCATCCCGCAGCTTGCGGATCATGAGCTTGCCCATGGTGTAGTTGAGGTACGCCGGATCGTAAGCGCCGCGCTGCGCTTGTTGCCGGGCGCTCGCCGCATCTGCATACGCCTCGTCGCGGAACAGCCGCTCGGATTCGGCGAGCTTCATGCCATGCGTCTGCATGCCGATGGCGGAGACGAAGCGCACGTTGCGCAGCAGCGCATTCGTGAGCTGACCAATGTGCGTCTCCGGATCGCCGTTGCCCAAGCCCTCCTCCCACATCAGCTCCTCACCGTAGTGGGCCCAGCCTTCCGCAAAGGCGTAGCCCACGAACACTCGGTTGACCATCGCGCCGTTGCGATTCGAATGCAGGAACTGCAGAAAGTGACCCGGCCACACTTCGTGCACGGACGTGAACAGCAGGCCCGCGCGGCCGGGTAGGTAGTCGCGCTGCATTTTGGGCGTCCACGAGGGATTCGGCGGCGCGATGTAGAACACCGAGGCAATACCCTTCTCGTAGGGGCCCGGAATGTTGATGTACGCGAAGTTATCTCGATTGTAGGGCGGCGCTTCCTCGACCAAAGCCTGCTCGGACCCGGGAATCGAGACAAACCCCTTCGCCTCGATGAAGTTTCTAAGATCGGCGAGCTGATTGCGCGCGGCCTGCACGGGACCGCCTTCGGACTTGTTCTGTTCTGCCTTGTCGACGCAGGCCTGCACCGGTTTCCCCGGCAGGAACGCCGCGCAGGCGGCGCGCAGGGCCACCAGATTGCGCGCGAGGTCTGCGTCTCCGACTTTCTCGAGCTCTGTCAGCGGCGGCGTCACGCGTTCGGTTGCTGCAAGCATCTGCGTGAACTTCGCCTCGCCGAGAGCGAAGTCGTCGGTGGCATTCTTGCGGTTGGAGATGAACCAGGCGGAAAGATCGCGCATCGCAGCTTCGGCGGCACCGTTGGCTTGCCTGAACTGCGCCTGCAGTGCCTCATCCGCGACGCTCACGAAGGCCGTGGCAACATCGTTATGGTAGAAATCGGCGAACCCGGTGCATGCGGACAGGCCGCGCTCCAAGAGCGGCCGCGCGAGCGGCAGTCGCAGGTTCGCCTTAATCTGCCCGGTCGCTGTCACGATGGCGTGCTCATAGTTGATGTAGGCGCGCATGCGGGTTTCCAAGGGTGCGTAGGCGCGCGTGAGATACGCAGCCGGATCGAGGCTGTCAATGTAATACGCGGGATTTTTGAAGGGGGCCTCGGCCGTCACAATCCAGAAAAGATCGCGGTCGATGCGCGCGACGAGGCTGTCACGCTCGAAGCGCTGCGCATCGCTGAGCGCCGCATCCTTGAATGCCACGGCACTCGCACGCTCGGCGCGCAGCATCTCCACCTCCCGAGCGATTCCAGTCGCAGACCAGTCCGGCAGCTGTCCGTCGAAGTCGTGCCGCCCGGCTGTTACGGCGAGCGCGGGCTCAGCCTTGAAGTAGGTCTCGAGAAAGCCGTCGCGGACGGTCGCCCAGCCGTTGCTGCTTGCCGGCGGCGCGGCAGAAGAAGCGGCCGGTGCTGCAGGCTTGGGGGCGCGCTGGCAGCCCGCAGCCGCAACTGCAAGTAAACACACCAGCATGACACCGCTGTGGCGTAGTGCGCGCATTCCTTCCCCCTCAAGGCGAAATCATTCCGGCGCGAATATACCGGATACCCGATGCAAAACGCGCCAAGAAGTGCGGTTCTTGGCGAGTGCCGATCTCAGCCGACACAGCGCTCGGCCTGCATGCTCGCCAAATGTCGCAGGCTGCACGGCTTGACGGTTGACATCAAGCGCTCAAACGCCTAGTGATCTCATCAACCAGATCCCATCCAGAATGCGTTGGTGTCTGGCAAATTGAGCGCGACTTACGGCAATCGGCGCAACGGCGCGTAGGACATGTCCAGCAAATCCGCTCGCGTGCGACCCCGCTGGCTGAACCGCACGGTCATCGGCGTCGGGCTCACCTCGCTCTTGAGCGATTGGTCACACGAGACGGCGACCACGCTCTTGCCCACTTTCCTTGCCACCATGGGAGTGGCGGCGGCATGGCTCGGACTCATTGAAGGCGTCTCCGACGGGCTCTCGAGTGTCGCCAAGATGGCGTCGGGGTACTACACCGATCGGCTCAGGCGGCGCAAACCCATCGCGGTTGCCGGCTACGTCGTAACCGCGCTCGGCACAGCAGCATTCGGGCTGGCGTCGAGCCCATGGCATGTGCTGCTCGCCCGAGCGACCGCATGGCTCGGACGCGGTGTCCGCACGCCAGTGCGCAAAGCGCTCCTCGCAGGTTCAGTGACTGCGGAAGCCTATGGCCGGGCATTCGGCTTCGAGAGGACGATGGACACGGTCGGCGCCATCGTGGGCCCGCTCAGCGCCTTCTTTCTCCTTGAGCTTCTCAATCATCGCTACGCGCTGCTATTCGCGCTGACGCTCATTCCGGGCATGCTGGCTGCGGCAACGATGGCCTTTGTCGTAAAGGAGCAAACGCGCACCCCAGTCCCGCACATCAGCTTCGGCGCAAGCCTGCGGGCTTTGCCGAGCCGCTTTCGCCAGTTTCTGGCTGCCGTTTTCATATTCGGCATTGGGGACTTTGCGCACAGCCTGCTCATACTGCTTGCCATGCAAGAACTCGCTCCGACGCTCGGAGCGGCGAAGGCGGCGAGCCTCGCAGCCGGTCTGTACGTGCTGCACAACGCGGTCTATGCGGGCTTCTCAATGATCGCAGGATCTCTCGCCGACCGCTTTGACAAAAAACGCCTGCTCGCCGCCGGCTACCTGCTCGGTGCGCTCATGGCACTTGCAGTCGTCGTGCTACCTCTTAACCTCTGGACGCTTGCGGCCGTGTTTGCAGTCGGCGGCGTATATCTTGCGATGGAGGAACCCCTCGAGGATTCATTTTGCGCAGAACTCGTCGGATCGGCGCAGCATGGCGTGGCATTTGGGACGCTCGCCACCGTCAACGGCGTGGGCGACTTCGTCTCGAGCATCGTTCTCGGCTTGCTGTGGACAAACTTCGGAACCGCGCCAGCATTCGGCTACAGCGCCATACTCTTCGTATGCGGAAGTTTGATGGTGCTGCGGATTGCGGCATCACGGAAGCCGAGCTGACCGGCACGCTACGTTGATCCCACTCCCATCGCATTCAGGATGAATGCGTAGACATCCGCGGCCTCATCGATCTGTATTGTGGTTGGCTTGCCTTGGCCATGGCCGGCGCGAGTCTCGATGCGAATCAGAATGGGCTTGCCTTGGGGATGGGCATGCTGCATGGCGGCTGCGAACTTGAAGCTGTGGGCGGGAAATACGCGATCGTCGTGATCGCCGGTGATGATGAGCGTCGCCGGGTAATCCACATTGGCCTTGACGTTCTGATAAGGCGAATACGCAAGCAGTGCCTTGAACTCTTGCGTGTTGTCGACGGAGCCGTAGTCGGACTCCCAGCCTTTGCCGACGGTGAAATCCCGAAAACGCAGCATGTCGAGCACCCCGACCTGCGGAATTGCAGCTGCGAAGAGATCGGGACGCTGTTCCTCGACCGCGCCCACGAGGAGGCCGCCGTTCGAGGCACCGCGCAAAGCAAGCCGTTGGGGACTCGTCCACTTCTGCGCGATGAGGTACTCGGCGGCGGCAATGCAGTCATCGAACACGTGCTGCTTATGAGTCTTCATCCCCGCTTCGTGCCAGGCGCGGCCGTACTCCCCGCCGCCGCGCAAATTCGCCACAGCGTACACGCCACCGCGCTCAATCCACGCCGCGATCGCCGGCGAGAACGACGGCTCGATGGATATGTTGAAACCGCCATAGCCGTACAGAATGGTGGGCGCCTTGCCGTCGCGCTGAATGCCGCGGCGAGCGGTGATGAACATGGGCACGCGGGTGCCGTCAGCGCTCGCATAGAAAACCTGCACGGTCTCGTAGTCGGATGGTTGAAATCCCGCAAGCTTCGGCGCCCGCCATACTGAGCTTGCGCCGCTCTTGAGATCGAGCCGATTGATGGTGGTCGGCGTCGTAAAGCTACTGTAGCTGTAGTAGGTGTCCTGATCCTTTAAATGTCCCGCGAATCCCTGCGCCGTCCCCAGTCCCGGCAAACTCACGCTGCCGAGCAATTTGCCCTCTGGCGTAAAGCGCAGCGCGGCGCTGTGGGCGTCCTGCAGATACTGCGCGATGAGTTCTCCTCCGACCAGGGTTGCCGCATCGAGCGTGTTGCGCTCCTCGGGCACGACGGTGCGCCAGTGCGCACGATCGGGATGCGCAAGATCAATGGCAATGAGCTTGTAGCGCGGCGCGCCGTCATCGGTCACCACGTAGAGCGTGGATCCGATATTTCCGATGCAGTTGTAGACGGCCGTGGGCTTGGCAATCACCGTCATGATAGGCGCGGATTTGGACGTCAGGTGCTGCACCAGGAGCGTGTTCTGCACCTCATCGCCATGATTCGCCTCGATGATGAGGTAGTGCCCGTCGTCACTGACCGAGCCGCCGACAAACCAGTCAGGATCATCGCGCCTCGTATAAGTGAGTACATCCTGGGCCTGCGCAGTGCCGAGTTTGTGCAGGTAAAGCTTCTCGTACTGATTGGCCGCCTTCAGCGCGTCCGCTGCGCGCGGCGCATCGTAGACGGTGTAATAGAAGCCGCTGCCATCTTTGAGCCAGCTGCCACCGCCCGCCTTGGACCAGCGCAGGGTATCGGGCAGATCCTTGCCCGTGGCGACGTCGCGCACGTGCCAGATCTGCCAGTCCGAGCCGCCGTCGGAGAGCGCGTAGGCGAGGAGCCGCCCGTCATCGCTGACTGCCATATCGCGCAGCGAGACGGTGCCGTCGGTAGAGAGCGCGTTCGGATCGAGCAGCACCCGCCCCTTGTCGGCAGGATCGGAGGTGACGAACAGCACGGCCTGGTTCTGCAAACCATCATTGTGGGTATAGAACCAGTTCGAACCGTACTTCTCGGGTGCATTCCAGCGCTCGAAATTCCAGATCTCCTTCAGGCGCCGCGCGATCTCATCGCGATGCGGAAGAGCCGCGAGATAATCACCGCTGATTTTGCCCTGCGCCTGCACCCAGGCCCGCGTCTGCGGCGAATCGATCTCCTCCATCCAGCGGTACGGGTCGGGCACCGCGATGCCGTGATATTGGTCGATGTGATCGCCACGAGCAGCGGCCGGATAACTGAGATCCGCGACCGCAAGCGCCGGAAGCGTCACAAGGCATGTCGCGGCGAAAGCGCCGAGCGCAGTGCAAGCAGTTCGCATGGCGGGTCCCATCGTGCAGCGTAATGCTCCTAGGGTAATCCGCTGCCGCGGTCAAGGGAAAGGCTGAACAGATCCGCTCGCGCTTTGGCGATTCTAAGTTCCGTGCGAACCGCTTATCCTCCCGCGAGTTTCGACCTGCGTGAGGCCGCGCGCGATGCATGCAATCACCTTGCCGTCCGGGGAACGAGTGCCCTCCTTCGGCCTGGGGACTTGGCAGATGGGCGATGATCCCAAGATACGCGCCGAGGAGATCGCAACTCTTAGGCTCGGGCTGGATCTGGGCGCGACTCTGATCGACACCGCGGAAATGTACGGCGACGGCAGAAGCGAGAAACTCATCGCCGAGGCGATCCGCGGCCGCCGCGAACAAGCGTTCGTCGTCACCAAGGTCTATCCGCATAACGCCTCCGAGCAGGGCTGCATCGCCGCGTGCGAGCGCAGCCTGCGCCGCCTGGAGACCGACCGCATCGACCTGTATTTGCTGCATTGGCGCGGACAGGTGCCGCTCGCGCAGACGCTGGCGGCGTTTCTCGCTTTGCAGCGCGCCGGCAAGATCCGCCACTACGGCGTCAGCAACCTCGATCTTGCAGACATGCAGGAGTTATGGGCCTTAACCGGCGGACAAGGCGTTGCAACCAATCAATTGCTCTACAACCTGGCGCGTCGCGGCATCGAATGGGATCTGCTGCCTTGGCTGCGTGAGCGGCGCATTCCAGTCATGGCCTATTCGCCCATCGAACAGGCCAAGCTTCTGCGCCAATCAAAGCTCGTAGGCTTCGCGAAACGCCATTCGATGACGCCCGCACAAGCAGCGCTCGCATGGCTGCTCGCTCATGAGGGCGTGATTATCATTCCTAAAACCGGCAACCGCGAACGTCTGAAAGAAAATTTTGCGGCTGTCGAGCACCCGCTGACAAAGGCACAAATCGCGGAGCTTGAGCGGCTGTTTCCGGCGCCGACGGGCGCACGTGCGCTCGAGATGCTGTAGGGACCTGCGCGTCGGCGAGGCATCATGACCAGTTTGATTGAGTCGAACCGGCGCTCCCGACCGCAAGGACCGTGCCCATTGTCGCATTTTGTCGATGTTAGCTCGCGGCGGGAAAAGCTGGCATCTTCGACAGCTATGCGACGGTATGTCATTGGACTCGCCTCTGCGCTCGGCCTCGGTCTAGCCGCGTGCGGCAGCGGCGGCGGCATGGCCACCGCTGCAGCAGCGCCCTCGATCACGGCACAGCCGACCTCCCAGAGCACTTTAGTAGCACAGACGGCTACGTTTACGGTGACCGCCGCCGGCAGCGCTCCGCTTGCCTATCAATGGCAAAGGAACGGCACGCCGATTGCCGGCGCGACGACATCCAGTTACACGACCCCAGCCGCAACCCTCGCCGACAGCGGTGGCGTATTTGTCGTCGTCGTCAGCAACGCAGCCGGCAGCACGACCAGCAACTCGGCTACGCTCTCGGTGACCGTGACGGTTCCCGCCGCAGTGGCGACCGACGTGGTCACGTCGAAGAATGATCAAGCACGCACGGGGCAGAACCTGACCGAGTCGATCCTGACGCCGGCAAATGTCAATGCAGCGACATTTGGCCTCTTGCGTGTGCTGGCGGTCGACGGCAAGGTCGACGCGCAGCCTCTATATCTTTCGCAGCTGGCGCTTGGCGCAAGCACGCACAACGTCGTCTTCATAGCGACCGAGCACGACTCGGTCTACGCCATGGACGCCGATACCGGCGCCACTCTGTGGCACATCTCAGCTCTCCTCCCCGGTGAGGTCCCGAGCGACACGCACAACTGCAGTCAGGTGACTCCGGAGATCGGAATCACGGCAACGCCCGTCATTGATCTCGCGGCGGCCGCGCATGGCGTCATGTATGTCGTCGCCATGTCCAAAGACAGCACGGCGATCTACCACCAGCGCCTGCATGCGCTCGATGTCGCGACGGGTGCGGAACTGTTCGGCGGCCCGAAGGAGATCTCGGCGACCTATGCGATCGCCGGCGGCGCGACCACGAGCTTTGACGGCGGTCAGTACGAGGAACGCGCGGCGCTCTTGCTCAGTCAAGGCGTGATCTACACCAGCTGGACCTCGCACTGCGATATGACTCCTTATACCGGCTGGATCATCGCTTACGACCAGATGACATTGGCGCAAAAAAGTGTCCTCAACGTCGCCCCCAACAGCGGTGGCACCGGGCCTGCCATCTGGATGGCGGGCGGCGGCCCGGCCGCCGATGCTGCCGGAAACATCTATCTCTTGACGGCAAACGGTGCATTTGAGACCACCCTCGATGCACAGGGCTTTCCCAACAAGCAGGACTACGCTAACTCCTTCCTCAAGCTTGCACCGGCAGGAGAAACGCTCGGCGTCGCCGACTATTTCACCATGTGGAACGAAGTCGCCGAATCGAACAGCGATACGGACTTGGGTTCGGGCGGCCAGATGCTGCTGCCGGACTTGACTGACGAGAGCGACACCGTCCGACACCTCGCCGTCGGCGCCGGCAAGGATGGCAACATCTACGTCGTGAACCGCGACGTCATGGGAAAGTTCAATGCGGCCGCCAATCACATCTGGCAGGAATTGGATGGCGTGCTGCCGGGAGGGGTCTGGTCGACGCCGGCGTATTTCAACAATGCCGTGTACTACGCCGATGTTGGTGGAACGCTGAAGACATTCGGGATCACGAACGCGAAGCTCTCGAGCGCACCCACTTCGCAAAGCAGCACGTCATTCGGCTACCCGGGTACCTCACCGACCGTATCCGCCAACGGCACGTCGAACGCGATCCTTTGGGCAGCTGAGAATGCTAACCCAGCGGTGCTGCACGCCTATGACGCCACGAACCTCGCTCGTGAGCTCTATAGCAGTAATCAGGCTGCCAACGGGCGCGACAACGTCGCGGCGGGTAACAAGTTCATCGCGGTGACCGTCGCGGACGGCAAAGTCTTTCTTGGAACGGTGGACAGCGTCGGCGTGTTCGGGCTGCTGCGGTAGACGGGTCTCCCGCAAGAAACGGGAATGTTCCTTGCTGGCTCCGACCGATGGCGGACCACTTAAGGAAATAACCATGGCGAACAAAGTCCAAGGCGAAGGCGACTACGAGGCCGCGCGACGCTACAACGAAGAAACGCGCAAATTTGTAAAGGACAAGGAGAAGGCGGGCGAAAGCATTAAAGGGTCCGCTGACCAAGCGACCGATAAACTGACCGCGGCCGAGGAGGCTGCCCTGAAGCATGCCAAGGGCGGCGGCCAAGACCAGCGCGATGCGGATCTGCTGCGAAAGTTGGAGAAGGAACGCTAGGTCGACGCCACGGTGTTCGGGGCGGGCCGGCTGCAGCCTCAGCGGCGTTGTGTAAGTTTATGAATCCTATGGGGTAAAATGCCTCCCATAGAGCTCGCCAAAGGGCTAGAATCATCCCTGTCAAGGAGGTGCGCTATGTTGAAGTCATCGACGCTTGTCCTGTGCATGTTGGGAGCCGTGCTTTGCACCCCAATCGCGCTCGCGGACGATTCAAAGCCCGCTTCCCAGCCCGCTCACGCCTCTGCGCCTAGCACCTGCGTGCACGACACGGGCACGCGCATCAAGCCCCCGCCGGGCGAATGTTCGACCTCTCCGGGCCGTAGCTATTCGAAGGAAGACCTCGATCGCACCGGTAAAACTTCTGTAGCCGGGGCGCTCCGAAATCTGAGCCCTTCATTAACGATCCACTAAGAGGCCCGCAGCGCGTTGCCGACGCCTGCCATTAGGCAGGCGCCCCGAATCTGCAGCGCTCGGCCGTTGCGGTAAGCCTACGCAACAGCTCACGAGCCTCCGGGCCCGTGACCTTAAGAACGCGTGGCCGTATCAGCGTATTCCCGTCAATGTTTGATGCATGGCTCCCAGGCTGCACCAAGGAGGCCTCGAGAATGTTTGTACGCCATCGAGAAAGACACCGCACAGCGCGCCTCGGCTGGTTACGCGCCGCGGTATTGGGCGCGAACGATGGCGTTGTCTCCACGGCGAGCCTCATCCTGGGTGTGGCAGCGGCACACGCAACTCGCAGCTACGTGTTGATTGCCGGGGTTTCCGGGCTCGCCGCCGGTGCGATGTCGATGGCTGCCGGCGAGTATGTCTCTGTGCACTCGCAAGCCGACACGGAGCAGGCGGATATCGAGCGTGAACGCAAGGAACTCAAGACGGACGACGCGGGCGAGCGCAGGGAGTTGACGGCGATCTACGTCGGTCGAGGTCTTGATCCGGCGCTAGCAGCTGAAGTGGCCGATCAGCTCATGGCACATGACGCGCTTGGTGCTCATGTTCGCGATGAACTAGGTATCTCGCAGATGAGTCGTGCACGTCCGCTGCAGGCCGCCTTTGCGTCGGCGGCCAGTTTCGCTATTGGTGCCGCCTTCCCTCTGTTCATCACGTTGTGGGCTCCGCAGCAGGAGCTCATTTTCTGGGTCGCCGGCGTGTCGCTCGTATTCCTCGCGTTCTTGGGCGCGCTCGCGGCGCGCGTCGGCGGCGCCAGTGCCCGAGCCGGCGCGCTACGCGTCACATTCTGGGGTGCGTTCGCGATGGCCGTAACTACGGGCGTTGGCGCCTTGGCAAACGCGATCTAGAGGCGCGCGCATGCTCAATTTCACCGACGTCTCAATACGCCGCGGTCCGCGGCTGCTCTTTTCCGGCGCCACCTTCAGCCTTTTTCGCGGCGAGAAGGTGGCGATCACCGGCGAGAACGGCAGCGGCAAGTCGAGTCTTCTTTGTCTCGTGCGCGGAGAACTGCAACCGGATGCGGGGAGCTTCGATATGCCTGCGCAACTGGCAATTGCCCACGTCTCGCAGGAACTCCTCGCAAGCGAACGGGAAGCGATCGAATTTGTACTCGACGGCGATCCGGAGCTTCGCGCTATTGAGCGCGCCATTCAAAGCGCAACCGCCGCCACGCAAACCTGCGACGAGGGCATCCGCCTGGGAGAGCTCTACGCCCACTATGCGGCAGCCGGAGGCTATGACGCGCGCAGTCGTGCAGGGCGTCTCATGCACGGGCTCGGCTTCACATCGAGGGATGAAACGCGCGCGGTACGGGAATTTTCCGGCGGCTGGCGCGTACGTCTCAATGTAGCGCAGGCGCTCATGTGCCGCTCGGACCTGCTGCTGCTCGACGAGCCGACTAATCACTTGGACCTCGACGCCATCTTGTGGCTGGAAACCTGGCTGCGCGAGTATCCGGGCACGCTGCTTCTGATTGCGCACGATCGCGAGTTTCTCGATCGAGTGGTCAATCGCGTCGTCAACCTCGAGCACGGCATGGCGCACGCGTATCGCGGTAACTACTCCGCCTTCGAAGAGCAGCGTGCTGCGGAGCTTGCCGAGCAATCCGCGCTTTTCTCGCGGCAGCAGCGCGAGATCAAGCACATGGAATCCTTCGTCGAGCGCTTCCGTGCCAAGGCCAGCAAGGCACGCCAGGCACAGAGCCGCCTGAAGGCGCTTGAGCGCATGCAGCGCATCGCGCCGGCGCACGTGGATTCACCATTCGAATTCTCGTTTGCGCAGCCGCCCAAACTGCCGCGACCGCTGCTGGCGCTCGAGGATCAGTGCGCGGGCTACGGCGCACGCATTGTTCTCGAGCACGTCAAACTGACGCTCTCGCCGGGAGATCGCATCGCGCTCCTGGGGCGCAACGGTGCAGGCAAGTCGACCTATATGAAGCTCTTGGCCGGGGAACTCGCCCCGCTTGCGGGCACGCGTACTGAAGCTCGCGACCTGCGCATCGGCTATTTCGCCCAACATCAGCTGGAACAGCTCGCCCCACAGGAATCGCCGCTGCAGAATCTGCGACGCGTTGGTGCTGCGCTCGCTGCACGCGCGACTGAACAGGAGCTGCGCGACTTCCTCGCCGGCTTTGGCTTTCGCGGCGATCGGGTCTTTGAGCCGGTCGGCCCGTTCTCCGGAGGCGAGAAGGCGCGCTTGGTGCTCGCATTGGTGACCTATCTGCGGCCCAATCTGCTGCTGCTCGATGAGCCCACCAACCATCTTGACCTTGAAATGCGTCAAGCCTTGGCGGTCGCCCTGCAGGACTATGCAGGCGCGGTCGTCCTGGTATCGCACGACCGGCACTTGCTGCGAACCGTGGCCGACGAGTTCTACATCGTCCATCAAGAACGCGCCGCGGTCTTTGACGGTGACCTCGAGGATTATGCGAAATGGCTGGCGGAAGCGGACAGCGCGGCGGCTGGACCTTCCGACCGCAAGCTCGAAACGACCGAGTCACGCCGGCAGCGCAAACGAGAGGAAGCCGAGCGCCGCAATCGCCTCAGTCCGCTGCGAGCGGCAATCGCCAAGTGCGAGGGCGAACTCGAACGCCTCGCGCGCGAGCGCTCCCGAGTGCAAGCCGCTCTTGAAGCACCCGACATCTATGCGGACGCCGCTAAAGAGCGCCTCGGCAAACTCCTCGAGGAACGGGCGCAACTCGCTAGCGAAACCGAAAAAGCAGAAGGCGCCTGGCTTGAATCCACTGAAACTCTCGAGCTGCAGCTGCGTAAGCTGAGCGCCGGCTAGACGGAAGAGATTTCTTAGAGAGCGCGCCGCTTCACCAAATTGTGACCCGTTTCTGCGGCGGCAGATACATCTTGTCGCCCGGCTGCACATCGAACGCCGCGTAAAACCCGGGCTGGTTCACAACCGTCCCTAGTATCCGATACCGCGGTGGAGAGTGCGGGTCAGCCTTGATGCGCAAAATCGCGGTGTTCTCGCGCACCTTCGCCTGCCAAGCCTGCGCCCAGCCCATGTAGAAGCGCTGATCACCTGTCAGGCCGTCGATCACGGGTGCCGCATTTGCGCCGAGCGAAAGCCGGTAGGCCCGATAGGCGACGGCGAGCCCTGAATTGTCCGCAATATCCTCGCCCAGCGTGAGCGCGCTGTTGATGTGGTAGCCCGGGACGGGCTCATAGGCGCTGTACTGCAGAGCAATCGCTGCCGTCTTTGCGGCGAACTTCTCGTGATCGTCCCTGGTGAACCAATCGCGCAGATTTCCCTGCGCGTCAAACTGGCTGCCCTGATCATCGAAGCCATGACTGATCTCGTGACCAATGACGGCGCCGATACTGCCGTAGTTGACAGCGTCCTCAGCGCGCGGATCAAAGAACGGCGGCTGCAGGATCGCCGCCGGAAACACGATCTCGTTCTTCTGCGGATCATAATAGGCATTGATCGTCTGCGGGGTCATCTCCCACTCTTCCCGATCGATCGGCTTGCCCAGTTTATTGAGCGCATACCGGTACTCGAACGCGCCGGCGCGCATGACGTTGCCCACGAGGTCGCCGCTCAGGATCTCAAGGCCGGAGTAGTCACGCCACTTGTTCGGGTAGCCGATCTTGGTGATGAGCTTGGCGAGTTTCGTGTGCGCTTCATGCTTGGTCTGCGGGCCCATCCAGTCGAGCGCTGCAATGCTCGTCCGGTAGGCGGCGAGCAGATTACCGACGAGCGCCAGCATGCGCGTCTTGCTCTCGGGCGGAAAATACTTCTCAACGTACAGTTGCCCCAAGCTCTCGCCGAGGCAGCGGTTGACGAGCGCGACGCCGCGCTTCCAGCGCGGCCGATTGACCGGAATGCCGTTCAAGACAGTGCCGTAGAATGCGAAGTGCTCATCTACAAAGGCTCGACTCAAGTAGGGCGCAAAGGCGGCGAGCAGCTGCGAGCGAAAGTAGGCCTGCCATACGCAAAGCTCCGTCTCACCCAAGATCTTGCCAAGAGCCGCAAGGTAACTCGGCTGACTGACGATGACATAGTCGACCCTGCCGTCGAGATCCGCGGCGGCAAGGTACGACTGCCAATCATAGCCGGGCGTCAATAGTGCGAGGTTGACGAGCTCTACTTTGTTGTAGGTCTTTGCCGGATCCCGGTTTTCGACTTTCGTCCATTGAGCTTGCGCAATGCGCGTCTCAAGGAGAAGGACCGCCTGCGCATCGGCCGCGGCGGTTGCGACGCCGGCGAGGGTGAGCAGCTTCTCGATGTGCTCGCGATAGCGGGCGCGCATCTGTGCCAGCTTGGCATCGTTTTGCAGGTAGTAGTCGCGGTCGGGCAGGCCCAAGCCACTTTGATCTACGGCGACGGCGTACTTCGTCGAATCGCGCGCGTCCTGGCCGACACGCGTGGCGTAGACAGTCCGGACGCCAAGGGCGTTGTAGTGTGCAAGCAGCGCCGGGATTGCGGATTTGTCCTGCAGACGCTCGATGCGCGCAAGCTCAGCACCGAGGGGCCGCAATCCCTGATGCTCGAGCTGCGCTTCATCCATGAAACCGCCAAAGAGATCACCCATCTTGCATCGGTTGGCGTCGGCCGACGTCACCGCATCTCTTGCCGCATCCGCCACCAGAGCCCGCAGCGCTTCCTGTTCGGCGTCATCGAGCGTGGAGAATACGCTGACCTCGGATTTGTCCGCGGGAATCTGCGTCGTTTGCAGCCACGTGCCGTTGACGTGCCGGTAGAAGTCGTCCTGCGGGCGAACATCCGGATCCAAATTTCTAAGATCGATGCCGGAGCCTCCGCCGGGCATTGGCTGCGCGGCCGACGCGTTGACTGTCGCTTGCGTGGTGGGCTTTGAGAGCATGTAGAGACGGAAGCATTGCGCCGCAGCGGGCGGGTATTACCACAAGGATAAATCTCCCGCCAGACCCAGCGCTACGGGCGCGCCGCTTGCGGCACGTATCCGCGCATCTTTGGCCATAAGCGGTTCGCGCGGGTCATCGGTGCGGCCCGGTGTTGCAGGAAGTCGCGGCTCATGGTACCCACGGAGCATGAGGATTGTCTCCTATCGCAGGTCCTTGTTGGCGGCGCTCGCCGTGACACTGCCGATCAGTGCGCCGAGCCGTGCCGAGATGAATGGCGCTGAACCCGCAGCAACGGCATCTGCGGAGGTTGTCGAGATTGACGTCACCGGTGAGCGGCCCGGCCCGGGCATGTGGAAGGTTTCGAAGGACAGCCATGTGCTGTGGGTCATGGGTACGCTCGAGCCGCTTCCCAAGAGAATGACTTGGCGGTCCAAAGCGGTCGAAGATGTACTGGCGCAGTCTCAGGAGGTCCTACCCTCGCGTCCCGCATTTGGATTTAGCTGGAATCCGATCGCGGCGTTGCGGTTGTATTGGCAATGGCGAGGTATTCAGAAGAACCCCGATCACGCAACCCTCCAGGCCACTCTTCCGCCGGCACTGTATGCGCGATTCTCGGCCCTGCGAAGCAAGTACGCGCCGCGCGACACTGAAATGGAAGGTCTGCGCCCCATGCTCGCTGCCCTGCGCCTCTTTGAGAAGGGAATCGATGCTTCGGGTCTGAGCTTCCATCATGAGGTACAAAATGCAGTCCTTAAGCTTGCAGAGCGCCGGCACGTGAGACTGCACAAGATGACGCTGCCGATCGATGATCCGCGCGGCCTTCTAAAGGAGATTGGTCAGATCCCAGTGCAGGCACAGATCGGCTGTCTCGAGACAACCGTTGCGCGGCTGGAATCGGACCTAAGTGCGATGAAGGCCCGGGCGGCGGCCTGGGCCGTGGGGGACGTCGATGCCCTGCGCAAGCTGCCGCTGCCGGACCAGCAGGCCGCGTGTTTGGCGGCGCTGTCGAATTCCGCGCGCTTCAAGGATTTAAACGAAAAGACTGCCAGGGCGTGGATGCAGGGTGCGGACGAGGTTCTGGCAACGAACACATCGACCCTCGCCCTGAAATCAATCTATGAGCTCCTGGGGCAGGGCGGAATCCTGGAGCGCTTCCGCGCGCAGGGGTATGCCGTGGAGGGGCCCTGAGCGTCCTTGACTGCCCGGCTCGCCAGTCAACGCGCGCGCCCCGCCGTCCGTTACATCAGGCGGGGCGCCGACAGGAACTCTCGTAGCACTCAAACGTTTCTGTGCTAATAAATTGGGGGCCTTGTATGCCTATAGCTCATATTCGCTCGTTTTTTCCGGCGCTGCTTCTCCTGCTGGCGCTGCCCATCACCTCACATGCGCAGGTCGGGATCGGCGTATCAATCACGCTCGCGCCGCCGGCGCTGCCCGTCTATGTACAGCCGGCCCTTCCGGAGGTGGGCTATATGTGGACCCCCGGATTCTGGCAATACGGGCCGGAGGGCTATTACTGGGTGCCCGGCACCTGGGTTCAGCCTCCCTCCGTCGGCGTGCTCTGGACCCCGGGATACTGGGGTTGGTCGAACGGCGTATATGCCTTTAATGAGGGCTATTGGGGACCGCACATCGGCTTCTATGGCGGCGTGAACTACGGTTTCGGCTATGGCGGCGCCGGATTTGAAGGCGGGGAATGGCGCAATGGCGGCTTCTTCTACAACCGCGCCGTCATGAACATCGGCGGCGTGCACGTCACCAATGTCTACGAGAAGACGGTCATCGTCAACAACTCTACCCGAGTCAGTTTCAACGGCGGTGCCGGCGGCACGAGCGTCCGCCCGACTCCGGCTGAATTGAGCGCCGCCCATGAGCCCCATGTCGGACGGACCCCAGCGCAAGAGCAGAATATTCACGCTGCGAGCACCAATCACGCGATGCTCGCATCCGTGAATCACGGCGCTCCGGCCGTCGCAGCAACGGCCAAGCCAGGAGTATTCACAGGCAAGGGGGTCGTGAGCGCGAGTCACGCGGCGCCGGAAAGTGCGCACGCTCCCGCAGCCCGTGCAGGAGCAACCCACGCGCCGGCCGCGGCCCATGCAGCACCTCACGCACCGGCCGCGAGTCATGAGGCCGTGGCTCATCCCGCTCCTCGGCCCGAGGAGAGCCCTGCGGCAGAGAAACCGGAGGCCAAAGCACCGGCAGCGCATCCGCAGGTAAAACATGCCGCTGCGCCGCGAGCTAAGGCACCAGCAGCAAAGCCCGCAGCAAAGCCCGAGGAGAGCCGACCGGAAGCCAAGGCGCCGGCAGCGCACCCGCAGGCGGCAGCCCCGCATCCTCAAGCGCAACATGCTGCTCCGCCGCCCAAGGCGCCCGCAGAAAAGCCCGAGGAAAAGCACGAATAATCCGCTGTCTATTTAACTCGCTTGGAATGGCCGCAAGGACGCGGTCCCGCGGCGAATACTTCAACAATTGAGCTACGCCTACTGACGAGTTGGCGAGTGGGTAGATTTCCGAACAATGCTTGCGATCTGCAAGACATCGCTCTTGCTCTGCGCAATCCTTGAACTCGAGTTCCCGATGCGGCCACAATCACGGCGCCGCAGCCCGACGAGGCGCCGGCAAGCCGCGCGCGTTTGGGGAACAACGTCGCACCAACAACTGCTCGGCCGCGACGACTGGCACTGCTCTTGGGTGCGCTGCCGAGTCTCTATTTATTAACGCTATCAGCGACGCACGCCGGCGAGCTTGACCTTACAGCAGGTTATGAATAATCGATGCCTGACGTGGGCAACACCGATACGTGGAGGTCGAAATGGTTTGCGGTTGATCCGCCACGCTCGGAAGTCGATGCCATGGCCGGTCGTGCCGTCCTCAACAACTTTCGCTCCGAAGGATCCTTTGCTCAGGCGCTGAGCGTGCGCACCAAGATCAGCGCTCACTTCGCCGGGTCATTGACCTACACGGTGGCGCAGAACGTTCCGCTTGCTTGGCATTCCGGCGCCGCGGTCCAGCTGTGGGCGGAAACTCCGCTCACGAGCGCCTTTTCGGTCGGTGCGGGCGTGGGCGTGTTTATCACGGCCTATAATCGAGCGCCGTCACGGCGAATTCGGCGACCGATCCGGCAGGGATCCTGGGAATCACGATGGCCTATACGATCAGCAGCCGATGGGTCGCACGAGCGATCTGGAACAGGGTCACGACCCGCGACGATGACGACAGTGATATCGTCCTCGTTGGCTTGGGATACCGATTTTGAGAGATCAGCCCCCCGGACCGGGCGCGGCGGCATGAGCTCTCCCAGGAGCTGCTAGTGGGAATCTGGTCGCGCAAGACGGTCGGCACGCTGTGCCATGAGGCGCTCGGCGAGGGCCCGCAGCAGCTCAAGCGCTCGCTGGGCATAGTGGGCCTTACAGCATTTGGCGTCGGCTGCACGATCGGCGCCGGCATTTTCTCACTCACCGGTGATGTCGCTGCGCATCAGGCGGGACCTGCGGTGACTCTCGCGTTCGTGCTTGCGAGCGTCGCATGCTTTTTCGCCGGCCTGTGCTACGCCGAATTCGCAGCCATGGTGCCGATCGCAGGCAGCGCCTATTCCTATGCGTACGCAACGCTGGGCGAGCTCGTAGCATGGATCATCGGCTGGAGCCTGATGCTCGAATGGCTCTTTTCGGCGTCGGTCGTGGCCATCAGTTGGTCGGGTTACGTGACCGCGGCACTCAAGGACCTGGGCGTCGTGGTGCCCGCCGCCATCGCAAGCTCGCCATTCACCGTGGACCTGCACGACCATCTAGTCAGGACCGCGGGATATGTCGATCTGCCGGCCGTGCTGGTGACGCTCGGTTGCACGGCGCTCCTGCTGTTTGGCACCAAGGCCTCGGCGAACGTCAATACGGCCATCGTGCTTGCGAAGGTGCTGGCGCTCATCGCCCTCATCACGGTCGGCGCGAGCTATGTGAACGTTGCGAACTGGCATCCTTTCGTGCCCACAAATGCAGGCCAGTTCGGCCATTTCGGCTGGTCCGGGGTGGCACGGGGCGCTGCCACGCTGTTCTTTGCTTACATCGGGTTCGACGGCGTATCGACGCTCGCCGAGGAAGCAAAGAATCCGCAGCGCACCGTACCGTGGAGCCTGTTCGCATCCCTATTTATCTGCACCGTACTGTACGTGGGCGTCAGCCTCGTCATCACGGGCCTCACGGACTATCGAGGGCTCGATGTCCCCGATCCTCTGTATTACGCCTTGAACGCCTCGCACATGCCGATCGTGTGGCTCAAAGGCGTGATCGCGATCGTAGCGATCCTCGGGCTCATCTCCGTGGTGCTCGCCAGCATCGTCGGCCAGGTGCGCATATTTTTCGCCATGGCGCGCGATGGACTGCTGCCACCGGTACTCGGCCGCATCGACAAGCACCGCCACACCCCCTATGTAGGCACGCTCGTCACCGGCGTCATTGCTGCCGTCACGGCCGGATTCGCACCCCTCGGGCTCTTGGGTGAACTCATCTCCATCGGCACACTCCTCGCCTTTGCCGTGGTATGCGCTGGCATCTTGATCCTGCGGCGCATCGCCCCGGAAGCTCGCAGACCGTTTCGCACGCCCTGGGTGCCCGTCGTACCGGTTCTGGGAGTGCTGAGCTGCGTCGCGCTGATGCTGAGCCTGCCCAACGGCACATGGATCCGGCTCGTTCTGTGGGTCGGCGCGGGTCTTGCCGTGTACGCACTGTACGGACGGCGGCACTCGAAACTGCGTAAGGAGTTGGCACAGCGCTAGCCGACCGCGCGCCGGCAGCGGCGCGCGTTTGCCGGCCCATCCTGCAGAAAGACGCGGATGCGCCGGCAAGCCTCAACGAGTGTCGCTTCATCGGTCGCGAAGCAGATGCGCACAAAGCCTTCGGTCTCCCGCCCGAACGCGCCGCCGTCCATGACTGAGACTCTCTGACTCTCGTAGAGCGCGCGCATGAACTCGCGCCCCAAGTGGCCGGTGCCGCGCACGTCCACGAGCATGAACATGCCTGCCTGCGGCGGGCACAGACGAAGCCCTGCAACGTCCTGCAGAGCGCGCAGCAGAAGCTCGCGCCGGCCCTGGCAGAAATCCCGAATACTGCTCTCGGCTTCGGGCGCCATGGCAAGCGCGACAAGCGCAGCCTCCTGGATGAACCCTGGCAGACCAAACAACATGCACATCGCGATTGATTCGGCGTGAAAGACGAGCTGCCGCGGACCGATGAGCCAGCCGCAGCGCCATCCGGTCATGGCGTGCGATTTTGACAGGCTGCTCAAAGTCACAACCTGCTCGGGCAAACGCTCTGCAAGACTCGGTTGGCGGCCTCCCGGGGCGAGACCGGCATACACCTCGTCCGCGATCAGCCACAGGCCGTGCCGCTCAGCGAGCTTGCCGATCGCGGTGAGCTCCGATTCGCTCAGCACAACCCCGCTCGGATTGTTGGGGCTCGCGAAGAAAATTGCGCGGGTGCGCGGGCTGATGAGCGCCGCAAGATTCGCCAGATCCGGTCGAAAGCCTTGCTCAGCGGGTTGCCGGGCTCGCACCATGCGTGCACCGGAGACTTCGATTGTGGCCGCGTAAGTCGGGTACATTGGATCGAAGGAGATGACCTCATCCCCGGGACCGGCCACGCATAGCGAGGCGACGAACAGCGCGTTCTGCGTTCCGGCGAGGACGATGACATTGTCAGCGGTCACCGCTTGATGCGTGCGCGCCGCATGTGCGCGCGCGATGGCCTCGCGCAGCGCGAGCCGGCCTGGAGCAGGCGTGTAATGAGTGTCGCCGGCGCGCAGCCGCTCGATAGCGCGGTCAACGACGGGTGTGGGTGTATCGATCGATGGATCGCCGATGCTGAGGACGATTACATCCTCGCCCCGATCGCGCGCGGCGACGGCCTCGTAGTGGGTGACCCAAGCATCCGCGCCGTCGCCGCGGATCCGGCCGACCAGTGCGGAAAAGTGCATGTCCGCGGCTCCTTATCCCGTGGGTGGCTAGAGGTGGTCCGCGCATATTACAGTGCGACTGCGCCGGGGGAGCCTCATGAACACGACACCGTCGACGATCGGACGCTATGTCGCGCAGCTTGTTGCTGCGAATGGCGTCGACACGGTGTTCGGAATTCCGGGCGTACATACCCTGGAGCTTTATCGTGGGCTCGCCTCTTCGGGTCTGCGGCACGTGCTCGTACGGCACGAGCAGGCCGCCGGCTTTGCCGCCGACGGCTACGCGCGCGTGAGCGGCCGGCCCGCCGCCGCCTTCGTGATCTCGGGGCCGGGCGTCACCAATATCCTAACCTCTGCGGCGCAAGCGTATTCGGACTCGGTTCCGATGCTTATCGTCGCGAGCACTCCCGTGCGCGCGTCGCTGGGCAAGAAATGGGGCGTACTGCATGAGCTTCCCGAGCAGCGCGCGCTCGTCGCAGCGGTGCTCGACACGGCACGCACTGCAGGCTCGGCCGAAGACATCCGCGATCAGCTGCGCGTCGCATTTGCATCGTTCCGCGTAGGCCGGGCGCGCCCTGCATATTTGCAGATTCCGCTTGATCTGCTGGGAGAGACGACAACGCTGCGCGCAGAACGCTTTGACGATGCCCGCCTACTTCCGCAGCCGCAACCGGGGCAGATCGACCAAGCGCGCGCGCTCCTCGCAAGCGCGCGCCGCCCGCTCGTCATTGCCGGCGGCGGCGCACGAGCGGCGACACCGCAGCTACGTCACCTAATTGAAGCATTGGACGGCTTCCTCGTCACCACCACGGCTGGCAAGGGGATACTCCCCGAAGCCCACCCGGCCAATTTGGGCGCATCGCTGCCGTACCCTGAGACTCAGGAGCTCATCGCACAGGCGGACGTGGTCCTTGCAGTGGGCACGGAGCTTAGCGAAACTGACGTGTACACGACGACGAAGCTTGCTGTGGCGGGTCAGATGATCCGCATCGACGTTGATCCGGAGAAACTTTCCGATCACTACGCTGCAGCGGTTCCCATCTGGGGCGACGCCGCAACGGCACTCGCCGCCATCGGGCAGGGTGTCAAGCCACGTTCCGGTTGGCGCAGCCTCGCTGGCGATTCAAAGATTTTTCGCTCGCGCCTCGAAGAGCGCTTCGACGAACGCACGCAGGCACGTATGCGAGCTCTCAAAGCATTACGCGAAGCGGTGCCCGCCGACGCGGTTGTATTCAGCGACATGACGCAAATCGCCTACCTCGGCAACTACGCGTTCGCGGCAGATAGGCCCGGCACCTGGTTTCATCCGTCCGGTTACGGAACCTTGGGATATGCACTGCCGGCAGCGCTCGGGGCGAAGATCGCCGCGCCCGAGCGCGCGATCGTCGCACTCGCCGGCGATTTCGGATTGCAGTTCACCCTGCATGAACTGATGACGGCGGTTGAGCTCGGTCAGAGCTTGCCGATCGTGGTGTGGAACAATGCAGGCCTGGGACAGATTCGCGACGATATGATCGCAGCCGACATCGAGCCGATTGCCGTCGCGGCACGGAATCCGAATTTTCCCGCTCTCGCCGCTGCCTGCGGGGCAAGCGGCATCCAGGTGGCAAGCCCGGCCGCGCTCGCGCAAGCCGTGCGCGCGGCGCTGAAGCGCCGCGGGCCGACGCTCATCGAGGTGCTCGCGAGCGAGTTCCTGGGGGGCTGAGCGAGCGTTTCGTCGCGCGAACGCCGATGGGTTACGATAGCCGTCTATCAGTTGGGTGTAATCATGAAAAAATCGATCAGTGTGGCATGCATTTTATCAGCGGCGGCGCTATTGCTGCTTGGGACCGCCTCGGCGCAGCAAGACGCGACCACGGCGTCGCAGCCGGATGCCACGGCGACACCCAAGCACACGCCGGCCGCCAAGGGCTCGCCGTCCACGACTCTGAGTACTCAAAAAGAGAAGCAGAGTTATGCCATCGGCATGAACTTGGGCGAGAGTCTCAAGACGCAGGCCGTCGATGTTGATGGGAATCTGCTGGCGCGAGGCATGAAGGATACTTTGGCCGGCAGCAAGACGCTTCTCACGGTTGAGCAGGAACATGCGACGCTGATGGAACTGCAAGCCAGTCTGCGCAAGACGCAGGCGGAAAGGATGCAGAAGGCTGCGGAGAAGAATAAGAAAGAGGGCGAAACATTTCTTACAGCTAATAAGACCAAGCCGGGCGTCGTCACCCTGCCAAGCGGCCTGCAATACAAGATTATGCAGGCGGGCACGGGGCCCAAGCCGACAGCGACTGATTCGGTGTCGTGCAACTACCGCGGCACGCTCATTGATGGCACGGAATTCGACAGCTCCTTCAAGCGCGGCCAGCCCACGACATTTCCAGTGAGTGGCGTAATCAAAGGATGGACGGAGGCCCTGCAGCTGATGCCGGTCGGATCGAAGTGGCAGCTGTTCGTGCCGGCATCGCTGGCCTATGGCGACCGCGCAGCGAGCGCCCTCATCGGTCCCGACGCGACGCTAATATTCGACGTTGAGCTGATATCCATCCAGGACAAGGCTGCAGCGAAGGCTCCGGATAAGAAGTAGCGCGGCGTCTGCAGCCAGATTTAGTCGCAATTTTCCGATGTGGCGCGAGCGTCGCGCCGCACTGCGGACGACGCCGCGACCTGGCCTCTCGGCGGTCGGTCATGCAAAAAAAAAAACGAGGCGCGCCTCGAGATATTGCCAAGGCCTTCAACTATCTGGAGTGCTGGCGATGAATGCGCAAAGCAAGCCTGCGCCTTCAGGTCGGGCTCTCAGCCTCACGCGCCCCTGACGGCTTTCGTCGTCTAGTCGTCCGTGTGCATGACCCGGTTGCGCCCCGCAAGCTTGCTGCGATAGAGCGCCTCATCGGCGCGCCGCAACAACGCCACAGAGGAAAGCGCCGTCGAATCACTCGACGGTGTGAGTGCCGCGACACCAAAACTTGCGCTGATCTTTAAGGGCCCAGCGCTCGTGAGGATCGGGGTCGCTTGCACGATCGCTCTGATTTTCTCAGCGGTCGCCGTCGCACCCGCAAGTGCCGTCTCAGGCAGAACGATAACGAACTCCTCGCCGCCGAAACGCGCGATCCAATCACTGCCCTGGCGGATGGATGCACGCGCGCGGCAGGCAAATTCACGCAGAACTTCATCCCCAACGATATGGCCATAGCGGTCATTGATGTTCTTGAAACGGTCGAGATCTGCCATAACCGCGCTCAGGCAATGACCGTAGCGTCGCGCCCGTTCAACTTCGTTTACGAGCTCATCGTCGAGGTGTCGTCGGTTGAAAGTGCCGACCAGCGAATCGATGACTGTCAGCCGCCGGATTTGCTCATTCGCCGCACGCAGCGACCGTTCGAGCTGGACGATGCGCCAGCCAGCGTTCACATGGGCCAGGAGCTCCGCGGGGTCGACTGGTTTGCGAATGAAATTGTCGGCTCCCGACCCCAGCGCGTCGACTACATGGTCCGAGGAACCATGACCCGTCAATAAGAGGATGTATACATAACCCGGAAGGTCGGCTTCGCGAACACGGCGGCAAAGCGCCGCGCCATCCAAGCCGGGCATCTCCCAATCCGTTAGGAGAATGTGAAATGGGTCACGTGTGATCTTCTCCAGCGCCTCGAGCCCGTCCGCGGCGCAATCCACAACATAACCGCCCTGTTGTAAGAATGACTGCAGCAGCTCCCGCTCCATTGGAGCATCCTCGGCCAGCAGCAGCCGAGGCAGCGGATATCCCGCCGCATGCAACTTCTGTGGCGAGCCGTGCTGATCGATGAGCGCCGTCAAGTTGACCCGACTGCCTTGCGAGTTAACAGACAGATCTTCTAGCAAGTTCCGTGCCCCGGCGCGCTCAAGGCTCCGCTCGCGGGAGCTCGGTCAGTCAATTGCTGCAGCTCGCGCCGGCCCGGCTAAGAGCCGAACGCGTAAGCGCCCCCCGCGGCAAGGGCGCGCCTGTAGGACGGCTGTGAGTGGATGCGCTCGAGAAACTGCATGAGGCGCGGGTGCTTCTCATCAAGGCCACCGCGTGCGCGCGACAGCTCTATGGGAAAACTCATCTGAATGTCCGCCGCGGAGAACTCTGCACCCGCGAACCAGTCGTGCGCGGACAGCTCCGTCTCCATGAAGTCCAAGTGGCGCGCGAGATTGGGATCGATGTAAGTGCTCTTCACTTTGCCTGCAATCGCGCGCGCAATCGGCTTCGCAAAAAATGGCATTGGTGCCGCTTCGATGCGCATACATACGAGCTTCAGCAGGAGTGGCGTCATCGCCGACCCCTCGGCGAAATGCAACCAGTACGTGTAGCGCAAGCGCTCCGGCAATTCAGCCGCGGGGATCAATCGCCCCTCACCGTAGCGCGCGATCAAATACTCGACGATGGCTCCCGACTCGGCAATTGTCGTGCCGTCGTCGGTGATCACCGGTGATTTGCCAAGCGGATGAACGGCGCGTAGTTCGGGGGGCGCCAGCATCGTCTGCGGATCCCGCGTATAGCGCTTGATCTCGTAGGGGACGCCGAGTTCCTCGAGGAGCCAGAGAATCCGTTGCGAACGGGAGTTGTTAAGGTGATGAACGGTAATCATTTCATGAACTGGGCTGTTAGACGGATCGTTGGTGGGCGGGGCCGCCCGTGCTCATGAGGTTGCGAGCGGTATTGATCAGCGCGAGGTGAGAAAATGCCTGCGGAAAGTTACCCAATTGCCGCTTCGCGGAGGCGTCATATTCTTCCGCAAGCAATCCCACATCGTTGCGCAATGACAATAGGCGTTCAAACAAGGCGCGGGCCTCGTCGTACCGACCCTGCAGCACATAATTATCGGCCAGCCAGAAGCTGCAGGCCAAGAATGCGCCTTCTCCAGGCGGCAGGCCGTCGGCGCCCGTCTCGGTGTGATAGCGCAGCACGAGCCCGTCTCGGATCAGATGGCGCTCGACAGCCGCCACCGTCCCGCGCACTCGAGGGTCGGACGGCGGCAAAAATCCCACCATTGGAATCATGAGCGAGCTGGCATCGAGGGCCGTTGCGCCGTATGACTGCACGAAAGAGTTCTGCGCAGCATCGAAGCCGCGGTCGCACACGTCCTTGTGAATGGCAGCGCGAATGCGCCGCCATCGATCGAGCGGCGCTTTCAGGTCGAATTCCTCCGCGGAGCGCACGGCACGGTCGAAGGCGACCCACGCCATGACCTTGGAATGCGTGAAGTGCTTACGACCCCCGCGGACTTCCCAAATTCCATCGTCCGGTTGGTCCCAGATTTTCTCAAGATGCGTGACGAGCGCGCACTCGAGCGCCCAACTCGCCTCTTCGGCCGCGAATCCGGCACGCCGGCCGGCGTAGAACGCGTCCATGACCTCGCCGTAAACGTCGAGCTGCACCTGGCCCGCCGCCGCATTGCCCACACGCACCGGAGCTGCGCCTTCATAGCCGGGTAGCCAAGGGATGACGTACTCCGCGAGCCGGCGTTCGCCGGCCACGCCGTACATGATCTGCAAGTCGTCGGGGCTGCCGGCGACCGCGCGCAGCAGCCATTGACGCCAGGCTTGCGCCTCATCCCGGAACCCTGAACCGACGAGCGCGTACAGAGTAAAGGTGGCATCGCGCAGCCAGCAAAATCGATAGTCCCAGTTGCGTGGTCCGTGCAGTCTCTCTGGCAGCGACGTGGTGCCCGCAGCGATGATTCCGCCGGTCTCCCAGTGAGCAAGCGCCTTCAGCGTCAATAACGAGCGCAGAACAGCATGGGACCATTCTCCCGTGGGTTTAAAGGTCGCGGTCCATTGCGACCAGAAGGCTTCGATCTGCGCCAGAGAGTCCGCCGTGCGCAAAGGCTCAGGAGCGGCGCGAAAGGATGGCGTCCAGCTCAGCGCGAAGCCAATCTCCTCACCCTCTTTAACCTCGAACTCTCCGACGGTTCGCATATCTTCGCCACGCAGCGCCACGCTCGTATCCAGTAACAGCCTGTCCGGACCGGCCGTCAGCTGCAGTCGGCCATCCTCCTGACGAGATACCCACGGCACTATGGAGCCATACTCAAAGCGGACCACGAGTTCAGTGCGCATCGACACCGCGCCGCGTTTGCCTCTGACGATTCGCAGCAGATCGGATACCCCTGGGCGCCGCGCCATGAAATCGATAATCGATACGGCGCCACCTGCGGTCTCAAACACCGTCTCCAGAATCAGTGTGTCGCCACGATAATGACGCGTGACGCCCGTGACCTCCTCGCGGGGCGCGATCAGCCAACGCCCATGACTGGGATCGCCGAGCAGTGCGGCGAAACAGGCGGCGCTGTCGAACCGCGGCGCACATAGCCAATCGATGGATCCGTCGCGCGCCACCAACGCCATGGTTTCGCAGTTGCCGATGACGGCATAGTCTTCGATAAGGCGCGCCATGGAGCTGAAAGTGCTCTACCGCGCCTTGATTCTATCGGCAACACGCAGGGCGTTTGCGACGATCGTCAATGTCGGATTGACCGCTCCGATCGACGGAAAGAAGCTCCCATCGGCAAGATAGAGATTGTCGAGCTCGTGGAACTTGCAGTCGAGGTCAAGAACGGACGAGCGCGAATCGCTTCCGAAACGCGCGGTTCCCGCCTGGTGCGCGGTTCCACTGATCGGAATGTTCTTGCCAAGATACAAGCTACGTTTCAAGAGCAGCGGATGAGCTCCGGCAGAGTTTAGAATTTGCTCGAGCTTTTTTCTTAGCCGATGGTGTGCCTCCATGTTGTTCTCGGTGACGTCCAGTACCACGCGTTCACCGTCATAGAAAATCCGATTCTCCGCACGCGGCAGATCTTCACTCGATAGCCAGAAATCCATTGAATGCCGCGCCATCTCTTCGAAAGGCATTTTCGGCACCCATTCCAACCAGCTCGGCAGGGCCTCGCCGCGTATTTGCGCCCCGTGCGAGGTTGCGCACATCTGGATCAAGCCGAGCGGGTA
>Ga0182024_10005486_pt1 | contig 28471 bp, 33 predicted proteins | sample P32metaG_FD_120480 | JGI IMG/M metagenome (GOLD analysis project Ga0182024, IMG submission 120480) | Permafrost microbial communities from Stordalen Mire, Sweden - P3-2 metaG (Illumina Assembly) | ecosystem: Environmental > Terrestrial > Soil > Wetlands > Permafrost | place: Sweden: Stordalen...
GGGACCCTCCTATGCACTACGTGGATAAGCCCAAATCCATCGCCGTCAGGGGGTCACTTTTGGACGCGAAACTGGGGTCACGATTGGAAGCGATTTGACAGTGCGGGAACAAATAGGCAAACGCCGCGACCACTGCTATTGCAACAAGAATAGCTATGCCAAGAATCAACCCGTCCCAAGTTTTCTTGGTAGGTGCCTCTGCCATTCGCCCCCACGCCTAGATGTCCTCCAACCTTACCCCCTCAAGCTCTAGGGCGGCTAGACAGGCCAATAGGAAGGCGGCAGCGAAGGTGCCCCGTTTCAGCTTCATGGTGATCCCGGCCTCTGTCTCATCCTTAAAGCCGTGTTTTTTGAGCCGTTTAGCCCTCAAAAGGTGACTTTGGGCGCGTTGGGTCCCCACACAAGTCCCCACATTTGGCCCATGCGATCCTAGAGCAGAATTGGGTTAGGGTATTTCACTGTCTAAGGGTGGGGACCCAATTTGACTAGCACCACTACAGGCTCGGAAGGCGAAGATCAGACAATCCGAGAGGCTGTAAACAGGCTGTTCGATGATACCCGGCGCAGGCTGGTCGAAACTGGCACTCGCAATCGTCTTGTTCATGTGAATCGCTCGAACACGCGCGGAAATGTAATCAACATCGTCAATGAGCGCTCGAATGATGTCTTCGGACTTCTAAACGGCGGCACGACTATGCGTTTTCTTGCGCTAGGCCGCGACAAGGACGAAGAGCGTGGTGAAATCATACTTGCCGACGCAGAAGTGCAGAGCTTTGGCGAAGAGCGCTATACAGACGCGCAACTTGAAACTCGGCTCGGCCCCGACGCCCTCCAAAAGAAACTGCTAAAAATTGCACGCGAAGCACAAACGGCGGAAGAGGAATCCGGCGTCAATATGCTCTATCTTGCTTTAGGCTTTTTGACGTGGTTCGAGGACAAATCTTCTCAGATGCCGCGCGAAGCGCCGCTCATACTCATCCCCGTAGAGTTAAAGCGGAATCAAAGAACTTCCACCTATGATATTCGCGCCCGAGATGAGGACATACTGACCAACCTGCCTCTTCAACAGAGGCTGAAGGAAGATTTTGGAATTGATCTGCCAGAGCTAGACATAGGGGAAGAGTGGTCGCCATCCGACTATTTCTCTCAAGTTGAGGGAGTCGTTACCTCGCAGTCCAACTGGAAAATTGAAACTGACGCGATCCAATTAGGGTTTTTCAGCTTCAGCAAACTGCTGATGTACCGTGATTTGGCGATAGATGCTTGGCCAGATGATGCTCTAGCTGCTCACGGCCTTACCAAGGGCCTTCTATACGAAGGATTTGAGAGAGAGGAACCGCTATTTGGCCCAACTGACCGGCTAGATGACGTGCTCCCTCCTGAAAAATTATTTCACGTGGTGGATGCAGATGCCTCGCAGGCCAAGGTGATTGAGGAAGTTCGCACGGGGCGCAATTTGGTCGTTCAAGGCCCGCCCGGTACAGGAAAATCCCAAACCATCGCCAATATCATTGCTGCTGCGGTTAGAGAGGGTAAGCGGGTACTTTTTCTTGCCGAAAAAATGGCCGCCCTGTCGGTCGTGCATGACCGGCTGGTAAAAGTTGGATTGCGAGATATCTGTTTGGAATTGCATTCACGAGGTGCGAACAAAAAGACCGTTCTCGGAGAGCTTGCGCGCACTTTGTCGTGTGCGAGTGCCGTCCCAAGCATGCCCGGCCCGCCAGATGCGCTTAAGGCAAGTCGTGACCGCTTGAACAGTGTGGCTGAATCTCTCCATCGGCCATTGGGATTGACCGGAGAAACACCCTTCAGCGTATTGGGCCGCCAATCGCTCTTCCTCGGGGGTGGGCATCCTGCTCCAAGTTTGGACATTGAGAGTTTGGGCACAATATCTAAAGAAGATGAAGGCTCCCTGCTTACAGCCATCAAAGCTTATGGCGATCTGTTGGCAACAGTGGAATTTGGAAGCACCCACCCGTATGAGGGAGTCCGACATCTTGAATTGCAGCCCGTCGAACTATTGCGATTACCGGGGGCTTTGTCGAACGCGCAATCCGCATTGTCGTCTCTGGCGTCTGCGATCTCAGCCTCAAAGGAAGAACTCAGCCTCCCTTTTCCGGCCACTCTCAATTCGGCGATCCTGTTGGCGGGTGTTTTGGAACGCCTAGAAGACCTGCCTCAGGGCGGGGGCGAAACGGCCTTAGCTATTCTGAATTCCCCCGATATTCCGAGGCTTCAAGAGGACTTGCAGGCGGGTAGAGCTTGGCAGGAGGCCTACGGCAAGGCGTCAGCCTTATTCGTGGAGTCGGCGTTCTCCGGCGCTCACTCCCATTTACGAGCGCCGCTTGTGGCGGGCGAAAATTCATTTTTTGTCCGTTGGGGCAGCAAATATCGCACCGCGTCGCGCGAGTTGGCGGGCCTGATGCGAAACCGCTTGCCTAAGAAGGCGTCTGACCGAGTCAAATTGTTCGACACGCTAACACGCGTTTTCTCTCTTAGGGCGCAATGGGAGAACGACCGCGATTACTGTAGCTCTACCTTAGGAAACGCATGGCGAGGCGATAAAACAGAATTTGCAAGGCTAGTGACCGTCACCAACTGGTGCAGTCGCCTCGCCAATTCGCAATCGAAACTAGCGTGGGAAAGGGCCGTTCAACTAGCTAGTAACGCCGACAAGCTTTCAGACCTGCGGACCCAACTGCGCGATGCCGAACCACTAGCGCGTAGCTCCCTTCACGCAGTCGAGAAGTTGCTCGATTCTGACCCTTCCATATTTGGTGCCACAGAGTTGGATGCGGCAGACCTCAACATAATGGCGGCGCGCTACGGAAACATGGCCGGGGCTGTAGGCCAATACACGTCTTGGGCGAAACTCGCTCGGCTAAGGAAGGCATTGATTTCTTCTGGCCTCGGCCCTCTGGAAAAACGGATGCGCGCCCGTGAACTTGATGGGCGCACTGCCGCCATTGAACTGCGTTACGCGCGCGCGGAATTTCTGTGGAAAGAGGCGCTGGCTAGAAATCCCGACCTTCGCGAGGTCGCCCTAGAGCAGCGTCACAAGCTTGTTCAGACCTTTGCCGAGCTTGAAAAGCAGCGCCTCAAAGAGAATGTCACAAGTATTCTTGCTGGGCATCTTGCACAGGTACCGCAAGGTGCAATGGGAGAAATGAAAGTCATTCGTGGCGAGATCGGAAAGAAAAGAGGCCGCATGGCCCTTCGTCGATTGTTTGAAAACGCCAGCGCAGCCCTACAGCGGATTAAGCCGGTCATGTTGATGAGCCCTATCTCTGTGGCTCAATTTCTGCCGCCCGGCAAAGTGTCCTTCGATCTCCTAGTTATAGACGAAGCTTCGCAGGTTCGTCCCGAGGACGCATTGGGAGCAATCGCGCGGGCTACTCAGATAGTAGTTGTGGGAGACAAGAAGCAGCTACCACCTTCGTCATTCTTCGAGCGGCTGCTCGGCGATGACGAGGACGACAAGGATGACGAAGTAGAAGAGGGTGAGGCCGATCTGCTTCAGGGCGCGGCCAAGATCGGTTCGATGGAGAGTATACTTACGCTTTGCGAGGCCCGGGGTCTGCCCAATAGGATGCTTACTTGGCATTACCGGTCGCGTGATCCATCGTTAATTAAAGTTTCAAATGCCGAGTTTTACGATAATGAACTCGTTTTACCGCCTTCACCATTGCAAAAAGACCCGGCTTACGGGCTTCGATTCACGCGAGTTGATGGCGTTTATGACAAAGGAGGAAGGAGATACAATCGCAAGGAAGGTGAAGCGGTGGTCTCTCGGATCGCAGAACATGCGCGGAGCAATCCCACGCAATCCCTTGGCGTCGTTACATTCTCATTTGCTCAACGTAACTTGATAACGGAGTTACTAGAACTCCGTAGACGCCACGACACGGCCTTGGACGGCTTTTTGCGGGAGGGGCAGGCCGAAGACCTCTTCGTTAAAAACATCGAGAACGTGCAAGGTGACGAACGAGACGTAATATTGGTCAGCGTCGGCTATGGGCCCATAATACCCGGTGGACGTCTGACCAGCATGTCATTCGGCCCCGTAAATGGTGAGGGCGGCGAGAGGCGTTTGAATGTTCTGTTTACCCGTGCGCGAATTCGGTGCGAAATATTTGCCTCATTTGACCCTGCTGACATTGATTTAGCGCGTACGAGAGCCGAAGGGCCAAGAATCCTTAAGCGTTTTCTCGATTTTGCAAAAAATGGCCGTATCGAAGAGAGCGCGCCAACTGGCGACGGCGCTGATTCTCCATTTGAAGAAGACGTGGCCAACGTCATTAAGGGCTTTGGTTTTCTCGCCGATCATCAAGTTGGGTCCGCTGGCTTTGAGATAGACCTTGGTGTTCGCCATCCAGAGAGGCCCGGCATGTACATTTTGGCGGTTGAATGCGATGGCGCTACCTATCACAGCGCACTATGGGCGAGAGAGAGGGATAGGTTGCGGCAAGATGTTCTTGAACGTCTTGGTTGGCAGTTTCATCGAATTTGGAGCACAGATTGGTTTTATAATCGTAGCGCTGAAGTTCAACGCCTGCGGTCTGTTCTCACCGACGCGCGAGAGAAATCGGAGCAAGGAATTCGCATTGATGGAGCGAATATAGATCGCCCAGCTTCGGACCAGCAAAATGATAGGCCAGATACTTTTGATCTACCTGATGTAGCTGCGCGGCAAATGCCGCCATATCAGCGGGCCGTTTTTACAATCAAAGGTTCGTATGAGCCCCACTTGGTGCCAATCGCCACTTTGGCGGAACTGGCCCAAAAGATTGTCGCTGTTGAGGGACCTATCCACTTGGAAGAAGTAGCGAGGCGAATAGCCGCCTGCTTCGGCAAGGAAAAGGCAGGCTCTCGAATTGTAACGGCCTCACACAAAGCATTAAAAACAGCTCAATCACGTGGTGCTGACTTGGTTACAGATGATACGGAGTTTTGGTACACGAAAAGTCAGGCCGAAAATCCTCCGGTTCGTGATCGGTCGGCGGAGGCAGGGTCTACACTCAGGGCCGACAATATATCTCATTTGGAGATCAGGGCAGCGCTCAAAATCGCGCGCGAAGATAACGCAGGAGGAAACGACGACGATTTGGTCCGCATAGTTGCTAAATTATTCGGATTTAAGCGCGTAGGACCAGAATTGCAGGAAAAAATAGCGTCGGGACTTTAACTCTGATCGCAGAACAAAAGCATGACTATTCTGGGAAATGGCGCATGACGGAAGAACTGCACCGCATCTATGGCAGGGCTCGGTTAAACGACCGCCAAATTAATGAGCTAATTGGACTGGCCCATGGGCTAATCGCTGATGGCAGTCTAAATCAGTCGGAGGCGGAATACCTTCAGAAATGGCTCGTCGCTAATCGCGAGGTTACCGATAACCCGATCACAGCTAACCTATTGTGCCGTGTAAATGCGATGTTGGCGGACGGTGTTCTGGACGCCGAGGAATCAAAAGAACTGTACGAAACGCTCAGGCGATTTTCAGGTGGGGATTTTGAACTTGGCGAGATTCTGAAATCGTGCGAGTTGCCATTGGACGAGCCACCACCCAAAGTCATTTGCGCTCAGAAAATCTTCTGTTTCACCGGGACTTTTGCTTTCGGTACGCGGAAAGATTGTGAAGACGCGGTTGAAAAGATGGGAGGCAAGTGCGGTTCGCTCAATCAAAAGACAAATTTTCTGGTGATTGGCGTATACGCTACCGAGAGTTGGAAGCACTCCTCTTATGGATTGAAAATCGAGAAAGCCGTTAAGATGAAGCGCGAGGGCATCTCCATTTTTATCATCGGCGAAACCCATTGGTTGGATTCGGTTGCGGTTTGAGCCCCAATCGCTCTATAGGACTACCGCGCTCGAAACAATCAAGCGCTCAGTCGCGAAGGCATTGCACCAAGGCGACATTGTCGAGTGTAAGGTATAAGAGCGTGTCTGTGGGCTCATGAAGAGGCTGCAAGACATGTTCGTCAGGAGCGTTTTGGTATCGCTGGCGCTTCTATCGCTCGTCCAAGACGTTGACGCCCAAACGGCCACCACCACGCCTGTAAGCGGCTATACGCTCGACACACCCATCGAGACAATTGCCGGTGACCCGGCTGGCGCTGCCGTCCTTAACAAGGATATTCCAGGGCTGCTCACCGATCCATCCTATGGAATTTTCAAAATCCTGAGTCTAAAGACAATTGCAGCGCTGTCGCACGGCGACTTAGACGACCAGACACTGACACAAACTGAAGCTGACTTGAAAGCACTGCGAACACCTGCTCCGTCCGGCCAACAACTTCCTTAGATGTGCAACCTCTACTCTGTGACCAGTAGTCAAGCCGCGATCCGGCACTTGGCACGCGCCATTCGCGTCCTTACCGGTAACCATCCGCCCCTCTCAGCCGTATATCCCGACATGATGGCGCCTGTGGTGCGGAAGGCGTCGGATGGTGCGCGCGAATTGACTATGATGCGGTGGGGATTTCCACAAAAGGACCCACAGCCCGGCGAGAAGAAACGCACCGGCTACGTCACTAATGTTCGCCACCCGACTTGGAATTATTGGAAAGCATGGATGCGGCCTGAGAACCGCTGCCTGGTCCCGGTCACCAGCTTCTGCGAGCCCGATAATCGAGGCGAAAAGAGCGTGCCCACCTGGTTTGCCCTGGACGAGACTCGGCCCCTGTTCTTCTTTGCCGGCATCTGGCGGCCGTGGACCGGACACCGTGGCACCAAGGCTAACCCTGCCGATGGCGATCACCTGCTTTTCAGCTTTCTGACCACCGAGCCCAATGCTGTCGTGGCACCGGTCCACGCCAAAGCCATGCCGGTGATGCTGCTTACGGAGGAGGATCGCGAAACATGGCTGACCGGCTCGGTCGATGCGGCCCTCGCGCTGCAATGCCCGGCGGCGAATGATGCGCTGCGGGTGGTGGCGACGGGTGGCAAGAACGATCCCTCCCCTTAGACAAAAGAAAAGCCCGGCAGATTGCTCTGCCGGGCTACAGGGGCGTTCGTAGTCGGAAGGGGGTTCCAGACTACTCAATCAAGATGTCATGGGCGGAGGCTATTATCTTTGATCCATATCAAACTGCCGGGCCTCGATTTCGGCCCGATTTCCGCCTCAGATGCGGCGCTCGCGCTGCAAGCCAACCCGCTTGCCGTGCCGCCATCGTTGGGATCAGAATGATCATTCGCCGGAAAACCACACAATGACCACCATCTGGCCCGAAAACTCCTGTGAAGACCAACGCAACGCCTACTACGAGGCGGGTCATGCCGTAATCGCCTGGCTAGAGGGCCTCGAAGTCGAACAGGTCTCCATCGAAAGAGACGGCGATGCCGAGTCCTGGATCAATGTTTGCGAACCCGACCTCAGTCGGCGCCGCTTACGAGCGTCGAGTGAAGCCCGCGCATCAGCTAGGTCGGTCATACGCGGATTGTTGGCGGGTCCAGCGGCTCAGGGACGTTACAGCTTCGGGGCGTGCATTAAGGAATTCGATATTTCCGACAGACACATGATTGGTCAATCGGCTGTCTGGCGCGCGGTATCCCTGGCCGGATCAATCGTGGACGATGGCCCCGCTCTTATCCCGCCCCTCTGGCGGGAGGTCACCAAAACCATCCAGACGCCAAAAGTCTGGGCCGCTATCGAGGCAGTTGCCGCGGCCCTCTTGCGTGATCGCGAATTGGCTGGCTGCGAGGTCGAGGAAATCGCGCAGCACGCGATGCGGGTCTATTGTTAGCGAGACAGCCGGCCGGATTTCTCAGGATGCTGCGGCTTCGGCCATCTCGCGCACGGCTATCGACAACTCTTTCACTACCGGCGCCTCTGGGCCAGAGCGGTTCTGAAAAACTTTCACCAACTCACCATAATACCAGAGCGTTCCTTCGCGCCCCGCTTTGAACCGGCTAAATACATCATGGCCCGCACGCAAATCAGCGACGATGGCGCGGGCGTTGTGTAATTTGTCGCAAGCCGACACTAGCAGCGTATCGCTGTCCACCGCCCGAAGGTGCTCAAGATATGCCTTCTTTCGGTCGTGCCAGTTCGCCTTCTCGCCGGTCGCATTTGGAACGCCATCTGTGCAGTCGCGCACTATCCTGGCGACACGTTCGCCCCAATTATCTCGAATGACCTTCTCATGCTCGGCACCGCAGTCTTCCAGGGCGTCATGCAAGAGCCCGGCGATAGCCAGGTCCTCGTCGCCGCCAAATTCCATGACCAGCGCCGATACGCTCATCAGATGGCTGACGTAGGGGATTGTCGTGCCCTTCCGCTTCTGAGAGCCGTGGATCAGTGCGGCGTACGACATGGCGGATGCCAAACGGCCGTTCGGCTGTTCGATGGTCATGATTTTCTCGTTACAGGGATGTGGTCCTAAAACTCTTCCGCGACGATTACATACCGGTCTGCGGAAATTATATCGCGTTCAATCGCCTCGATACACTCCTGGCCGAGTTCGGAGCCATTTCGCAGGAAATGCCTAAGTTGCTCAGCGGATACTTCAACGCGAATGAAGCAATTGTCGAATCCCCTTATCGGTGCCCCCTGCGTATTTGCCCAATCCCGCAACGGTCCAACGAGGATACCCGGCCTCTGCAAATCCCCACTAAGGCCTGACTTAAAAACATCCTTGTTGGGATTATGAACCGACGGGTCCGGATCCGACTGTCCCGGCGGGAGCCGCTCAATCCAGGCAGAGAAATAGGTCATTTGGTCAATCCCATTGAATCTCTGGTAGCCCGTCCCACAAAGTTATAAGCAGATCAACGGTGACCGGCTCCTGCTCTGATGTGGGCCCGAAATAAATAGTGCCCGGCCTCCGCGGATGTGGCTCAAAGGGGTCTGAAGGCGCAATGACCACTGGCACGCCCTCAATCAGTTGTAGTTCATACTGCCGGATATGCCAGTTGATAGAACAACGGTGGTTATTAACAATAAAAAAGACTGCGTCGTCTCTATTGTCAAACGCAGCCTTTAGAAACGCGTAATAGCCATCACCGAACGCCGTTTCATACGAATCTTCACGTAGAACGCCCCATAGGGTTCGCGGTCCCCGCTTTTCCAACTCTAGCCGTAGTGCCAGATGCGCGTCCGCCCCGGCATCAGACAACGATGCCTCCCTTTGGTCTTTGACGGCTTTTACACAGTTGTCGAATACACCACGCGCATCCTCGGGAGAGTCGAATTGTTGACCGTCAACCCAGCCAAATTCCCTGGCGTCGAGATAGTACTTTTCGGGCGACGTTTCACGGTCGACCCAAAGCCGAACACCATGTTCTACGCGCACCAATTTTAGGACATTTGGGGGCACACCGCATCCAATAGGGACTATATTCCCTAGAGACAATAGGCCCGATGTCGCCCCATCCTGCAATGCAGGACTTGCGACCCATAATTGCCAAGAACATTAAGAAACTGAGACTTGCCCGGGGCCTAACCCAAGAGCAACTCGCTTTTGAAGCTGAAATTGACCTGACCTATGTCGGCGGCATCGAGCGGGGTAAACGTAACCCGAGCCTCTTAGTTATGGGGCGGATTGCTGATGCCCTTTCGGTCCGGGTGCTAGACCTGTTGAAATAATCAGCCGCACCCGAAGAAAGATCATTGCCGTCACCCCCGCGGCGCCTCAATATACTGACGCGCCTCTCTATCCCTTCTGCCGATGCGGATATTCGTAAACCGGACGGATGTTTCGGACGGTAGTATTGGTATTCTAGAACGGAGTAAAACTTTTGTCTGTTTCCGAAAATTGGAATGTGTTGCAACTCGGCTGTCCAAATTCAGCCGACGACGAACTTACTTCGGCTATGGTCGATGCCCTGCGGCACCGTATCGTCAAAGCGGGCGGATTGCTCGCGGTCTGGGCGATATTGAGCGAGGATTGTTATGAGACCACGTTTGGCGACGGATTTTATCTCCATATAAAGGGGATCGCACTCAATGAGGATGACGCAACCCGCCTGGCCGAACTTGGTAGAGTGGAAGAAGACCGTATCACCAACGCTAACCGAACTACTGGCTATAAACTGCACGTCAGAAAATACACACTAGGGCTGGACAATAACGCCCCTATGTTGATGGAAAGCAGAAACCCCGAAGAAGAGTTCACGATTGGCGATTTTGTGCAGATACTCTCGGAGATTGAGCCAGGCGGAGGCGCATCTAAACTTCATATTGGTTGGAATACCCGCAAAGCGGGCCCATTCATCTCTCTTCAATGACGTCCGGCACACTGCCCGATGAACAACATCGTGCCCGAAACACCTGTGAAGACGCCCCCAACGCCCACTTCGAGGCGGGGCATGCCGTAATAGCCTGGCTGGAGGGCCTCGAAGTCGAGCAGGTGTCCATCGAAAAAGAAGGCGATGCGGATTCCTGGATCGACGTCCGCGAACCCGATCTTTGTCCGACGCGCTTACGAGCCTCGAATGAAGCCCGCGCGTCCGCCAAGTCGGTCATACGTGGACTGTTGGCGGGGCCAGCGGCTCAGGGGCGTTACAGTTTCGGTGCGTGCGCTGCGGATTTCGATCTAACCGACAGACACATGATTGATCAATCTGCGATATGGCGCGCGGTATCCCTGGCCGGTTCATTCCCTGACGATGGCCCCGCTCTCATCCCGCCCCTATGGCGCGAGGTAACAAAAACAATTCAAACACCAAAGGTCTGGGCCGCTATCGAGGCTGTCGCCGCGGCCCTCTTGCGTGATCGCGAATTGGCTGGCTGCGAGGTCGAGGAAATCGCGCAGCACGCGATGCGGGTCTTTGGATAGCTACGACTGCCGGCCGGAATCCCTGGATCCTGAGGTCTTATCCGACGGCTACGACCATCGCAGCCTTAATCCGCTGAACCGCACTCACGCCGACACCCGCGGTCTTGGCGGACTTCAATATACCGGTCCCATTCGACAATAGGCGCCGCACAGCGCGTTCCCTGTCTCCAGACAGCAACGGCCGCCCCAGCCGTTTGCCCTGGCTACGGGCCCGCGCCAAGCCCGATTTGACCCGCTCCACGATCATTGCTCGCTCAAATTCCGAGAACACACCCATCATCTGAAACATGGCCTTACCGGCTGGCGTGGCGGTGTCGATGCCTTGTTGATGCAAATATAAGTCAACCCCTTTGGCATGGAGTTCAGCCAGGAATCCTACCAGGCCCTGCAGCGACCGCCCGAGCCGATCTACGGACCATGCCGCCACCTGGTCAAACTCACGCCGGGCCACGCCATGACATAGTTGGTCAAAGCCTGGGCGTTTATCGCGCCCCTTTGTGCCGCTGACACCTTCATCTTTGTAGATCGCCACGATGTTCCAGCCATGCCGCTTCGCGACAGCCTGCAACTCACGCCGTTGGTTCTCGACCGTTTGCTCTGCCGTCGATACTCGAAGATAGATAGCGATGCGTTTGGTCATGAGAACGATTCTCGAAATATGCCGGCGACGCTACCGTCGACCGCATACCGAATACAATGTTTTCGGTATGGGATACCGAATTCAAGTGTCTACGGTATGGGCAATCGTGTTCCCCGAATGGCGCCGTAAGGGCGGCGATCCTGCTGCCGCTCACAGAGGGGATTTCGGTATGGGCCCTGAAGTGCAGTAAAACTGGAATTCGGCATGAGCCTTGGAAACTACGCTGCGTGTTGAATGACCGCTTATGACGCAAAGCGGACGTTGGCTAACTGACCCGACCGACAGCTTTGCCATTCCGCGTCACGGCACGGCCACTCTCGTACCAGCCTTTACTGGTATTCACGATTTTTACGACTGACAGCATCACTGGGACCTCGATCAGGACGCCGACAACGGTAGCTAGCGCCGCGCCTGACGAGAAACCAAAGAGACTGATGGCTGCCGCGACCGCCAACTCGAAGAAGTTACTGGCACCGATCAGCGCAGAAGGTGCCGCGATGCAATGCGCTTCGCCGACGGCGCGGTTAAGCAAGTAGGCTAAGCCGGAATTGAAGTAGACTTGGACCAGGATCGGCACAGCGAGAAGTGCGATGATCAAGGGCTGTGCGATGATCTGTTCGCCCTGAAACCCGAACAGCATAATGAGGGTCGTCAACAAAGCCATCAGGGAAATCGGCTGTGACCACGCCAGCAGCCGCCTAAGGCTCACATCGCCACCATTCGAGAGCGTCACACTGCGGGCGATCTGTGCAAAAATAACCGGAACAACGATATAGAGCCCCACGGACAGCAGGAGTGTTTCCCAAGGCACGGTGATCGCCGAGAGACCAAGCAGAAGGCCGACGATTGGCGCAAAGGCAAACACCATGATGGCGTCATTGAGTGCGACCTGACTTAACGTAAAATGCGGTTCGCCATTGGACAAATTGCTCCACACGAACACCATTGCAGTGCAGGGTGCCGCCGCAAGAAGTATCAGACCGGCGATGTAGCTGTTGATCTGGTCGGGCGGTAGGTAAGGTCTGAATAGATAGCCGATAAACAGCCAACCGAGAGCGGCCATCGAGAAGGGCTTAACCGCCCAATTGATGAAGAGCGTGACACCGATGCCGCGCCAGTGCTCCTTCACCTGCGCCAGCGCGCCGAAATTGATCTTCATTAGCATTGGGATAATCATCAGCCAAATCAGAACCGCCACCGGCAGATTGACGTGCGCGATTTCAGCCGAGCCAATGGCGTGAAAGACGTTTGGCAAGAAATGTCCAAGCGCTATGCCTGCGACGATACAGAGCACAACCCAAAGGGTCAGGTAGCGTTCAAAGCGAGACATTCGGCAATTCTTTCTTAGCTAGGGTACGCGGGCTGGTCGATTTCCGGTGTTGCGCAGAGCGCAGTTTTTCTGCCCAACGGGCAGATTAGCGCCTATGTATTGCGCGAAGTGTCGCAATCGGGATTGTCACAGATAGTGGCCATTATGCGTGGTTACCTTGCGGTATTGTGACGCCGGACTTGCCGATGTCGTCCATCTTTCTTTGCAACGAAAGCCGGTCCAAGCCAGACATTTTGAGGTTCGAGAACGCCCCAATACGGTTGTTGAGCATCCGGTAGGTTTCCGCGAAGGCAAGAGCCAATTCTACGTCCGTGCCTTTGACAGCGGCCGGATCAGGTAGGCCCCAGTGTGCCGTCATGGGTTGCCCCGGCCAAACCGGACAGACTTCGCCAGCGGCGTCGTCGCAAACCGTGATAACAAAATCCAGTTTAGGCGAGCCTGCCTGAGCGAACTCTTCCCATGACTTTGATCTGAACTGCTCTGTTTTATAGTCCAGTTTGTTCAGCAATTTGATTGCGTGCGGATTGACCTCACCTTTCGGGTGCGAGCCCGCCGAGTATGCCTGGAACCTGGCTGCCCCGACACGGTTCATGATCGCCTCGGCGATAATGGAACGTGCGGAATTGCCGGTGCAGAGAAAAAGTATGTTATACTTTTTTGGTTCGGACATTTTGTACCCCTATGCGCAGCACGCAGCCCGTTTGGCAATATTCGCCAATGGTGCGCAGATAGCCGGGTTCCCGTTGCAGCAATCTTCCATTAGAAACCCGAGAAGTTTTCTCATCCGGATATAGTCAGCAGAATAAATGATCGAGCGACCTTCTCGGCGGGATATGATGAGCCCCGCATGAGCCAGAACATTAAGGCTTGCCGACAATGTGTTAGGGAACACGTCAAGCTTGCGCGCGATCTCCCCCGCCGCAACACCGTCAGTTCCCGCACGGACCAGCAATCGGAATATTGCAAGCCGCCCCTCGTGCCCGAGTGCAGATAGCGCTTCGACCGCTGCGGGTGATTTTAGCGCGGCCATCAGTAGCAAACTTGACCAACAGGCGTATGTGCGTGCAGCAGCATCGTCTCGTTCTCCGATTATCGGTCGGCGTGTAGGAAAACATGAAAGTGCCAACCAATTCTATATTTCGACGATTGCAGAAATATATAGGGTCAGTCAAGAGTGCCATGCGGCTAGTTTTGTCGGGCCTGTGCTCTTGCGGCCACGGAGGCCCAATCAATGACAGTTTTGTTGCAGTAAACAGCAGAATAGCGCGTAAAGCGGATATCCGTGCATACCATCAGGGCCAGCGGTCACGGACACCGCAGCAACAGGCCGCACACATGGCCGCACCCGACCACAATGCCAGAGCACCAAATTAATCCTTGCAATGCGGGAGCCATCCACACAAGACATTCACGAACCGCCGGGGCACAGCCGAGCCGGCGACCTGCCCCCAGGCTTGCCAGTATGCTGCCGGGGTCGGAGATAACCTCGCCCTCCTACCTCCGACAGCGTAACCGCTACGGCGGGACCTGAGACAGCGCCGGACCGGAACATCCCGCGATGATGCAAGTGAGCCGAAACTCTAAAACGGAAAATCATCGTCATTCACATCAGGGCGCGGCCGCTTGTGTAGCTTGTCTCTAGTCTCGCTAGTTAAATCCCCAAACCATACCCAAATCTCGCTATCTGGGGCGCGGGCGAAAAATTCCCTTCCGATCTGGCAATACTCTCCATACAGATACGGATACACGCCGTACGGGTCTACGGTATGCACACTGAACCTCGTTACCTCCGCGGTCTCAGGATCAATTTTTTTGCCGGCTTCCTTGCAGATGGCGCTCCATTCTTTGACTTTGTTTTCATAGTCTTTCGAATATGTGATCGTCACATCTCTTTCCATTTCACAATTTTCAATGCCGTTCATTTGCTATTCCCGCCTTGGTTGAACTGGTTTACGTCCACCGTCAGAGTTTATGAGTCACGATTGCGCTTTTTCTAATGGCGGCTTGTGGCCCCATCGCAGCGAATGTCAAAGGGAATCTATGGCGCTATCCACAATCAAATGATGGGCCCGACTGTCCACTAGCTTTGCGCAACCTGCCGACGCAGGCTCAAGCGCAGGGGCGTCGCCAGCCCCTCTGGGTGCAGCGCCCAGGCCCATAGGAATATGAGGGTGCGAGGACCGGCGCCCATCGCTGTTGCCGGCCCCACCCCACGCAGGCGCTACTTCCCAGCTTTCCGCCTCGCCACCCTGCGGAGCAGTTCGCCAGGTTCGACGTGAAGGGCATCCGCGAGACGCCCCAGCACGCTCACCGTCGGCGATGCCTGGCAGCGCTCAATCTGGCCTATGTAGCGGACACTTAGACCTACACGGTCTGCCAGTTCTTCCTGAGTCCAGGCCCGCTCATGGCGGATTTGGCGCAGCCGGACAGCCAGAATTTGGGATAAGTCTGCCATACGCCATGGGATGGCAAAACAGCACGATCATTCTAGAAACGATAGTTCCTATTCGTAACGGACGGCCTATACTGCGAGCAGGCGCCTGCGGCACACATCGGTTCACGCGTCCCTCAGGCTTTCCACGCATAGGGAGCCGCGTGCAGCCCGGGAGTATCAATGAGATTAATTCCCACTGTAACTAAACTTTGGCAGAAAGTTCGGAATTCAAATCGCGAGAACAGAATTCTCGCCGTAAATGTTGTGCTGCTTGCGCTGGTTCTCCTCGGTGGCATTGTATTCGCTGACAGGCTCTTCACGGCTAAAAACATCCACATCCCACTGCTTCCTTTGTCGACAGTAGTACCTACTCCGGAAAACAAGATGGTGACGTGGGATGCCAAGCGAGATGGCAACCCGAAGACCTATCGCGTAGGCGACATTACTTTGGCGCTGAAGTCTGGATTTGACGAAAAAAACGATACGCCGCTAGTAATCCTTACGGTACAAGCGAAAAATGGACAAAACACCAGGGTATCGAGTGTCGTTATGGGGACGGAGCGCGCAGATGCCGATAACGCAACTGCTGACTTTGGCGTTGGCAAACTTGATCCAGGCAATTCCGTAAATGAGGTCATATTCTCGACATCCTCAGGATGTGCACACTCCTGCCAGGAAATTAAAATTCTAACATTACAAAAAGACGGGTGGAAAATTCTCCAAATGCCTAGAGACGCCCAAGGCGGCGATCTTTCTTTCCCGGCAGACATTAACGGCGATGGTATTCGAGAGTTCGTTCTTCTAGATGACCGGTTCGGATACGATTTCACTGATTACGCGGACAGTTGGATGCCTCCTCGCGTTTTTGCTATCCGACAGGGCGCGGTTGTTGAGGTCACCGATTCACGAAAATATGACGACTTGTATAATTCAGACATGGCGAAGGCCCAAGCAAAATGCGTGAATCACGAAAATGGCGCGTGCGCTGGATACGTCGCGGACGCAGCACGATTAGGGAAATTTGTGGCCGCCTGGCAGTTCATGCTTTTGAATTACGATGAAAAATACGATTGGAACTACCCAGCAGGCTGTAATGTGACGCTCGTTGGGGGCGACTGTCCAAAAGGTGAAGAACACAAGTTTTCTAATTTTCCCGAGGCGTTAGCTGGGATCCTGACCAGCTACGGCTATATAACCGTTGCCGAGGCTCGTATCTCGGAGGATCCCGATGCGATTTGCGGTGATGTCATCCATCAATTTCCGCAAATATATTTCACCTCTCCGTTTGCTACGGACGGCCAATGCTATCGAATACCTATGATTTCTATTTTTCAATGGATCGACAGCACTACGGCGTTGGTAAACCAAAACATGGGCACTCCGCTTCTGGTGGACTTCCCTGAGCCCCCAAGCCAAAATCTTCTACTGGGCTGGCGAATTGTCCGAGGCGAGGGCGCATATCAGTATCAAACGACTGCGGGCGCCCTGGAGACGGTTCCGCGCGTTAGATTACTTAAACAAGCAGGCCCCATCAGTTTTTCTATGCAGCCAAATTCCCCGCATGATGTGAAGTCCGAGCCGCCCAACTCAGGCGTGGCAACAGACGGTAACGGTGAAAAATGACCGACAAGATGATGTTTATCGAGGGCGAAGGCGGCCTGTTCCGGGGATACTGCGAAGACCAGCCTCTTGAGATTTGGCACCCCGGGTCGGGCTGGGAGCCATATACCGGCGGCACGAAGCCCCACCACTGGGGCGACCAGATCACCGCGGCCGAGGCCAATGAACTCATGGACGGCCTGACCAAGGTGGCCGAGGAAGAGGCCAAGTTGGATGCCAACGCCGATCACGATGATGTCGATGACGATGAAATCTAGCGCCGTGGCCTTCGACGCGGCCCCCTGGACGACTTCGTCCCAGCAACTCAGACCACGGCCGTTCCGGGGCCTCGTCGTCGTCAATGTGATTACGCTGGCGGGTTGGTACCCCCACCCACTTCGCTGCCGCTGGCGGGCGCCTGACGGCTCCACATGCCGATTCCGATCCCAGCCCGGCGAGTCGCTAGTCGACACGACACCGAGCGTTCAGATTTTTTCGCCGGCGGCAGGCTGTGGTGACAGGTGTCGCCTGCCGAACCCATTATTCGCCGGGGCGCACCCGACACAACCTGCAAAACCGCTGTTATTTGGTCGGCATCAGAGGCGGCGGCGGTTGCCTAGTGTCGCCTCGGAAGGCATAAATCGGACCCCTACAAGCGCTTTCGGCGCGTCATGGAAGGCGTCTAACCGCATCGACGGCTTTATTGCCAAGACCTCAGAACGTAAAAACGAAGGTAACAGTCCCAACAATGCCGCCAAAAGCGGTTCGAGCGGTTAGAGCGGTTCAATTTCCGCGAGGTCATTTCATAAGCAGATTCTGTAAGCTGTTCTCCATTTATTAAAGGCATAAAACTAACCGCTTGAACCGCTTGATCCGCACCGCTCAACCCACCAATTTGCTGCGTGTCCGCCGCTATCAATAACCTTGCAAAACTTGAGTCCCCCAACAATTTGCCCTTCGACCCGAGCAAGATACTTGCCCAAAGATTTGGAATCGAGTTGGCCAACTTTGTTCAGCGCGACAAATGATAGAGCCTCGAAAAGTTCGCCTCGTTCTGTCCCGGCCTGAGTAACTAAACTCTTGGCAGTGAATTTGGCATCCCGTCCGCACCCGACCAGACCAGCACAACAGACGAGCGCCGAATTGAGGGCCTGGATTTTTGGATCCTCCCTTCGCGCTACTTGGTTAGATTGAACGGGATCTGAACAGCCCAGCCACATAAGCGCCGAGCGAACCAAATCCGACCATTCCTGAAACGATCCGAACGGTCCCGCTGGGCTTGGCTTTCCAGCGACAATATAGGCGCGCAAGATGACCAGAATGGCTGCCACGTAACGACCCCGGTTCTCAAGCACCATGGTGACAGGATTGGACCGAAACTCACGGCTTTCAGGACATTCGACCTTAGCGTCCAGCGTGCAGATCACGGCTCGCCTAGTGATGTCGCCCGTAAGTTTCAGATTGTTTCCAGTTGCAAAGAAGCATGCCCGCGACTCAATTCGTACTAGTTCAGATTTTCCCAGAACACGAATGTCGACCAAAGGCCGCTCAATAGCCTGGCAAAGCGCATCGCCTCCTAAGTCGCCGTTTAGATTGTCAATCGAAATGATCGGTTGGCCAGCCAGAAGAGCGGCACCTATGCGTTTTTCGGTTTCCTCCTCTTTAGCGCCTGCTGACATAACGGGGCATGGCTGACCAGTTAGGATCGTCGACGAAACATCCAGAAGGAAACTCTTCCCGCTACCTGGAGCCGGTGCACGAACGACATGCATAGGCGCAACGCGAAATGCACCACGCGCCACTGGAGTTATGAGCGCGGAAAGGGCGACGGCGCGACTGACATCGTCAATAAAAGGAAACTCCGCCACAAGTTCATCGAGGAGACTAAGGGCTTCGATAGCTTCTTGTTTGGTTGCTTGGTCGGGAATTTCTGGCATGGCAAGGGAATCCAACAGTACGAGGCGCGTATCAGCGTCAAATCCCGGCTTATTGAGCAATGTTCCATCCGGCCGTAGTGTAGGTGTCGTAATTAAACCGGCCACCGAGGGACATTTCCAACCGCCTGCCCGACTCAAGATCGTTGATGCGACGTCTTTCGGCGCATTGATGGGTAGCCATTTTTCCGTCTTCGCATTGAACCGTACAAACGACGCCGCCTGACACAATAGATCGCGCATTCCGGCGTGATCAATCTCAACAAACTGAGCGACAAGCGTGCGCCTTGCTCCGGAGGCTTGTTCCTCTCTTGATATAGCACGCACCAATTTCATGCCGCGTTCATAGATCGCGATATTCGATTCTAGAATGGCTAACTCACCCTGAGTAGCTTCTTCGTGTAGCGTCCCGCCCATTACTCGGATTACACGGGGTAGATCAGACGCGACTTTCCGCGCGGTCGAGGGCGCTATCTCGAACGGCGCCTTTGCGCTGCACGCGTCGGCATCCAGATCACCGGCAGGAGATTTTGGTGAAAACAGTTGCACAACGGCACGTTCCTCGATGAGGGTGTCCATATTCATCGTGTCGCCTCATTTAGTGCGTCGTTCCAATCGGAATCGGCAATTTTTGGCGTAACGATCCGTGCTTCACCTCCGGCATCGGCCCACCGCTGGGCGCACCCGCGCGCGGCTTTTTGCCCTGGCGCATCATTGTCGGCGAACACCGTCAGCGCCCCTATTCCTTTCAGCGTTGGGAACTTCTCCAATCCCCCTGTCCCGCATGTGACCCACATGGGACTCCAGCCTCGCGACATGACCGCCAACCCTTTTTCAATTCCTTCGGAAATGCCAAGGCCGAACGTTACTTCCTCGTTCTTCGATAGCTTGACGCAGGTACCACTCGCTGGCCCTTGTGTTGCCTTGCCCATTTTATCGCGCAGCCGGTCTGATCCATTCGGTTTGAGAAAAATACGCTGAATGGCCAGAGGATCATTGGTGTGTACGTCGCGCAGAAGCGCAACTAATGCCGGGTGTGTTTCGAGATTGCCATTAAAGTTTCGGACACATGTTTTTGCGAACCGAATATCGCCGCAGCCTGCGATTAGTTCCTCGCAAGCCATGCGATGGCGGATGTCCGCGCTGTGTTCAAGCGATCCGTCAAGCCGACGAACCAGATATTCCATACCAATTGTTCCAGGAAGCTGCGTGGCCTTACTGAAAACCTCCAAGGCTCTTTCCGTGCGTTCACGGTCCGCTTTCTGGTCACTGGTGCCACAGGCTTCGCGTACTACTGCCTTTGCAACTGATGCGGTTCGAGAATGGTGACGTCCATCTTCTGGCACCAAAACCCGGATCGCATCCAGGAAGTCCAGGTGCTGTGTTTCGCGAAGGAAATCTATGGCGTCTCCGTGCGCGCCACAACCAAAGCAATGAAAATTGTTGCCGCCGGAATAAACCCGGAAAGACGGCGTTCGCTCTTGGTGGAATGGGCATCGGCCGACAAAATCACGGCCGTCTCTTCTCAACGCGACGTGCCGCGCCACCACGTCATAAATGGGAAATTCATGCGCGCGGCGCACCTGATCTTCCGTTACCAGATTTTGGATCCTAGCAGCCATGGCTGCGATCCTTCACGCCGGCACCTTGTTTGCGATTGTCTTCGGTCACGCACCCCTGGGTATCCGTGCTTTGATCAAGGAACTTTTCGATGTCGGCCCTACGAAACATGATCTTCCGACCGAGCCGAACGTATGGGAGCGCAAATCTTCCCGTTTGGCGGTCGCGTTCGAGCGATTTTATTGAACGCCCCAGCAGGTCACTTAGGGCTCTTTGGGTGATCAGTTTTTCCATATCTTCATTCGTCCTGTTTGGCGCCCAATGACGGCGGCTTCCGCGTCAAAGACGGTACCGTCACGACTCTGCGACCTTGCAAATCGGGCGAAATCGCGAGGCTTTCCGCCGTTTGTTTGGGTTGGTCCGATGGAGCACGGCCGGTGTTGGCTTCAAAGGGCGGCGACGCTCGCGATCCCTGGACTCGCTGTCGGCACCTACGGCATGCCGGCCCACTATCAGCGGGGCCGCACGCATGGCGTCGACGAATTGACTGACTGCATCTCCATTCGACGTGTTGAAATTCATTTTGCATCGCGCCTCGTTCTGATTTCCAAGTCGCGCGCTGACATGCGCCTGGGGCCAGGGCCTGTAAAGCCCGGTACTGTCCTACTATCGGTATGTACTGGGTTAATCGGTATGAGCCGTGATGTATCGTGATGAATCGTTATGAAGATAGGCATGAAATAAATTTGGGAGAAACGTTCTCAGACGACGGCAGAATTTTCAGTCGGTCCAACTTTCCGAGGTCGCGCAGTAGGCCACTGCAAATAAAGTTTTGTAGGCTTACCGGAATCTGCCGATTATCCCGATACATACCGACTTAACTCAAAGCCTGGGTCGTCGCCGGGGCTCGGCTATGCCAAATTCTCGTCGATGATGATGCGCCTAATCCAGACTGTGATCGACGCGCCGGTAATCCGGCCGAGAGTCCGCGCGGCGAGGGTGGCGGAACTCACGGCTACGCCCGCTATAATTTTCGATTGCGCTTTTGCTATTCACGGGAGTGGCATACCGTGACAGCCAAACGAGCCGCAATAGAAATTTCTCTGGCCGCGCGGGGTCGTCCAGCAAACTGGGCGAATGAGCAGGAAGCAGCAATTCTTGCCGGATTTCCGGCGGATGGTCAGAAATTTCGGGATGCGCTGCCAGCGCTAGAAGAGGCCGGGTTTCCACCGGTTATGCCTTTTAACGGCAAGCGTTTTATTCCGGCCATCGAACGGTTCGTATGGCAGCAGCTTGACTCTTTACAACCAAACCCGGAATTCCTTCCCCAAGACATTCGTCCATTCGAGGAAATTCTAAATGACAAGCGATCAAGCAAGCGGCGGCCTTCCTGAATATCATCCGCTATACGCACCTCTATTGAAGCGCAGAGGGCGCGAGACAGGACCGGAAGCGCGTTATTTTGTCGTGCCAGACAAAGACGTGAAGGCTGGCTATCGCCCGAAGACGATGGCAATCCCGACTGCTGCTACGGAAGAAGAAGCTGCTTTCTACTGCCGCAAATGGTTTGGCGAGTTGAAGGCATGGCGGCAGAACAAGGGTCGCAAGGCGGTCAAGCATGACCTCGCATGGCTTATTGGCCGATACATCAATGATGACTTCTCGTCTTTCCGCAATCTTCGGGAGAAGACCAGGCGCGAGTACGAAAAGAATTGTCGAATTATCGAGGCGACACGGGGCAGTGAACTGATAGAAATGGTGGAGGGGAAGGACGTTTTGACCTGGCACCGTGAATGGGGCCTTCCCGTGCCCGTGTTGTGCTCTGACGGCGTGCAGGTGGTGGACCCTTGGGGCAATCCCGTGACTGAGGCGAGCGTGCCGCAGCGCCAGCGTCACCTCATCGTTATGCTTCGCATTCTTGCCACACACGCCGTCCTTATACGTGCGCCGGGTCATGTATACTTCCGCCAGTTACTTTCTTCGATTGAGTTTCCGGTACCGCGAGGCCGTGATGTTTCGATCAGCCGCGATCAGGTCAATGCTTTTGTTAAGAAGGCTGTCGCGATGGGCTACCGCTCTCAAGCCATTGCAACCGTCGCGCAATTCGAATTGATCGAGCGGCGCGTGCATATCATTGGGTATATGGAAAGCGGTCAGTGGCGTCCCGGTTGGGTGTGGCAGAATATAGATCACCTCGGACCCGAGGCGAGTTGGAAGATCAGATACCATCAGGACAAAGTTGGCAGGGTATTGCGCGAATTTGATTTGAAGACCACGCCCGAATTGCTGGCCCTGCTACAGGAAATCCCGGAAGAACACCGAGTCGGAGCAGTAATAATCGCAGAGCGTAAGCGCAAGGTGATGGTACGCCAGCCATGGAATGAACGGCACTATGCCGAAGTCTGGCGCGAAATCGCGCGGGCTGCCGGTATTCCTGACGAAATCTGGAGCATGGATGGACGCGCCGGAGGCGCTACCGAGGCGGATTCAACTCCCGGTGTAAGTGACCGGGCCTTGCAAGACGCCGGAGGCTGGAATGATCCCAAAACGCCGCAAAGATACCGTCGTCAGAAGCAGCGGAACGCGGGAGAAGTCGTAAAACTGCGCCAGAAAAACAGAACATCTGGGAACGTTCCTTAGGAACGGATAGGAACGTTCAATGGGGCTGCGCGCCAACCCATTGAAAATGGTGGGTGATGCAGGGATCGAACCTGCGACCCGCTGATTAAGAGTCAGCTGCTCTACCAACTGAGCTAATCACCCGTCCCATGCGTGGTCGGCGCTTTGGGAGGGGGCTTATAGGGCAACGGACACGGGCCTGTCCACCAGCCCGTCTCGCAGGACTGTGATTCGTGAGGCCGAAAAGCAAAGCTCCCATGGAGCTTTGCCGGCCAAACGCCGCGAAGCGGCCCGGCCTGTGGATATTCAGATGATACCGCCGGAATGGCGGGGAATCTCGACCTGGCGATGGACATGCACGCTCATCAACAGGCCGAAGCCGAACATCACGGTCAGCATGGCGGTTCCACCATAGGACAGCAGCGGCATGGGAATGCCCACCACCGGGATCAATCCCATCACCATCAGCCCGTTGATCATGATGTAGAAGAAGAAATTGAGGGTGATGCCCATGGCCAGCAACCGGCCGAACTGGCTGCGCGCGCTCATCGCGATCTGCAGCCCGTAAAAGATCACCACCGCGAACAGGATCAACAGCGCCACCGAGCCGACAAAGCCGAACTCCTCGCCGAAATTGGTGAAGATGAAATCGGTCTGTTTTTCCGGCAGGAAGTTCAGGCGGCTCTGGCTTCCCTGCAAAAAGCCCTTGCCGGAAACCCCGCCCGAGCCGATGGCGATCTTGGCCTGTGTAATGTTCCAGCCCGCGCCCAGGGCATCGGCTTCGGGGTTGAGGAAGGTCATCACCCGCGCCTTCTGGTAATCATGCAGCACAAAGCGCCAGGCGGTGGGCACCGCAACCACCACCGCGGTCAGCGCCGGCACGATCCAGTACCAGGACAGTCCGGCCAGGAACAAAAGCGCGCAGCCATCCATCACAATGATCAGAGTGGTGCCCAGATTGGGCTCCATCACCACCAGCACCGCGGGAATGCCGATCATGGCCAGCGCGATCAGAAGCGGCACCGGCTTGGAGACTTCCTCCACGTTCTTGCCGTGCAGGAAGCGGGCAAGCGCCAGAACCAGCGAAATTTTCATCAGCTCGGAGGGTTGGATTTCCAGCGGGCCCAGGGTAATCCAGCGCTGGGCGCCCAGGCCGACATGGCCCGCCACCACCACCGCGACCAGCAGCAGAAGCGCCAAGCCATAGGCCGGATAAGCCAAACTCATCCACACCCGCACATCGATCACCGCCACCGCCACCAGAATGAAGCAGCCCAGGATGAAGCGGACGATCTGAGGCGTGGCCCAGGGGCTGAAATGACCGCCCGCCACCGAATAGAGCATGGCAAAACCGGCCGAGGCGATCACCGCGATCAAGAGCAACAGGCCCCAATTCACGTCCAGCAGCTTGTCGGCGAAGCTGAGCGTGCGCTTGGCCGCCGCATAGGCACGGATGGCCATCAGGTGCCCCTCGTGGAATGCTCGTTCTGCGCCGACTTGATCGGATAGGCGGTGGGCATTTTGAGCGGATCGCGCTTCTGGGTGAACAGCAGAATGTCGCGCGCCGCCAGCACCTGGGGATGACCGTCAGAGCCATGTTCCACGATGCAGGCACAGGCATAACGCGGCGCGGATACCGGCGCAAAGCCGATGAACATGCCGTGGTCGCGCAGCTTCCATTCCAGTGCGGCATTCTTGGTGATGGCGCCGCCATGCTGGAGCTCGGAATAAGCGCGCACCTGGGCCGTGCCGGTCTTGCCCGCCATCTCGAAGCCCGGCTCGGTGATGCGGAAGGCGTAAGCCGTGCCGCCCGGCTCATTGGTGACCCTATTCATGCCGTTGCGCACCCGGGCCAGTCCGTCGGCGGAAAGGTCCAGCGGCGCCGGGGTCGGTCTTCGGCGCAGATCATTGCCCACCATATGCACCAGCCGCGGACTGATATTGAGGCCTGAAGCAATGCGGCTGGCCTGCAACGCCAGTTGCAGCGGCGTGGCGGTGACATAGCCCTGGCCGATGCCGGCACTGAGCGTGTCGCCCTGTTGCCAGGCGACTTTGTATTTTTTCATTTTCCAGTCGCGGCTGGGGATCAGGCCACTCTTCTCACCCGGCAGTTCGATGCCGGTGGGGGCGCCCAGGCCCATTTTGAGCGCGACTTCTTGAATCTTGTCGATGCCGATGCGCCGCGCGGTTTCATAGAAAAACACGTCGCAACTGTTCTTGAGGCCACCTTCCAGGTCGAGCGAGCCATGGCCGCGATGATCCGCTGTCCAGACCCAGCAATGGAATGTGTGGTTGCCCAAGGTGATCGAGCCGCCGCAATTCACCCGATAGTCCGGGGTGGCGATGCCCGATTCCACGGCCGCCGCCGCCGTTATGGTCTTGAAGGTCGAACCGGGCGGATAGGTGCCCAATATTGTCTTGTCCAGCAGCGGCTTGTGATCGTCCTCGATCAGCGCCTTCCACTGATCCGGGGTGACGCCGACATTGAATTCATTGGGGTCATAACCCGGGGTGGAAACCATGGCGATAATGTCGCCGGTCATCACATCGGTGACGACGCAGGCGGCGCTTTCGCTCCCCAGGCGCTGGGCGGCGAATTTCTGCACCTCGGCGTCGATGGTGAGCCAGACATCCTTGCCCGCCACGCCGTCCTCATGGCCCAGCTCGCGTTTGACGCGGCCATAGGCGTCGACCTCAACACGGGAGGCGCCCGCTTCGCCCCGCACTTCACGGTCGAAAGTTTTTTCGATACCGCGCTTGCCGATGCGAAAGCCCGGCTGGGTCAGCAGCGGATCGTCATCGCCGGTCATGTCCTCGGGCGAGACCGCGGCGACATAGCCCAGAATATGGACCATGGCCTGGTTGTAGGGATAATCCCTGGTCTCGCCGACATCGGGCAGCACGCCCGGCAGATAAGGCAGATGCAGGTTGATGCGGGAGAATTCCTCCCAGGTGAGATTTTCCGCCACCGGCACCGGCACGAATTTCTTGTTCTCGGCGATGGTCTGGGCGATGCGCTTTTTCTGTGCGTCGCTGATCTGGATCACCTTCGAGAGTGTGTCGAGCGCGGCCCCAACGCCTTCGCTGGCCTGTTCCGCCACCAGCAAGACACGATAGTTGCGCCGGTTGTTGGCAAGCTCGACGCCGAAACGGTCCATGATGCGGCCGCGCGGCGGCGCGATCAGGCGTTCGGAAACGCGATTGTCCTCGGCTTCGGCCTTGTATTCTTCACCATCGCGAATCTGGAGCTGATAGAGCCGGCCTGACAGCACCGCGAAGACCAGCGTCATGCCGCCGGAAATGCCCAGGCTGCGGCGGGTGAAGGTGGCGTAGCGGCTTTTGTCTTTCTTGTCGAACAGCGGCATCAGAAATCGCTCCGCAGTGGTCCCACCAGGCGGCGGTGAATGGACCCGATCACAAAGGCGCCGGGGATATAGAATAGCACGGTGACGGCGAGCTCCGCCACGATGGGGCCGAGCGGCGCCGGATGGTAAAGGGCGGCGGTGGTGACATAGGCGACCGCGCAGACGATCAGGGTGGCGGTGGCGAAGCCCAGAACGGCGGCCATCCCCGCAAGGCCGGCAAAGGCGTCACGCTGGCGCTGGATCATGGCATAGGCAACGATGAAGGAAAGGGTCCAGATCCCGGGCGGACCGCCTGACATCACGTCCTGCAGGATGCCGATGGCGAATGTGGCGGCCGGGGTCATCAGGTCGGGGCGCACCAGGCACCAGAAATAGACCGGGATGAAGCCCAGCAAAGGCGGCGGCACCAATCCGCCGAACATGGTCACGGGCAGGTTGGAGAGAAGCACGCCCAGAAGGCCACAGAAAAGGGGCAAAAGCGCGGCCAGGAGCCTTGCCCCCACCATCAGCCGCGCGCGTTCCAGGGCAGCCACGGCCTAATCATCCCTGTCTTCGGGCGGGTCGGCGGGGGTTTGAACCGGTTCAGCCTGCACCGCCGCCGAGATATTTGGCGCAGGACGCGGCATCTGGGGCAAAGGAAGCTTTCGTGCGGGCGCCGCAACCGACGCGGCGACTTGTGGAGGGGCGGGGGGCGTTCCGGTGGCGGGTGGAAGTCCGGCCGCAACGGCGGGAAGCTGGCTGGGGGTGGTGGCCGGCGGAGTTTCGGCGGGATGGCGGAAGGCCAGAACCTCGACGTCTTCGCTGGACGAGGCATCGGCCAGCAGCGCCACATGATAGGCGCCCGGCCCACCCACCACCGTGCCGATGGGAAGACCCGGCGGCAACAAGCCGCCATCGCCGGAGGACACCACCTGGTCGCCCGGACGCAACGTCACCGATTGCGACAGCGTATCGAGCACCGGCTCGGCGTTGTTATCGCCGGTCATGATCGCCTGCAGGCTGGTGGGTTTGCCGTCAGCGCTGGCGATGGTGATGGGAATGCGGCTGTTGAGGTCGGTGAGCAAGATCACCCAACTGGTGTGATCGCCAGCCAGGTAAATGCGCCCGATCATGCCGCGCGCATCCACCACCGCCTCGCCCGGCTTGACGTTGCTGCTTTCGCCGGCGTCCAGGATCATGGTCTGCAGGAAAGGCCGGCTGGCGCGGCCGATAACGCGCGCCAGTACGGAATTGACGGCGGGATCGGGCACCGCATGCAGCATTTCCTGGTAATGCTGGACCCGGCCCTGCATCACCACGGCGACATTGCGCCATTGCTTCAGCCGGGCATTCTCGTCCTTGAGCGCCAGATTTTCGCGATAGACCACAAACAGCTCGTCAATCGAGCCGATAAAGCGGTCGAAAGCCTGGATGGGGGCGTGAACCGATTCCAGCGTCGGCGCCATCCAGTCGGTGATGCGCATGCGGGCACGGTCAAACAGCCCCGATTGCGCCTTGCCCAGCAGCACCAGAACGACCGCGAGCGCCAGAATGATGACCAGCGGAAACTGGGCATTGCTGCGGCGGGCGATCTTCCAGCTGTTGTTGGCCATGACGGCGGGCCCTGACCCTGTCGTTAAAACGCCGTGGAAAGAACGTGACGCATGCCCTTGGTGTTCTCCAATACCCGGCCGGTGCCCAGCGCGACGCAGGACAAAGGATCGTCGGCAATAGAAACCGGCAAGCCGGTTTCCTCGCGCAACACCTGGTCCAGATTGGCCAAGAGCGAGCCGCCGCCGGTCAGCACAATGCCCTTGTCCACGATATCGGCGGCCAGTTCGGGCGGGGTGGCTTCCAGCGCCACTTTCACCGCTTCGACGATGGCGCCCACCGGTTCGGCCAGGGCTTCGGCGATATGACGCTGGGTGATGGTGATTTCCTTCGGCACGCCATTGAGCAGATCGCGGCCCTTGATCTCCATCGTGATGCCGTTGCCGTCGGCCGGCGCGCAGGCCGAACCGATTTCCTTCTTGATGCGCTCGGAGCTGGCTTCGCCGATCAGCAGATTCTGGTGGCGGCGGATATAGGCGATGATCGCCTCGTCCATCTTGTCGCCGCCGACGCGCACGCTGCGCGAATAGACGATGCCCCCCAGCGACAGCACCGCGACTTCGGTGGTGCCGCCGCCGATATCCACCACCATCGAGCCGGTGGGTTCGGAGACCGGAAGCCC
>Ga0182024_10005487_pt1 | contig 28471 bp, 23 predicted proteins | sample P32metaG_FD_120480 | JGI IMG/M metagenome (GOLD analysis project Ga0182024, IMG submission 120480) | Permafrost microbial communities from Stordalen Mire, Sweden - P3-2 metaG (Illumina Assembly) | ecosystem: Environmental > Terrestrial > Soil > Wetlands > Permafrost | place: Sweden: Stordalen...
ACTTTGATACTCAGGGTGGGACGTGCCATACCCAAGTATGCACGAAAACATTCTTGATATGAATTGTTTTATAAGAATCTTTTCAGGCGGTCAAAGACCTAGGAAGAAAATCGATCTCGGTGAACTCGAAAAACTTTATCAGTTGCAATGCACCGAAAAAGAGGTTGCGGCATTCCTGGGTATCAGCGTCAAGACCCTGGAGAGACGGCGACAGATAAGTAAATTCGCGGAAGCCATGGAAGCGGCGAAGGCCAAGGGCCGCGTGTCCGTTCGCCGGATGCTGTTCGGGATGGCAGCGAAAGGAAACGTCGCCGCAGCGATTTTTCTAGCCAAGAATGTCATTGGCTACAAGGATTATTTCACCAACGAACACAGCGGTCCCGACGGTGGCCCGATCCAAATCGGCCCCGCGCCGGAGTTAAAGGAGCTTACCGATGACGAACTCAAACAACTTGCAATCCTTTTTGGCAAGACCACAATTCCTCGAAAAGGTTGATCGCGAACTCGCGACTCGCAGCTTCCGGGAGTTCGTGCGTCAAGCCTGGCGTATCATCGAGCCGCACACGCCGTTTGTTCCCGGCTGGCACATCGATGCAATCGTCGATCACCTCGAGGCCGTAACGCACGGCCGGATCCGCAACCTACTTATCAACGTGCCGCCCCGGCACATGAAGAGTCTTCTCGTGTCCGTGTTGTGGCCGGCGTGGGAATGGATTCAGCACCCCGAACGGCGCTGGCTGTATAGCAGCTACGCGGCATCCTTGAGCATTCGCGATTCCGTGAAGTGTCGCATGTTGATCGAGTCGCCCTGGTATCGAAGCTTCTGGGGCGACCGCTACGCCCTAGCGTTCGATCAGAACACGAAAACGCGGTTCGACAATAACCGCTCCGGTTATCGCATCGCGACCTCGGTGGGCGGAACGGCGACCGGCGAGGGCGGCGATCGGATCGTTTGCGATGATCCGCACAATGTCCAGGAAGCTGAGTCGGATTCGGTTCGCAAAGCGACACTCGACTGGTTCGACGTCGTCATGTCGACACGCGTCAACGATCCCAGGACGGCTGCGAAGGTCGTCGTCATGCAGCGTTGTCACCAGGAGGACTTGAGCGGGCACCTATTAGCGCAGGGCGGATTTGACCATCTCTGTCTGCCTGCCGAGTACGAAGGGCCCCAACCCGCCACTTCCATCGGGTTCTCCGATCCCCGCAAGGAACCGGGAGAACTGTTGTGGCCCGAGCGCTTTGGTCCGAAGGAAATCGGGGACCTCAAGATCAGTCTGGGCAGCTACGCGGCTGCGGGTCAGTTGCAGCAGAGGCCGTCACCGGCAGAAGGTGGCCTGATCAAGCGCTTCTGGTTCAAATTCTGGCAGGGACCTCACAATAACCTGCCGCCAGTCGCGGTTCGAATGCCGGATGGATCAACGCGCTTTGAGACCGCTCACGTGATTCCGTACGTTGAAGAGCAGGTTCAATCCTGGGATTGCTCCTTCAAGGACTTAGACACATCAGACTACGTTGTTGGCCAGGTGTGGGGCCGGCAGGGAAACTTGTTCCTGTTGCTCGATCAAACCCGGGGACGAATGGATTGCCCGGCGACCGTGAAAGCGGTTCGCGAAATGTCGGCGAAGTGGCCAAAGTGCTGTGCGAAGCTGATCGAGGACAAAGCGAACGGCTCCGCGGTAATTCAGATGATTTCGCGCGACATCCCCGGCGTGCTGCCAGTGAATCCCCAGGGCGGGAAAATTGCACGCGCGTCGGCGGTGAGCCCGCTGATCGAAGCTGGCAACGTGTATTTGCCGCACCCGATGATGATGCCGTGGGTCGCGGACTTCATTGAGGAGTGCGCGCAGTTTCCCAACGGGGTCCACGACGACCAGGTGGATGCGATGACGCAGGTTCTACTCCGCTGGCACCAACTCCCAGAGACGGTGCGGTACACCTGGTACTGCGATCCGGTCGTCATCAGCAGGTTTTGAGGCCCCTAGGCGCCTGCGACAACAAAATGTACTTTCCGGCCTATTGATGACCGGACGCTCCTGAGCAACTATCGAGCCGTGCATATTGTGGCGTGGTTGTTCCTCGCGCTGTTCTTGGGTGGGCTGCGGCGCGGACTGCGGGCCCGGCGGCTCCAACGCCGTCGATCACGGCCAGTGACCTGATTCGGGAATGCGCCAGTTTCCGCACGGCGCAGGTGAGCTTTAGGTGTAGACTGGCTCATGCCCCTTCGCACAAGACCGCGAGCTTCGAGCCTCACGAACGCGACGAAGAGGGAGTTCGCAGCCAAATGATCATCTACCGCATCGAACCGGTCCGAATGAGCCCGTGTTAGATCCGGCACTTCGCCGTGCCAATCAGGAGTCCGTGGGCGACTCCCACATCACCGCCGAAGCTCTCGAACTCTATGCCCTTGGTCGACTCTCCGGCCCGGAGGGTGCCTCCGTGGAGGAGCATCTCGTCATTTGCGAGCACTGCCAGCAGGCCCTTGCGCTCGAAGACGCGACCATCGAATCCATCCGCGAAGCCTTGAGAAAGTGATTCGTCTTCGTACCAATCGCATTATCGAACCGGCGAAGCAAGCATCTCTTTCCAGGAATCCTCATCCTGCCCTACGCTCAACCGGTTGGCTGCCCGAATCAGTGGCAGCCGCAGCAGTTGCGGGTTCTGTTCGATCTTTTGGAGGAGTTCGGAATCGGAGAGCTTCAGATACTTCAGCCCACCATCGTTGTAGGCTTTACCGTCGGCATCGAGCAATCCCGCCAAGGCGAACCGATCGATGAACCGCTTCATTTCCGCTCGGACCATGGGCTTCTGCTTCAAATCCACAAACTGAATCGTCACCCGGCGCTCTTTGAAGAACCGCTCTGCGGCGCGCGTCGCCTGAGAGTTCCTGGTGCCGAAAATCTGGACGCCCACCATATACCGATTCTGGCAGAAGCGTGCGGTGCTCCCGGTTTACGATGCCTTGACGCCCAATATCTCACGGATCTTTGCCCGCGCCGTCATCTCTCCTGGCGTCGTGCCGCGCTCGGCGAGCCAGCAGTGGAACTTTTGGATTTGGACGGTATGCTCGATCTGCGGCGCCTTGGGGAGAACGCGAACGGTGTTCAGCCCGTGAGCGATTTCCTCCGTCCACGGGTCGCTCGTGATGGCCTTGATGCCCAGCGCCACCGCTTCGTAAAGCGTGGGAATTGCCACTATGCTGACCGCTAGGCTTGTCTAGAACACCAGTTTCACCTGCACCCACATACTGCGGATCCCGCTGTCTGTGAAATCGCGGTTGAGAAACTGGCCTGGCGGAGTGGTGAGCACATTCTTCTGGGGGACGTTGATATATTGCGGATGATTGAGAGCGTTCAGCGCTTCCCAGCGAAGCTCCAATCTGCGGGTCTCGCCAAGCGGAATCGACTTGGTCAGGTTCAGATCGAAATTGTTGGTCCCACCGGTGCGTAGCGTATTGCGTCCAACAGTGGACGCGTTGGGGAAGCCAATTCCCTCTACCCAATGCACGTCGCCGGGACTCACGCAGGAACCGGTGTCGGGATTCTGATAGCCAGTCGCACAAACCGTGGAAATGATCGCGCGGGTGTTCAGGGGTGCGTTGGGGTTCCCGATGTCGGGCCGATCCTGTTTGTCCGCGTAGTTGTTCCGGTCGCCGCCATTCGCCACTGTGAACGGGGTCCCAGACTGAAACGTTGTGATGCCTGCAACGTGCCATCCGCCCAACGCATATTTCGACCAACCCGACCGCGGACCGGGGATCGCCCACAAATACGCGATGGTCAGACGTTGCGGGCGATCATAGTCGCTCAATCCACGATCTAGCTTCAGCCCTCCCTGCATGATGGGGACCGAGGTCAGATTGATGCTCGAGGGCTCCTGGACGTTGATGCTCCCATCGCCGTCACTGGTGCTGTCGATAAACTTGGACCACGTGTAAGACGCCGACAACTGAAATCCGCGTGCGAACCGGCGATCCAGGCGCGATTGCAGAGCGTGGTATGAAGAGTTCCCCTCGCTGGTGCTTGCGATCACGGGTCCATAATCGGGGTAGAGGCGCAGCGTGCCGGTAGGCAGCCGCGGATTCCAGTCGGCCCTGGTGATCAGCTTGTGACTTTCAGAACCGACGTAAGAAACATCCAGCAGCACGTTATCGCGCAATTTCCGCTGAAACCCGAAAGACCAGCGCTCGGTGTATGGGTCCCGCAAGTTCGCATCGATCGGGAACTGGGTGTCCATCAGGCTGGGAGCGCCCGCCGCGGTGGGCAGTTGCTCCAGCCAGTTGGGGGACCCACGGCCCGTACTTGGCGCGGTCAGGGTGATGGAGATGTCATTCGGCGTTCCTATCGCCGGGCCTCCGGAGAGCAACTGCGTCGGCTGGCTGTCGTAGCTGATCTGGAATCCCCCGCGCCAGACGGTTTTTCCGTCTCCGAAGAGCTGCCCCAACCAGCCCGGGTGCGAGGCCGGGGACCATGCCAGTCCGAAGGAGGGTCCAAAGTCGTTGTTATCCGGATGCACCTTGTGCGGCACCAGGAACTGCGACGGATCGAATCCGGAGGATGCGGGATACGGCAGCGAGTTGGCCGGCTGGCCGAAGTTCTCATAGCGCAAACCCAGAGTGAGAGAGAGCGATGGGGTAGCCTTCCAGTTGTCCTGGAAAAAGTAGGCCTGGCGAAACTGGTTGGGCTGAAAAACTCTCGCGCCGAAATCCCGTTTGATCGTGCCTGACGGTCCACTATAGTCGTCTAGAAAGTTGGCGAAGGCGGAATAACTCCCGGTGCCCGTAAATGTAACCTGCCCGAGGTCGCTTGCGTTTGGCTGCTGCCTGATGAGTTGCCGTACCAACTCGACGCCGTAACGGAGCGCGTGACGGCCCGCCAGCTTGGTCTGCGTCTCCTGGAACAGAAAGGTATTGCCGTCGTGATACTGGCCGGATGAGACCAGGCCGGGCGCGGAAACGTTGGATAGCGCAATTTGCGCCTGCGTGTGAGCCGCGGGCAACGAGCCTGGCCAGATCGTTCCAAAACTTCCGTCCGGCCGCGAATAAGAGAATCGAAATTCGTTCGTGTAGCTCGGGCCGAAAGTGTAGCTGTCGGAAAAAAGGAAGTTTTTGTGGCTGAAGGCTTCGTCTGTGACGAAACCGGGAAAGGAAACTTTGCTGGCTCCGTTGAGGAACGGCAAAACGACCCGCGAGTCTGAGGTATAACGCCACGACATGCGGTGCGCCTCGGATTGGTAGTGATCCACCCGGCCCAGCCACTGCGGGCCGTCGTTGATCGAGGCCAGAGGATACGCGGCCGTCGCGAATTGCACGGATCCGCGATCGACGCCGGCTTGATCGGCGCCCAGCACTACGGGAAATGGCGCTCCTGTGCCTCGCAGGGTGCCGAGCGCGCCCAGATACAGGTTGAGCCGCGGGTTGTTGGGAAACAGCGAAAGCAACTGGGTGACCGCGTCCGCGGTCGGGACGTTCACGGAGAAGTTACCCGCGGAATGAAGATCGTCCTGTTGAAAGGCGGCGAAGAAAAAAGTCTTGTTCTTTCGAATCGGTCCGCCGCCCGTGAATCCGAAAACGTTGTGACTGAAGACGGACTGGGGAATCCCGTTCAGTCTGTCCGTATTTCTAACCGAGTCAAACTGCTGCGACTGGTAACGCCATAGCAACGTGCCATGCAGGCTGTTGGTGCCGGATTTTGTCACCATGTTGAACACGCCTCCGCCGGCGCGGCCGAACTCCACGCCGAAGTTACCGGTCATCACAGAAACCTCCTCGACCGCATCCGCGATGGTGAAGACTTGTTCGGCGCCGGTCAGCCAGACCTCGTTGTTTTCGGCGCCGTCCAGCATGAAATTGTTTCCGCGCGGGCGCTGGCCGTTGATGGAAAAGCCTCCCCCGTTGCCGTTGGCGCCGTTCGTGGAGCCACCGCCCCAAACCGTGCTTCCAGCAGCGTCGGTCGCGCCTGGCAACGTTCGTGCCAGCGAAAGGGGATTCAACGAAATCAGAGGCAAGTCGCGAGCCTCGCGCGCCTGGAAATTGCCACCACGCAGAGGGCCGTCTTTCGTCAGAAGGTCGCTCGACTCCGCGCTTACTTCGATCCTGGCCTCGGCTGCGCCAATTTCCAGCTTTGGATCCGTGGAGGTAACACGGTTGGCTTCCACGGCGGTTCCTTTCGCTGTATAAGTGCGAAAGCCCGGACAGGTGACCTCAAGATCGTATATACCCAGATCGACGGCATCGAAGCGATACATGCCGGTCCCATTGCTTTCCGTTGTGCGGTGTGCCCCGGTATCCACACCGGTCAGTGTGACGTGCGCGCCCGCAACGGCAGCGCCGGTCGCGTCGAGCACTGTGCCAGTCACCGTTCCGCGGCTGGTCTGGGCTTGAGCTAGTACGGCGAACACCAACGCCGCTGCGATGAACTTCACTTCGGGGTCTCGACTTTCTATTCCGGCAAGCCGAGTTTTTTGCGCAGGTCTTTCAGTCTGGGATCGCCACGCAGTGCAGCGAATTCAGGATAGTTGAGATCTCTGCCGACCCGAACCGGGCCCAAAGGAATCGCGCGGTTCAGCGCTTCGAAGGCTCGGTCCTTGTCGCCTAACGCCACGAAGACCATCGCTTGCTCAATCGGCCGGTTCTGCGTGTTTGCGATCCTCTCCGCGTCTTCACTGCGCCCCGCGCGGGCGTACGCGATGCCGAGTTGCGATCCCTCCGCCCCAAGCCGCCCGTTGAACTTTGCTTCAAGAATCGGGATGGCTTCCGTTGCCTTGCCTTGGAAGATCAGGGCCCGCGCGCAGGGCTGCTGACAATGCACAGCTGCTTCCTCCAGCCGGCCGGCCGAAAACAGCACATTGGACAGGACCTGTTGCACGTTGGGAGACAGCGGATCGTTCGTTTCGGCTGAACGAACTTGTGTGACCGCTTCATCCAATCGCCCGAGCGGCATCAACAGCGATAAAGCGAACTCCGTGCGCGTCGCCGAGCGTCCGGGCTCCAACTCAAGGGCTCGTCGAAAGCTTTTTTCGGACTGTTCCCACTGTGCATCACGCGCCTGTACCGCCCCGAGCGCTGCCTGCACCTCGGCGGACAAAGGGTCCAACTGCACCGCCTTCTCTACAACCACATGCATTCTCGACATTTCCTCGGCCCGACTGGCACCGGCAGCCCAATTATTGAGTCGATCTTCGCCCGTTCGGTAGGCGTACGCCGCGGCGAGGCCCGCGTAGGCTGGGGCGAAAGAGGAATCTTTGGCAAGGGCTTGTTCGTAAAGGCCCGTACTTTGATTTCTCCCACTGGCTGCAGAGCGGATTTCGAAGGCGCGGGCCTGCAAGTACAAGTCGTAAGCTTCAGTGCTCGTCTCGTAGCGGCGGCGGCCGCGCCCTAGCTTCAAGCGCAAGCTGTTCACGATGCCTCGGGAAATCTCTTCCTGGATAGCGAAGACATCCGTCAAGTCGCGGTCGTACTGGCCCGACCACAACGGAAAATCGTCGCGGACGCGGATCAACTGCACGTTGATCCGCAGCTGCTGCCCCGCTCGGAAAGTATTGCCCTCCAGAATGTAATCCACGTTAAGCTGCTTGCCGGCGTCGCGGACGTTTTGCGGCTTGCCCTTGAAGGCGTACGACGAAGTCTGGGAGCGGACCACCAGTCCGTCGATTATCGAAAGGTCGTGCATAATCTCGCCCGTGAGACCGACCGCGAAGTAGTCGTTGGCCGGGTCCTGACTGGCGTCCAAGAGAGGCAACACGGCAATCGAGATGGGCGCGGTCGCCCGACCGAACCACCAGCCCATCGCTACGGCGACCACAAGGCACGCCGTCCCTGCGGCGAACCACCGCAGGCCAACACGTTGCGACCTCTTCACCGGCGAAGCATCGACCGCTGCCCGAGGGTCTTTCGCCGGGCGCAACACGGGAACATAGCCGCCCTTCGGCAGCTCGATGATCAGAGAATCGTTAAGCCCTTCGCCGGCATAGTACTCGCTGAGGCGCGCGCGAAGTCTGCCTGCCTCGGTCCGCACGATCGAATGCTGCTTCGGATTATGATCCGCACTGCGACCGAAAACCTCGACGGCAACCACGGACTCCTTCAGTTCGTCGTCCTTGCCATCCAAGTGCTGTTCGACGACGAAGCGCAGGAATCGCACCAAGCGCTCGTTGTGGGAAAACCCGGCGCTCGCCGCTACTCTTTCCAGTTGCCGCCGCGCGGCCTGTAGTTCGATTTCCGCCGTGAGCACTGTGGTTCGAGGATACCTCTTGTTTTCAGCGCCGTGCAAGTGTATGAAACACCCGGTTGACTCCTCTGGACTTGTTTTCGCGGGTGGGCGAGCGCATTGTGTCCTCATGCGGATCGCACGTTTACTGCTGTTGAGTGTTGGCTGCTGCGCGGCCGAGTCGCAGTTTGGCACCTGGGAGTTGAGGGCCGCCCGATCGACCTTCGCGGGAGACGCTCAACCCAAGATTCTTACGGTCCGGATTGAGCCGCACGCTAAGGGCGAGGTCTTCACGATGGACCGGGCCGAGGCCAATGGCAAAGCCAACAGTTCGAGCACGCTGTTGTACTTCGACGGGGTCGCCCGGAATTTTCAAGATGCCGGGTGCTCCGGGACCCAATCGTCGCGCCGAGTGGATGGCCTCACGATCGAAATCTTGCGCCAATGCAGCGGGGGACGATGGGTCAAAGTGGTCGGGCGGCTGGCTCCTCGTGGCGTGGAACTGATCCTGCAAATTACAGAGCAACGCGCTGGCAACCAACGCCTCGAACAGCGCCTCGTTCTGGAGAAGAAATAGGGGGAAGAATCATGCGGACGATACAAAACTTGTTCATGGCCCTTGTAATGACCGCGGCAACGCTCGCCGCCCAGGGCCCATTGCAGGGCCCATTGATCGGCCTGGTTGTCAATGCCGCCAGCGGCAATCCGCCGGGTCTACCCAATTCTGGAATTGCTCAGGGTTCCCTCGTTAAGATCTGGGGCTTCGGGCTCGGTGGCACCCTCGAGATCGCCCCGCAACCACTTCCGATGAGTCTGGCTGGGACCTCCGTCACCATCACGGTAAATGGAACTACAGTGACCGCGCCCATATGCTGGACCCAATGGAACCAGGTGGGAGCGGTGGTGCCCTCCAACACTCCGGTCGGGACCGGCATGCTGACCTTGACCTACAACGGAAACAGCGGGTCAAGCCCAATCACGATCGTGCCGACAAACTTCGGCATTTACAACGCCACCGTGGACGTCAGCAACGCATCGGGCTTACTCAACCTGGCGTCGGTGACATTTCCTGACTATGAATATGTCACGGTCACAAACACCGCCAAGCCGGGAGACACGCTCACTGTTTGGGGCACTGGATTGGGGGCGACGCCGAACAACGGGGGCGATACCGACGCCGCATCCGAGGCAAACATCGGGAACGCTCCTCAAGTATTTGTTGGCGGAATCCCGTCCCCATCTGTGACTTACTGGGGAAGATCGCCGAACACGATTCCCGGGCTCGATCAGATCAACTTCGTGGTCCCTCAAGACGCACCTCTTGGATGCAACGTCTCGATCGTAGTGCAGACGGACCCGGTAACTGTGAGCAACGCGCCCACCATCGCTCTCGCGACCACCGATGGCGCCATCTGCTCCGATCCGACTCAAGTTCTGCCGCCTTCCCTTAGCAAGAGTGGCTTAAAGGTAATGTTTCTTACGCTGTCTGATGTCAGCAACCCCAATTCCAACGGCATGAACGCAACTACTTACAGTTCTGCAAGAGTTCTGTTCTTCGAGTTCGATCAGGCCCTCCCGGTCTCAGAGACGCAAGGGGAACTTGGCGTTAGCCCCAGCCTCGGCAATTGCTATACCGAAAGCCTGGTCCCCGGCGGCGGGGACGATGGCCTGTCTGTTTCCGCGTTGAACGTGGGCACGTTGATCACGTTGACTCCTTCTTCGGGAAATGCGATTACGCTCGGTACGCCAGGCTCAGGGTATTTCATTTCGACGAACAGTTCGAACCTGCTTCCAAGTGGGAGCTGGAGTTTTTCGAATGGCGGAGGTGGATCCGACATCGGTCCGCTGAGCTTTACATTCACGGTTCCTCAGCAGGTCGTTTGGACGAACCAGGCCGCGGTCTCCGGGAGCCCCATCGACCGCGCCAGTCCGCTCAAGATTACTTGGACCGGAGGGGACTCGAACGGCTATGTCCATATCAGTGGCTATTCCGGAGAGGCGGGGTTTGAGTGCTCGGCAGCAACGTCCGCCGGAGAGTTCATAATCCCGACTTCCATTCTGCTGGGCTTGCCCGCGGGCGCGCAGTCGAGCATTTCGGTCTCAACCCAGACTTTTCCATTCAGTTTTAGCGCGGTCCCCGGCCTCGATTTAGTGGAAGATATTTCGACGTTTACGGTTAGCGTTTCGGTCGTCTTCAAGTAATAGGCGGAAGAATCATGCAGACGATACAAAACCTGTTTATGGCCCTTGTAGTAACCGCGGCAACGCTGGCCGCCCAGAACCCTTTGATCAACCTGGTTGTCAATGCCGCCGCGAATCCCGCCGGCAGCGGAATTTCACCGGCACAATTTCCTAATTCAGGAATTGCGCAGGGTTCCATCTTCCTGGTTTGGGGGATCGGTCTTGGTCCGAGTGCTCTTCAGATCGCGTCTCAGCCCCTTCCGCCCTCTCGGGCAGGAACCTCGATCACGATCACGGTCAATGGAACCACGGTGACGGCGCCCATGTATTGGACGGTCACCGCGCAAGTGGCGGCCGTGATGCCTTCGACCACTCCCGTCGGGGACGGCACACTGACGCTCACTTACAACGGCAAGAGCGGATCTGGCCCCGTTACGGTAGTGCCGGCAACTTTCGGCATTTCGAACGCCGATATATATGACGATGACGACGGTTTTGTCATCCGCAGCATTGCGGCCGTGACATTCCCCGACTATCAATATGTCAGCGACACGCATCCGGCCAAGCCGGGAGACTCCCTGACCTTATGGGGCACCGGTCTGGGAGCGACACCGAATAACGGCGGTGATAGCGGGCCAGCGCCCGCTGCCAATATTGGAAGCGCCCCTCTCGTTTTTGTGGGAGGCGTCCAATCCCTGTCGGTGGCGTATTGGGGGAGGTCGCCGAACACTGTTCCCGGGCTCGATCAAATCAACTTCGTAGTCCCGGCGGACGCTCCGCTAGGATGCAACGTCTCGATCATCGTGCAGACGGCCACACCCGCAACGGTGAGCAACGGCCCCACCATTGCGCTCGCGGACACGGATGGCGCCACGTGCTTCGATCTAACTCAAAGCCTGCCATCTTCCTTCTACAACAAGAGCGGCTTGAAGACGATGCTTCTGAGTCTGCAACAAAACACCACCCTCAGACTGAACGCCGATGGATCGACCACCACGACTACGGCGAGTCAGGCAAGCGTGCAGTTGCTCCAGTTCACGCAAGCCCTGCAAGCGACGGCCCAGAACCTCAACCTCGGCCTTACCTTAGGTTCTTGCAGTACCGGGGTTTGGGATGTGATGCCTGACCTGCCCGCCTCAACGCCCTTGAGCGCGGGAACGTCGGTCACCTTAACTCCTCCTTCTGGAAGTGCGCTGGCACTTGGCGCTCAAGGTCCGGGCGATTACTCGTCAGACAGCCTTCCGACCGCGCTGCCCGGTGGAACGTGGAGCTTTTCAAATGGGGTGGGAGGTTCCGACATTGGTCCAGTACGCTTCGCATTCCCAGTCCCTCAGCCGGTCACGTGGACCAATGCCGCCGCCATGTCTAGCAGCCCGATTGACCGGTCCAATCCGCTCACCATTACCTGGACCGGCGGGGACTCGAACGGCTATGTCCGCATCTCCGGCGAGGGCTTTGCCTGCGCGGCGCCGACATCGCCCGGACAGTTCACCATTCCGACATCGATCCTGTTGGGCTTTCCGCCTGGTGGGGGAACGAGTATCGAAGTCGCGACAATCGCATTCTCGTCCGTTTTGGGGACGATCCCAGGCTTCGACGCCGCGGCCGAGATCTCCACATTCGCGACCACTGCGTTGCCGATCTACTTTAAGTAGCCGTGCACAAGGGATGGCAGTCCGTTCTGTTGGTCAAGAGGACATTCGACAGCATTGGAGGAAATGTGATCAAGAGCAGTCGTCTCGCACTCATGATGTGGCTCGCGCTTGGATGCGTGATTGCGCCAGCCCAGCAATACGCGATCTTGACGGCCGCTGGGGGCGGATTCTTGCCGACATCCGGACTGGTTGCCACGGCGTCGATCGGATTTACGCCCGCAGTCGCATCGGACCGCCTCGGCAACATTTACATCGCCATTCAAACCGCAGTGCTGAAGCTGGATACCGCCGGCGTTCTAACCGTCGTGGCGGGGCGCGGAAACCCAGGCGATTCAGGCGATGGCGGTCCCGCGACCAGGGCGCAGATCAGCGCACCGACGGCCCTAGCCGTAGACCCGGCGGGGAATCTGTATATCGCGGACACCGGTAACGGGGTCATCCGCAAGGTGACCACGGACGGAATCATCACCACCATAGCCGGCAGCGGAAGCGGCTGCTTTTGTGAGTCTGAAGGTGCGGGCGACGGCGGCCCCGCGATCGCGGCTCCGCTCTACTACCCTGACCAACTCGCGGTGGATGCGAAAGGCAACGTTTATATCGCGGAGTTTAATACCGCGCGAGTTCGCAGAGTCTCGCCGGATGGGATCATCACGACGGCGGTTGGGACGGGCGGGAATGGTGGTTACTCCGGCGATGGCGGCCCTGCAACCAAAGCCCAGATCGGCGTCCCCTGGGGACTCGCCATTGATCACGCAGGCAACCTGTTTATTTCCGATGTCATTCCCGAAGATAACGATTGTACGGCCCCGCGCATCCGCAAAGTTTCGCCCGATGGAATCATTACCACAGTCGCGGGCACGGGCGTGCCCGGTTATTCGGGGGACGGTGGTCCGGGACTAAACGCTCAATTCAGCAGTCCGGGCCAGCTCGCCGTCGACAACTTAGGCAACCTATACATTCCGGACGGATGGCGCATTCGCAAACTTTCCGCGGACGGAACCATCACGACCATCGCCGGCGACGGAAACCAAGGGTACTCTGGCGACAATGGGCCGTCGATCAACGCGGAGATTTCTGGAACCTACTCCGGCAGCTACGGGGGGCTAGCTACTGACAGCGCGGGCAATCTGTACATCGCTGATACATACAACTTCCGAGTCCGGAGAATCTCCCGAGATGGAATCATCGTGACAGTAGCAGGCAATGGGGCTGCCTGTTGCTTCGCTGGCGAAGGCGAAAACGGCGTGGTCGCTACTGTGGCGACCTTGTCGACTCCGGTCGGCGTGGCGATCGATGGTGTTGGGGGATTCTACATCTCAGACACCTATTCAGGTCACATCCGGAGAGTCTCACATGGAATTATCACCACCATTGCGGGAATCGGAAACATCGGAGGAGATCCTGGAGACGGCGGCATTGCCCCTAAAGCCTTTCTGAGCTACCCATCCGGTATGGCGGTCGATGGTTCGGGAAATTTGTATTTCGCGGACGCCGGTGGACAGCGTATCCGAAAGATTAACCTCGCGGGAATCATCACTACGGTGGCGGGTAACGGAACCGCAGGTTTCTCGGGGGATGGAGGGTTGGCTACGGCAGCTCAACTGAACTGGCCGAAGGACGTTGCGCTCGACTCCGCGGGCAATCTGTACATCGCTGACACTGGCGACAACGCTATCCGCAAGGTCTCACCTACGGGGATTATCTCCACGATTGCCGGAAATGGTAACACCGGCTTCTCCGGTGACGGCGGGCTCGCGACGAACGCACAACTGAATCTGCCGAGCGGAGTCGCTGTAGACGGGAACGGAGACGTGTATGCTGCCGACACATACAATTTCCGCGTTCGCAAGGTCGATTCCAGCGGCGTCATCTCCACCGTCGCCGGAACTGGAGTCGCTCTCTATTCTGGCGACGGTGTACAAGCGACGAATGCAACGCTCGCTTATCCGACCGGTCTGAAGTTCGACGCCGCTGGCAATCTGTTCCTGGCCGACTGGGTCACTGTTCGAAAAATCACTCCCGGCGGTATCATCTCGACGATCGCCGGCACCGGTATCCTCGGCTTCACCGGCGATGGCGGACCCGCCGTTAGCGGACAAACCGGAGCCTGGGGAATCTCTCTCGACCCTAGCGGGCTGATCTACATCGCCGACCCATGGAACAACGTGATTCGTGCACTGCAGCCTGTGCAATGATCGCCAGACCAAATTCAACGAAAGGGATGGTCATGAATGTGCGCGCTCTACCTGCGATTCTCATCTTCTCGATTACATCGTTCTTCGCGGTCGGCCAGACCAACACGCCCGGCTCTTTCGTCCAGCTGGTTAACCTTCCAGGTACGGCCGCCAAACTTCCTTCCGTTAGGGGAGTTGCGCTTGATGCGTCGGGCAATGTCTTCTTCATCAGCGGCGGGAGCAGCGGCGCTTTCGACACCGGATACAGCGTGCTGCGCTTGGATGCCGCCACGGGAATCCTGACGTCGGTTGCGGGAAACGGAACTCCCGGCTACAGCGGAGATAATGGTCCCGCCACTAGCGCTCAACTGGGCGGGGCGACTGGCGTCGCTGCGGACCGAGTTGGAAACCTCTACATCGCGGACACGAACAACGGCGTCGTCCGTAAGGTCTCGAACGGTGTGATCACTACGTTTGCGGGCGGAGGCTTCTCGAATCCGGATTGCGACAACTGTCCGGCTACAAGTGCCAACATTTCCGACATCGCGGCCATCACGGTGGATTCGGCGGGCAGCTTGTACATTGTCGAAGGCGGCCTGGTCCGCAAAGTCACGAATGGTGTGATTACGGGGTTAGCGGGATTCGGGTACTTCACAGACGGTGTGAACACACCCGCGTCGGTTGCGGTGGACTCAGGCGGCGCGCTCTATATCGCCGGGCCCGCCTGTAGTTGCATCTTCAAGGTCTCGAACGGTGCAACCACCACCGTCGCCGGCACGGGAGTGTTGGGTTTCAGCGGCGACAACGGCCCGGCCACTAGCGCTCAGTTAACCGCGCCCCGCGGTGTGGCCGTAGACGACGCCGGGAACCTGTACATCGCAGACACCGGTAATCAGCGCATTCGAAAAGTATCGAATGGCGTGATCACCACGGTGGCGGGCGGTGGCCCGCCCGGCGGAATGGGCGACAACGGACCAGCCATCAGCGCGCAGCTGTACTTCCCCTTCGGTGTCGATCTGGACGCCGCTGGAAACCTGTACATAGCGGACACACTCGACCAGCGTATTCGCAGGGTCGCGAACGGGGTCATTACAACGATTGCCGGCGGAGGGTCCACGCCTGTTCTGACGGTGAAATCCGCAGGTGCCTTCGCAGCCACCGCCAGCATGAGCAATCCACGCATCGGGCATACAGCGACGTTGCTCGACAACGGCAAAGTTCTGATTGCCGGCGGATTCGAATACCCGAACGTTCTCGTCCTCGGCGGCTCGGAATACCCATCTACCGGCTCCACTGCGATCTCCACCTCCGAGCTTTATGATCCTGCAACAAGCGAGTTCGTCCCAACTGGCAGCATGAACCCCGCGCTGGGGTTCACTACCGCAGTGCTACTCGCTGACGGCCGGGTCCTTATTGTGGGGGCCCCTGCTCCTTACAGGTATCAAAGCCCGGCAAGCGCGCAACTCTATGATCCATCCACCGGGGCCTTCACCTCCGCTGGCAACCTGTTAAAGATTTCCCGTGTGGTCACGGCTACGCTCCTCAACAATGGCAAAGTCTTGATCACCGGAGGCAGCGTCGATGGCCCGTATCTTCCCCCCGACTACGTCGCGGAACTCTACGACCCATCAACAGGGTTATTCACGGCCGCCGGAAAGATGAGCGGAGGCCATTACACCCCCGGCGCCGCATTGTTGCCCGATGGCAACGTATTAATTGCAGACGGCGAATGCTTCTACCTCGGAAGCGGCAACGAACTCTACGATCCTTTTACGGACATGTTTAGTTCTGCCCCGGGAGTGTTATGCACGTTTTCCAGTGACACACTGATCCCGCTGCCGAACGGCAACGTCCTCATCATCGGCGTCTCCAATGCCGCGGATGAATACAATCCCGCGAACGGAACCAACCTTCTCAGCGGAAACGTATATCAAGTCGACCAGAGAGAGATTCTGCTCCCCGACAAAACCGTGTTGATCACCGGGGGCGATCCGTGCGTCGAGACCGATGACGGTTGCTCCTATTCCAGCGTGGCGGATGCATATCTTCGCGATCCTTCGACCGGAAGCTTCGGCTTTGCAGGCAGCATGACCACTTCCCGTAGTCTCCACCAAACCACTTTATTGCCCGATGGAACAGTGCTGATCAGCGGCGGCGATCCGCTCGGCAGCGCGGAAATCTATACTCCCCAGTTCTTGGTGGCGGCGCCAGCTCTGTTTTCCTTGTCCGGCGATGGTACAGGCCAAGGCGCGATCTGGCATGCAGACACGGGAAAGATCGTGTCATCCGGCAACACGGCTATTGCTGGAGACGTACTGTCGTTGTACACAACTGGCTTGATCGAAGGCGGCGCTATCCCTCCATTAGTAGCGGTTGGCGGCAAGCTTTCTGAAATCCTGTATTTCGGCGACGCTCCCGGTTATCCCGGATATTTTCAGGTGAACTTTCGAGTACCGAGCGGCGTTGCGCCGGGATCTGCTATCTCGGTCCGCTTGACCTACCTCAGCCGACCGAGCAATGCGGTCACGATTGGAGTACAACAATGAATCCTTCACGGCTTGTTATTTGCATTACTTTCGTGGGAATACTGGCGTGCGCACAATCGCCGGGCACGTTCGCCTCGACCGGCAGCCTGATCACGCCCCGTTTTGTTCCTACGGCAACTCTGCTTAATAACGGCAAGGTCCTGATCGCCGGAGGGCTGGGGCCCAATATTCCAGCGGCGTACGCGCTTTCAAGCGCCGAGCTCTACGATCCTTCCACGCACACGTTCATGCCAACTGGCGAGATGACTGTCGCCCGTAACGGCCACACGGCCACGCTCCTTCCCGACGGCAGAGTTCTCATCGCTGGGGGCTACGGTATTGGACCCATTCTTCAGCTGGCCAGCGCAGAAATTTACGATCCTTCGACGGGAACCTTTACCGCCACCGGCGGGATGACGACGGCCCGAGGATGGCACGCGGCGACTCTGCTCAACAGTGGAAAGGTCCTGATCGCCGGCGGCGGCATCCCTGGCCTCGACCTCGCCAGCGCGGAACTTTACGACCCTTCCGCGGGTATTTTCACTCCCGCCGGCAATATGACCATAGGTCGTTTCGAACCCCTGGCTGTGCTACTGATCAACGGCAGGGTCCTCATCGTGCCTGGCGATGATGAAGGCGTCAGCAGCGCTGACCTCTACGATCCTGACACAGGCACGTTTCGTCCAACGGGCTGGGTGAACGCCGGGGTGACCGCAACTACGGCGAATCTGCTCACCAACGGCAACGTCTTGGTCAGCTTGGCGGAAGGCGGATGCCTTGGAGGGGCCGGCGCCCAACTGTACGACCCCACCACGGAAGTGTTCACCCCGACCGGGAGCCTGGTCGAAGGCGAATGCGATCAGATCGGCACTTCACTTTCGGATGGCACCGTCCTGATCACCGGCGCCGATGTCGAAACCGCCCAGCTCTATGATCCCGCTTCGAACACCTTCACCCCCGCCGGCGACATGCTCACCGCGCGAAGCTTGCACACGGCTGCGCTCCTCTCAGACGGCACTGTACTCATGAGCGGAGGCGTCACCGCTTCGGCATTGTACCGCCTGTCGGATGTGCTTGCGAGCGCGGAGATCTACACACCAACGCGGTCGGTCCCGCCCGCTGAGCTCCTTTCGCTCTCCGGCGACGGCACCGGGCAAGGCGCGGTTCAGCACGCGAGCACTTATCAGTTGGTTTCAGCGCAGAATCCCGCCGCTGCCGGAGAGATCGTCGTGATTTACTGCACAGGGCTGCTCGATGCCAGCGTGATTCCGCCTCAGTTATCGATCGGCGGGCAGATCGCTGAGATTTTGTGGTTCGGGAATACCCCGGGCTATCCGGGGTTGAATCAGCTCAATGTGCGCGTGCCGGTTGGAATCGCACCCGGATCCACGGTTCCTATGCGGATGAACTACATCGGACGGCCGAGCAATGAAGTCACGATAGGCGTGCAGTGAAGAATCGCGGCTGGCCCCATGGGAGCATCGGGCCGAAGATCCAATGTAAATCGCGAAGAGCCGCAATGTAGTCCGAGCCGCGCCGTTATCCTCGCCCATTCGAAGATTATCCGCTCGGCTGGTTGTTGGCGAACCTCGGAAAGTGCGAACTCAGGGATAAGGAACGGGAAGTCGGCAGGGTTTAGTGATCGCCTCACCTCGGAATCAAATTTGGACGCGTGACGTCCGTGGTGTAGATGTGGCACTACCGATGCGGTCTCCAAGTCCTGTTGGAGGAAGGATATGAAACGAGAAACGCGATTGCGAGCGCTTGTGGTACCGCCCCGCGCGAGCCGTCGGCATCCGGAGAAACCTGGGTTTCGGCTGGACCGTTTGCGCGTCATGACCCGTCATGTCCCGTTGCCCGTAAGTCTATGAAAAATTGGTAGCGCTAACGGGAATCGAACCCGTATTTAAGCCTTGAGAGGGCTCCGTCCTAACCGTTAGACGATAGCGCCGTGACCATAATTATACTGCACTCCGCTCCGCGTTCACGTAAACGCATCGCGCGCGAAGCACTTCTGTTACTCAATATGTCTCCACCGCCGCCGAGTCGTCGATCCTTCGCCGCGGCCGGATCCGAAAGTGGTACACCAGCGCTCCCGTCACCATCGTCAGGACCGTCGCCAGCGAAATAATCGGCTTCAACTGCACCCCCCAGATCACCATCCACGCTTCCGGAATCAGGAACAGTACCGGAACCAACGGCCAGCAGAAGCTGACCGACCGCAGTTTCTTCCATCCCGGCTGCCGACGAAAATGGAACAGCGACGCAACTCCCATCGCCGCGAAGAAACTCAGCGTGAACCCGATATAGATCACCAGTTGCGGAAACGGCGTCATGGTCATCAGCATCGTGCACACGCCCTGCGCGAGAATCGACACCCACGGCGTGCGCCAGCGCGGATGCACTTTCGCCGCCGATGCCAGAAACGCTCCGTTCTTTGCCATCGCATAATACACGCGCGGGCCGATCGTGACCATCGCGCTCACCGTCGACATCAGCGCCAGCGCGATCAACGCGCTGAACAGCCTCGCCACATCCAGTTGGAACAAATGCGATGCCGCCAGCGACGCCACTGCCAGTTCGCCCTTCATGTTCTCCGGCTTCATGTTCTCGAGCGGCGTGGCGTAAATGAACACGACGTTCAGCGCGATGTACAGCGCCGCCACCAGCGTCGTCCCGATCGCCAGCGCCCGCGGCAGCGTTCGCGAAGGCTGGTGCAACTCCTCGGCCACATAAGTTGCCGCGTTCCATCCGCTGTATGCCAGATAAATGAAGAACAGACTGATGGCGAACTGCTCCGCGATCGGCACCGAACTGGTGCGGTGCGCGTTCATCGAGAAATTCTGCCAGTTTCCATGGCCCATTCCGAAAGCCATGCCGATGAACGCCACCAGGATCACCACCTTCAGGCCAGTGAGAACGTTCTGGATGCGCGCCACCCGCTGTACGCCGAATAAATTCAAGACGGTGAACACCAGCACCAGCCCGCAGGCGAACATCTGTTGTTTGCCGAATTGCAACGTCCATTCGCCCGATCCGAGAAGGATGTGCGGCGCGTGTTCCGCGCAGCTTTCGCAGAAATGTCCCAGATAGTCCGCGAACGCCAGCGCCGCCAACGCGATCGGCCCGGAGAATCCCGCGAAAAAGGAGACCCATCCCGACATGAATCCCCACGTCGGCCCATACGCTCGCGTCAGATAAACATACTCTCCGCCGGAGCTGGGAAGATTGATGCCGAGTTCGGAATAACACACCGCGCCCAATAGCGCGCACACCGCGCCCACGATCCAGATCAACAACACCAGTTTGGGCGAGCCCAAATCGCCCGCCAGAAACCCGGTGGTCGTAAAGATCATGGTCCCGATCATGTTTGACACCACCAGCGCGGTCGCGCTGATGATCCCGAGTTGCCGGAGCAGGGTGGGTCTAACCGGGGTTGTGGAAGCCACGTCGATCTTTATCTTAGCGCGCGACTGCGTTGCACTCGTATGCTTGGGTTTTACCAGGCGAGCGTCGTCAATCGCGGTACTGCCGCGAAGTGCCCGTCTCTGGTTACCAGCGGAAGATCGAACTGACGGGCCATCGCGGCGATCCAAATGTCGTTGTCCGGAATCAGTTTGCCGATTCCGGCCAGTTCCGCTTTCACTTGACCGTACTGCTCGCTGGTACTCTGATCCGGCAGAAGGAGGGTGGCGTTTTGCAGAAAATCGCGGATCAAAGCCACTTGTGCTTCCCGCCGCTGCGCTCGTAGAGCGCCATAGTGTAGCTCGCCCAGGACCACCCATGGGATGTAGATAGCAGGCGCAGATCTCAACCGCGCGGTGAGATCGGGATCGTTCCGGAAGTGCGCGACGACCACGTTCGTGTCCAGTAGGACACTACCAGCCGCGTTCATCGATCTTCTCGCAGCCTTCCTCGATGACCCGCTCCAACTCGTCGGCTTCTTCGGGCGAGAGTGCGCCGGCCGTGCGAGTGAAAATCGCTTGGCGCTCTTCTTCGCTGATCCGGCTGAGCCGGTGGACGAAGTCGGCGGCCACTTCCAGCTTGGCAGGCGGTAACGACTTCAGGTCTTCGACGATGGTTTCGAAGGAGCTCACACCCATTAAGATACACCGGCCTGATCGCCCTGGCAAACAACGCCAGAGTTGAACGTATGGGCGAGAAGCCAATCTTGATGACCCAGGCGCAATACAAGCTGGGGAAAACAGGGGGAAACCGGACGAGCATTTTCCGGTTAATGATATGAGACATGCTCGTCTGTCCCGTTTTCCCCCCTTCGAAATGGGCGCTGGTCGCCGGAATCAGGCCGAGGAGAACAGAGAGAAAGAGTACTTATGGGACGCGGCCGCTGGCTGTCGCAATCCCGTAGGCAGTCGATGAAGTTGCTTCTTGCAGAATGCGACCATCCACCAAGACTGCGACATGAACCTCCCCGCTGTCGCCTTGGTTTTGGGCAGAGACGTAAGCGAACGACCCAGTCGCTGCGAAGAAGGTCATCCCGGCTGGGAGTGCGACCTCCTTCTGTTCCGTGCCCCCCGTCGCATTTCGGTACGTTGCACCAACCGTCCTGGCGGAGCCATCTAACTTGTACTCGATTCGGTGAACGCCGGCTGGAAGAGTCACTTGTCCCGCGCCTGCGCGCGCCGCGCGTATTTCAGCAGGTGACCGCTGAAGTGGGATCGTGGCTACGATGCTCCCGTCCCTGATGTCGATGGCCAGCACATACCAAGCGAAAACCGAAACGTATTCCCCCGTGATCGTTGTGTCCTTCGGTTCGGCCATCGTGGGTGCATGCCTCTCCTCGACGGAGTAAACAACGGCGCGATCTATCACTCCTTGCACCGCGAGACAAAGAAGCGGTTTGATTTTCTCGGCTCGGGATGGTTCCATTTCGAACGACAAGCCAAAGAGCGACGCAGCCTGAATTGCGATTCCGCGCTCTTCCATCAAACCGCGGGAGATTGGTTTGGTTACGCCGAACGCGTTGGAAGCCATGTAGGAGGGTTGCGTCGTGAAGACCCGGCGCATCCCAATCGTATTGATCGACGTCGGGCCGAGAACATGTGTGTCCATCGGAAGGTCGATAAAAACCCTTTGCTGATCTACGTCGTATCGAATCGTTCCCTCGCCGAGCACCACGGGGAACACCATGGGCTTTTTCAAGTTCTCTGGAACCGCCTGTATCCGCGCCTCGAACGCCTCGGCTGTCTCAAATTCTCCGCGTGCGGGCGCCGCGACGCCCTTCTTCAAATCCGCGATGATCTTCGAGATGTCCGCTCCCTTCACAACCGACTCAACCACCACCGGCTTGGCGGAGGCCGGCTTGGTGGAGGACGACTTGTTTGCGTTCTGTGCCAAGGCCACGCACGCGGCAACGAAGAGTAGCGATGTGGCCCGCATGACCGAAGTAATCGGCTTTTTGGCTCAGATCTTTACTACTAGCGGTGCGGGGGACGGGAGGAGGGACGAAGCGGTCGATTTTCCGGCGTCGGGATGCTAGGAGCCGGCGGCGCTAATTTCCGAATCTCCCTAGCGATTCCGTGGGTCGTGATGAACAATCCAAGAAGAACAATTGCCTCGTACTCTTCGTGACGGAACGGGTCGCCGTACTTACGACGACTCTTCTGAAGGTAGTGCGCCAATTCTCCGCGCGTGTCGACCAACACGTATAGTAGTCCAGGCACATCATATTGCTTTTTTCTGTGCGCTACCATCTCCTGTAGTGCGAGGTCATGCTTATCGCTGCCCGGATAGTGACGACTTTTTAAGAAACCCTCCACGGCGTCGTTCAGCTCCTGGGAGGCCGAAAACTCCCGGAGGACTTCTTTCTTTCCAAACTGGCCGTTCGCATATAGCCCCTCGATGACCAAGAAGAAATTCATGAATGCTTGAATGAAGCGGCATGCCTCCATCTCATTTTGTCCTTCCCTCCAGAACGCTTTAAGCACGCGTAGGGGGCGTAACAACTCTCTATGTTTGGACATCAGGCCGAGTTCCTTCGCGGTGGCAATGCTGGTTTTGACTGGTTTTCCACGTCGGACCTGAATGCGCGAAACCTGAATGCTCGCAGCTTCCTCTTCGGTCTCGGGAATGAGGCTCACCGTGGGGGATTGCCATTCAACACGCTGTATCTCTAACCCAAAGCCCATCATGGATTCCCAATCTTTAAACTGCTCCATGATGTCCTTATAAGTTTGTTCGTCCCAATCGCCCGCCAGTTGTGTGTTATCCGCATTAAGACCGGCAAATGCTTTAGTGTCAGCTGGTAGCTTCTTCGTGATAGTTAATGTCTCCAGAGCCTCAGCCGGGCCTTCAAACAAATAAGTCGTGCCATCTCTATCTTGAATCTGAATCGGCTCGGGTAAAGGAGAGCCGCCTAAAATCCTACATTCTACGCTGAGCTTCATTCGTAGAAGGTAGCATAGACACCGTGGATTCCCTTAAGAAAGGTCGCTTAATCAACCAACAACATGAACCATGAACGAATTAAAAACCTCGCGGCACAGCGGCCCCAGGCTGTGTACGGGAACATCAGCGCAGCATACGAGAAACCAACGGGGCCGAGCACCAGTTATGGCGATAGCGCAAGCGAATAACTCGTGCTGCGTCCCCCTTCGGGGTTTTGAATCAGGACGGCGTGTTCCACCAAGGCGAGAATGTCACGATGAGCCGTGTCCTGCGAGCACTTGGCAAGAGTCGCGTATTTCGAGGTCGTGAGCTTGCCTTCGAAACCGTCCAGCAATCGCCGGATCACCAGCCTCTGGCGGTCATTGAGCTGTACGGCTTTTATACGTTCCCAGAATCGCGCTTTGCCAAGCACGGCGCTTAATGTGATCTGAGCCCCGTCGATGGCGCGGCCGAGACAGCCGAGAAACCATTCCATCCACGGTGTAACGTCCATCAGCGTTACGTCCAGCGTGCCTTTCTGCGTGGCTTCCAGATTGTCGTAATAGGCCTTGTGCTCTTGCCGGATCTGCGCCGACATGCTGTAGAACCTTTGCGGGCTGTTTTCGGATCGGGCCAGAGCCATGTCGGCGATCGCACGCGCGATGCGGCCGTTGCCGTCATCGAACGGGTGTATGGTCACGAACCAGAGATGGGCGAGCCCGGCTTTAAGGACGGAATCCATCGGGTCACGGCCTTCAAACCAGGCGAGGAATGACCTCATCTCGCCGGCAAGACGGTCTGCCTTCGGCGCTTCGAAATGGACGCGTTCCTTTCTGATCGGACCGGAGACCACCTGCATCGGTCCGGTGCTGTCGTCGCGCCAGGCACCCGCCCTGATCTTGATCATTCCGCTGCGCCCGGTGGGAAAGAGGGAGGCATGCCATCCGAACAGCCGGTCGGCCGTCAGCGGCCGGTCATAGTGGCGCGTGGCGTCCACCATCATTTCGACGACGCCTTCGACGTTGCGGTCCGCGGGCTTGAGCGCCCCGATGTCGATGCCCAGGCGCCGGGCTATCGACGAGCGGACCTGCCCGGCATCGAGCTTCTCCCCCTCGATTTCGCTACTCTTGAGAACATCCGAGGTGAGCGTTTTGAGGACCGCCTCTTGCTGAAGATCAAATCCCAGCGCTTCCATGTGCCCGATCAGGCGGCCCTGCCGGTGGCGGACGGAGGCGAGGGGCTCGGCGAGTTTTTCCTTGCTCCAATGGAACTTGGGCCAGGCTTTGCGTTCGTGGATGTACATTCTCCGCACTTCCTGCGGAGATTATACCCCGTAATCTCCGCATCTGGCAACCTATTCTCCGCTACTGATGCGGAGTATATGGAGGCTATTCTCCGCATGGGCTCACCTGGCGGGCTGGCGCGCTACATCCCCTTTTCTGAACCGCGAGCGTTAGCGAGCGGACGTTCCCTTTTATCGAAACGCGAGACCCGCTACTGCGACTCCAGCCACGAACTCGGCCGCGACAGCGACATCCCCCCGTCGCACAGATAAATCCCGCCCGTGATGTACTTCGCCGCGTCCGAGCACAAGAACAGCGCCAGGTCAGCCAACTCATCTTTCGTCCCGAAGCGTCGCAGCGGCACGCCTTTCTCCACGCGTTTGCGAGCCGCCTCATCCGGCGCCAGCCGACGCATGCCTTCCGTATCATCCGTAGGACCGGGCGTGATGCAGTTGCATCGCACCCCCGACGGCCCCCATTCGATCGCCAGCGTCTTGATCAGAATATCGACCCCCGCCTTCCCCGCGCCCACGTGCGCCTGCATCGCCGTCGGTTGAAACGCGAAGCTCGCCGAAATCGCCATGACAGAAGCTCCGGGCTTATTCAAATGCTCATAACTCGCGCGGCACGTATTGAACGTACCGATCAGATCGATGTCGATCACCGCCTTGAATCCGTTCGCCGACATACTCAGCACCGGTGCCGGAAAATTTCCCGCCGCGCCGCACACCAGAATATCGATTCCTCCAAATTGATGACTCGCCGAAGCGACCGCCGCCTGCACGCCAGGGTAGTCACGCACGTCGGTCGCATGCGTCGCGGCCGTGCCGCCGCGCTCGCGGATCGCAGCCGCCGCGACATCCAGTTTTTCCTGCTTGCGCCCCACCAGCATCACCTTCGCGCCATGCTCGGCGAAACGCTCCGCCATGCGCTGCCCGATTCCGCTGCCCCCGCCGGTCACCAACGCGGTCTTGCCCTCTAAGATTCGATCCCTGAAAATCGACATTTAGCCACTATAACGAATCGGGACTGGACCGCCGATGGTACTAGCATGGATTTCCAGGGAACACCCCTGAACATGACCACCTTGCTGGTCGCCGCCCTTGCGGTCGTAGCCGTGCTCACCCTGCTCCGCAAGCGCTACGACAGTAACCTGCCGCTGTTGTTCTACTTCATCGCCATCATGTTCACGAGTCTTTCGGATCGGGACGTGAATCCGTTCTTGCTGTACAGCGGTCTCGGATTCGCGCTGCTGTTGCGATTCGAGTTTCTCAATCGCGGGTTCAGTAAGGTGGTCGCGTTCTTCGCGACCAGTGCCATGTGCCTGATTATTTACGTATTTCTGGTGGAAGTCTTCGGCGACGGCTCCGCCCCATTCTAAATAATTGAGGCGCGCCCGTCAGGGCGCGCGTTCCGGCGTGGCGCATGCACTTTGCGTGCCGTGTCGACATTCATTTCGACACTTCTTTCGACGCGCAACAATGTGGGGCGGTCCCCCTGGACCGCGGGCCGACGCCCTCGTCGGCCTCATCTTGCCTGGCTCCCTGACCCTGCGCTCCGCTGCGCCCGCCGCTCCAGATACATTCGAATCGCATCGTCCAGCCTCGGCATCGGCGCCACCCCGAGCGACTCCATCTTGGCGTTCGACAGCGCCGAATACTTCGGCCGCCGCGCCGCCGTGCGGAATTCGCGCTCATTGGTCGGCTTCACCGGCGGCTTCACCCCTGCGGCGTCGAAAATCTTCACCGCCCATTCGAACCAGGAAATCGGAGTGCCTCCGCCCGCGTGGATAATCCCGTGCACACCCTTCTCCACCAGATCCGCCGTGCGCGACGCCAGCGCCGGAGCGAATGTGGGCGATGCGACATGGTCCTCCACCACCCGAATCGGCTGGCCCTGCCCCGCCAACCTAAGCATCAGCTCGACGAAATTTCCGCGCGCCGTATCGAGCCCGCCCGGCCCATACACCCCCGACGTTCGGATGATCAGCGGCTTATCCAAATACGCCCGCGCGTACAGCTCCCCGGCGAGTTTCGATACCGCGTACGCGCCCAGCGGCCGCGGCGCGTCGTCTTCGGTGTAAGCGCGTCCGGCCAGCCCGTCGAATACATAATCTGTCGAAAAGTGAATCAGCCGCGCGTCCGCCTGCCTGCACGCCATCGCCAGATTGCGGACCGCGAGCCCGTTCACCAGAAACGCCGCCTGCGGCTCCTTCTCGGCGACATCTACCTGATTGTAGGCAGCCGCGTTGATCACCATCGACGCGTCGCAGCGCGCAAGCACTCGTTCCACCGCGTGCTGGTCCGTGATATCCGCCGTGGTCCGCTCGAACGCGGCCACATTATATCCGCGCGCGGCGAACTCCGCTTTCAACTCCACCCCGAGCTGCCCGCCGCTCCCAAAAATCGCCACCGTCTCGCCCTGCATGTTTCCTATTATGGACGACTCAATTTATGAATGAGGCACGACCGTCAGGGAGTGCGTGCGGCCTTCCAGCCCCATGCGTAGCTTGGGGCTATTGTCCGCTCAAAGCCGCCGATTGAACCGCGACCGGTACCGAGCCGCGACCAAGCTGCGCTTGCGCCAAGGGAGCGGCTACAAATCCGGAATCGGCAACGCCGCGACCGCCTCTTTCTGAACCGCGACCGTCAGGGAGCGGCACGCGAACCTCGCCCCAACCCGATCAAGCCTGCGGCCCGCCAACGACTCATGCTCCGCGGACCGCTAGTGACCCCCCGAAACCCTCGACCCACCCTGTGGGACAGGCGATCTTGTCGCCTGCCGGTTTTCACCCGCCATTGACGCCAATGTCCCTTCCAGCTTCGCGAGCCGTTCCTGAAGACTCTCGCTCTGCTGCCGCTGCGTGCTGATCTGCTCGCGCTGATCGTTGATCAGCCCGCGCTGCTCGTCGATCTGCTTCTTCAGCCTCTGCAGTTGCTCCTTCTGCGCCCCGATCTCAGCCTGCTGGCGCTGCACTTCATTCAGCAACATCGCGGGCAGCATTTGATATTGCACGGCATCCGGTTGTCCGTCCTTGTTGTAAACCACCAGATCCGGATAAACTTCCGCGACTTCCTCGGCGATCAGTCCGTACTGCAATGGCTTGGAGCCGTCCTCGACCGCTTTCTTATAGCGGAAAGTTACCGGCCGCAAATCCATCAGGCCCCGGCTGGTGTCGGCCATGTCCTGGATATCTTCTTTGTACCGCCGCGAGGAAGTGGCGCGGTCAACTGACCTGCAGGACTGATCATGACGGGGACACTGCCAGAAGTGCCCTGGTCGTAAATCCCCCCTGCGTAGAACTGGAAGTGCGTCCCGTTTCCGATCCGGATGATGTTGTTGTCGGTGGGGGCGCCCTCGTTGCTGATCTCGATGTTGTTGCTGCCGGTGACGCTGAGTCCCGCCGAGACCCCAATGGCGACGTTGTTGTTCCCGGAGGCGTTGTTCGCTAGCGCCTGGGAGCCGACGGCCGTGTTAGAGCTCGCGCTGGAGAGGACCCCCATCCCTTCGAGCGCGTTGGAGCCGACGGCCGTGTTGTTGCTCCCGGAGAAGTTGCTTAGCTGCACGTTGAAGCCAACGGCCGTGTTGTTCCCCCCGGTGGCGTTGCCTTCCAACGCCTGGGCGCCGACGGCCGTGTTGTTCCCCCCGGTGGCGTTGGCCAGCGCTTGGAACCCAATAGCAGTGTTCTCGGTCCCGCTAGTATTCCGCAGCGCGGAGAGTCCCAAGGAGGTGCTTTGGCCGGAGAAACCGCTGGACACCTGCAGCACTGGTGCCCCTTGATACAGGACGCTCCCAGTGAAGTTGATATCGCCCGCCACGTCCAGCTTCGATCCCGGAGTCATGGTCCCGATTCCCACATTCCCCGTGGCGGATTGAATCCGCATCTGCTCGACGAATCCGAAGGCGCCATACAACTGCGCTGCCGCTTTGCCCAACCGCAGGTCTTTCCCGGGATTCCAATAGATCGCCGGACCATAAATATCGGAGGAGAAGAACCCCAAATAGTCCACCGTCTGCGCCATTCCGATCTGAGAAAACGGGTACGTGCGCAAATCCAGC
>Ga0182024_10005488_pt1 | contig 28466 bp, 26 predicted proteins | sample P32metaG_FD_120480 | JGI IMG/M metagenome (GOLD analysis project Ga0182024, IMG submission 120480) | Permafrost microbial communities from Stordalen Mire, Sweden - P3-2 metaG (Illumina Assembly) | ecosystem: Environmental > Terrestrial > Soil > Wetlands > Permafrost | place: Sweden: Stordalen...
CCTTTGCGCGGAATCTCACATCTACTCATTGGGAGGAATCGACTAGCAATGTTGCCGCTGAAGAGACTCTGTGCGGTTACTGGGAAATCGCAACTCCGCTATCTTGCATTTTTACTAGTGCTAGCGGGGGCAAGCGTTGCGTTTGCCGATGGTGCTGCATTGATTTAGTCGGACCCACGACTGAAATGACGGTCACGAGAGCCGGGAAAACGCTGCCGATAGCCGAGGTTCCTAACCTGCAGGCGGCAGACCGGCTTTGGGTTCATCCCACCCTTCCCGACGATCAATCGGTGTGCTACTTGCGGTTTGTCGCGTTCCTTCGAGGCACGACAAACCCTCCGCCGGAGAACTGGTTCACGCGGGCGGAAACGTGAAACCGGATGACGCGTGAAGAAGGAATCGTGGTTACCGTTCCCGAGGGCGCTCAGCAGGCACTGCTCTTTCTGGCTCCGGAAACAGGTGGCGACTTTGCCACGTTGCGTTCGGTAGTGCGGGGCAAACCCGGTGTGTTCGTGCGGGCGTCGCAATATCTCAATCAGGCGAGCCTTGATCGAACGCGCGCCAACAAATACCTACAGGAGGTACGAGACACTTCCGACGCGGATCCGAAGGCCCTCCACGACCGGTCGGTGCTGCTCGCTCGAACTTTGAATATCAAGGTTGCCGAGCAGTCTTCAACCGGCCTCCCGAAGAACAGTCGGCTTGCCTGACGCAGAATGCCGATCAGCTCGTGCTGGACGATGGCCACAGCCAATCGATGGTGGCTGCGCTCACTTCGGGTTCGTCGGCCGATCTGATGGGGGCAATCACCGCTATCTCGATTGCGGTCGGAGGATATTACAGTGCCTATGTGGGATCCGTCGTTGATCTTGCGAAAATCCTCGAAAACCTCCATTCGGCTGAATCGACTTGCCCGCGGTGGGGGACCCAGCGCGGGGCGGATTCGTGATCGACACGCACGCTCTTGTCGCAGCGAAACTCGATTCGGACGTCAAAGGAACGCTGTGCGGACGATGGGGATTTGACGCTTACGAGGGGCCCGCCTTCCGCTTGCAGAATGCGCATTCGACAACGTGGAAGGTGCCTGCCGCCGATCAGAGCGGCCTGATTGTGGGTCGAGAGGATACGCTTCACCTCGAAGGTGAATGCGTTGCGTGCGTCGATCAGATCCGGATGAGCTTTCTTCGCTCACTTATGCGGAGGTGGCCAAGCTGGACAGTTTCAAGATCAACGCCGGGGACGAGCAAGGCGTGTTGACGGGAAACCGTTTGGATGAAGTGAACAGTTTCGACTTGAATGGCATTCGCTTCGTGCCCGCAAAATTGGCGCGTCGCGATCAGGAAGACGAACTGCACCTTTCCGTCGCAACCCCCGCGTCCGCTGGTTCTTTGCAACCGGATGAAAAACTAACCGCAAAGGTTGACCTAAAGGATGGGCGAGTGCTGGATTTGCAAACGACGGTGGCACAACCGCGCCCAAAAGTTGAGTTGATTAGCAAGAGCGTGCAGCCTAGTCCGACGCGGTTCCCAGTTCATTTGGCGAATCAGAACGAGCTACCGTTGGACGGTGTGATGTCGTTCGTTGTGAAGGCCGAGATCCCTGAAATCTTTTCGCGCACGGAAAGGATAGAGGTTGCAAACGACGACAGCTCGCTTCATGTACTGTTGAGTGCGTCTGACGGGGACTTACTGCTGCAAAATTCCGATACCGCGCTAGCTGTCCTTAACCCTCTAAAAAGTTTTGGACCGGCAGCGTTCGGACCGCTTCGCTTTCGAACAGTGGAAGATAAAGAGGGTGGCCAAGGAGACTGGCAACCGCTGGCCATGTTGGTGCGAGTTCCGTCACTCAAGGAAGTGCGATGTCAGGACAGCCCCGACAGACAGTGCAAGCTAAACGGTTCGGATCTGTTTCTGATTGACTCCGTGGCCTCTGATCCGCAATTCAATCACACCGTATCGGTGCCGATCGGTTTCGTCGAATCCACTCTAAGCGTTCCGCGGCCGAACGGCACACTCCTATACATCAGGCTTCGTGACGATCCTTCGACCCATAGATACAGTCACACTGCCTGTACTTCCAGAAGGCTACTGGTCGGGCATTCTGTCCTTCCTGAAAGCCCGGCAATTGAAAGGCGTCGAATTGGTAACGGACAAGTTTTATGCCCGTACCGTGCATTTAAATGGTCACAAGGGCTGGATCAAAGTCACGCAGTTAAGGAAAAAATGCGCTCCTGCTGGAATTCACGCACGATCTCAGCCCGGTTTTGCCCGCGCTCTTGAGCAGGGCACGAGACTTGTTCGATTTGAACGCGCGCCCTCACGTTATCAATCCAGTCATACGGAGGGCGGTACGAAAGTTGCAGGGTTGAAGTATCGGTACTTGTGAAGGCGCCTGAGCTATCGGCCGCCTTTCTACGCAGACGGGACGGCGTCATACGATACCGGGTTTGAAACGCGTCGTTGAAACGGCGCAGGCTCGAAAATCCGCTGGCGAAGGCAATCTCCGTGACGGGTAATCTGGTTTCCGTGAGCAATTGTTTCGCAAGCAACAAGCGGCGCGTGAGAAGCCACTGAATCGGCGCGACACCCAGTTCCTTCCGGATGATGCGGCGGATTTGGCGAGAGCTTAATTCAAACTGGTCAGCGATAGCCTCAAGTCTGCCGTTATCATCCATGAGGCCTTCTTCTATGCGCTGGACAATCAGATGGGCTATACGCTGTGAATCGTCTACCGGCGCGCTGCCAGGGGCCAATTCAGGGCGGCATCGCAGGCACGGGCGAAAACCTTCCTGTTCGGCTTCTTGCGGACTATTGAAAAAGCGGCAGTTGGCTTCTTTGGGCGTTTTCACCGGGCAGATGGGGCGGCAATAAACGCCAGTAGAGGTTACGCCCACAAAAAAATGCCGTCGAAACGCGAGTCGCGGGCGGTTAGCGCTTTATAGACCGTATGATTTTCGCGTTTCATGAGGTGAACAAACGAGATTTAGAATACGGCGTCTAGCCATTTTCGGACATCACCATCGACTCAATCAGATGTCCGAAAACGGCCAGAAGAATCGTCGATTCCTGTTAATTTACAGAGAAGAGAAATGGGACGTGACTTAGACTGATGGCGCAAGGAGGTTTCGGTGAAGAGAGAAGTGATTCGCGTGGAACCCCTCTCAACGTATCTCGAGCGATGGAAAGCGCCTACCTCTGCAGTGACGCGGAGCGGCAACACGATTTACGTCTCAGGACTACCTCCCTTCGATCCTTTAACGGGCGAGGTGGTTGACGCGCCGATCGAGCGCCAAACGGAACTCGTTATGGACCAGATGAAGCTATGCCTTGAGATCGCGGGACCGTCGCTTGAACACGTGCTCAAATGCAACGTGTACTGTACTTTGGTTGACAAATTTGCGGCGGTGAATGCGATTTACACCGTTGCAAGAGCAGCGGCTCGATGAGACGCAGACCGGCAAAGGTACCACGGCGATGCTAATTGACGCCAAGCGGCCCGCCGAATGGGTGAAAAGCGCCAATCCCGTCGACGTCGCAAAGTGGCTGGGGCTAATTCCCGATGCCGCCGGTCTTGTCGAATGGAACGTGTACGACGCCGTGTTGGCGCCTGGTGACATCATTCTGCTTATGTCCTGGCGTGATCAGGCCGCTGCTGAAGCCTTCGATAGCGGGGTTGCGCTGCGAGAGGGGGCTAGGTTGCGGCGCGTGCGCGTAGTGCGGGACTACGGAATGCTCGATCGGCGCGAGGCGCCGCAATACTATCCTGACGTCGAAACTTTCCATAAAGACTTCTTATGAATTCGTACCGCGCCGACAGCGGGTCCGATCATCGGCGGTTTGATTACCAACCTGTTCGGGGCGGCAATAGAGCAACTGCGGCGTCCCACTTGGATGTAAGAGCCGACTTTCAGGCAGAGGAAACGTCGTAAACCGAATTCTGAGCCGGTTGTTGGTCATGCTCCCAAGAACAGTTGCCTAGTGAGCACGTGCATTGCTTCACAAAAAAACATGGAGGATGGAGTGAACCCCTATTTTGAGACAGTGCTCGTGACAATTGCTTCCAAGCAAGAGGTCTGGCTCACCAGTTGGCGTGCCTTCCTGGCGGAACTGAACCAACGGGAACAACTGAACTGGAGCGGGTCGTTTCTGGACGGCAGTTTCGCTCCGGCAAAAAAAGGGGCCGCAAAGTCGGAAAAACCAAGCGGGGCAATGGTACGAAGTGGATGGTGGTGGTCGACGGCCAGGGTATTCCTCTGGGAAAGCAGCTTTACTCTGCCTCGGCCAACGAGGTCCGGCTCGCGGAAGAAACGCTCGCGTCGATCCGCGTGACCCGGCGGCATCGCGGCGGACGATCGCGCCTACGACAGCGATCCGCTGCGCGAACGACTGGCGGCGCGCGGGATCGAATTGGTCGCCCCGCATCACTGCAATCGCAGCAAGCCACACACCCAAGATGGCCGAGCGCTGCGCCGGTACAAGCGTCGCTGGAAGGTGGAACGCACCTTCGCCTGGCGCGGCAATTTTCGCCGATTGGTCGTTCGCTATGATCGCTCCGACACCGTCTATGAAGCCTTTTTTCATATCGCCTGCTTGATGATCACCTTACGCAGGGTTTTGAAATGAGTTCTATACAGATGGTGAAATGCGACGCGGTTCGTGGCTCACGGACATGGCGGATGCAGTCGAGGGCTTCGTTACGACGCGCGTGGACCGCAACTGGAAGGGTCCCGGGGGCGGCCTGGAAGGGAGCACTGCCAATGTGGTTGGCGGCAAACTGAAAAAGCTAAGGAAGATGGCCGGCCACGAGATTCCTTTTTTGAAAAAGAATGCCCAGGGACCCTTCAAGGTCACTGTGCCCGCTCCGTCGAATTTCATGCTTGCCAGCTACAAGAGTGGCATTACAGACAAGGCATACCCGGACCGCGGCGAACTTCTGAACGATCTGGTGCAGATCGTGCGCGATGACATGCAGTGGCTGATTTCGCAGGGAGTTTTCTTACATACCACTTGACGCGCCTTTCTACTGCCACTATCACATTGACCCGTTCCAGCTTGAGAAGCTCCGCCGGGAGGGACTTGACCCTGACGAGGAATTGCGAAAAGCCATTGCCGGCGATAACGAGTGTCTCAAGGATCTTCCGCGAGCCAAGGTCACCCTGGCGATGCACATCTGCCGCGGCAACAGCCGCAGTCGGTGGTCAGCGGAAGGCAGCTATGACTCGATCGCCGAAAGACTTTTTGGAGCTTTGGATGTGGATGTTTTCCTTCTTGAATACGACACCCAGCGCGCCGGGGGGTTCGAACCGCTGAGGCTCGTCCCGCGCGGCAAATCGGTTGTTCTGGGCCTCATCACGTCGAAGGAGGGGAAGCTCGAATCTCAGGACGATCTTCTGCGCCGCATCGACGAAGCGGCTCGTTACGTTCCCATCGAGAACCTCGCGGCGAGTCCGCAATGTGGGTTCGCATCCGTGGCCGCTGGAAACTTGCTTTCGATGGACGATCAGTGGCGCAAGCTGGAACTGGTGGTCGTTTCGGCCCGGAAGGTCTGGGGATGAAGCGGTCTGTATCAGATGGCGGCCTTCGTAACGTCGTATTCGAAGAGCCAGTTATAACGGTCCTGGATGCGCTCTTCGGTAAACTCTTCGCTGATGTATTTTGTCGCGGTCTCCTGTTGCGCCAAAGTTGGATTATGAAATCGCCGCGCGTTAGTGGCTGACCCTTCCACGATTTTTCTCGTGCGTTCGCTGCGTGCCGCTTCGTACCGGGCTAAAGCCGTTTCCACCACGTCGTAGCTTTCAAAACACCTCGCGAGCATGTAGCCGTCTTCAATCGCCATCACGCCGCCTTGCGCAAGCATTGGCAAAGTGGGATGGCATGCATCCCCTAACAAGCTGATTTTCCCCACCGTCCAGCGTTTCATCGGTTCGCGGACCATGAGAGCCCACTTGTAAGGCGTGCCGAGATTGCGGATGAGCCGGTGAACGTCCTCATGCCAGCCCGAAAAATCGCGCGCGCACTCTTCGATCGTGCCTTGTTCGGTCCACGATTCCACTTGCCAGTCATCCCGCTCGACAATTCCCACAAAATTCATCAGCTCGCCGCGCCGCAACGGGTAATGGATCACGTGAGACCCTGGGCCAATCCAGTTTGTGCCCACGTTGCGCAATAAATGAGCCGGAAGGCGGTCTGCGGGAATCACCCCTCTCCACGCCAGACATCCTGAAAATTTCGGGTGGTCTTCCCCGAAAAGTGTTTGACGGATTTTCGAGTGCACGCCGTCCGCGCCGACCAATGCGTCGCCTGTTACTTGCGTTCCGTCGGCAAGATTCAACGTTACCCAGCGCTCATCTTGCGTGCAGCCCGCGCAAACCGCGTTGAGGTGAATGGCGCCCGGTTTTTCGCGCCTCACAGCCTCGGCAAGAATGTTATGAAGATCTCCCCTGTGAATCATCACGTAAGGAAAACCGAAACGCGCGACGGACTCCGCGCCGAGATCGAACAAATTCCACGTCTGGCCCGTATTCCATAGTCGAATCTCTTTTCCCTTTGGTTGGCAGGCTATGTTGTTCAATTCGTCGGAGAGCCCGAGCTCGAATAAGACGCGCGTGCCATTCGGACTCAGTTGAACACCGGCGCCAAAACCTTTCAGTTTGGCAGCTTGTTCGAAAATATCGACATCGAATCCTCTCTTGAGCAGAGCAAGCCCTGCCGAGAGTCCGCCGATGCCTCCACCGGCTATCAAGATATGATGTTTAGCATTTGTGCCGCTCAACGCATTTACCTCGTGCGCCCGTGGATTCGATCCCTGCCCGCATAACTGATTCACTAAACCAATCTGGAACAAAAAACGTCGAGGAAGGGATTTACGGTTGCTAATTACCACCCGGAACAATGATATGTTATATCGCCTCGAACACATTTTGCGCTCGTAATTCGCCCCGGCTTGGCGTCGCGGGGATGCATTTGGATTAATTTCGGCTGAAATCATGACTCGCGGCGTTACGCTATTACGACCATCGACGAGAAAATTGGACTAGGGCAAAAATGAACGTCGATCCCGATCAGATCCAGTACAACTCCGGTTTTGGTAATGAGTTTGCAACTGAAGCGATACCCGGAGCGCTTCCTGTCGGACAGAACTCCCCTCAGAAAGTTGCGTTCGGTCTCTATGCCGAACAGTTGAGTGGTTCACCCTTCACCGCGCCGCGGCCTTACAACCGCCGGTCGTGGGCTTATCGCATTCGCCCTTCGGTGATGCATAAGCCGTATCAGCCTGCTGACCGGAAATTGATTCGAAGTTCCCCCTTCGACGAAGTGCCGGCACCTCCGAACCAGCTTCGCTGGGATCCTGCGCCTATTCCGAAAGAACCGACGGATTTCGTTCAGGGTTGGATCACAATGGCGGGCAATGGCGACTCCAATACGCACACGGGTGTCGGAATTCATGTTTATGTCGCAAATCGTTCGATGGATGGGCGTTTCTTTTATGACGCCGATGGCGAACTGCTGATTGTGCCGCAGTTGGGAGCGCTTCTGGTTCATACGGAGTTCGGACTCATCGGATTAGAACCGAGCGAGATCTGCGTTATTCCGCGCGGCGTGAAATTCCGGGTCGAATTGCCCGAGGGAAACGCGCGCGGCTATATCTGCGAAAATTATGGATCGATGTTCCGTTTGCCGGATCTGGGACCGATTGGAGCCAACGGTCTCGCGAACGCCCGCGATTTCCAGACGCCCTGCGCCCATTATGAAGACCGCGAGGGTGATTTTCGTCTGATCGCCAAATTTTGCGGAGAGCTGTGGGAAGCCGAATGCGATCACTCGCCGCTCGATGTCGTCGCATGGCACGGTAACTATGCGCCTTACAAATACGATTTAACGCGGTTCAACTGTCTCAACTCCGTCACGTTCGACCACCCCGATCCCTCCATCTATTCCGTGTTGACCTCTCCGTCGGAAATATCCGGCACCGCGAATTGCGATCTCGCCCTGTTTTCGCCACGCTGGATCGTCACCGAACACACCTTCCGGCCGCCCTGGTTTCACCGAAATTTCATGAACGAATTTATGGGCCTCATTTCGGGCGAATATGACGCCAAGGCGGAAGGCTTTTCTCCGGGCGGCGCAAGTCTGCACAATTGTATGAGCGGCCACGGGCCGGACGCGGTCACTTACGAAAAAGCGATCAACGCCGAATTGAAGCCTCACTACCTAGATGACACACTCGCTTTTATGTTCGAGACTCGCTTCGTGTGCCATCCCACCGACTTTGCCTTGAAAACGGCGCAACTTCAGCACGAGTATTACGAATGCTGGCAGCCGCTGAAGAAACATTTCAAGCCTCCGAAGAAATAAGAATCCACCAGAACGAACGGAGACACTCGCTCCTTTATGATCTACAGCCAAAACGAAACCCACGATCCTCACGCAAAATCGTGGGTAGAATCCGCCAACTCAGCGTTTGCGGACTTTCCCATACAAAATCTTCCGTTCGGCGTCTTCAGCCACAATGCCGGCGAACCAAGAATCGGCGTAGCGATTGGAGATCGCGTTCTCGACTTGCACGCGTGCGCGGAAACGCGTCTGCTCGCCGATCCTCGAACTGCATGCGCCTCGTGTGCGACTTCGCTGAACCATCTCATGTCGCTCGCGCCCACCGAATGGTCGGCATTGCGCAGGCGCCTGTTTCGATTGCTCCACGCGTCTGCCGGGAACGAGTCCCGCAGTCAAATCGAAAAGTTCCTGATACCCATGCCGGAAGCCCGCGTGCACGTCCCCGCCCACATCGGCGACTATTCGGATTTTTACGCTTCTATCTACCACGCGAGCAACGTCGGGTCGATGTTCCGGCCCGAGAGCCCGCTTTTCCCGAATTACAAATGGGTTCCAATCGGATATCACGGGCGCACGTCGTCAATCGTAATCAGCGGCACGCCGGTTAGAAGGCCCTGCGGACAATCGAAAACAGCCGGTTCGGATCAGCCTGTCTATGGGCCCAGCCGGCAACTTGATTACGAACTGGAGATGGCAGCATACGTTGGCGGAGGTAATCAGTCAGGCTCTCCAATTCCCATCGATCGTGCCGAGGAAAACATTTTCGGAGTCTGCATCCTCAACGATTGGTCAGCCCGTGACATCCAGTTCTGGGAGTCTCAGCCTTTGGGACCTTTTCTCGGGAAAAGCTTTGCCACGACGGTCTCGCCGTGGGTCGTCACTCTCGAGGCCCTCGCACCGTATCGCATCCCCGCCTTCCAGCGCGCGCCGGGTGATCCGGAAACTTTGCCCTATCTCGCCAGCGCAGAAAATCGTAACTTCGGAGGCATCGACATCACCATCGAAGTCGCGATCGCCACCTCAAAAATGCGCAAGGATAAAATCGCGCCTCATCGCCTCAGTCTCGGCTCGTTTCGCGGCATGTATTGGACTTTTGCTCAACTGCTTACGCACCATGCGAGCAACGGGTGTAATCTGCGTCCCGGAGATCTTCTGGCCAGTGGGACTGTTTCCGGAAACTCCCGGGAATCGCGCGGCTGTCTTCTTGAACTCACCCGCAGAGGAAGCGAGCCGATTGAACTGCCCACGGGCGAGAAGCGCCGCTTTTTAGAGGACGGTGACGAAGTCACCATGCGCGCGTGGTGCGAGGGACAGGACAAGGCTCGAATCGGATTCGGCGGGTGCACGGGGCAAGTCTTAAGTTAGCGGCACCTCGCGAGCAATCACCTTGCCTTTTTTGACTCGCCCTGTGCATGTTTCAACGACGAGTCCTGGCGCGCTGAAAAGGAAGATCGAATGGATTCGCGAATCGCAAACTTCCACCAGGCTCTCGATTCCCATCCTGTCTCTCGCTTTCAGATTTGGACACTCGCCGTGGCGTTCCTTCTCTTGCTGGTCGACGGGTACGACGCTCAGTCGATTGCCTTCGTCGCGCCCGCTCTGGGTAAAGACCTTCATCTCGCGCGCGCCGCCCTGGGGCCAGTCTTCAGCAGCGGCCTTCTTGGACTGATGTTCGGAGCCGTGGTGTTCGCCCCTTTCGCCGACCGGTTCGGCACCCGTCCAGTGCTGGCCATCTGCACGCTCATTTACGCTGTGTTCACCCTCGCAACAATCTGGGTGGCTTCCTTCGAAGGTTTAATCGCATTGCGCCTCCTCACGGGCTTTGGCCTCGGCGGAGTGATGCCCAATTCGGTAGGCGTCGTATTGGAGTATGTTCCCACGCGCCTTCGCACGACGATGGTCTCTATTGCCGTCTGCGGCTACCCGTTGGGCGGCGCCGTTGGAGGAGTCGTCAGCGCCGCGATGGTCGAAAGGTTTGGCTGGCATTCGGTGTTTTTGGTCGGCGCATTCGTGCCACTGATAACTCTGCCCCTCATCGTGTGGAGTTTTCCGAATTCGCTGCTTCATGTCTTGAACGCGCCCGAGCCCCGGATTGAACTGCATCGCATCATCGCCAAAGTTGCGCCGGGCTGGGAGCCTTCGAAACTTGCCGAGGTCGACACTTTCGCAATAACGCCACAGTTTCCGATTCGCTTGCTCTTCGAAGGCGGCTACGCGGGTCGCACTCTTCTGATCTGGCTCGCGTACTTCATGAACCTGGTATTGCTGTATTTCTTCGTCAACTGGTTGCCGTCCGTGCTCAATGCCGGCGGGCTGTCTCTGGAGTTAGCCAGCGTGGCCACTTCGCTCTACAACATAGGCGGCATTGCGGGCTGTTTTCTCATCGCTTATTTCTGCGACCGCACAACCCCTCAACGCACCCTGTGCGTTACATTTGTCGCCAGCGCCGTGTCCGTTCTTCTGATAGCGTGGGCGGGAAACGCTCCAGTCGCTTTGATCGCAAGCACGGTTGTGGCGGGTTTCTGCACCATTGGCGGACAAATCGCCATGAACGCCTTCACCAGCGCGTATTATCCGCCGGCAGCGCGGTCGAGCGGTTTAGGCTGGGCTTTGGCGGTTGGCCGGTTCGGCTCGATTTTAGGACCGCTCATCGCCGGATTTTTGATCGGCATGAATGTCTCCGGGCCTAACTTGTTCCGACTGTCTTCCATTCCTGCGGCGCTCACGGCTCTTGCCATTATTCTTGTGGGGCGTTCCCCGGAACTTCCCGGCGGCCCAACACGCGATGTGCCATTCAAAATGGAATCGTTGCGCGAGTTTTGAATGTGCCTCGCCGGTGAAAAGCACCCAAGCAAATCGCGGATCATCCGGAATCAAAAAAATGGCATCGGGGCAAAGGCGCACGCCGGAGGAATCGCTCGTGGAACTGCCGGCTCAGGAGTCTATTAAGGATGGTGATCTTTACGCTTATTGAGAGATGTAGCGAGAGACAATAAGAGAGCTGCTGCAGACATTACTACGATGATGAATATGACTCCAACGATCTGATCGTGTGTCATTTGACTGCTCCTTGTTTTCAAAGTGCTTATTTCTTATTCTTCGCGTTCATTTTGCCCGACAAACGCCATAATCGGAAGCTCTTCCGTAGCTTCTGAAAGCGCCCATCGGGAATTGAGGATCTCTAGCACTCGGGCTTCGCGGGGCCTTCGACAGTCCGGACGGGAGTCTCGGGAGTAAGGGCGCCCCGCCGCCGCGGCCATGTATTCGAGCCGTTTTTCTCCCACTCGCCAGCGACTGCGTTTTGCGCAAATGCGTCCCAGTCCTCGCTCCAATCGCCCAGAGAATAGCCATACCAAGGATTGCGGACGGTGAGTTTGGGCAAGCCTAAATCTTTCCAGATCAAGTGGGCGCGTTCCATGAACTCGCGGCCCGGCAAGGCGAGCGGCGACATCGGGTGTTTTTGAGTAGCGTCGATCAGCAAGGTGGAGTCCACAGCTTGGCGTCCGGACTTCGGTGAGTGACCCGTGGAGCGATAGGGCTCCACATGCACATCTTCGACGGGATTGGAACGGTAGGCGAGCGACCACATTATGGCGTCCGTGTTCGCTGGATCTATGTCTTCGCTGACTCCGATGACGACTTTTCCGCAGTCGGGCCGCCAGCACGCCGCACCCTGCATTCCTCTCCATACCTCCGTGCGCGCGGTGCCGCTCGAAAACTGCAGGAAAATAACGGGGCGCACATTACTCAGCGGTTCGTGCATAACCGCCCGGCGAATGCCCTTGATCGCCAAGTGATCGCGCAAATGACTCAGCAGCAGTGGTTCGTAAGCCACTTTCTTAATGATGCTCGACTCACTCGGCGTCACTTGACTGATGACAGAGGCGAAGACCGGCGACCGCTTGTGCGTAATCGCGGTTACCTGCATGGACATGTTGTAGTCTTCCAGCGCGACGTAGCCGTTGCTTTCACCGAATGGCCCTTCGGGCTCAAGCAACTCGGGATCGATGAGTCCTTCGATCACAATCTCGGAATCGGCGGGGACATCCAGATCGACCGTGACGCATTTGGCCGTCCGAACCGATGTTCCCATTGCCCCGCCAGCCACCGTCATCTCGTCCTGGTCGACGGCGAGTTTTTGCGGCCCGGTATAAACAATGATCGGTGCACAGCCGATGACGATTGCGCACGGCATTGGTTCGCGCCGCTGCCGGTACTTCAGCCAATGAAGATAGCCCCCAGCGCCTCCGATCCGTGAGGACATACGCACGCCAAGCCGGTCGGTCTTTTTTAGCGCAGCGCGATACGTCCCCATGTTGCGAATGCCGGTTTCTGGATCGCGAGTGATGCAAAGTGTAGCGGTCAGATAAGGGGCCGAATCAAAACCCGGGGTCGAGATCGGAACCGGTAAGCTCGCCAATCCCCCGCCGGGTCTCCGCAAATCGTCGCCCGTGCTGACAACTTCCTGGCAAGGCGGTGATTTCACCGTGATGGGAGCGATGGGGTTTGCGATCGCGCGCATCCATGTGGCGCCGATCTCCTCGACGGGGCAACCCATTCCGATCGCATAGATCTCCGGCGAGGCCGCCAACGCCCCCACAACCACGGGAATCTCGTAGCGTCGGCCATGGGAATCGACGACGTTGGTGAAGAGAAAGGCGCGACGTTCCTCTTCGGGGATGCCGCCCACGAATTGCCAGCGCACTAGTGGGTGCAGTTCGGTATCTTTGTTGATAGGCCGATCGATTCGAACGAGCAGTCCTCGCGCTTCGAGCGCGGCGAGGTGCGTTTGGAAATCGGGGCTGGGCCGGTTGATTGCCGGTGACTTCGCGCTGTCGCTCATCGCAAACTCCGGAAAAATCTTCCTGCGAGAGAGGTCATTTGAGTCTCCCGTCTCCTTAGACTATTTCCAAACTAGCACGAGAATCACAGCACATAGTTCCATCGCGAAAAGCTGCAGGAGTTGCCACGGCAGGCAGATGCGAAAGATATCGCCGTCTCGACCAGTCACTCCCGCTAGGGACGATGTATATGCTATCTGCGTAGGCTTCAGGGCATTGTTGGGTCCCATGGTTATCACCGTCACGATCCCGACCAGAACTGCGAGACGAACTCCGAGCACTGGTGCTATGGCGACCTGCATGTGCGAGAAAAGAAAGTCACCAGGCAGTCCCTGTCCGAACGCCATGCCTCCCAAAAAGGCTACGATTGGGTGTAGCAACCCGTAGACGATCTTCCCGCCGCCGGCACTCATCTTGCCGAGCAGCGCGATCTGGCCTGTGTCAACCATCAAGTAGACCGTTCCGCTTCCAACGCACAGCGTGGCCAGGCTCCTCCAGCTTCGTTGGCTGGCGGCCACGAAATCCCTTGCCGCATTGGCCGGCTTTGAGCGGAAGAGATAGCAGACAAGCGCGGTCACGAAGATAAAAAAGCCCGCGGACGTCACGATGTTGATAGCGACGGGAGGATAGCCCCAAGCGGTAAATCGAAATTGAAAGTGATCGAGCGCCGAAGCAATCGTGGGTACTTTGGTCACAACTACAATCAACATCCCTAGCACGAGCGGGGCATACGCTTTGAAACGCATCGACCCGGAGTAAAGAGGAGGCAGTGATGCCAGCCTTGAGGCGCCGACTATACTGGGCACCGGCTGTCGCTTGGCAACGTATCCATAAGCGTAAAGCCCTGCGAGGGAGATGGCCGCGCCTGCGACCATCATCAAAATGTAGTACGACGGCCAAACTTGGGTGAAAAGAACGATAGCCACCGTGTTACTTCCCCCAATCAGCCAAAAGAGCGCCTGGGATTCCCAGTCCCAAAAATGGAATCCCAGAACTTTCAAAAAGCCCAACAAAGACAGGAAAACGAGCGGGATACTCATCAGACCGGCCACATGAACGATATCCACGACCGGCACATGACTGGCGGCCATGGAAATATTCGGCGCAATGAACAGGCTGTTGAACGGCAAGGTCCAGGAAAAATAGACGAGATAACTCGCACATGCGTAGACGCCATCGAACCCAAGCTCGACCAGTCCGGGAATCGTCACGGGGTATGTTGCAAAGCCGTTGAAGGCGCCAATGAACCCGCCCACGATCGTGACGAGGGTGAGAGCTCTTCCCTTTTGATCCCAGCTTGGAAGAATCGATTGGACGGAATCAAGAAGTATCTCCAGCAATCCCGTACTGCGGTATGCCTGGCCAAAAATGTGGCCCGTGTACAGCACCAGGAATCCGGTCCACACCGTGATGTTCCCGTAGATCGACGCCTCGAAAGTCTTCACCGGTGCCATATGGTAGAAAGCCAGAACTACAACGAGTTCTAATATCCATGCGGAGAGACTCGCCTGGAGCGCATCCAATTTGAAAATGAGAAAAGCCGCAAAGAGGACTGCGAAGGGCAGCAGCGTAACGACGACTTTCAAGCTATTCACAGAGTCCGTCTTTTGCTTCGCAAGAAAGTTCAGACTGGTTGCATCGCGCACAAATACCAGGAACTACCGGCAATACATTCACGCGGTCGACTCCCCTAACACCTTTCGAAACAATCGGCGCAAGAAAACATGAATCAGATGCTGCTTATACTCGACACTGCCTTCGTTGTCATCGACCAAATCGGCGGCGGCGCCAATCGCATCCGCAGTCTCCGGCAGCCGCCTCTGAACCTGCTCGCGAGAACCCGCAAGCAAGCCCTCCGCACCAAGCACGCGGGTTGGAAAAGGGCACGCACAACCCACAGCAACTCGCCCAGCTGTAAAAGTGTATCCACCGTCTGGTGTCTCCAGCCAAAGCGCCAGCCCAAGCGTAGGGCGCTCGTGCACTTGAAATTTCATGTAGGCGGCTCTCTCGCTTGGTTTGGCGCTGGGGACAATAATTTTGGCAAGGATCTCGTTTGGTCTCAGGTTGTTTGCATAGGCGCCGGCGATGAACTTATCGAGGGTTATTTCTCTTGCGTCCTCCGAGCCCTCCAGCCTCAACGTGGCTCCCAGCACCAGAAGGAGCGTAGCGGGATCCGAATGCGGCTCGGCGAAACAAAGATTGCCGCCTAACGTACCGGTGGCGCGCACTCGAACGTTGGCAACTTGCGATTCAAGCTCGGCCAAAGCCGGCTGTTTTTGGCGCACGAGAGCCGATCGCTCAATAGCTCGATGTGTGGTCACGGTACCGATCTCAAGAGAATCATTCCGAACCTCGATCGAATTGACGCCGGAAACGCCCTTGAGATCGATCAAGTGCCTGTAGTTCAGAGCCCCGTGCTTCATCGCCAGCAACAATTCGGTGCCGCCGGCGTAGAAGCCGGCCTCGTCGCCGTAGTGAGCGAGCATCTCGGATGCTTCGCGTGTAGTCGCAGGCTGATGGATGTCGAACGGACGCAGTGGAATCATTCCGGTGGACAGCGATGCTCTGTTCTTACTCGAGCGCTCGCGCCTTTTTCTCCTGCAACGCTTTCCAAACACGCTCGGGTGTCAGGGGCAGCCTTCGGATCCGAACCCCGGCCGCTTGATATAAAGCATTCGCCAGGCAAGGACCAACCGGATTCACGGCGCCCTCGCCTCCGCCCTTGGCTCCATAGGGGCCGACGCCATCGCGGTTCTGCACCAGCTTCAACTCAACATGACGAGCCAAATCAGAAAACCGCGGAACGCGATACTCGAGCATCGTGCCGTTCATCAACTGCTGTCCGTCATAGATCAGCTCTTCGAACAAACCGACTCCAAGCCCCATCGTAGCCGCGCCGATGTCCTGGCTCTCGGTCATCGCCGGATGGATGGCCAGGCCAACGTCACCAACGGTCACGAGCGAATCCAGGGAAATTCTTCCGGTTTCCGAGTCGAGAGCTATGTCCACGCCCACCACGCCGATTTCCCAAAAGACGGGAACGGCCTTGAGAGCGCCGGCCCGTCGCAAATAGGCGCGGCCGACGATGCTGCAGCCCTCCATCTGGAAATATCGGTCCAATATCTCCGGCCACGTCAGGCCCATGTCCCCGTGGCGCACGCCGCCTCGCTCCTCGATCAATTCGTCCGCGGGCACGTTCATTAGTTCCGCCGCCATGACCCTGCACTGGGCGATGGCCTCGCGACATGCTTCTTGCACCGCGCGACCCATCAGTGTCGTTGTCCGGCTGGCTCCCGTAGATCGTTCGAATAAAGTGATGGCGGTATCGGAGCCAACCAGTCGGACTTTTTCCAGTGTCACGCCCATTTCTTCGGCGGCGATTGGAGCGAGCACTGTGTGACTTCCTTGGCCGATTTCCGTGCTTCCACTGAGCACGGACACCGATCCATCGCCATACACCTGGACCATTGCCAGCGTCACGGGATGGGCGCCGGCGTCGCTAGCCGAGCAGCATACGGAGCGTCCGTGTCCCGGCGACATGGGTCCGTGCCTCTCCAACATCTCAGCCGCCTGGCGAACATCGCCCGGCAGATCGGCGTCAATCGGCCGCAGACCGGGATGGATCGACTCGCCGCTGTGAGCCAGGTTTTGCAACCGGAATTGCACAGGATTGCAGCCCGCCTTCTCCGCCAGTTCGTCCATCTGGGACTCGCCCGGAAAAGTAACTTGCGCGCCGCCCAGCCCGCGATAGGAACTCGCCGGCACGGTGTTTGTGTATATAGCCAGGCAGTCAATCTTCACATTGGGAAAGCGGTACGGCCCGACGATGCGATTCGCGGCTTTCCGGCTGACCATCGGGCTGTTCTCCGCATAAGCCCCGGTATTCAGGTGAATGACGGCTTCCCGCGCCAGAAGCTTGCCGTTAGAATCCGTGGCCGTGCGCATGCGAACGCGCGCGTCATCTCCGCGTGTCGTCAAGAAGGCTTCCTCGACGCTCAGTTGGAGCTTGACGGGCCTGCCCGATATCCACGAACAAGCGGCCACGAGCGGCTCAATCTTTGTGTAGGACTTGCTGCCATATCCTCCTCCCACAAACGGCACGATCACGCGGACGCTGTTCAGCGGCAGCGCGAAAACTTCGGCAAGGTCATGCCGCACCATGAACGGATGCTGTGCCGAGGAATACACCGTGAGCTGTCCTTTGGGATCGAAATCCGCAATGGCCACATAGGGCTCCATGGCATAAGCGTATACCATGGGGAAGTAGAACTCTCCCTCGGCAATGTGCGCCGCTGCCGCGAAAGCCGCTTTCACGTCGCCCCACTCCACGTGCACTGCCTGGCAGATATTTCTGGAGCCGCCGGGAAAATCGTCGAAGCCGCGGAAGGCTCCGCCGGCGTAATCTTCGTCATGAATCAGGACTGCATCCTGCTTGAGCGCGGCGTCGACGTCCAGCACCGGGACAAGTTCGTCATACTCGACCGAAATCTTTTCCAAAGCTTCCTGAGCGGCCAGCTCGTTTTCCCCAATCACCGCAGCTACGGGCTCACCGACGAAACGAACTTTGCCGATCGCCACCAAAGGATGATCCTTCACCGCATGTCCGTAATAGGGATGGAGGCCTTTGAGCGTGTCACCAGTCAGGACATTCACTACGCCGGGGTGGCTTCTTGCAGCGGAGGCATCGATCGACACAATGCGGGCGTGCGCAAAGGGACTGCGCAAAACCTTTGCCCAAGCCATGTGCTCCACGACCATGTCACTCGTGTAGATGGCGCTGCCTGTCACCTTTGCCACGCCGTCCCCGCGAGGAACGGAATGATTGACGACCACGAATTCGCTGCGCTCGGTCACTTTTGAACCCGCATCTCCTTCGACGCCTGCTGGATCGCTTTCAGTATTGCCAGGTAGCCTGTGCAGCGGCAGAGGTTGCCATTCATGTGCTCAACGATCTCTGCCTCCGTGGGGTCAGGCACTTCGTCCAGCAGCGATTTGGCAGCCATGATCATTCCAGGCGTGCAGAAACCGCACTGAAATGCAAAATGATCCAGGAAGGCCTGCTGCAACGGATGCAGACGGCCCGATGCGTCGGCCAATCCTTCGATCGTGGTGACTCGCCTGCCGCGGACTTCGTAGGCCAGGTAGGTACACGCGCTCACGGGAAGCCCATCCACCTGGACCGTGCAGCTGCCGCAAACCTGCGCCTCGCAAGATATCTTCACTCCCGTCAAACGGCAGCGCGCTCGCAAAACCTCGGCGAGTGTTTCCCGCGCTTCGATCTCTATTTGGGTTGGTTTTCCATTCAACTCAAAGGACAGTTTCACGAACTCTCCTTCGCAAATTGCTCCTGGACGCTCCTGGCGAATTCGGCGAACAGTTGGGTTGTCCGGCGGCGAATGGGTATAGCGCCGAGCGTCGTCAGTTTACCGAGAACTTCAATGGAAGCTTCAAAATGCATTTTTGTCGCGGACAATGCAGGACGGAGAGTAACCTGAATGTTACCGGTCACTCGGGTCAGGCTTGCCGAATCCGCGCCTTTGAGAGAGGCCTTCAGTAACGATGGCTCGCAGGTTTCGGTGACCCGTACCTCGAGATTCACCATGATCTTGAACGGCCCGATTTTCTCGCTCACCTTGGCGCCGTACGCTTCAACCCGGTCTCCATCCAAGAGCGCTACGCTTTCCACCCCAGGCAAGAGGCCTGTAAGGCGCGGTGTGTCGCGTAGCAGCCTCCAGACATCGTCGGGCGAAGCGTCAACAAGTAACTCCTCAGCGAGATTCAGTCGCATTTCGTGACCTGTTTCAATTTCCTGTCCCGTACCGCAGAGCGGGTCTTCTTTTTCAGCGACCGCTTGCGTTTGTGGCCGAATCAAACAGCCTCGAATCATCTCACGAACTCTAGGAGTCGCGCTTTGCGGGGACGATTGTGCCCTACTCCAGAACGTAATCAAGGACAACCTGAAGGGGGAACCGCTTGGTCACCTTCGGCTCGTCTGAATAATCTGATAACGGAGTGACGCGCACCTGGATCTCGCTGCCGCTGGCCAGTTCCACCGGCTCCTGCAGCCAGTAGCGCTGGAACCACTGCGGCCGCGGCCCGTGCAGCCGCAAAAGCGGAACGTGCGCGCCGGACGGCGTGATCGCGTCGACATTCAGCGATTCATACGCGCGATCCAGCATCGGCCGGAGTGCGACAATCCGCGCGGCCGCCCGGAGCGTGCTCGCAAAAGTGGATGCTCCGATTGGGTCGTCGCCGGCGGTCGGCGGATCGATCGCAAGGAATTGCAGTTCGCCCCCGGAGGGAGGCGGATCGGTGAAGTACAGGCCGATCGTGCTTTTGTCGGAGACTACGTTCTGTTCCTGGTCGAAGCGCTTCTTATAGTGAATTTGTAGGTGGACCTTCGAGCCGGGTGCCAGCAGAAAGCCTGCGCCTCTTGGCGCGGTCGTCGTGTCGCTTCCAGGTTCCCACAGCGCCAGCACTGGACCGTTCTCGATGCTGATGATGGCGTCGCGCACAATTGACGCGGTCCCGGGCATCAAGTCTGCTGCCTTTACCCATTTGATATCGGTCACATTGGTCGGTAGCGAGAAGTCGCAGATTTCTTCGATCGTGCTCGGCGCCACCGTATGCTCGACATCCATCGGAATCTTGAGGTCGGGCGGGCCGAGTTTCCACTGCGGGGTGAAGGTCACCGCTGGCAGGCTTACGTCGAGATTGCCCTGCGGCGTGCCTCCGGATGCCCAGACGACGAGCATATTGATTTCGCGGGAGCTGATCGGGTCTCCCCCCTCTATCGGCGGGCTGGTTGGATCGACCGACCACGGCGGCATGCGGCCCGCGGTAACCTCGTCGCGGATCGATTCGGCCCATGGCACGGCGTCGTTATAAGTCATTAGCGACATGGGCGCTGGCCCGCCGATAACATGGCAGCGAGAGCAGTGAACCTGCAGCAAAGGGAAAATATCCCGGTTGTAATCGTACTTCGATGTCACGGGCTTGTGTGCATCGGTGTGCTCGACCGCAATCACCAGGAAGAAGGCACTCGCAAGCGCAATGGCGAGATACGGTCTGGCCGCGCGGCCGAATTTTCTAGTGAGTTCCATAAACGGACTGGATGTCCGCGATCGCCGCGGAGAATTCCCGGTACAACGGGAGCAGCTGCTCCTTGTTGCCAAGATCGCCGGCTGCGTCCATCTTCCAAGCGGCCATTGTCAATCTTTTGACCGCGCTCTCCATCTCAGGCCGCTGAGCTTCCGGCACGTCGGTGATGTGGTTCTCCGCGAGCGCGAGGCCGATTTCCTTCGCGCTGATGGCGGGGTACCAGACGCCGCCCAAATTGCCTTCTTCGAGCAGCATGGTAACGGATTGGGCCCGTTTCGCCAATTCGGCGAGTAGTTCCGGCGTGGTCGTGGGCAGCACCTCTTCTCGCGCGATCGGGTTATCCGTTGCGGTATACGGATCCAACGGGACCGAGGCAGCCCCCACGCCGCCCGTCTGCTGCGACGGTACGGGCGTCGCGCGATTGTTGGGAGCGGGGCCTACCGGTTGCGCGGCAGCCGTTGTGACCGGCGCTGATGCGGTCGGAACAACGGCGGGCTCCTTTGAGTAGTCGGCGAACGTGAAGTCGAACTCATGTTCGCTGCCGTCCGGCTTGAATTTTACGTGCAGCTCGAATCTGGCAGGCAGCGTCGTGCCTGGCACCGCCGCTTCCAGCGTGTTGCCATCCTTCGCTCGTCCCACTTTCAGCGCAATGGGCGCTGCGATTTCCGTAAAGTTCGCGTCGGACTTGGCGACTGTCGCTGACAAGCCGGCGACTGCCAGCGGTCGCGTGAAGTCATCGTAGAAATATACGCGAAAGACGTTCGGCCGTACGAACGCTCCCTCGAGATGGTGCCAGTTGTCTTGATCCATGAAAAACTCTCCGCCGTGACGCGGGTTGTGGTCGCCGTGAGGAATTCGATCATAGCCCCTGATCCGCGCGCTGCCGTCGGCACAGGTTCCCGGTGCGAGTTCGCGGACCTTCGAATCGTTCCTGCACGTGAAGTAGAGCGCCGTTGTGATCGGCACCAGTTCTTTCCTGTCGACCGGACAAATGCCCGGCTTATCCTGGATGAACGATTGGAACTTCAGACACGAGTACACCGTGACGAGGCGAATCGGCATGAGCGGGGTGCCGGATTTCGGACATTTCCCCGGCTTGTCCTCAAAAACACTTTCTTCGCCCGTAGTGGGGCAGACGTAGGACACAGGCGGCAGTTCGTTCACTTCCCCAGGGTTTCCGGCGACGACGCGGACTTGATACAGCGTCGTGAAGTCGCCGTCGTAGACCTTTGCGGTGATGCGATCGCCTGCTTTCAGCGCGGGAATCGGAGCTTTGTCGACGTGGTAAGTCATCGTCATCTTCCCCATCCAGCCCGGTACATTCTCGCTGTTAACCGTCAGCGTCCGAGCGTCTGCGCCGACCTTCTCCACCGTGCCGCGAAACATGTGTTCTTTCTTTCCGGCTGGTGGCTGTGCCGTGACAGGTTTCGACGGGGGCTTCGAGGCCGGTCCGCGCGATTGCGCCGGCTTGGGAGCTGCGCTCGCCTGCTGTTGCGCTTCGGCAGCGGCAACACCGTTACCGAGAAGAGCCGCTGTTGGTTGAGCCTGAAGCGATGGCCGGCTGAAACCGAGGATAGCCGAGAAGATGAAAAACGCTCCTACAGTCGGCCTCATTGCCATAACGCTACTCTGCGGGAGAATGACGCCCGGGATCCTTCCACGACCTGGGTCACAGTCGGCGCACTATTCAAAGCATTCGTTCGATCCACGGTGGCATACGTCTGGTCCACGATTGCCTCCGCCTAGGGTCGCCTCTTCGGATAACTTATCCGGGAAGACTTGCCACTTCCGTTCCGATCCGGGCTGTGAAAGTCAGCGCGACTCGTCCGCGGATGTACTTGGCTTCACGTCCACATTCACGTCATAAGTCGAGAACATCGCTCCGTCTGTGGCAATCTCACGGATCCAGTATTTACCGGGCGCGGTAAAACTCACCTTCGTCTCCGTTTTGAGCGGTTTCCCGTAAACAGCAGGACTCACGACCGGTTCGAATTGAACCTTGCCTGGGCCCCTATAAAGAATCCATCGGATCCGTACACCTTCCACTTGCCCGCCGCGGTCTCCGGGACCCGGTTTCGGAAGCCCGTCATCGGTAGCGGTCGCCGTCAACGTGGCCGTGGCGGGTAGAGTGATGGTTTGAGGGGGACCGCCCTTGATCACGGGCGCCATGTTGTCAGCGGTTGGATTGGAGTTTGAAGTCCGCAGGAACGAATCGGAGACGGCATCTTTGGAGATCAGAAGTTGGTCCACTTCCCATTCCGGCTGCAGCCAACCCTTGGAGAGATTCGTTCGTCCCCTATTGATGAGTGTCCAAACGAGCCTCTTATCCTTGGGCCAGTCCTTGGGAACCACGACCTTGAACACAAACCATCGCCGCCCCGGGTAGAAGTGTGTCGGCTGGCCCTGATCGCCATCCCCAAGATCGAAGTTATTCTCAGGGCCTATCGGGACGTCGACTTCCTCCTCGGCATTTCTGTTGTAATAGCCGAAATACATCGAGAAAGTCCCATCGGGATTGCTCTCCCATCCATCAAATGTGGGACTTATATCCTGCCCCCTGTCATAGCGGGCTCCCGGATACGGGAATTGAGCGCTTACGCTACTGACGCCCGCAGTGAGCACAAGAAAAGCTGCCCACACTATTACCCTGCAACACGGATGCTGACTCGAATCTTTTTTCTCCATTAACGCGAACCTTCGTCGCCGGCGATCGTGCCTCTTGCACGAAAGTCATTTGCCAGTGCCGGATATTCCGCTTTGCGCGCTTCGACCTCCTTCTTAAAATCTTCCTCGGACATGTAGTAGTAGCTGAGCCATGCGGATCCCATTTCGTCTACGGTTCGTTCTCCCCACGTAATCTGTGCGTCCGGATCGGGATTGGATTTGCTCGTGTCGCTATTGTCGTGCCACATGATCGAATGCAAAACAGTCCCTGCCGGCAGCAGCGGCGCCGCATCGTCCGCGTAGACATAGTTGCGCATCCAGTTAAACTCAAACCTGGCGCAACTCAGCATCTCGGTTGATCCATTGGGATAAATGGCTTCCAGACACTCTGCTTTTCCACGGTCGTGCATGTGCGGCTGAAATGACAGCAGCCGGGCCGGTTTAATGAGGGGCATGTACCCATCGGACCGCACGTTCGCCTCGTGCGGCCGGAGGTCGATTTCGTTCACGCCGACAGTGAGTGACGTGATCGCGTGTTTGGGCATGTAACCCTTGGGATATAACTTCAGGCCCAGAAAAACGTTGGTGGGCGTCTCCGTCCCATTCGAATGCAAGTGGAACTGAAAGTTGATCTTGGTTCCTGCCTTAATCAATCGGCCGGAGCCGTCCCTGAACATGTCTGCCCCTTTTCCAATCGCGTACTCATTCAGGAAGACGCCTTGCTCCCCCACCTCCAGCGAAACGTTACCATCGAGTTGACCGCTGTGGTGCGTGCCGGACTCGGGTTCCACGATGGAGGTTCGAATGTGGTGTATCACCGTATAGCCCTTCGTGGGAATAATCTGGATTCCTTGAATATAGCGGTCTTCTGTTAGGCCGGGATCAACCAGAATGTCGGGCCACCAATCAGGCCCGCGTGCCTTTACGATCAGGTCTTTCGGCAGAGTTATGATTAGATCCGGTTTGCCGATCTGCCACTCCTGATCGTCCGCGAACTGGCGCGGTGGCGGCATCTTGCCGGGATCTCCTTGAAGAGCGCCCCCGTCCACCCATTTGACCAGCGTCGCGATCTCCTCGTCGGTGAGCGATTCGTCGTTATCGAAATGTTGAACGCCAATGTTCTTGTCGATGAACCACGGCGGCATCTCGCGAGCGAGAACCTTCTGCTTGATCGACTTCGCCCACGGACGTGCCTCTTCGTAAGTCACGAGCGACATCGGAGCAACCGTGCCCGCATGATGGCAGGTCTGGCAACGCTGTTGGAGGACCGGCGCCACATCCTTCGTGAACGTGACCTGTTCCTGCGCACCCGCTGCCGTAGACACAGTGACCGCGGTAATGAACATCAAAAAGCTGAGGATGGACTTCATTGCAGGAACGCCTCCTCGTTTCGACTTCGAACTGAGACAGGGGCCTTTCTTGTTAGGTAGCACATCTTCGAGGGCCCTGTCAACGAAACGCCCGACCACGTTTCATCAGCAAAATGAAATGATTGCTTAAGCGATGTCGGCTCCAACACCGCGAGCAACACCATCTCGCGAGAAAGCAGCCGAACATAAAGATCCCAAACGTGGACTACGATCCAGCATCCAACAATCCGCGTCTTTTGATCGGGAAGCGCGCACCGGTTGGAAAACAGCGAGTAGCTTCAGTGATACAAAAACCCCACGGGAGCAAAGCAGGTGTATAGTACTGCCGCACGTAGAGCCGAATTGAAGTCACTTGCCAAGGTCTGCCCCAGTGGGCAAAAAGCTAAATCGCACTGGAGGTTCCTGCGTGAAGCGCCATCCAGAAGACAAAAAAAACTTGTCGCGGCGAGACTTTGTCAAAACGACGGCCACCGGCGTCAGTGCGGCGGCCTTGACTGGGATTGGGGCCAAGCAAGCCGACGCGCAAGCCCGGCCGCCGCACTGGGACAAAGAGGCGGACGTCGTTGTGGTCGGCGCGGGTGCCTCGGGTCTTCCTGCCGCTATTGAAGCTGCCGAGCACGGCGCCTCGGTCATCCTGATCGACGCCAACTTTGACGTGGGGGGCCACGCCCTCGTCAGTGGCGGAAATATAGCTCTCGGCGGCGGCACGAGCCGGCAGAAGAAGTACGGCATCGAAGATTCGCCGGACATCGTCTTTCGCGATCTCACTGATTGGTCGGTCGTCGAACCCAACGGCTTCCCCGACTATCGCTACAACGATAAAGAGATCATCCGCGCGTTTGCCGACAACAGTGCACCTACCTATGAGTGGCTGGTCGCCCACGGCGTCATCTTCGTTGAAAAAGCTCCGGACACCTTGGGCGGCAACTCGGTAGGCAACTCGGCTCCGCGCGAAAACCATTCTGCTCCGATGGCCTGGCCTCAGATGCAAACGGGGAGACCGGTGGACCCGCCCGCTGCGGCCACCACCTCTTCTGGTGTCGGCCTGATCCGGCCGCTCGAAGCCGCGGCCAGGAAGGCGGGCGTGCAGATCCTCTTGCAACACAGGATGTCCAGCCTGATTCGCCGGCAACCCACATCGGGAAGGATTCTCGGGATTGAGGCAACGAACCAGGGTAAGACTCTGAACATTAGCGCGCGCAAGGGCGTCGTCCTTTGCACCGGAGGTTCCAGCGGCAACGTGAACTTCCGCCGCATCTTCGACACTCGCTTGACCGAGGAATATAACGGCGTGGCGGGCGAACCCTATTCCTTCCAGGACGCAAGTGGAGAGATCGCCGCCATGTCCATCGGCGCGTCGCTGTGGGGAGCGTATAACCAGGTGGGAGAATTCGGCGACCGTCTGACAAAAGCCGGCCGCATCGGCTGCCAGTATGGCTATCGAAATGTGGAATGGCAGCCTGGGAGTCCCATCTTCCATCTGGCGCGCGCGCGAGGCCTAACGGTGCACGACTACCAGAACGTGATCCTTGTGAACCAGGCCGGCTTGCGGTTTTACGACGAGACGCAAGGCCAGTACACGGCTAACAATTACAATTCCCTGCACCCCTACACGCAGGGAAGTTACTTGAACGCTGCGAATATAAAGTACCAACCGGCCAATTTCCTCGACGCCGCACTCGCCGGCACCGGAGAGGCCGTCAACGGAGGCGGACCCATCTGGGCCATCTTCGACTCCGGCGCCGTAGCCCGGGAACAATGGACCGTGACGCCTCCGTGGGTAGATATCGCCGAAGGATACTTCCTCTCCGCCAACAGCATCGCGGAATTGGCCGGCGCTATTGTGAACAAGTTTCAGCGCAAGCCCATCTCCGCAGCCGTGTTGCAGGACACCGTAACCAAGTACAACTCCTACGTGGATGCCGGGAACGACCCTGATTTCGGCAAGCCCTCGCCCAAATATAAAATCGTGATGCCGCCGTTCTACGCCGCGTGGGCCATGCCCGTCATCCACGACACGCGGGCCGGCCTGCGCATCAATGCCAAGTGCCAGGTCGTGGACCTTTCCGGCAATGCCATTCCGGGCCTCTACTGCGGCGGGGAGACCGCCGGTGGATTCAGCCTGCACGGCCTCGCGCGATGCACCGTGCAGGGACGCATCGCCGGAAAAAGCGCCGCCACCGAAACACTCGAAAACTCCGGGTCTAATAGGGATCATTGTTGAAAGAGAATTTTACATGCAATCCGAACAGCCGTCAGACACTGGAGGAGAGCAAACAGAAGCAGCGAATTAAAAGCATATGAGGTTCTGCCATAGCGACATCCAGAAATTATCGCCTACCGCATCTTAGGGCTTGACGGAGACCTTCACCTCAGCGTTCGTCCAGCAGCACTGATAACCGTGGCCGCCGACCCCTGACCAATCATTGGCCACGACAAGCAACACGTACTCCCCCGGCTCGCTGAATTTAGCCGTGGTTGTTGCACTGCCGCTGACTCCAGCGTTCGTCACTTGGCCGCCGTTTGCTAGGTCAACGGCCGGTTTGGCATTGGCGAACGTAACTTCCCCTGGTCCGCGGAACTTACTCCACGTCACCGTCACTGGTGGCGACTTCGGCTTTTGCACTCCGGGAGTACTAACAAACCCAAACAGAGGCAACTTAGCGTCGTCAGAAACCGATACGCTGAGCGTCAGAGGATCAGACACCGTCGTCGAAATCTCCTCATTGATTGGCCGCGGACCTTGCACGAAGCCGCCTCCCTGAAGCTTGAGAACGGGTGGCGTATTCCCGGTCGATGCATCGAGGAACGGAGAAACCTGCCAAAGCGGGTCCAGGCTTGCCGGGATCGTCATCGTCTCGCCGTTGGTAACCAGCGTCCAGGTGAGCTTCTGCTTTCCAAAATCCTTGGGCACCGTCACGGTGAAGACGCCCCACTGCCTGCCCGGCAGAAAGTGAGTTGGCTGACCTTGATCGGGTTCGCCTGGCTCAATCCGGTTATTCGCTCCCACCGGGATTTCCACGTCTTGTTTCCTGTTGCGATTGTAATAGCCGAACAAAAGACTGAAAGTTCCGTCCTGATTCTGGAACCACCCTTCAAAAGCGCCTGTAACGCTCTGTCCAATGTCGTGCGGAGGTTCCAAGGGCAAACCTTGCGCTCGCACACGGGCAGAACTTACCAGCGCGATCGTCAAACAAAGAGCTATGTTCCAACGATACGGTTGCATGTCCAACTCCGAAGAAGTACCCTGCCCGTTAAGGCGCCGGGGCAACCGAGGATGCGACCTGGCTCGCCTTTGTCTTTGCGACATAGGCCTGGTAGTCGGTATCCGAGATGTAAGTAACATTCACCCAGGCGTGTGACATTTCGTCAACGGTTCGCTCGCCATACCCGACCCATTGGTTCGGATCGGGATTGTTCGGGTTGCCGGTAGTATTGTCATGCCAGGCGGTAATGTGAAGCACCGTGCCCGCCGGTAACACCGGCGCCGCATCGTCGTCGTAGATGTAATTGATCATCCAGTTAAAGCTGAAGCGGTCGACGTAGCTGAGCATCTGCCTGGTACCGTCCGGCAAAATCGCTTCCATGGACATAGCCTTCCCGCGCAGGTGCATGTGCGGTTGGAAGTTCTCGAGGATGGCGGGGTGTTTCAGCACGTGGAAGCCTTCCGTCTCCGTGAGTGTGTTGGGCGGGATGTCCAGGACAAGCTGCCCGTTCACTTTGGGATTTGCCGTATAGGCCATCAAGTAGGTTCGATATTTCGGTGTTTGACCCTTGGGGTAGAGATAGATCGCCAGTTGAGCGTGATCGGTAATCTCTTGTCCAACGGCGTGAAGATGGAGTTCCCACCAAATCTGCGACCCAGGAAGCAGCAATTTGCCGGTATTCGGGCGATAAATATCGTAGTTTTTCCCAACCGCCCATTCCATCAACATTCCCGGGCCGTCGCTGTCTGCGTCGTCTCCGTTAAATAAAGTCTTCCGCAAATCCGGCTCATCCTGCTGAAGGCGCGCGAGGACGTGATGCATGATCTTACGTCCATCCAGCGTTGACGGTCGAATCTCGACCGCTCGCACCCAGCGCGGCTCTGTGATAGGAACTGGCGAGACCGGTTTCCACCACACGTCCTGACTGCGGGCAGGCATGGTGTAGGGTGC
>Ga0182024_10005489_pt1 | contig 28464 bp, 28 predicted proteins | sample P32metaG_FD_120480 | JGI IMG/M metagenome (GOLD analysis project Ga0182024, IMG submission 120480) | Permafrost microbial communities from Stordalen Mire, Sweden - P3-2 metaG (Illumina Assembly) | ecosystem: Environmental > Terrestrial > Soil > Wetlands > Permafrost | place: Sweden: Stordalen...
AGCATCTGATGTCTGGAACGGCGCCGCCGAGGCACAAAAAACCGATGCCACCACTCTGACTTTCGAGTGGTGGCACAGAGCTGAATATCGATCGTGTATATCGGGCTGTCGCCGCTCACACCAAGCGGCGGATTAGGGCGGCTGTCAAGAAACCAATGTTAGTTGATAGGGTTACGTGGAAATCCAGGCTAGAGAACATTTCCGACTGGCTAACAAAAATTCTTGTTGGAGTAGGACTCACCGAATATCGAGAGATTATTGACCACCTACAAAAGCTAATTACCTATTTGTCGAAGGGCTTTGAGCATTCACCGGCCCCAGAAGCGACTGTCACAGGCGTGATTACCCTTTTCGGCATAATTGGCTTTCTCTTAGGGTGGTTGTCGACCCGCCTGCATCTAGGGCGCTCAATGGCGGAAGCAGATTATGCATCAATGTCCAAAAAGGTTGACGATCTAGCAAGCAAGCAAACAAAGATCGAGGAATCAATGACAAAGCAAATAGCTGATTTAACGAGCAGACAAGAAGGCGTGGAGAAAAAGGACTTTACGTGAAAAATCAAATGAGCGTCTCGTAGAAACGGCAATATTGTATTCCAGCAAGTAGTACTGTTTACTGGATGGTCAATCTGTTGTGGGCCGGACTCAAATTTTTTGTGGCAACAGCAATCAACAGCGGTCTAGTTGTCCTGAATTCTTGAGGCACAAAGATGCCGCACAGGGTTTCGCTTCTTGCCAAAATGATCGGTAAAACCGATCAAGATTAGTGTCGACGCACCGCTTATGGTGTCACGCCGGTTGTCATACGATAGACATTTCAGCTCATTCGTCTACCCCTTGATTTCGAGCGATCAGCACCACATCCGCCACCACTCGTGGGCAACTGAGGAACACTTATGTGGTGATCTATACCCCGATTTTTCGCTAAGTTTGTGGCATGTGATTGCTGTCCCATTAATTGACAGCCTTTTTCGAGAGCGCAAGGCATGACGCTATAGTATACAGCGACCGGGTAAACAAGTAAGATTATGCTATGTACAGCCGGTCAATGTACAGTAAAGAGGCCGGCCCTAATTGACAGTGACCGGGTAAACAAGTAAGATTATGCTATGTACAGCCGGTCAATGTATACTAGCGCCTGGTTTTTTGCTCGACATCCAGTCTTCAGGGTCGAGGAGTTTGCTGCCGTCAGAACCGGCACTAAGCGGGTATCTCAACATGCCTTACTTTCGCACCATGTAGCAATGGGACGATTGCTTCACGTCCGCCGCGGCCTATACGCGGTAGTGCCGGAAGGCTTTAGAGCTGACTCGTACATAGTCGATCCGTATCTAATTGCGGCAAAAGCTACCGATGACGCGATTCTTGCTTACCGGTCAGCACTGGCACTTCATGGTTACGGGTACTCGGTGCATAACTCGATGACGTACTTAACGGCCAAGTGGGAATCAACCAAATTCGAGTTTCAAGCCACCGAATACATCGGAGTCACTCAGCCGAACGCACTACGCAAGCACGGCCAAGAATACACCAGTGTTGAACTGGCAGACCGTGCTGGTATGCAAATTCGTGCCACGTCACTGGAACGTACGCTGGTTGATTGTTTTGATCGCCTGGATCTTGCGGGCGGCATCGAAGAGGCGTGGCGTTCTCTGGAAGCGGTCAGCTATCTTAATTTCAAGCCATTGCTAGACTACCTCGCGCTGTTAGACAATGCGGTCACCAGTGCGAAGGTGGGATTCTTCCTGGACATGAATAAAGAGCGATTGCATGTCTCGGAGAAGGATTTGGACATTCTTCGCCGACGCAGTCCAAAGAGCCCGACATATATGTTTCGCAGCGAGCGCACAGGCAAGCTAGTGAAAGACTGGAATCTCATTGTTCCAGGTAACGTTCTTGAGCGCGCTTGGGAGGAACCGTTTTGAAACTCTCAAAAACAAGTCTTTTAGATGAGGCGGCTGCAACTGGATTCAGACCTGACACGCTTGAAAAAGTGATTCGTCTTCTTGATTTGCTTACCCAAATAAATCAAGACGAATTCCTCAAGGATCGCCTGGTACTCAAGGGCGGAACGGCGCTCAACCTCTTTATCTTCGACGTTCCAAGACTGTCCGTTGATATCGACGTGAACTATATAGGCGCGGCCGATCTTGGCACTATGCAAAAGGAAAGACCGCGTGTAGAAGGACTTCTGACGGCAATCAGCGAACGCGCAGGCTACAAAATGAACAGGATCGCGCCTGAGCATGCCGGGGGCAAATGGAGACTTGGTTATGAGAGCGCACTGGGAGAGCAGGCGAATCTCGAACTTGATCTCAACTACATGTTTCGAGTAAATTTCTATCCTCTTGTCAAAACTGACTCGAAAAAACTGGGCTCGTATCAAGCTCTACAGATTTCGATACTCGACACGAAAGAACTCACTGCAGGAAAACTCTCAGCGCTGCTGACTAGATCTGCGAGTCGCGATCTCTTCGACGCGAGCAATCTCCTTCACAAACTCGACCCCAAAGATGAAGATCTGAGACTGATATATGTTCTCTACGGTGCCATGAATCCGCGTGCCAATTGGTGTGATGTCACATTGGAGAACATCAAGGCCGATCTGAAAGACCTGAAAGAAAAATTGATCCCAGTTCTAAGGATCGCCGGTGCTCCAGAGGCACAAGAGCGCGAAAAATACGCCGACGACCTCGTAGCTGATTGCAAAAGGCTTATGGCGCCATTGTTTCCGTTGAGACAGAATGAAAGAGACTTTGTCACAGCGTTGCGCGATGCGGGCGAATTATTGCCAGAGCTTCTTTCGAAAGACAACAAATTTGTCGAAAGGGCTAAGGTTCATCCGGGTTTATTGCGCCGAGCCAATATGTCCAGGAAAAAAGTTGCGAGATAAGAAAAGAAGAAGCAGGAACTGTGGCCGCCGGATGTGACTGAGAGGTTGCCATGTGGTAGACAATTCAACCATTTTGTCTTGCGGGCGTTGACTTACGCAATGCTGCCTTGACAACGGGCTGTTAATGAACAGGCACATTTCCTATACGAAATCGCGTAGCGAAGTGGGTAACTGCCCGGTCAAAAGCGCAGGGGGTCTGGGCGACGGCGAGAAAACGCTTGCTCATCCATCTGCCAAGCGGAGGTCGAGATCAGCTCCTCATAACAACTGCATCTAGCCGAATCAATCGTATTGGAACGCACACAACCTTGATGCAACCGGCTTTTGCAAACTTATGTAGGACAGTTTGTATGTCTACACAGAATCTCCGGTGGTGTCAAAGCCTCGGGAACGCTGGTATGAGCGCTGAAAAGCTGTAGTTTACGGTCGTCCGTTTGTAGGTATTTTGTAGCCCTGAAGACCAATTAATCTTCGGCGAATGAACTTAATGGTCGTACGAATCGTTGTTAGATAATGGAGGCGCCGATCAATGTCGACCGTCCAGAACCGGATGTGTCGTGCAGTCTCCCGTTCAGCAGTGCGATCAATGGAGCAGCAGTATCATGTCAAAACTGACTAAACAATTTCTCGAATCAGAAATCCAATCGCCTGTCACTGGACAGCGTTTCTATCGCGACGAAGACCTTCCTGGATTTGCAATACGAGTGACGCGGAGGTCCAGATCCTACATCCTTGAAAAACGGGTCAACGGAGCCAACCGGCGAATCACCATCGCTAAGTGCAGCGAGATCTCTCTCGAAGCAGCAAAAAAGCAGGCTTGCATCATGCTCGGCGAAATAGCAAAGGGTAACGATCCAAAAACCGGCAAACGCATCAATAGTCTCAGCGATATTACGCTGCGAGAAGTGTGGTCGAGCTGAAGCAACAGCACGGTCAGGACTTGGTTAGATCTTACAGATATACTCGACTCACACGATTCTATGAGATTTCAGCCAGCAACTGCTGACGAATCTTTATGCAAGGCGCTAGTTACAAAGGACAGATCAATGATAGATAGCTCGCGGCTCGCTACTAGACAAAGGGAGAAAAAAGCCAATGACTCGGACAGAAGATTTCAATATTTTCAATCCAGCTACCACTACTGCAACCGCGGAGCTCAACAGCGTACTGTTCAAAGCTGGCTATCCTGACGCTCCAGGACAAAGAAGTGAGAGAGCCACTACGGCGCCCAGCGACAATTTATTGGCAGTCAGGCACGAATCACCAGAAACGCCCGAGCAGCGCCTAAATCGGAGAATGACGGAAGTCTTCGGCGCTGATGTAATGGAGCACTTGAATCCGGCTAGCGCGCAGTGGCTCGCCGATAACGTGCGAAAGATAGCAGATGGCTTTGCCCGAGTTAGTGGTCAGGAAGCATGGGACATGGCCAGCGCCATGAGAGACCGTACCAGACTGCCCAACGGTGATCATGTGATCTTCCTGTCAAGACAGGATGGGCCGACACGGGGAAATCTGATCCCGAAAAGACACGACGTTTATGTGCGAGGATACCATTGGTACCAAAGCGACACTCAAGTTGGTCAGGTCTACCACTGAACACGACCGAAGTCTCGAGCCCGAATCGCAGTATCCTTTTCGGATCGGGCCATCAACATCGGGTCTCTCTGAGGTCTGTCCTGGGCGAGTTGATCTAGCCACTGCAATTCTCTCTGGGCATCTCTGGCCAGCTCGGGAAAGTTCTCTGCTATCTCTTGCCAGTACTCTCGGGCTTCGCGCTCCTGGTGCTTTTCATGGAGAACAAGAGCCAGTACAGGCTCATTTACATAGCGAAATTCGAAGAAGGCATTTACGTCTTTCATGTCATCACAAAGAAGACAACTGAAAAAAACAGAAAAGGCGGACATCGAAATATCGCGCAGTAGGTATAAAGAAATCGTGGAAAGCCGCAAGTTGAGGCAAGGAAAGAAGTGAGCAAGAACGTATTTTTGGACTTGGGATTTAACGAAGATGAAGCTGCCGGTTTGAAGCTTCGCTCGTATCTCTTCATGGCTCTACAAGAAATTATTCGCAAGAGCGGCATGAGTCAAATGAAGGTGGCTGAAATTATGGGCGCGGATCAACCCAAAGTGTCCAAAATACTGAATGGCAATTTCAGCGAATTTTCAATTGAGCGCATTACGGAGTATTTGCAAAAGCTTGGTTATGACATTCATGTCAATACGGTGCCCTGTCCGCCTGGACGTAAGGTCGGTACCGTTGTTATGGACACGCGGGAAGTAATCGCGAGCTAGTATGAGGTCTGTACCGAAATTGAAGAACGCCAAATGGGCAGTAGGTAAGTGGTGGCAAAGGCAGAAAAACGGTTCTTACTCAAGCATGATGTAACCTCACTCGAACAAGTGCTGGTGCAGTCCCTAGTCGCCGCTGGCTGGCAATCATCTCTCATGAGCCGGCACAAGATTACAACGCGTCCAATGGCAAAAGCCATCGATGACGGTGGCGTCGCTCTCCATGGAATTTTTTCGGCGATCCTCACATGGGATGAACATCAAGACCGAATTGACGTTTTGGCAGTCGTCAGCGAAAGCAGATCCAATGAGGCAATAATGACGGCCTGCACTGACCTCTGCAACATTATCGTGGCAGCTATTCCCGATAGATGCTTTCTTGGCGCTGGTGGGAATTCAAAGCATAGCTGACAGTTTTTACAATCATCGAGCGAACCTGGCAGATAACATAAGATCTTGCGAACAGAACGTACCAGTTCGATTCTTAAAACATCCTGTATTCACGTGTCATACACGTTCTTCAGCTATAAATAGAACATCGAAAATTTGAATTTGCATCGGCGAAAACGTTGCCGGAAGTGACACCAGTCACCAAGGCCGTTAACAGACTCAATAGGAGTTTTCCGATGCCAAATTTACAAGAAAATTCAGAACCCAACCAGTTTGCATTGGAGATGCGTGAGCGTCACCCGCGCTTTACTTTCATTATGGAAGCGGCAAGCGCGATCAAGAAGCTTCGCGATCGCCTCAGTAGTAGCTTGTTCCGTTCGAGACCTGGCAATCTCAGACCGATGCAAAACGGAAATCGGGCCGAGCGTAACGCGCGTGATCGGACTTGTGCTTGCCATTCATGGGAGCCCCGCCAATACGGCAACATGCTGTATTAGCAGTGGTCCGCAACACGGCTTGGAAGTCCTGAAATAGCCGAGTGGGCCGAGGCGGAGCCGTTAAGCTGCTGACACCACCGGGCAGAGTAAGTTCGCGTGCTGCAGGTGTCGCAAAGTTTCCAGTCCATGCTCAAGAGAGTGGCCTTGCCTTGCTGCAATCAGCAATGCGTTGCCGGCAGCTGCAGAGATGGATCTAGAGACATCGATGCCAACGGACGGGTCACGCCCCGCTCACTAGTTTTTAAAAAAAACAGCCGGTGAAACATTGAAACGCCGGCTGAGTCGGCCTATGTGATCACGATTCAATTGGCGTTTACCATTCAATATCAGGGATACGGCACTTTCGCCGCCCAGGTCATCTGCAATATCCCGTTGCGACAGGCCGCTTTGCTCAAGAAGGAAACGCAATACGCTCGCGGCGTCGGTGTCAGGTACCGGATAATGCCCAGACTCATAATGTTCGATGAGCAGAGTAAGCAATTCAACAGCTTCTTGCTCTTCTGAAGTTCGATCGGTCTTTTCGGTCAGGTAAAAAAGCGCATCGGTGTATTCGGCTAATTGCCGATCAGAGTGGATAACGTGAGGCGCTCCCTTCTTAATCATCTCGGGTAGCTTCTTAAGTGGTGCGTTCATCGTAGGGGTTTGTTCCAATTAGCTGGGTTATCGTACTGCTGGTGGGTTAGAAAGGAGCGAATGTAGACGTGCCCTTCAGTAATCCTGCTTTCTTTCTCTCGAGCATAGTGAATGACGGTAATTAGGCGGTAACGGTTCTGGCGAATGTTAAAAACGACGTAGCCATCAACGTAATCGGCATCCTTGAATACTTGACGAACATCGATGAAACTACGCCACCGCGCTGTTTTTACGACCTTATGCCAGGCTGCAATATCATTGCCGCCGTCAGGATACTCCTGTATTGCTAACGTTAAGTGTTTTTTCGTTACAACGTGCATGGTTGTATATTGAGAGTACTTTGCAAAGTGAAAAGTGTCAAGAAAAACTTTGCGGATTGCAAAGTCCCGTTTGTTGCCGAAATAGGCAGACAATGCAGAAACTTCAACAGCGTTGAGCCAATAATCAGCTTTGCATCGCGGGCATACAGGTCTAGATCTGTCGTTGAGCGACTTAGCGGTAGCCGCAATTCGAGCGAATAACCGCCTGTTAGCACGAATTTACTAAAATCTAGTCTGGCAAGGAAACGGTTGAAGACCACCTGCCGGTGCAGGTCTTCTATCGTAGTACCTTTTGAGCTGGCGATTGTTTTGAGTTTTGCATCAAGCGCTTGTCGAAAGTCCTCCTCGATGATCAACCTCGACACCAATCTCACCTGCACCTGAGTGATCGGATAAAGCGAGCTGCTTTTGTAGTTCAAAAAGCGATTCAGTACACGAGCATTGAGAAAGATAAGCCATTCACTGGCGGGAAGTAGTCGATAAAAGGGAAGGGACCGCAAAAGGCGCGGCAGTTTCGCACAGGATTGGCGGCGTTGAGGGGGTCATGATCAGCACCTGGTCGTTTCTCAATTCCATCAACTCCGATGGCGTCATAAGCGGTCGTGGCAAAACGTGCAGAGCCATATAACGGCCGATGGACTACTGAAGGAATGACCAGCGGTAGACCTCATAGTCATGATTATTGCGACGGCGTCTTTTCTTGCAACATTTTGCGGATCTCTTCCGCGCATCCCCAGGAGAGGGTAAACCCAGCGCCTCCGTGTCCGTAATTATGGAAGAGCAAACCGTTGGCATGGCGCTCATGTTCCACTCTCACCACCGAACGAACAGGACGCAAGCCGCATGCAACAGCCAAGATGTCTGCTTCTGTTACATCTGCCAGCTCGGGGCAGATGGCTTTGCATCGTTCGATTATCGCCGTCGTTTCCGCGGCATCCGGCTCAAGATTGTAGACATGCTCTTCGTAAGTGCCACCAAGCACGGTATCGCTGCTGCGTGGAATGGCATGCGCTATCTTCGGCTCGCGCGTGAGGTCGACGGCAGGAATAAGTCCCGGGCGATTCTTGATGCGCACGACTTGACCGCGGGCTGGGTGCAGATCATCATCCTTTGCCAATTTGATCGCCCCTATGCCTGAGCAGTTCACCACTGTTTTGCAGATTTCAAATGCTTCTTCAAGGCATGACAAATCGACAGTGATGGTCTCAACATTAGCCCTTTTCAATCCGTCGTTGAGAAAGGAAAGATAGATGCTTGTATCTACAATGGGCACTCGATAACGGCAGATCTTGCGTTTGCCATACGACAAATCAATCAATTCGTCACAGCTGAACCCTTCCACCGACGAGTGCCACCACGGCAGATCATCGTCCGGCATAAAGTACTCCAGAAATTCACGCCAGACGATGCCAGCGTCGGATCTTATTGCCAATCCCTTGAAAATTGCCAGCGAATACTTCGCCCACTCGGCGGTTTTCTCTTTCGGTTCCGCTTTGTACGGATACCAGAATGCTGCCGCAACAGCAGACGTAGTTTCCGAATATGGATCCTTCGAAATGATTACCGGTCTGTAACCAGCCAGCGATAGGCTCAGAGCAGTAGTCATACCTATGACACCACTGCCGATGACAGCCACATTTCCTTTGTCGACCAATGAAAACTCGTTCTGTTTCGCTCAGATTTCCATCAAATCATGAGGTTACAATAAATCCAATCGCGGCAACATCCACGGAGCCTAAACAATGATAAAAGTTTGTATCGCTGGTGTGACTGGCTGGACGGGCGCAGCTGTAGCTAAAGGCGTGTTGCGCAGCAAAGAGTTTCAGCTGGTCGGTGCAGTCGCTCGCAAAACAGCAGGGCAGGACGTGGGCCAGGTTCTGGGTTTGGAAAAATGCGGCGTGATCATCAAAGAAGATCTGGCAAAGGCGCTTGCAGCTCCAGTTGATGTGCTGATTGAATATACGCATGCAAACTCTGTTAAAGAGCATGTATTGAGCGCTCTGAGCAAGAAAATAAGAGTTGTGATCGGATCTTCGGGTCTTACTGGTGATGATTTTGAAGAGATTGATCGCATCAGCAGGGAAAAGGGATTAGGTGTTATTGCGGCGGGAAATTTTTCAATCACAGCAGCCCTAGCCAAGAAATTCAGTTTGCTTGCCGCTCAATATCTTCCCACCTGGGAAATCATAGATTACGCAGATGAGCACAAACCGGACGCGCCCAGTGGCACCACGCGCGAACTAGCGGAACAACTGGCACAAGTAAAACAGAATACTTTGGCAGTACCAATTGATTCAACAATCGGCGTTAAAAGTGCACGTGGAGGCACTGTCGCAGGTGCGCAGCTTCATTCCGTGCGCATGCCCGGTTATAAATTCTCCTTTGAAACACTTTTCGGATTGCCGGATGAACGACTGACCATCAGACATGACGCCGGCACCAGCGCGTCGCCTTATGTCCATGGCACTTTGCTTGCCACCGAAAAGGTAATGGTTACAACAGGATTGATCCGTGGACTAGACAAGCTCTTGTTCGACTGAGGGCATTGTCCTAGCCGCCGTTTTGCTTGTTCACCGGTTTCATTATGCGAGCCGAAGTTTCGGCAGCAAAACCGCGAGTAACAACTCGGCCAATTGCGGTGAGGAAGAAATTGGACACGCCGCCCGTTACCACATGACTGTTTTCGCCATCTAGTGCATCCATAGACATGCGCACGCAATGCTCGACAGTTTCGCGCGTTGCTGACTTCTTGTTGCCGGCAACATCATGAAATTCGGTCTCCACCGGTCCCGGGCAAACTGCCAACACTCGCACACCAAGCGGTTTTAGCTCTGCCCAGAGAGCTTCGGAAAATGAGAGCACAAAGGCTTTGGTGCCTCCGTAGACCGCCATGTATCCGACCGGCTGAAAACCGGCGATGGAAGAAACATTGATCACAGCGCCACTTTTGCGCTCTACCATGCTCGGTACAAACTCATGACACAAAGCGACAAGCGCCGACACGTTCAAAGAAATCTCTTCCATTTCTCTGTCGCACGATTGCTCAATGAAAGGTCCGTAAGTGCCGAATCCAGCATTGTTGACCAGAATGTCGACTTGCAACTGCTTACTCTGAACGAACGCGCGAACCTGTTTAGCGGCATCAGGTTTCGCTAGATCTGCCTCCAGAACATATGCCTTCTGTTTGCTCTCTTTCTCGATTTGCTCAGCCAGCTGCTCCAATCTATCCTTTCGCCGCGCCACTAAGATCACATCAGAGCCCCTTTGCGACAGCTGCTTGGCAAACTCAACGCCAATGCCGGCGGATGCTCCTGTCACAAGAGCGACCTTTCCTTTGCATTCGAACACGTTACCCTCCTCGTCTGAGATATGACTCTATATATGGTGCCAGGAGCGGATGCGATTTAAGGTTTTGGGACGGTCGCTCCAACCGGACGCACCTTCAGAAGCTTGACCCTGGCCTCATTAGCTTTGGCAGTGTTAGTCGCATCCAGAGTCTTCTCCAGCGCTTCTATATATTTCTCGTAAACATGAACAAGTTCAGGACTATCCAGACCATGCAACTTTTCGGCTCGAACCACGGCCTGCTGCAAAAGACCGATGGCGCATGAATACGAACCTTGTGCCAAATGCCATTCTCCAACAGTTTGAAACGCTTCGATAACAAATGGATGCTCCGGCCAAAAGTTCTCTTCCCCAATGATCAGAGCATAGCGAAACAGTGCTTCTGCCTCAGAATACAATTGCATGCCGTAGAATCTCTGAGCCAACGACGCCAGTTCCATCGACATGTTCTCAGAGCTGGACGACGTATCTTTGCGTTTGCCCACTTCAATTGACTGCTGATAAAGACCGTCAGCGCGTTTGTTATCTCCTTGCAAGCGGACAACAAGCGCCAGTGCCAACAAGGCAAATTCTACTTGTTGACTGTCTTGGCCAAACGCTTTTTCATACAAGACTTGCGATTGGCGCAACATGATTTCGGACAGATCGAATCGCTCCATGGCAATGTAGAGTCCAGCAAGAAAGTTAGCCCGGCTGGCGATGCGCACATCATCAAACTGATAGTTTTGCACGGCCAAAAGATAGGCTCGGCGATAATACGTTTGCGCCTCGACATATTTGCCGGCAATGCGGCAAACCAGACCCAGCCGGTGCAACGGCATAATCAGTTCAGGATCACTTTCATTGACTGCGCTGGAATAAATGTCGAGCGCTTCTTTGTACATTTTTTCCGCCTGCTCAAATTCATTCTTGGAACAGTGCAGCTGAGCCAGATAATTCAAGTTGACGGTCCGGCTCAGATCTTGTTTGAATTCCGTTTTGTTCGCCATGTTTCTTCTTCCTCAACTGATGTCTGAGACAAGTTCGGGATTGGGGTGCAACAGGACCTTATCGGCCCTTATATCGTTACACCAAATTTGGTGAGTTATTGATAATTGGCAATCTAGCTCAAACCCTTGCCAGGTAAGCGTTCGGCACAACTCTTGTAATTTCAGATCTACATCAAATTTGGTGTAACGATATAGGTATGAGTTAGAGTCGTCCCAGACGCGCATTATACCTTGCCACAACAGGCAGCCAAAGTCTCGCGGTAACTTGGGTGTTGTAAGTCAACCAAATAAATCTTATTGCAACAAGGCAGGGTCGAAGTGCCAACGGCGAAGTGCCCACACTCGCAAGAGCATGGGCACTGCGTTTATGTCACTGCCAGATTAGTGGGTGCCTGCCAGAGCGTGCTCCTTAGCTGCCGCTTTCTTGTAGGCTTGTTCGCCCATGATCCATGTTTCGTCGACCGAGCGATCGTCTCCCATAGTCATGATTGCGAACAACAAGTTGGCCGCTACCTGCATGGTTTGCGGGCCATCTTTGCCGGCCATGCGCGATGTCTCCCACTCCAATGCTTTCTGTCCGGCTGTCCAATCAAGAACAACGAAATCAGCTTCTTTGCCGGGCTCGAAGTTGCCGATTCTGTCATCCAGATAGAGCGCCTGGGAGCCGCCTAAGGTAAGAGAATAGAAGGCGCGATAGGGTGAGAGTTTGTTGCGCTCGGCTTCCGCCAGATTTCTGTTGCGCGGGTCGACTGAGCCGTCCAGCAGCGTGTTGTTGCACATGCCCACTTTGTAGGCTTCGTCAAGCACATTGATCAGCGAGAAGCGATTGCCGGCGCCAACGTCGCAGCCCATGGAGAAGCGCACACGGTGGTCGGGATCGGTGCATTTACCCAGTCGGAACAAGCCACTGCCAAGGAAGAGATTGGAGAGCGGACAAAATGCCACCGAGCCTCCTGCCTTAGAGAGCCGGTGATATTCGTCATCGGAAGTCCAGACCGAATGACCACCAGTAAATTTGGGACCAACCAGTCCATATTTCTCGAAAGCGCCCAGATAGTCGTGCACCTCATGATAGGCGATGGTGTCTCTAACTTCGGTGGGATTCTCATTAAGATGAGAGTTGAACCAAACATCCGGATGTTCTTTTTTCAGTTGTTGGCAATAGGCCATCATCTTGTGACTGCTGCCCAGAGGGAAGCGAGGCGTGATGGCATAGAGGTTCCTGCCTTTGCCATGGTACTTCTCGATGAAGCGCTTGCTGTCTTTGTAGAAATTGTCGGCTGTATCGGTATACTCTTCCGGACAGAATCGATCGATACCAGTCAAGCCACCCAACATCAACATATTGCGGCGCGAAGCTTCTTCAAAAAAGGCATCGACCGAGACTGGTGAACTTGTCAAAAATGTCTGGGCAGTAGTCGTTCCACCGGCCAGCAAGTTATCGAAGTAGTGCTTGGCCCCTTCCTTTGCGTAGGCTGGATCGGTGTACTTCTTTTCTTCAGGAAGGATTCCTTCCAAAAGCCAGTTCAACAGCTGTTGACCGAACAACCCCACCGCTCGCGTTTGAGGCATGTGCACGTGGCCGTCGACAAACCCGGGGACGATAATTCTGTCTTTGATATGGGTTACTTTGGCGTTAGGAAACTGTGATGAGATTTTGTCGAAAGATCCAAACGCTTTAATCTGTCCGTTCTCAATTACCAGCAGTCCATCCGGATAAAACCGGGCCGATTTTTCTTCGTTTCCCACGTGTTTCCATGGATCATCGATGAAATCAAAAAACACGCCTCTGATTGCGACAACATTTGCCATATAACAATTTCTCCCTCATATTGGTGCAGACCTGCGGGCTTTGCGGGATGCCGTTTGACACCTTTTGCCTGTAATCTTTTCGCCACAGGTGATTGTCAACACTAGCACACAGGTGAGCCCATATTAATCTTGCTACTGCGTCATTTAATATTTTTGTCCACAGATCAGCTTCAAGAAGTTTTGATTTGAAAACGAAAAGCTAGCGCAATGAAACTTGCGCTAGAAGAAACAGTGATGAAGGTGCTGCAGATGACTGCCAAAAACAAGGTGGAGATGACCACCAAAACATAGGGTTGGTGGGGTTACCAAATTTGGTAACCTCCAACATTAAATGAGACTTCGCGCTGATTGCCAGAAATCCTATTCCAATAAGGATTTGGGGGAAATGGAACTCTCCGACAGGCGGTTGCCAAGGTTACCAAATATGGTAACCCCTCCCCTATTTTTGGAAATTCCCCGATCAGGTACCTTGAGGTACCTTGATCGCGATTAGTTTTGAACTTTCGCCGATGCGACTGAGGTTGGTGGCAGTTCCACTCATCGCACTGGAAAGATTCGATGCAACTCTTATTGTTGGTTCTTCATTGGTTACTTGCAGGATCGAAATAATTCTTGTGAGCGCCAGTTGTTGACGGCAGTTTTTCATATTGACGATGATATGAAAGCTCCGAGTCGTCCTTGCTCTTATCGGCGGCGGCCAGCCCACTCAAGAGGGTGCGCGCATAATCGTATTGTTTAGCATCCAATAAGTATTTGACCAAATAGGCGCACGTCGATTTGCGAGACTCTACATCACCCTCTGTATTGAAGAATACGAAGCTACCTTTAGCATAGTGGGAAAGCATGCTCTGCGCCTGAGGATCCTTTTGAATAGCTGCACAGCAAGCCAGCCCTAGCTCCGCTTCGTAGGGAGCATAAGGTTGCGCACAGGCCGCGAAAATCTTTCTAGCAGTTTCAACATCACCACATGCAAGAGCCACTCGGGCTCCTGAAACACCCACGTAAACCTGATGTTCTAATTGCGGATGATGGATGATTTGTTCGCTCATCTTTTCAGCGTCTGCCCAATCGTTGGTCTTGTAGCACGACCTCATGTAGTTGACCATGGCATCAAAACTGTAATCAGAGTCATCTGGATAGTTCTTGAGAAGAGATATTTGCTGCAAAGAAATTTGCTTAGCAAGTTCGTACTCTTTGTATTCTTCCAATAATGAGGCGACAACGTTCATCGTTTGGGCGGGCTCCTGAACAGGCATATAGAACCAACCTATGAGCCGGACGCCCTTTTCGGGAGGCGACTTCATAGCCACTTCATTCAATTCTTGCAGTTCATACAGAGAACTCCTTGCCTCCTCGAAACGTCCCATTCGAAGTTGGAACACAATCAATGCCTGGTAAGCTAAGACGGCATTGCGCGGACGATGAGTCGACTTGAAGAGCTTGATCGCTTGTGTTATCTCCTCAATAGCCTTTTCCTTCTGAATCTGGCCGAACTGCTTACTCAGCAGCCGCGCGAACTCTACGGGTTGATTTTTGCCTCCAAAATCAAGCGCCGCATTTGTAGCCAGCGCGAACGGCTTGTTATTGATGTCCGACGCATCGACCCGGCTCACTCCACCTGTCTCGCCGCGTCTGTGGTCCATGAACGAGAAAAAAGAGGAAAGATCAGCCTGCGACTGATACAAGAGGAAGAGACTGAGACCAACCAGGAGCAAGGGAGAATATTTGAAAGCAGTGATTTTCAACTTTCGTTTACGCGTAGGCGACGATAGTTTGCGGCTTGCGTGCGGTTCTTTGTTGTCGCCAACCAATTGAAGATCTGCGGCGACCTCCTTCATGGTGGCATAGCGTGAATCTGGTTTCTTCTCCAGACAGTTGCGCAACACATCCTGAATTCCCTGCCCTAGTGTCCTGCCGTCGAGCCCCGAGCGCATGACCGGCACATCATCGTAGATCTGAGAAAGCAAAATCTTAACTGGATTTTCCGACTCGAATGGCGGCCTTGCCGTCAGACATTCAAACAGCAAGCAACCAAGAGAATAAATGTCTGAGCGCCTATCTACTCGATCGCCTTTGCATTGTTCCGGCGACATATAGAGCGGGCTGCCGAAAATCTCGGCCGTTCTGGTCAAGCTCAAGGTCTCGGCATCTTGAATGGGAAGAATTTTGGCAATGCCAAAATCAACCACTTTGACAATCTCTGCGCCATCTTCCGTCTTTTGAATCAAAATATTGCCAGGCTTCAAATCACGATGGATCACATTATGCTCATGGGCGTATGAGAGCGCATCGGCGATTTGCAAAACGATGTTTATGGCTCGCTGCAAGGGCAATGCCTTCTCGACTTTCAAGATGTCGGCCAGACTTTCACCCTCGATCAAATCCATGACGAAGTACGGACAGCCATCACTAGCGGTGCCACTGTCATAGACATTGGCCATATTGGCGTGACTGAGGGCCTTAGTGGCGTTTATCTCTGCCTCAAACCGCTTCACCGCTTCCCGATCGAGAGCGAATTCATTCTTCATCACCTTTAAGGCAAAAAGTTTGCCCGTGTTTTTTTCTCGCACTTTGTAGACTGAGCCCATGCCGCCATGCCCCAACTCACCAAGAACTTCATAACTTTCGCTGAAATCACGCGTCTCACCATCGCCCGCCAAAGTGGCTGGGTTCGCGCCGGCTGGCTTTGCTGACTGCCCGGCTCCTTCATCTGCACCAGAGGTAGTGGCGCAAGCACAGCTCTCTTTGCCAAAGATCCAACTCGTCAGAGAACTCGAAGATTTACCTTTTCCCAATCCGCAGACAGTGCAGGTTTCATGCAATATTATCGATCTGGCTTGCTTAGTACTCAAAGGCCGCCCTCATTGGCTGCTTGCACATTACCGACTTCTTCAGGTTGGATTCTTGTGCCGGTTCCTAAGCTTGTGCCAATGCTTGTGTTCCGGGGCAATGCAGAAGTTCCACCGCCAGTCTTTTTCCGGGTGAAGAAAGGCGGCATAGGCAGTCCCAAAAGCTTCCAGGGTATGGGTTCACGAGCAGGGTCAATTGGTAAAGGCTTCATCTTGCGCATGCCGATGAACAAGTTGGCCGAACATGCACACAATCCAACCCATGCGACCCACAGCCACGCTTGTATCAGCCACTCTGGCGTCATTTGCAAAACAAACTGGCCGCCCGCTGTCTGATGGTTAGCGCTGAGTGTATCCGAGACGAAATGCAGCATTGTCCAACCATAGACCAATATCGCATTCAAGAGCAAGAATACCAACAAAGGACATGCGCTGCGTTGGTATGGCGAAGTTTCAGGATCAAATATTCTGTCCCAACAACAACACATCAGATGCCAGATCTTGAGAAACGCGAAGGTAAGCACAGCCATCAGTACGCCGTAATAGAGGGTGCATAAGACCATGCCCATTTGGTTGAATGTGTCGAACTGGCTCAGGTATGCGCACCAGGCTAACAACAGGGGAGTTGTCACAAAAGCTGGCACCATCTTATTGGCGCCGGCTTTTGAGCCGAGTGCGCTGATTTGTTGCCTGGCAACGCGTGGCTCCCTTCCTTCTTTCACCAGTTCGAGGTCTTTGATGATTTCTTCTGCGAACTGGTAGCGATCGCGTGGCTCCTTCTCCAGGCAGTGCAAAACGATTGTTTCCAGCCCTTTTGAGATGTCGGCTTTCTTCATAGCGTCAGCAAAGTTGTAAGGTCGCTCTTGCAAGTGTTTCATTATTGTCTTGACGGGATTCTCAGCCTGAAACGGAGCTTTGCCCGTGAGCACTTCATACATCATGCAACCAAGCGAATAAATATCGCTTCGGCTGTCGATAAGGTCGCCCCTGCATCTTTCCGGACTGACATAGAGGAGGGTGCTTACAAGCGCCCCTGTCTCGACAATCGGTTCTGAGTTCTTAGCCGCCACCTTGGCGATGCCAAAGTCAGTGATCTTGGCGATTTCGACCACTCCTTCGGCAACCAAAATGTTGCTTGGCTTTAGATCTAGATGGACGATGCCCTGGCTGTGCGCGTAAGTCAGACCTTCGCAAATCTGGATGAACAAATCGGTGGCTCGATCTTGCTGCATAAACACGTCGCGGTCGAGGATACCGCCAAGACTGGGACCATCTATGTAATCCATGAGGGCAAACTCTGTGCCATCATCAGCGGTGCCGTGCTCATACACAGCAACGATATTTGGATGATTTAGGGTGGAAGCAATGTTGATCTCCTGCTCGAAGGGGCAAGACGATTGGGCCACGTTGGGCTTTAACAGCTTGATTGCGAACGAGCGTTGTTCTTTGCGATCCAGCGCTTTATAGACTTTGGACATGCCCCCTTCGCCCAGGAATTGGACAACCTGAAAGCGATCGTTAATGGCGGGCAGATCGCTGGGGTCCAGGTCCGTCAACTTTGGGTCCGTTAACTTTGGCAACAGCTGCGCTGAAGCTTTTACTTTCGGGGCAGATTTACACTGGCAGGCATGGTCGCCACCGCCAAATATCCAGCTCGTCAAAGACGATCCCAACTTCCTGGTTGCTTTGCCGCACGAAGAGCAAGCTGCAGTTAGCTTGACAGAGGCCTGGTCGGTTTTTTCTGCTTCTACAAATTCGCCGGACATAAAGAACTGCTTGCTGGCTACCTTACCTTTATGCCCAAAGAGAAGGAGCGGCAAAGTTAAGTTCTCTTTCGTTTGAAGGACTACCCTGCCCCAAATGGAGAGGATCGGAACCTTTTGCTTGAATTGAAAGAGGAACCAAATGGACACAACTGCTAGGTAAGCTGATACGCACTACAACCTTTTTGCAACGCATTTTGCTTTATTGTCTCCATTCTAAAATGCCAAACGAATTGAGTTCACGCATCATGCTCTTCCTATCGGATGAGCGACCCAGTTTCTATGGATTGAAGTATTCATGAGTCTTGACGCAGTCGAAACCAGGAGCCCGCAAAAGCCAGCCGATGCTGTTTCCCTTGGTCTTGTCGCTGATGCTTACAATCCCAAGAGTCAGTTGAGTACTACCTCCGGTGATACTACCAGCGGTGACAGCGGCGGCAGAACCGCAGTAGTGTCGAACGGACAGCTGGGTTTTGGTGACGTCGCCGCACTTTACACAAGCAAAAGTAATTCGACGGCAGACCCGGCAGAGAACACGTCGACAACGACTCAAAGTACCCCGGCAAAGATTGACTTTTCTAACGTCAACGCCTCGGGAGTAGACCAAGCCGGTGTTGGAGACTGTTTCTTTGAATCAGCGCTGGCGTCTGTGGCGAATAGCAGTGGCGGGCAAGCGGCAATAGAGAATATGATCAAGGCCAACGACGATGGCAGTTATACTGTCACTTTCCCTGGCGATTCAAGCCATCCTGTGACGGTGACGAGCAATGATTTGAATGCGAACCAAGCGGTAGTTCAAGATAGCGCTCCCTGGGCAAACATCATCGAAACTGCTTTCATGAAATATGATAATGCGGAGCAGTATGGACAGGGCTTATATGCCTGGCAAGGCCAGGGCACTCCATACTTAGGAAAGGTTGAATTCGCTGATTATGCGTTGCAATTACTAACCGGAAAATCGGCTGCCACGGACAGTCTTGCCACACTAAACAGTGATAGCGAGCTTACTATTGGTAGCGCCAGTAACAGCGACGTTGCCCGATCTCTGACTAATGCTTTCAAGGATGGCGATGCGGTCACCGCGTCGACTGGCCCGTCTTCGAATGCTCCAGGATCAGCGCTAGTGTCAGATCACGTCTACAGCGTGTTGAGCTACGATTCCACAAACGGAAACGTGATCGTGAGGAATCCGTGGGGTTCTTCCGATAACCCAACTCTCCAAAATACCATTGGTGCTAGCGTAGATGGCATGACCAATCTCGGAGACGGCAAGCTAGAAATGTCGCTGGCGACTTTTACTTCCCATTTCAGCGACCTCAATATTTCCGGTCAAAACCCGGCCCAGAATGATTTAGAGAATGTTGTAGCTGATGCCCGGGCTACGGATCAGATAGCCGGCCAAACAGTCAACGATCTGGAAAGGGGACAGTTCTCAGCTACCGGAAGCGATCTTTCACAGCTCGCCGCTGGAGGTCTGCAAGTTCTATCTGATCAGGCTTACGCTACAACAGACTTGATTGAACGGCAGGCCATAACTGACTTTGAGGCTGTGGTGCCCGTGGTCAATGATGTCTACCTTTGGGCGAGTTCGCTGTTTTCGTAAGCGCGCCACCAACTATGGTGCAGGGTGAGAAGCCAGATCGAGGTAAAGCTGGATGTCGCTTACAACAAAGTCCCCATCCACTTTCTGCCGGCCAAATAATACGTCTTCGTCATCGGGCACAAACATCGAAAAGTTGCCACCAGAGTCTACAGGCTTCATGTGGAGCGCTTCGGCAAGTTGCAAGGCTATTTCGTTCGTTGTCACATTGAACAATCGGCGCAGCACCCTGGCTGCCATGGGCGCAAACAGTGACCGGAGGTGTTTTGTCTCGAGCAGCCGAGGGCGGGCGCTTCTCGTTCTATAAACACATCGGCGAACACCAGCCGGTAATTGCCCGCGAAGTCAAAGAAGCTCAGTCCAGCTTCCAGGCAGAATTCCCGAATCGAAGTAGTTATTGTGGCAATTTGCCACACTTACGGTACATTTATGGTAAACTTTTGGATATGTTTGGACTATCCAGGAACAACAGAGGGTTGTGTCTAAGAACAAATACGAGGTCATCGACTACGACGGATACAAGTTTTTCTTCAAATACGAAGATGACCCACCCGACATGCTGCACATCTATGCAAGGGGTTGTTTCTCAACCCAAGAAGCCATTGAAATATGGTTCGAGGGAACAGAAGAGGAAGAAAATACGGAATACCGCCGCATCGAGACCTACACAGAAACGCATGGCATCTACTGGCTTTGGCTAGATCCAGCACAAACGAAAATACTGATTATCAGTTGCTTCAAGAGGACATCCTGATGAAACGAGAACCAAGAGGAAAATTTGATCCTTCAAAGATGGCGAGCGGTGGCTCCGTCGAACTGCCAGTGGAACAACACCAGGAAGCAGTTAGGCAAATTGCAATTGCGGATGAAGAGTGTCGCGTCAATTTTCGCTGGGGTTCCGCTCAGCTCAACATCGTCAAACAGGTCGCGGAAAAGATGGGAGTCTCCTACCAGCAATACATAAAACAAGTGCTGTACCGACAAGCCCATGCAGACCTGCAGCGCTTTAACTGCGCACCCATTCGTTCAGCCACCCAAGAGAACGGACCCGATATCGCTGCAACCAGCGGTGGAAGCCCTGAGTTGAGTGTTTGATTAGCCGACCATAGCGGCGTGCATAGGCGGTGCGAACTGGGCGACAGTAGGCATTGCCGGCTGGTAGACATCCGATCTGCCGAAATCGGCGATCTTTTGCTCCAATACACTGCGAACCAGATAGAAATCTTCGTACGCCACCGAGTTAATGCCCATTTGCTTGCAATAAGCGAGCAGCTTGTCTTTGGCGAACACCAGGTCGGCATCGTTAGACCAGCAAAAATCGCTGCGACCGTCTCCGATTACAACCTTCATGGTGCGCTTTGGTCCGTTCTCCAGAATCTTGCATTTGCACAATCCCGATCCACACGCCAACACTACCGGGGCGTGGGGGAAAGTGAGCGATAGGTTTTCCTGCTCATCTTCGACCAGGTGGTTGGCCCAGACGTTGGTGACATAAATCCCTTCTCGTTTAAGAATGTGGTGGATGACGCGATCGATGCCATCACTCACCACTTTCAAGGCAATGCCGTTTTGTTTGCACCAGGAAGCAAATTTTGGGAAGCTCGGGTCGATTTTTACTTCATTGAGCACTTCCAATATCGCCTTCCAGCCGCCGCGAATCAAGGGTACTTGCAGCGCCATGCATTCGCGAGAACCAATCTCTCCTTTGACCCAGCGATCTTCAATCTCGTGCCATTCGGGGTCGGCTAGCTTCTCCAGGAGCACGTCGATGGTGTCACCCCTGGTAATGGTGCCGTCAAAATCGCAATAAACTTCTAATGAGGAGGTCATTGGTTAGCCTTTCTTGCACTGTGTAATTAGTAAGTCGAGTAGGTCGTGAGCAAGTTCCATTTCTGCGTAAGATATATGCAAAGATGGTGCAAGAGTTACTACATTTTTGTAATAGCCCCCGATATCCAGAACCAGTCCCATCTTTTGCCCGTTCAAATGTAAATTTCCTTCCAGCCCTTTCTGGAACATCTTGTCCGCCAGGTCGCGGTTCGGTGTGTAACCATCGGCGGTGCACATTTCCATGCGCAAAGCCAGTCCCATGCCGTCGACATCGCCGATTTCAGGATGCTTCTTCTGCAAGTCTTTCAGCAGATTAAGGAAGTGCGCGCCCTTTTCATTAACGCTCTTCTCATAATCTCCTTCTTCGAAGATTTTCATCACCTCTAAACCGCATGCGGTGCCGAGGGTGTTAGAAGAAAAAGTGGAGTGGGTCGAACCGGGGCCAAACTTATCAGGGCTGATGTATTGTTCTTTCGCCCAGATTCCGGAGAGTGGGTTGAGCCCGTTGGTCAGGGCTTTTCCAAACACCATAACATCCGGAGTGATATTGAAATTCTCAGCCGCCCACAATTTTCCGGTGCGGAAAAATCCCATCTGGATCTCATCATCTACAATCAAGATGCCGTGTTCCCGGCAAATCTTTGCCAGTTTCTCAAAATAACCAGCCGGCGGAATAACATAACCGCCCGTGCCCTGAATCACTTCAATAAAGAAGGCGCCAAACTCGGATTTCCCGCTCTTAGGATTCCAGGTACCGGTGTATTCATGTTCAAACTTGCGCTCAAATTGCTGAATGCAGTACATTCCGCAGTCTTCTTTCTTCTTGCCATAAGGGCATCTAAAGCAATAAGGGAATGGTATGAACTCGGCTCTGTCACCGAATTCGCCGTAAGCTTCGCGATAGCGATATGAAGAGGTGATCGCCGAGGCGCCGAGCGTGCGTCCGTGGTAGCCGCCTTCAAATGCCAGCATGTGGCTTTTTCCGGTTGTTTTGCGCACCAGCTTAAGAGCGTCTTCTACTGCCTGGGCGCCGCCGACGTTGAAGTGCACGCGTCCTTTTTCACCGAGATTGCGCTTGATACCCTTGACGAGAATGTCAGCCAGGTAAACCTTCTCTTTGTGCAAGTATTGGCAAGCCAGTTGGGGCAACTTATCAACTTGCGCCTTCAATGCGTTGCTTACTCTGGCATTGGCGTAACCCAGATTTACAGCCGAGTACCACATTTGCAGATCAAGGTAAGGCGTATTAGCGCCATCATAGAGATAGCTGCCTTCACACGTTTCGAAAAATTGTGGACGTTTCGCATAATGCACGGTGTCGCCTTGCGAGCAGACTTCCGATTCCAGGGCCAGAAGCTCGTCTTCTTGAGCGCGCAAGGTTTGCTCATCGACAGGATGCGGATTACCCGCAGGTCCTGTCTTCACAGGATCTGAATTGGCGACCGAAACTGATCCGGAATCCGCTGACATTGAATTTGTTTCCACTAGTAAAGTCCGACGCTACACAGCATAGCCACCGTCTTTTACACCATCCTTACAGCACGCCCCGGTGCCTTGCCACCTTGGGCGCTACCACTTGAATTCTATACGATTAAGACAAAACCTGCCCAAACAACAGGCGTTTCAGCGGTGCTGACACTTTTTGCCCATGGCCGCTTCGCCAAATTTCTAAACAGTGGAGTCGTATATAAAACTGATGCAGATTGGCGTAAAACCGGTCTACAAGCCGCATACCAAGGACGAAACGGGCTTGCATCCTGAGCAATTTTTCACTTTCCGGACTCTGACAGTTTCTTACGCCGGAACTCAATCTCTTTCGAAAGGCTTACCAGTACTGGTGAAACGAAGCATTCTTGCTGTAAGTTTGCAGTAAGGTTAAACGGCTCACCAATTTCTCAGTATCGCTGAAGCTTCTCAAGCATTTCCTGAAACCGCCATGCCTAACCGATTGGGGCCAAGAAGGATCGACAGAAAGTCGCACCAGAAAGGTCGATTCTGAAAGGTCGATTCTGAACTCCAACTAAGCTGGTCATAAACTGGAACTAAGCTGAGAGCGAGCTTAGATTGGGTCTTCTACCTGCAAAGAGACAGAGACAGCAGGTGAGCTGCTGTCTCCAAATTCCTAAACACTTACTTTGTCCGATACCAAACTTGGCTCATGCCAAACGGTAATTAATATCCCCACGGGTGTGCATAAGATGCAACGTTGTAACCATGTGGGCGATAGACCGGATAGTTCGGTTGATTATAGCAACTGTTGTAATAGGCTGCTTGCTGTTGTTGAGCAATCTGGTTGGCATACATCTGCATTGCTAAAGCGTTGAGATAAGCGTTGTTGTTGTTGTGATGCGCGTCAGCCGGTGCATTGAATGTAAGGCTGGTGACGCCAATCATTACGGCTGCAACTATGCTGGTTTTCATAAAACGGTTCATTGATCTTCCTCCAAAATTCTTTTGACTCAGTCTCGATTTCTTATTCCTTCGAGACCATCTGCATCCTAATGACGGCAGTGAGGGGAATATGATTCCAATATTGCATTAACTCCAGTTAATGTGTATCCGGAAAAGCCTTACTGGATTGCTCTCCACTTTCAAATAGCACCTTCTAAGTGCACTTCTCTCCTTACCTTGCATTTGCATTACATGTGGTGGCACACAAATGCCCAGACAAAAAAACAGCACCAGGGGACGGTGCTGTTTCTTTAATCAATTTATCGAGCTTATTTAGCTTACTGGCTTACTTAGCTTTCTTCGGCAAAGTCACGGCAGCTTTCTTCTTATTGCTGATGTGCGTTTTCACTTTGCTCGCTGTCTTTGGTGAGCTGATCTTAGCTGTCTTGGCCGGCGCTGGTGCTGTTGCTGTTGCTGTTGCTGAATCAGCGGCGAAAGCTGGTACAGTCATGGCGATGGCGCCGAGTACGATTAATGATGTAAGTTTGGTATTCATGGTTCGCTCCTTGTGATTGTGAAATCAAATCTCGGAAAGTTTTGAAGTCATCCGCTTCCAACACTTTCATGTTAACGCAGTGGCCGTGCAACTTTTGTGGGGCATTGTTAGCGGCGATGGCGCACTTGTGTAAAAGCTCAGTAAATCGGCAGCATCGGATCAATCAGAGCAAGCGGACGCCCGCTCCCGGTGAGGGATTCGCTAAGATTCCATGCTAGGGCATTGCGCCGCCACCGAATGCGGTGCCGCGGGAAAACCCGGATGTATTGCCGTTCACTGATTTTTTGATCCTTACATGCACTTGGTCTTCGTGACAGAATATCGCGTCTATTCAATCTCAAAGTACTCCGGACTGACCGCTGCGCGGTCGCTCCTTACATCTGTGCCCTAAACGACGGGGTTTTACGGAGCATTAGGTAAAAGCCCAGTAAATCGAACGTGATACCCTATGGTGCAGAAGCGCTAGTCACGAAATGTACACATGCTCTAATTACAATCTCTGTTTTTTACTCCTGAGAGCCCGAGATCAGACAATGGCAAAAGTTTTGGTAGTGGAAGATGAGCACGACTTGTCCATTCCAATGAGGGACTGGTTGACGAGAGAGCAGCACCTCGTCGAGCTGGTCGATAATGGAATTGAAGCGCTGGAGCGCCTGAAGGTTTACAAGTTTGATGTCATCGTTCTTGACTTGATGATACCGGGCTTAAACGGAATGGAGGTTTGCAGAAGATTCCGTTCCGAAGGTGGTGCCACTCCCATTCTTATGCTCACCGCCAAAAACAGCATCGAAGATAAAGAAGCGGGACTGGATGCCGGAGCTGATGACTACCTGACCAAACCCTTCCATTTGAAAGAGCTTTCGGCAAGAATCCGAGCCCTGCTGCGGCGCCACACGCAGGCAACAAGCCGTGAATTGAAAGTGGGAGAGCTTCTCCTGGATGTGGTGGCAAGAAAGGTCACTTTGAATGGTGAGGAAATTCACTTTGTGCCGCGTGAATTCAGCCTGTTGGAATTCCTCATGCGGCACCCCAATCAGGTTTTCAGCGCCGAGGCTTTGCTCGATCGGGTCTGGGCGTCAGACACATTGGCATCGCCTGACACCATTCGCACCTATATAAAGATATTGAGAAAAAAGCTGGGCGGGGAAGGGAAAGAATCTTTCATTCGCACCGTCCATGGTGTGGGCTACAAAATTGAGTCTCCCTGATGTTCCCTAGCCTGCGATGGCGACTGACCTTCTGGTTCGTCACTCTTACGACTCTCGTCTACACGCTGGCGACCATATGCGCTATCTGGCTTTTTCAGGCTGGTTTGACTCAGCTGATCCGAGAAGAGATTGAAGCGCTCGATGAGGAGTTACGTCCAGCCGTCGATCTGCGCGGAAACGATCCGACTCTGCGAGAGTGGTCTGCATCGTACAAAAGAAGTCCTTTTAAAGCGTTGCCCACGATTCTTCTCTTTAACGCTGACGGCAAACTCGTGGAAGAGCACGGTCCGCCAGGAGTTCCGAAACTCTTCAAGCGAGAGTGCGAAATACAAATGGACCGTCAATCATTTATCGTTTATCCTGCTCCTTTAACAATTGGCCGGCGCGACGTCGGCTATTTGCAAATAGAACTTTCGCTGCGCCATCGAGATCAAACGACAACTCAATTCGCCATGACGATGGCTTCTGTAGCACCATTTTTGCTGTTGTCGCTGGGAATTGCCGGATACTTTTTTTCAAGCAAGGCAGCGCAACCGCTTGAAGACAGCCTGCTTGTGCTGCGGCGATTCATGAATGATGCCGGTCACGAGCTGGGCACGCCAATCACAATTATCCAGGCTAATGCCGAGGCGATGGAGGTAGACATCGAAAATAACGCCGCCGCCGAAACGCGCTTGACGGTGATCTCGCGAGCAACTGAGCGCATGGGCAAACTGGTGCAAGACTTGATGCTGCTTTCCAAGATGGAAAGCCCACAGTTAGATACGAAGAAGGTGACGCTCGATTTGGAGAAATTAGTGCGCAATATTTTGGAAGAGTTTGATGAGCTGTTCAAGACAAAGGGGATCAATCTCAAGTACGATCGGTTGCAGCCGGTCCAGATTTTTGGAGACGCTGAAGGGTTAAAAAGACTGCTAACAAACTTGCTGCAAAATGCTATGCGTTATACCGATGCAGAAGGAACGGTGACTGTCTCTCTGGAAAGCTCAATCAGAAACGTACGGCTGCGTGTTGCAGATACTGGCATAGGCATTCCGGCAGAGAGCCTGCCGAGAATATTCGATCGATTTTACCGGGTGGATAAATCTCGCTCGCGAGCAGCAGGCGGTGTCGGTCTGGGACTGTCAATTGTGCGAGCGATTGTCGATGCACATAAAGGCAGGGTTGAAGTGCACAGCCAGGAAAATCAGGGCACTGAATTTATCATCACACTGCCGTTGAGATACATGGGCTAATCCCGGGAGCGCAGGCGTCGCCTGCTTCTGATTAAATCTTGCGCATTCGTCTGCTAAATCTTTCCGTTCGTCCATTTATCGAGCAAGCGAGCCCCTACATCCATGGCAATTGCCGCTCCTGTACCCAGAAGCTGATTCTCAGACATGTTCAAGGCGAAAGGAACAAGTGCCCAGCGCACCGCACTTGATACCGGACCTTCGGGAACATCTTTAAATAAAGTTTTGTCGAGAGTATATTCCACTCCCCACGCGGTGAGAGCAAGACCGGCACCTTTAGCCAATCCGATCGCTCCTTCCTTGCCCAGCGGGCTCAGCCATCCATCTTTCGTGAAGAATTTCGTGTCTGGCTCGGACATCAACTTAATACCCCTCCTGAGCGCAGAGTCGCCATCCCAGAGCGCGGTAGTGCCATAGGGAGAATTGCCCAACTGCCGCGCCATGCTCGTAAAGGCAGTCGGCAAGGTGTATTCAGTGGAACTCAGAGCCAATCCCAGGCCAGACGAAAACGGGGTAAAACTGTTTCCCACGCTTTTTGGAGTAAATTGCGAATCTGCTTGCAGCTTAGCTGTTATGTCAGGCAACGGCAGCGGGTTCGGCGTTATTGTGTCAGCTGTTTTAAACGGAGAAGCCATTTCGCAGAATCCCTGTTGCCTGAGAACCATTCAATAATAGAAGGATCTGGTCTTCTCACAATGGGGAAATTCCCCCATCTTCTCCAGCACAAGGCAGACCGGCACTGGAGTGAGGTACCTCACCAGTATCAATGGTGCTCCAACCCCTGACTGTGAAACCCACAGTTTGCGGGATCGCGGTTGTGATTGGTTCATATGCTCTAACTTGGCTGCTACTTAGGACGCTTAGCAATGATCGCCTTTGCCTGGGCATATGCAAGCTCTGCGTCAGCACTGCGTCCGAGCTTGCGCAGCAGTTTGGCATAGTCTCGCAAGTTGTCGGCGACTTCCTGGTGCTCCATCCCCAATCTTTCCTGTTTCAGCTTCAAGGACCGCTCCAGAAGCGGCTCGCATTCCACATATTTTGCTTGTTGAAATAAGACCCCTGCCAGTGTGTTGAGCGAATCAGCCAGCCGGATCGGGTCGAGTGGGACCGACTCTTCGATGATCGTCACTACCCGCTTCACATAAGGCTCTGCTTCAGCAAATTTGCCTTGCACGCAAAGCACGCCCGCGAGATTGGTGAGATCTCCGCCAAGGGACGGATCTTTGGGTCCAAGCTGATTCTGTTTCATAGTCAAAATGCGCTCGTACAATTTTTGCGCTTCGCCAAACTCACGCTGTTCATAATAGCTTTCTGCCAAGCGGACCAAAGCGTCTCCCAGGGCTTCTTTGAGCTCACTCTTAGTCCCGGATTCGGCCGGCGCTGGAGTTTCGGCGGTTGACTTCTGTTGCTGGTCGAGCTGATTGATTATTGTAGAAGGCAGCTTGGGGGCGGGTGGTGCTGCTTCGCCTGATGCTGTCGCGGGTTGGACAGGAGCAGCTGGTGGCGCTGGAGCAGCCAGTATCGTCGGAGCGGGTGTCGCGGCCAGAGCGGGAGCGGTTGGTGTGGGAACAGCCGGTATCGGAGCAGCTGGCGTCGGAGCAGTTGGCGTCGGAACAGCTGGTGTGGTCGCGGCTGGGGTCGGAGCTGGAGTCGAAACAGCTGGTGTGGGAGCAGCTGGAGTCGGAGCGGTGGCTGCTGTAATCGCGGCTGGTGCAGTCGGGGCTGGTATTGGAGGAGTTGGTGTCGGAGGAGTTGGTGTCGGAGCAGCTGGAGTCGGAGCAGCTGGGGTCGGAGCAGCTGGGGTCGGAGCAGCTGGGGTCGGAGCAGCTGGGGTCGGAGCAGCTGGGGTCGGAGCAGCTGGGGTCGGAG
>Ga0182024_10005490_pt1 | contig 28460 bp, 25 predicted proteins | sample P32metaG_FD_120480 | JGI IMG/M metagenome (GOLD analysis project Ga0182024, IMG submission 120480) | Permafrost microbial communities from Stordalen Mire, Sweden - P3-2 metaG (Illumina Assembly) | ecosystem: Environmental > Terrestrial > Soil > Wetlands > Permafrost | place: Sweden: Stordalen...
CCTTGGCCAGATGGGCATTCAGCGCTACGAAATTTCCAACTTCGCCCGGCCCGGCTACGAGTCGCTGCACAATTTGAAGTACTGGCAACTGGAACCGTATGTCGGTTTCGGCGCCGACGCGCATTCCTTTGACGGCCTCGTACGAGGTCAAAACATCGAGTCGCCCAGCGACTATGTGGAGCGCATCGAGAGCGGGCAATCGGCCCGCATCGACACCATGCCCGCCAATTCGGCCGAGGAGCGCTTCTTCGTTGGACTGCGCCTCACGCACGGCATCCAGCCGCTCGCAGAAGAGTGGCTCAAGTTCGAACAGCCCATCCAGCGCTTCATCTCCGAGGGTCTGCTAGCGCGCGAAGGATCAAGGCTAAGGCTCACGGACCGCGGCGTGCTATTTTCAAACGAAGTCTTCGCCGAATTCATTACATGATCGACTTAAGAAGCGACACTGTTACGCGCCCCACGCCCCAGATGCGACGCGCCATGGCCGAAGCCGAAGTGGGCGACGACGTTTATCGCGAAGACCCCACCGTCAATCGCCTGGAAAAACGCGCGGCTGAAATCATGGGCAAGGAAGCGGGCCTCTTCGTGCCCACCGGCACCATGGGGAACACCATCGCGGTCAAGATGCACACCGAGCACGGCCAGGAAGTAATCTCGGAATCGCGCGCGCATCTGCTCGATTGGGAACTCTCGATGCTGGCGTGGTTCTCGGGCTGCCTGATCCGGGCGGTTCCATCGAGCGATGGCATCTTGCATTGGAACGACATTGAGGCGGCCATTCGTCCCACCAGCTCGCATTGCGCTCCCACCACGCTGATCGAAATCGAGAACACGCACAACATGGCGGGCGGAGCGGTTTATCCCATGGATGTGTTCGAGGACATCTGCACGAACGCCCACCAGCGCGGTTTGAAGGTGCATTTGGACGGTGCGCGCATCTTCAACGCGGCTTGCCATCTGAACCGCCCGGTTCGCGATCTTGCGGCTCCAGCCGATTCGGTGATGTTCTGTTTGTCGAAGGGCCTCGGCGCGCCGGTGGGTTCCATGCTGGTGGGAGCCGCCGAAGCCATCGATCGCGCGCGCGGTTATCGCAAACGATTAGGCGGCGGTATGCGGCAGGCGGGTGTGCTCGCTGCGGCGGGACTGATCGCGCTCGAAGAAATGCCGCATCGGCTGGGCGAAGACCATGCCAACGCGCGTTTCCTCGCCGGGGAACTGGCGAACCTACCCGGCATCCAGATCGATCCGGCTCGAGTACAGACCAATATTGTGATCTTCGACATCACCGCCACCGGTCTCGCCACTACCGATCTGACCGCCGCGCTCAAGCCCCGTGGCGTCCTCATGAACGGGATCAATCCACGCCAGATGCGCGCCGTAACGCACTTCGACGTATCGCGGCAGCAATGCGCCACGGCCATCGCCGCTATTTCCGAAGCGCTTTCCGCAAAGCACTAACGTTTTCGCATTTCTGGCGTCTAACCCCCCAAGATGTTCACCACCTATCGCAGCCTCCTTAAGAGGCCTGGGTTTTTCTGCGCAGTTGTCTCCACTCTCACGCTCGGCATTGGCGCGAACAGCGCCATTTTCTCGGTGATCGACGCCGTTCTGCTCAAGCCGTTGCCTTACCCCAACGGCGACCGCCTGATGGCGCTCTTTGAATCCAACCCGCGCAAAAAGCAGCCGCATGAAAATCCCGCGCCCGTTCGCATCGAAGAATGGAACCGCATGAATCAGTCCTTCATGGCGATCTCGGGGGCTTATACCGAAAACATCGCGGAGGTTTCGGGCGAGCTGCCGGAAATGTTGGTCAGCGCGCGGGTGTCGCCGCGATTCTTCTCGGTGCTGGGAACGGCTCCGCTGATTGGCCGCACGTTCAGTCCGGAAGAAGACCTGTTCAACGGGCCGAACGCGGCCGTCCTCAGCGAACGGCTCTGGCGGCGACGTTTCGGCGCTGATGCGGCAGTCATTGGCAAGGCGTTGCGTGTCGGAAACTATAGCTATCCGATCATCGGCGTCATGCCGGATTCGGTCCAATTCCCTGCTCCTAATGTCGATCTTTGGGTGCCGGCCAAGCTGCCGCCGGTAGTGATGCGCGCGCGTGAATCGCGATGGGAGAGCGCCATCGGACGATTGAAGGAAGGCGCCACAATGCAATCCGCGCAGGCTGACCTCTCCGCCGTGCAAGCGCGGCTCGCCGGTCCGTTTCCTGCGACTGACGTCAATTGGTCGCCGGTCGTCGAGCCATTGAAGGAAGAAACTGTGGGAGGCGTACGCCGCTCGCTTTGGATTCTGTTCGGCGCGGTCTCGTTCGTGCTCCTGATCACTTGCGCGAACGTGGCCTGCCTGCTGCTGGCGCAAGCCCACGCCCGAGAGCGCGAAATCGCCGTGCGATTTTCCTTGGGCGCTCGCCGGGGACAAGTAATCCGCAGACTTCTGCTCGAAGCGTTCTGCCTGGCAATTCCCGGCTGCCTGCTGGGCCTGGCGGTGTCCTTCGCCGGAACCAGCATCTTCCGTCGCGCCGCGGCCGTTCTGCCGCGTGCCGATGAAATCCGTTTGGACTGGAGAATCGTAGTCTTCACCCTGTCGCTCAGCTTGGCGACCGCGATACTGTTTGGCTTGATCCCTGCGGTCCGATCCACGCGTGGCGAGGTCGCGGGCATGTGGGCTCAATCGTCCCGATCGCAAATCGGCGGACGGCACCGCATCCAACGTTTGCTAGTCAGCGCGCAAGTGGCTTTGGCGATCGTCCTTTTGGCCGGGTCGGGCCTGCTCATTCGCAGCCTGTCGCGCCTGGGCCAAGTTTCGCTCGGCTTCGATCCGGAACACGTGCTGGCGTTTCGTATCAGTGGGAGCTTCGCGGAAACAAACGATCGGCCCAGGCTCGCCCAGAGATTGAATCGGACCCTGGAAAACGTGCAAACCATTCCCGGGGTGAGAGCCGCTGCCCTGTCCTTCGGCCTGCCAGGAGCCGGTCCAGCTTTGGCGTCGCAATTCCACATCGTCGGTCAGGATACCGAGGCCGAAGGCAAGCGGGTTTTTGCAGATGAAGACAGCGTCACGCCCGGTTTCTTCAGCCTGTTCGGAATCCCGATCCTTTCGGGAAGCACTTGCCGCATTAGCCTGGATCCGAAGGCGCAGCTCACAGCGCTGGTCAGCCGATCTTTTGCCGACACCTATTTTCCTGGCCAAAGCCCCATTGGGCACTATGTTCGCGAGGGAAACTACCCCGTCCAGCTTCAAATTGTGGGCGTAGTCGGAGACATTCGCAAACATGGTTACGCGCGCGACCCGCAACCAACCGTGTATTGGTGCGGCATGCCTTCCAATCCTTTCCCCGAGTTCCTGGTGCGATCCGCAGGCGACCCGCTACGGCTCTCCGAGCCCGTGAGGCAGCGCATTCACGCCACCGACCCGAATCGTGCAGTCTACGATGTCAAGCGGTTGAGCGACTACGTTTCGTCCACGCTCACCGGACGGCGTTTTCAGATGATTCTGCTCAGCTCGTTTGCCGCGACCGCGCTCTTGTTGGCCGCAGTGGGACTCTATGGCGTCACCAGCTTCCTGGTGTCGCTGAGGACGCGAGAAATCGGACTCCGCGCGGCGCTTGGGGCCACCCGGTCGCGAATCTTTGGACAAATCCTGCGAGAGGGCGCGGTCATGACGGCAGCCGGCATCGTGTTCGGTCTCGCGGCGGCCCTCATCCTGTCCCGCTTTATTGCGAGCTTGCTGTTCGGAGTCGCACCCACGGACCCGATCACCTTTTTGGCGGTATCGCTGCTGCTCGCCTGTGTTTCCGCCGTTGCGCTGTGGTTCCCCGCGCGCCGCGCCACGAATATCGATCCGATGGAGGCGCTGCGACAGGACTGAAGCTTGCAAGGAACAAACCTCCCGTGTGTAATGGAATCAGATGAAACTTGCGGTGCTCCTTCTGATTGCCACCGCGGGCTTACTCCACGCTCAAGAGATTTCACACACAACCGAACCGAAGGTCATTCACACAGTTCCGCCGGAGTATATAAAGGAAGCCCTCGATGCGAAACTCCAGGGCGTGGTTGTTCTCTCGGCATTCGTGGGTGTCGACGGAGCTCTGGCGGAAATCAAACTCGTTCGAGGGCTCGGCAAGGGCCTCGACGAGAAGGCCGTCGAATGTGTGAAGCAGTGGCGCTTCAGCCCGGGTTCGAACTTCGGCGAGCCCGTTCGTCGGAAGGTTCAACTAGAAGTGAATTTCCGGTTGCCTCCGTCGCTCGCTTCCCCGAATTCAAACTAGCCGATCTCCACACTTGCGTTTCCAACACAAAGGCCGCCAATTGCGTCAAACTTGAGTGGACCTCTTGCCACACGCCCTGAAGGTTTGCCTGCTCGCATTCTGCTGCCTCGCGTCCGCTCTCGGGCAGGATCCACCGCCGCCAGCCCTATCCCCGCCACCGACTACACAGCCCCCTGAAGCCGAAGCTCCCGGCGCCATCCAGGGAACAGTCCTCAGCGGTGCGACGGGACAAGCGCTCCGCCGTGCGCAAGTAGTACTGCGCCCCGCGGACTCCCAGGGCGCATCGTTGTTTCAAACCACCGATGAAAGCGGCTCGTTCGCCTTTCCCAAAGTGGCCACCGGGCGCTACATCATCACCGTCCAACGCGAGGGCTATCTGCCGCTCTCGGCCGGCCACATCGGCGACTACAAAATGCCGCCTATCTTCACCGTCAACTCGGGCCAGACCATCAGTTCGTTCGTGTTTCGGCTGACGCCTTCGGGCGTCCTCACCGGCAAGGTGAAATTCGATGACGCCGAGCCCGCCGTGAACGTCGCCATTCAGTTATATCGCTCCTATTATCAACGCGGGCGCCACGGATATGCCGCGGCCGCGAGCGCACGCACCGACGATCGCGGCGAGTACCGCGTGCACGGTCTGGAACCTGGATCGTATTACGTGGCGGCTTTGTATCAAGCGCCGCCCCGTCCGCCCAGCGCCGAAGAACAGCCGCGCAAGGACGCGCTCGGTAACCCGCTACCCGAGTTGAATTATGCGGTCACGTTTTTCCCGCAAGTCCAAAAAATGTCCGATGCCGTTCCTGTAAAGGTTGCGCCAGGCGACGAGGTGGCCGGCATCGATATTTTCCTGACCTTGGTCCATACAGTCCACATTCGCGGGCGCGTGGTGAGCGCTGTCAAAGGCGATGTGATTGCCAGCCCGAGCGTAACTCTGCGAATGAACGATTCCGACAACACTGCCTCGGTCAGCGCTCCCATGAGTGTGATTCTCAACAAGGATCAGAGCTTCGAAATCGAAGGAGTGACGGCCGGCCCGTATCTGCTGATGGCTGCGGGAACGGAGGGCGGCGTCCCCCTGACGGGCCGCGTTCCGATCAATGTGGGCGACGCAGACGTGGCAAACGCAGATGTGGCGGTCGCCCCGGAAAACCTCTGGAGCGGCAAGATCCATATCGATGACGACGACAGCGCCCTGCCGCAGGGCCTGACGATTTCGCTCCAGCCACGGCGCACGACGGCGTCGCTCTCGCAAGCCATGGTGTCGGAGAACGGCGAATTCTCGGTTCCGTTCGTTCCCGATGAGACCTATGACCTGTACGTGCTGAACGGGCCGGACAATTCCTATCTCAAATCGGTCCGCATCGCCAACGCCGAGCGGCTCGGCCAGGGTCTGGAAGCATCGCCCGGCGATCCCCCGCCCCCGCTCGACGTGCGCCTTAACTCTCAGGGTGGACAAGTGGTGGGAAGAGCGGTGACGGCGGATCCCAAGGTGGTCGCCAGCGGCGCCACCGTCGTACTCATTCCCGACCCGTCCGCCGGGCGCGTCCAAGCCTACCAAATCGCTCAAGCCGACGAGTACGGCAACTTCCTCCTGAAAGGCTTGCCGCCCGGAAAATACGTCCTCGTGGCGTGGCTGGATTCCCCGCCCTGCGATGTTTACAACCCCGACGACCTGGCGGCTTGCCAAGCCCAAGGCGCCAGCTTGAGTATCGACGAAGCGGAACAAAAGAGCGTTCAGCTTACCGCCAATTGATTGGATCGTAGGCACTACCGAAGGGTGGTGCTTCAAATCCTAGCCATTGGAACCAACGCACGGAAACAAACCTTAAGCTTTTGATTTCGCTTGTCGATAGACTGTTGCGTGCCAGACAATACGGGTGCATCGGCTCAGCGCGCTGACCTGAGCCTCCAGCAAGACGCCGACATTGCGCGTCGCTCGCTGGCCGGCATTTGGGCCGGTCTAGGTCTGGTGGAGTTCGCCCTCTTGGCGGGGACCTATTCTCGAGTTCACGTGTTACCGGTGACCATTTTCGCCGCCACCACCATGGCCGCCTATCTGGTGCGATTGTTCCTCGTTCTCCGCAAAGATGTCATCTATCCTCGGGGCCCGCGCGCCTGGCGAACGGCTTACTGTGCAGCCCTGATCTGCTTTTCGAGCGCCTGGGGGTTATTGAGCTGCTATAGCGATATCGTGAACGGCTTTTCCCACTGGGATTCACTGCTGCTGACGTTTTGCATACTTGGCATCAGTTTTAGCGCGCTCGTTTCTCTCACTCCTCGGCCGTTATATCTCTATTGCCACGTTTTGCCCCTGCTGGTCCCGCCTCTGGTCATAGACCTATCGCTAGGCGGCCAGGGCTACGGCATGGCGGTCATCAATCTGGTTTGCCTGGTGTTCCTGTTGACGCAAGGAAGACAGTTGAGCGCCCAATACCGCAAATCCTTCGAAGACCGGCGGCTGCTCGAATCTTCCAAGAAGATGGCCGAGGCCGCCAACGAAGCCAAAAGCCATTTCCTGGCGAACATCAGTCACGAACTGCGCACTCCGATGAACGGCATCATCGGAATGACCGAGCTGGCGCTCGATACCGAACTGAGCGCGGTACAGCGCGATCTGCTCGAAACCTCGCGCAATTCCGCGATCTCTCTGCTGTACCTGCTGAACGACGTGCTCGATTTCTCCAGGATGGAATCGAAGAGCGTTGAACTGGACAACATACCGTTCGATCTTTCGAAGCTGGTTTCAGACACTGTGCGGGCTTTTGAGACTCAGGCCCAACAGAAGAGCTTATCGCTCAACTACGAGGTTTCATCCGAGATTCCCAGCCAAGTGACGGGAGATCCCGCGCGTTTGCGCCAAATTCTTGTGAACTTGCTCGGGAACGCGCTGAAGTTTACCTCGGCGGGCAGTGTCTCTATCCGCGCCACCGTGGAATCCAGCGGCTCGCGCGAGATCCAGGTACGCCTGGCGGTGACAGACACCGGCATCGGCATTCCGGTGGAAAAGCAAAGCGTGATTTTTCAGCCCTTCGCCCAAGCCGACGGAACGATGACCAGAAAGTACGGCGGCGCCGGCCTCGGACTCAGCATCTCGATGCGTTTGGTGGAATTGATGGGCGGCGACATGGGAATAGCCAGCGAACCGGGAAAGGGCAGCACCTTCCATTTTTCGGTCCGCTTCACACGCCCCGGGTCTGAGCAGCAAGCCAAGACCAATGAATTAGTTGGCCGCGCACCTAATTCGGCGCCCAGCCCGTCGCTCGGTTAGAGTCACAGCAAAGCGCGAAAAACTCTGGCGCTATTATCTCCCTGTTTTTGTGAGGCTTCGGTGTCCGGAACGGTCGGCGTCCCGCGCGATAGCGGCCGAAAGCTTGGGCCGGTTCTCTAGACTCAAACATGAATCTCAGCGCACCGCCGGAAACTCATTCCGGACTCAGTTTTCCCAAGCCCGGCCCGGACTGGCTCCGGGCGCCCGACGAACGCACGCCCGGCTTTTTTCCTGTCTTTGCCCGTGTATCGGTCGCCATTCAAACTCTTTTGCGGGAACGCGTGCCCTCGCACTATTTCGTGGATCCGCGAGCCTTCGCCTATCTGAAGACGGCCTATCCGATGCTGGTGTACCGCGCCAGCCGGCCGTTCCAGGGTAAGATGCGCACGGAGCTGACTTACGACATTCTCCATCCAAAAACAGTGGCTACATTCTTCCGCACCGTGCGGCCTGCTCTCGGGGAAGTATTGGAGGACGTGAAGGCCCGGCTGAAAGCCGAGGGGTTGACCGAGTTGGCCGCTCTCTATGAGCCAAGCCGCGCCAATACCATCCTCGAATCGGTGCAGAAATTGAGTAAGAGCCGGAAGTGCCTTTACGTTCTCATCCGCGCCGAGAGCGTGCTGGTGACAACACTGATCGATTTGGCCGGCCTCGGAAAGCTTCCTATCAGACAACAGGCCCGCCGGATGGCGTCGTTTGAAAAGAAGTGGAGATACCAACTGCGCCGGATGTACCCTGCCACGGACTTTACCTGGCTCGCGTCCGAACTGCTGGAGACTGCTACCGGCGCCCTGGCCCAAACCGATCCGGCGGCGGAACCGGCAGCTATTGCACGAAACCCAAACCCCGTAGTGTAGCCGCCGGCTGGCCGTCCGTCTCAAAAGTGCCGACATCAATGACTGCCTTTTGGTGTCCCCGCACCAAAGCCACACCGTAGGGAGCGGTGGCGAATTTGAAGGTGCCTTTCAGCAGATCCAGATCGTTGGAAGTCCCGGCCTTCAGTCCCGTGTCGTGCAGAAATGAAGCGGCGAATTGCGGCGTATCGATTGGAATCGCCACCACGTTACTGTCCTTCCAGTTCAGTTTGGCCATTTTCCGGGCGGCCGCCTCGCAGTGTGTACACGTGGGATCGTAGAAAAACAGGAACGTGTTCCCTTGTTGCAGCGAAAACGGCTTCCCGTCGACGGTAATGGATGCGGGAGCCTTCAAACCGGACTCGCGCGCCAGATTCACACCAAAAGAAGCCCCTGCAAAAACAACCACCGCGCCTAGGATCACCAGCGCCCCGCGGAGGTTGTCCGAGCGTCGCGCCCACATCCCGGCCACCACCGCCATCAAGAGCATGGCGCCGTCCTCGAAAAAGAACGCCGGACCCACCGCGCGCTTCACCAGCGGAAAACAACTGCAGTCTTTACCCACCAGCGCGCCGTAGTTGGCCCCAATGTAGACCATGAAGACCACCAGGAGCAGGCCAAGCAGCCAGGCGCCCCAGCGGCGAAAGCGCGGCACCAGGATGAGAACGGCCCCTACCATCTCGCCGACGCCAAGCGCCAGCGTGCCTGGAAGTGAAAGCGCCGAAGTCACCCGGAATTCGACCAGAGCCTGGGACCATAAGTAGGGATCAGTCAGCTTCCAGGCTCCCGATACAAAGAACAGGATCGCTAGAAGCACGGCGCAAACTCCAGCGATAGCTTTTTTCCAGGCTGGTAAATCAACGCTAACGAGATCCAGCCCTAAGTGGGCCGGGTTCGCTGTGGTGTCAGACATAGATACTCCATTTTAACGAAATCTTTCCGCGAAGAACTGGCGGGCGGTCTCCACCGTCCGGGCGACGTCCTGCTCGCTATGGGCCGCCGAGAGGAAGCCAGCTTCGAATTGCGAGGGAGCCAGGTAGATCCCCCGATCCAGCATCCAGTGGAAGAACTCGCCGAAGCGCGCGGCATCGGCACGCTTGGCCGATTCCCAGTCGGTCACCGGGGCGGGCGTGAAGAAGAACGTGAACATAGACCCCACGCGGTTCACCGTAATCCCTTCGGGAACGTCCGCCGTGAGCTGAGCGGCGCGGCTTTCCACGATGTCGTAGACCTCTGGATGCGACTTCAAGTAGCGCAGCATGGCGATCCCGGCGCTCACCGCCATCGGATTGCCCGAGAGCGTCCCAGCCTGGTAAATCGGACCCGTGGGAGCGATCCTGCTCATGATGTCGGCGCGCCCACCGTAGGCCGCCAGCGGCATTCCACCTCCGACGATCTTGCCGAGCGTAGTCAGATCGGGCCGGATGCCAAAACGCTGCTGGGCTCCGCCCAAGGCCAGGCGGAATCCGGTCATCACCTCGTCGAAGATCAGCAGCGCGCCATGCCGGGCGGTAATTTCCCGCAGCGCCTCCAGAAAACCGGGTGCGGGTGGAACGCAGCCCATATTGCCGGCCACCGGCTCGACGATCACCGCAGCGATCTTATCGTGATGATCGCGGAAAGCAGCCTCCACCGCTGCAATCGAGTTGAACGGCAGCGCGATCGTGGTGGCCGCGAAAGCCTCCGGCACACCCGCCGTGTCGGCGATTCCGAGCGTCACCATGCCGGACCCGGCCTTCACCAGCAACGAATCCACGTGGCCGTGGTAGCAGCCTTCGAACTTGATGGTCAGGTCGCGTCCCGTGAATCCTCGCGCTACGCGCAGCGCGCTCATGGTGGCTTCGGTTCCGGAACTCACCAGGCGAACCATTTCGATGGAGGGCACGCATTCGCGAATTAACTCGGCGAGTTCCACTTCTCGCTCGGTGGGCGCGCCGAAGCTGGTTCCAATGCTGAGGACCTGTCGCAACGCGTCCATCACCGGAGGAAAACGGTGACCCAAGATCAGCGGTCCCCAGGACAGGACATAGTCGATGTACTCGTTGCCGTCGACGTCGTAGATGCGCGATCCATCGCCGCGAGCGATGAACGGAGGCGTCCCGCCAACGCCGCGAAAGGCGCGAACGGGGGAGTTGACGCCGCCGGGAATCAGCTTTTGGGCGCGGGCAAATAATTCTTCGGATCGGGAATGGTTCACAGGGGCTGCCCCCGTAGTAGGTGGGGCGGACGCCCTCGTCCGCGCCGGACCCCCTGGTCCGGCTCCGGCTTTGCCATTGCACGAACAGAGCCGGACCAGGGGGTCCGGCGCGGTCCAGGGGGACCGCCCCACATCTGGGCTTTTGCCTCTTTCAACATCTATGTCTCTTCGGGGATCACTCTTTGCAGGAACACATTCATCAACACTTCCTGCAGCGTCCCATTCAAATTGCGGAACAGACGGCTCTTCAAACCAAGATACGGCTGCGTGCCGGCGAAAAGATCCTGGATCAACACCCGGAATCGCGGGCTGCGACGAATGAAATCCACCATGCGCGAGGGAACCGCGCTAAACAAAAACCGTCCCAGAAAAACGCGCTTGGCGAGCGTGGCGCCGAACTCCAGGTCGGCCGTGAAGTCGCGGCGTAGCAGGTTGCGGTAAGCTTGCGCCCGTTCGGCCAGCGAGTGCGATTCGTTCAAGATCACCTCGCTCGCCAGATCGCCCGATCGCATCGCATAATATAAACCTTCGCCGGTAATCGGATCCACCAACCCTCCGGCGTCGCCCACTGCCAGCCAGCCTTCGCCTGCCAGCCGATTATTTTTCCAACCGGACTGTTCGAGCGAGGGAAGCATGTGCCCGTAGAAGGACGCATCCTTATAGGAGATGCCCCGCTGAGTCATGTATTGCTCCAGCCGCGCGCGCAACGCCTGCGCCGGCTCACCCTTACCGCAGATTCCCACCGAAAGATGCCCGCAGCGTGGGAACACCCAGATGTAACCCTCCAGGTTCGGCAGGAACTGGATGTCGATGTGATCTTGCGCGGACGGCACATAGTAGCCGAGAGCGTACATCGTATCGGCCGCGGTCCACTCGGTTCCCACGTTGCGCAAGGAATTGCGCGCTCCCGTCGCCACGATGCAGAAATCCGCGTCAAGCGTCCCCTGCCGCGTCTTCAGCCGCCACCCGCGGCCACCGCGCTCCAGGCCCAGCACACGGGTCTTCTCCAGTTGCGCTCCGGCCAATTCGGCGCGCTCCAGCAGCATCCGATTCAGATCCATTCGCGAATAGATCAACAGCGGATTGCTCAAGTCCATATGAACAGCCCCGGCCGGGTGCGCCGCCAGGCATGTCTGATGGATGATTTTCTTCGGTACGTTATTCTCGAGCAAAAACGGATACCGCGCGTAGGCCTTGTAGGTCAGCCCTCCGCCACAGGGTTTTTCCCATGCGAGCTTTTCGTCCAGGACGACGGTCTCAAGACCCGCTCGCGCCAACCGTTCCGCTGCGAAAGCTCCGGCCGGACCGCCGCCGAGGACGGCAACTCGTTTCATTCGGATGTTCTCACTTTTGCCGACTGGTCGAATCGGGACTAACCGCCGGATGTCCAGGCGGCATGGCTTGCGAATCCCCTACCATCGGGTGGCCGGGTGGCAAACTGGTGGATCCCGCGCCACCAGGAGCCGGGATGCGCGGCATTCCATCCATCGAACCGGGCAAATTTCCCTGGCCGGGCACGGCATTCACGCCGGGCCCACTCGCTCCGTGCGCCGCGTTCGCTCCCGTACGCCCCTTCACCACCCACTGGCCGCCCTTGCGCTCCAGCACATACTGCATCGTCATTCCAGCCGCCGGCGAATCGTTTCCTTTGGCCTGAAAGTGCACTTGGGCCGTGGCTTCGTCCTGCTGAAAAGCCACCGAGCTGACGCTCACGTCCATGGCCAGTAAGTCGGAACGCTTCGACAAGTAACTCATGACGCCCTGGCGGACGGCATCCTGGTTCTGGATATCTTTCTTGCAGCCGGCGAGCAAAACGAGGCTCGCGGCGGCAGCCGCGATGAGAGTCGGACGAATCACATATCGATTATAGCGGCAGGGAGAGATGAGCGCGCCCGCTCAACCCGATGCGGTACACTAACCCTGTAACGATTGTTCTTTTCCCGCCAATCCAAGTCGAGGGAGTTCCCGAGCCTACTCGGCTCACGAGAATAAGCATTGGCGACTGACCTCATACAGATCGATCAGGACCATCCGCTTCCGGAAGCGATTGAACGCGCGGCGGCGCATCTGAGGCGCGGCGACATCGTCGCGATTCCGACCGAGGCGCTTTATGTGCTGGTGGCCGATCCGCTCAACCTCCACGCTGTCGGCCGCGTGTTCGCCGCAAAGGGCCGCGAGATCCATCGATCCTTGCCGATGCTGGTGAGCGGCACTTTTATGGCGGAGGAGTTGGCCAAAGATCTTTCCACGCGTTTCCATGTTTTGGCGCGCCATTTCTGGCCCGGTCCGCTGACGATGATTGTTCCCTCGTCGGCTAAGGTGCCGCTGAAGGTGACGGGCAACACGGGACGGCTAGCCGTGCGGCAATCGCGCTCACGCGTGGCGCAAGCTCTTCTGGACTGGCTGGATCAACCCCTGATCGCGACCAGCGCGAATATTTCCGGGCAGCCCACTTGCCGCAGTGGGATTGACGTATTTGGCGTCATGGACGGCAGCGTGGACCTGGTGCTGGATGCCGGACCGCTCACCGGCTTGGGCGCCACCACGGTGGACATCACCGAGCCTTACTGGAAAGTGATCCGCGAAGGCGCGATTTCAGAAAAGCAAATCGCCGAATGTCTGAAGACCGCCGGCGCATAAAGTGGGGCGGTCCCCCTGGACCGCGGCCGACGCCCCCGTCGGCCTCCGTTTTGAGTGTGTTGGAAGAGCCGGACCTGGGGTCCGGCGCGGACGAGGGCGTCCGCCCCACTTCGCGAATTCTTCAATCAACTTTGGGGAATGGCTACTAACGGCCGCCCCAAACCTTGCGCGCCGTCTCCACCACCAGTTCCAGCTTCCGCCACTGATCGTCGATCGACAACAGATTGCCCGCCGCTACCGAAGCGAAGCCGCACTGCGGGCTCAGCGCCAGATTCTCGAGTGGAATATAGCGAGCAGCTTCATCGATGCGGCGCCGCAACTCGTCCTGGGATTCGAGCTTAGCTTCCTTGGTGGTCACCAATCCCAGCACCACGGTCTTGTTTCGCGGCACCAGCCGCAGCGGTTCAAAGCCGCCGGAGCGCTCCGTATCGTATTCGAGCAGGAATGCATCCACGTCCAACAATCCGAACAGCTTCTCGGCAATCGCGTCGTAGCCGCCCTCGGTGTACCAGCGGCTGCGGCTGTTACCCCGGCATACATGCAACGCCACGCTGACCTTGCCTCGCGGGACCTCGTGCAGCGCGGCCTTGTCGCCGGCGATGGCGCGTTCCAGTTCCCGATCGGGGTCGAAACCCGACGCCCGTAACCGCTCGCGCTGGTGAGGATCCAGATAGTGCGAATAGTAGGGCGCGTCGAACTGAATGTAGCGCACGCCTTCAGAGACCAGCCAGCGCACTTCGTCGCGTACAATGGCCACCAAGTCCTTCAACAAGTCGGCATGCGTGGGGTAGAAGGCGTCCGTCACGCCAGGCTTGTAGCTGGCCAGCACAAAGTTGGACGGCGCCGGGAGGGTGATCTTGAACGCGCCCTGCGCCGATTGCTTCAATAACGGAAGCTCATGCCCGGTGAGCTTGCGGACCTTCCGCAGCTTGGCGCCGGCGGCTTGAGCGGTGCTGCCCTCGGCGCCCCCGCCCGGTCCTTTCCACTCCAGCGTCACCTTCTCGGGAACGAATCCCTCCACCGCATCGGCCATGTCGGTCAGCCACGAGCCCCGGCGCATCTCGCCGTCGGAAAGGACGTCCAGCCCGATGGCTCGCTGTTTCTCCAGCGCTGCCAAAATAGCCAGGTCTTCCCGGCGGCGCAGTTCATCCAAGGGGATTTGTCCTGCCGCGTGCTGGGATCGGGCCGCGAGCAACTCCGGCGGACGCAGCAGACTGCCGACCTGTTCGGCGCGGAAACGGTTGGTCAAACACGCATTGTCGCCCCGCGCGGACGGTCTAGTCAATTCGATTTTCTGCCGGCGATCCGTTGGGCGAGAAGTCGGATCAGCAACAGTGAAGTGGAAATCGCAAACGTCACCGGCAACGAGAGCTTGTGCTCCCCAAAGAAACAGTAGGCCGTGAACCCGAGCGAGGTCAGAAAAACCACGTTGGTCAAGGCCGACACCGGCTGACCCTGCAATGCGGCCTTGGTCCGTTTCGGCACGCTGTCGCCGCAAACGTAGCAGGAGTCTTCATCCTTCATGACCGCGCTGTGACAATAAATGCATCTGCCCATGTCCCCATTTAAGGCGACCACCCTAGCCACGGTCGATAGAACACCTGTACCTCAGGGTGTTGGTACCACTAAAGTACCCGTCGGCTCAAAGTACTACGGACGAGCCGGTCACCCCGCGCTCGTGACACCAGGACAGGACGCGGCCCTCTCGCATTGCGGCTATACTGCAATTCAAAGAAGAAAGAAATGACCGCCTGGCAACAATGGCTGCAACACCCCGAGAGGTCGCGCGTGCGCAATGCCTTCTTCCAGGTTCACCTGTGGGTGGGAGCGGGAGCGGCTGCCTATATTCTCTTAATGAGCATTTCCGGCAGCGTGATTGTCTATCGTAACGAGCTTTCGAAGAGGTTCTCCATCGAGTGGCTCGTGAACCTTCACGAGAACCTATTAGCCGGATCGACCGGTCGTTTCCTGAACGGAATTGGCGCAATTTGTCTAACGTTGCTCTGTTTGACGGGCGCCGTCATTTGGTGGCCGGGAGTAAAGAATTGGCGTCGTAGCCTGACCGTGAGCTGGAGAGCGCACTTTGCGCGGATCAACTGGGACCTGCACAGCGCGGCCGGATTCTGGTGTTTTTTCTTTATTCTGCTGTGGGGGATCTCTGGGACCTATTTTTCTTTCCCACACCTTTTTGACGCTCTGTTCATCCTCGATCCCGCTGACCATTTTACCGACCAAGGCCTATTCTGGCTCTCCCAGTTGCATTTTGGCAGGTTCGGGTGGTTTACCGAGGCCCTCTGGAGTCTCTTGGGACTTGTACCTGCCGTTCTAGCATTCAGCGGTATTTTCATTTGCTGCCGCCGGATGATCTACAAAAAACCCTCCAACCCGAATACGCAATCGAACTAGATCCGTTTCCTTACCTGAGAAAGCGCGAGTAAGCCTCCGCAAGAAAGAGAGGGATCGCGCTCTGGCCCGAGGCGATGTCCAATACCCGAAAGCGTTCCGTTGGCGTCAGGCCAAACTGAATCGTGTAAGGTGAGACAATTCAAGCAAGGATGTACTCTTACGACCGCCGGATAGCCGTTCTCTTAGCCCTCCTGCTCCCGCTTTCCGCTCAGACGCCGGGCTCTGTTCAAACGCCGGGAAACGACGAACCCACCTTTTCCACCGAAGTCAAGGTGGTCAATGTTCTGGCCACCGTGCGGACCAAGTCGGGTCAACTGGTCAATGACCTGACCAAGGACGACTTTTCCCTCACCGAGAACAAGCGCCCCCAGGACATTCGCTATTTTTCGCGCGAGTCCGACTTGCCGCTGACCATCGGACTGATGGTGGACACCAGCATGAGCCAGGCACGCGTGCTCGAGAGCGAGCGCAGCGCCAGCTTTCAGTTTGTCGATCAGGTTTTGCGCGAAGGCAAAGACAAAGTCTTCGTCACCCAATTCGATATGGCGGTGATGACGCGCCAGAAGCCAACTTCGTCACGCCGCGATCTGCAAGAATCGTTGCCGTACGTCGACACACCCAGCAAGAACGATCTCGAAGCCCAGCGCGGCGGTGGGACGCTCCTTTTCGATGCAGTGGTCAAGGCCTCGCGTGAAATTATGAACGGCCAGAGCAATCGCAAGGCGATGATTATTCTGTCGGACGGCGGAGACAACGGAAGCGACGAGACGCTGGCCACGGCGATCGAAGCCGCCCAGCGCGCCGACACCATTATTTATTCGATCCTCTTTTCGGATGCTACCTTCTACGGAGGCTTCGGGGATCCCGGCGGCAAGACCGCCATGATACGCCTGGCGAAGGAGACCGGCGGCAGCTTTTTCGAGGTTTCGAAAAAGCAAAGCATCGGCCAGATCTACGGGATTATCGAGCAGGAGCTGCGCAGCCAATATAACCTGGGATTTGTTTCCGATCGTCCGGTTCGCGTCTCGGAGTTTCGCACACTGCAGTTAACGGCCAAGCGCAAAGATCTAATAGTGCAAGCGCGCGACCGTTACTGGGCGCAGCGCTAGCTGCTCTTTGGCCGCAATGCGGTCCGAGAAAATTCTTGCGGCCAACAGAATGCCGGATAACGTGGCGCTTAACCCCAGCGACATTTTTTGGCTGGAGAGAAACGAAACCACGGTGAGTACCAGCGAAGCCATGAAAAGCAGATTACTGAACGGCGTCACCGGCGGAATTGGCTTCGGCTCTTTCTTGCGGCGTAAAGAACGCCTCTTCGCCCCCGGCGCCGGAAGGCCGCAGATGTAGCACTCGGAATCTCTCTTCGTAATGACGCTATTGCATTCATTGCATCGAGCCATGCCCAATTAAAATCCGAAAGCGATCGAACGTCCATGGAGCGGGTGTACCTTCTTGCGATGGTACTTCCGTTTCTGAGGAACGAAAAACGCGTCCTGGCGAATGCGTCCTATGGTGTGTGCGAGAGCGAAGTGGCGGGCGCCACTCTCGCAGCGAGTGTTAAAGCATCTTTTTTCAATGCTAGGGACCCTACCCCTCAGGTAATACTTAAACAACATAGCCTGCCTGTCGCGTTGGAGCGAGCTAAAACTACCAGTACTAAGTTCGCAGGTTCAAGGGCATAAAGCCGTCATAATAGAAGGGAAAACGGTGCCTAAAAGTGCTGATTGTTCGTTATCCGGCGTCACACTTCCTGGAAGCATTAGCTCGGAGGAGGATCGCGTGGAGTGGCATGTTGTCACCGGGGAATACCCGCCCCAATTTGGCGGCGTCAGTGATTATACCCACCAAGTTTCTAGGGAACTTGCAAAGGGGGGAGATCGCGTCCACGTTTGGGCGCCCGCTACTCACTTGGAAACATTCCATGAAGAGACCGCGCAGGTTCATGCTTTACCTTCTGGATTCGGTGCGCGATGGCTGCGGGAACTGGATCGGCGGCTCCAATCCTACTCCTCGCCGCGCAATATATTAATTCAATACGTACCGCACATGTACGGCTGGAAGAGCATGAACCTGGCGTTCTGCTGGTGGATTTTCACGCAGCGGAAGCAAAACGTCTGCGTGATGTTCCATGAGGTGGCGTTCCCGTTCCGCAGGGGCCAACGATTCCGGCATGGGTTGCTTGCTATCGTCCACCGGATAATGGCTTGGGGCATCCTGCGCTCCGTTCGACATTCATTCACCTCCACCGAGCCGTACTTTGCATTGCTCCGAACGTTGGGGAACCACGAGACGCCCATCAGCATGCTACGGATCTGCAGCAATATTCCAATGGAAAGTTATCATTCCGCCGGCCTTCCCGCCCGAACGGAAACCGGCTCAAGCGGGTTGTTCACTCTTGGCATTTTCTCCAGTTTCGGTGCGGTGCTTAGCGAATTTCTTGAACCCGCGATCGGATGCCTCTTGAGGAACCCGAAAATCGAAGTGTTACTTCTCGGGCCTGGAGAATCGCTTCGTCGATCCCTCGCAAAGCAATATCCCCAAGCCGCGGATCGAGTCAATTCGACAGGGCGATTGCACGTTACACAGGTTGCCCAGCATATGCGGCGCTGCGACGCTCTTCTGCAGCTTTATCCGGAGGGCGCATCGGCGGCCCGAGGAACGCTGATCGCCGCCATCGCATCGGGGCTTCCCGTGGTCACCTCGTCCGGCCCGATCACCGACAAGTTTCTGGTGGACAGTGAAGCGATGTTTTTTTCCGATGGATCGCCGCAGTCTGTCCGCGCCGCCGTTGAGCTGCTCAGAGAGAATCCGGCGTTGGCGCGGGAATTGGGAGCTAGGGCTCAGCGCCTGTATCGGGAATCTTTCCAGCCTGCGGTGATTGTCTCCAGGATTCGAGACGCGATGTCATGTGCGAAGGAAAAGGATCTGGTGAACGAGGAGCCGGTTCTGCACGGATAATCCTCGGTTGTTCTCCGAATGGGGCTTCCAGCGCGTCCCGCCCACTCGGCTCCCAACGCTTGTCGTCTACCCGCGAACGCCCCGGCCTTTCCGGCAACTCACCTGGACCACGACGTCCGTTCTGCTTTCATCCGGCGCCGCTTAGTGTCCGAGTTGCAGGTTCATGGGAGAATTCGTCATGTGGGGCGGTCCCGGAACGAAAGACCGCAGCGGCGATGTTCAGTTGGAACAGGCAGCCCCTCAACAGAATGTACTAAGGACTCCGAAATCGGAATTGGGCATTCCGATAACACGTTTCGTTTCAAGTTTTTGGTGAGCCGGGCGGGGCTCGAACCCGCGACCACCGCATTAAAAGTGCGATGCTCTACCAACTGAGCTACCGGCCCGGAAGCGCTGCAAGGAAGGCAACTACTCTCGCGACTTTTTCAAGATAACATAGCTTTACATCTCTCCCGCCGAATCGCGCGCCCCGCCATGTCACAATAGCTAGCATGCGGGTCGGCATCATCGGCACTGGCGCCATCGCTCACAAACACGCGCGCGCCTACGCCAACATCGGCTACCAAGTGGTGGCTTGCTCGGACTTTCACTCCGACAGCGCCCGCGCTTTCGCCGAGCGCTACGGCTGCCAGTTCGTTCCCAATTTCGAAGATCTGTGCGGCCATCCGGGCATCGATTACATCGACGTGTGCACCTTTCCCGAATTTCGCCTGGAACCCGTCCAATGTTGCGCCTCCGCGAATAAGCACATCCAAGTGCAAAAGCCGATGGCGACCAATCTCGACACCGCCCGGCGCATGATCGACATCGCTTACGACGCCGGCATCCAACTGGGCGTGGTAAGCCAGCATCGCTTCGACGATTCCACGCAGTTCCTCCAGCGCGCGCTGTGCGACGGGCGCCTGGGCAAGATCCTGCAAGCCGATGCGTACGTGAAATGGTACCGGTCGCCCGCTTATTATTCGCGCGCCAGCAAAGGAAGCTGGAAAACCGAAGGCGGCGGCGCGCTGATCATCCAGGCCATCCATCAGGTGGATGTGCTGTTGTGGCTGATGGGCGGGGTTCAGGAGCTTTTCGGCTATTGGCAATTGGGGGCCAGGCACAGCATCGAGTCGGAAGACGTGCTCTCGGCGGTGCTGAAGTATACAAACGGCGCAACCGGCGTCATTCAAGCCTCCACGGCATTCTGGCCCGGCCACACCGAGCGCATCGAAATCCACGGCACCAAAGGCACGGCCATCATCACCGGCGATAAGCTGACCGCCTGGCAAGTGGAGAACGACTCGGGCGAGCCAGCGCCGGTGTCCTACGATTATGCCAGTGCCGCAACCGATCCCATGGCAACCGCGCTCGCTCCTTTTGAACGGCAATTTATCGACTTTGGCGAAGCCATCCGCAGCGGACGCAACCCGCTCTCTTCGGGCGCCGATGGATACCGGGCATTGGAAGTGGTGACCGCCATCTACGACTCTTGCCGGAAGGGAACGGTGGTGAGGCTGTAGCGCTGCACCCCACAAACAACAACGCCCGAATGCAGGTCCGCGTTCCAGCTTCCAGCGCCAATCTCGGTCCCGGATTCGATTGCCTCGGTTTGGCGCTCGGGATCTATCTCACGTGCCGGTTCCAGCCCGCCGCGCGGTTGTCGATTCACGTACGCGGCCGCGATGCCGCGCAGATTTCAACCGGTGAGGACAATCTCATCTGGCGCACCGCGCTGGCAGTGGGCGCCGATGTAGGCGATACCCTTCCCCAGATCGCACTCGAAATCGACAACGATATTCCGCTCGGCAAAGGACTCGGTTCGAGCGCCGCCGCCCTCACTGCCGGCGTGGTCATCGCCGACCATTTGCTCGGCCTGCACTGGAAGCCGCATCGGATTCTGGATGAAGCCGCTAAGATCGAGGGCCATCCCGATAATGTCGCTGCGTGCGTTCTGGGTTCCATCGTGGCCAGCGCCACCGATGTCGGAGGCGCCGTCCGGGCGGTGCGCATCGAACTACCTTCCAGTTATGGCGTGGCCGTCGTTGTTCCCGATTTTGTGCTGCCCACCTCCGAGTCTCGCCACGTTCTCCCGGCGAATTATTCCAAAAGCGACGCCGTCTTTAACGTGCAGCGCAGCGCGTTATTGATTGCCGCGCTCGCCACCGGGACCACCGGCGCATTCCCCGCCGCTCTGGAAGATCGCATGCATCAACCCTATCGCTATGCGCTCGTTCCGGGCCTCGAAGAAATGGTCAAGCTGCGGGCTCCCGGATTGCTCGGATGCGCCCTCAGCGGCGCCGGCCCGTCGATTCTGGTGTTCTATGAATGCGGCTCAGAGCAGGTGTGCGACCTGGTTCGGCAGATTTTTGCGTTACACGGGCATACGTCGGAAACCCTCTGCGTGCCAATCGCGCGCAACGGCTACCAGCTAACCTGATGTGCCGCCACAATTTGACCGGGAGAGAGTTTTTCAGGGACGGCGGCACTACGGAGTGTGAAAACCACGCGCTGCCTGTGCGCCTTGCTCCTGATATCGCTGGCGGGATGCAGCACCGATCCGAAGGCGGCCAGCCAGAGGTACGTTGCCAGCGGCAATAAATACTTCTCGCGAGGTCAATACAAGGAAGCATCCATCCTCTACCGCCGTGCGCTTGCAAAGGACCTGCGCCGGCCCGACGCCTGGTATCGTTTGGGCCTCGTGAACGCCCGGTTAGGCGAGCTGCCGGAGGCGCGCAAAGATTTCAGCCGCGCCATGGAGCTGGATCCCTCCAATCAAGACGCGGTGGTTCAGCTCGGCGATCTCGATCTGGCCTTTTATCTTCTAGACCCGCCCGGTGGCAGGGTCTTCCTGGCCGATCTGAAGGAAATCACGGAGCGCATGTTGAAACGGGATTCGCGCTCCTTCGATGGCCTTCGTTTTTCTGGAAATATCGCCCTGGCTTTGAACGACACCGCAGGCGCGATCCTCAAGTTCCAGCAAGCGAATCTAGAGAAGCCCGATCAGCCGGACCTGACGCTCACCCTGGTTCAGACGCTATTCGCTGCCCGGCGAGATCAGGAGGGCGAGAGTTTGGCCGGCATGCAACTGGATCGTCAAAAGACGTTCGCGCCGCTATACGATGCCTTGTACGTCCACTATATGCGCCGCAACCGGCCAGACCTGGCCGAGCAGATCCTGCTGCGGAACATCGCCAATAATCCAACGCGCGCGGGCTGCCTGACCGAGCTCGCGTTCCACTATTTCCTGCTGCATCGCGCCGCGGACATGCGAGCGGCCATCGACCGCCTGACATCCGATCCCAAAGCGTTTCCCGATGGGCGGCTGGAAGCAGGGGATTTCTATGTCCGAGTCCGCGATTACCCCGCCGCGCTCGCGCAGTACGAGGCGGGCGAGCGGCATACTCCCAAGAAGTCCCGCGCGTATCGCAAGAAAATGGCGGAGGTGCTGGCCACCCAGGGAGCGCGCGATCAGGCGGGGAAGATTGTCGCGGGATTGCTCAAGGACGATGCGAAAGATCCGGAGGCGCTGGCGCTGCACGCTACGTTGATGTTGGCCTCGGGAGATCCTGGACAAATGAAAGCTGCGATCGCCGAGTTGCAGCCGTTAATCGCCAAAATGCCTAGAAATGCCGCGCTGCACTTCAATTTGGGCCGCGCCTATATGGCTCTGCCCGATCGTCGGAACCAGGAGAAGGCACGCGAACAGTTGGAGGCGGCGCTGCGCCTGGACCCGCATCATGGACCCGCGAAGCTGGCCTGGGCCGAGTTGGCGCTGGCGCGCGGAGAACCTGTTCGCACGGTTGAAGCGGCAGCCCAGGTCCTCAGCGAAGATTCAACCAACCTGGCAGCCAGGCTGATTCGCGCGAGGGCGTTCGTCAATATGGCAGAGCCGGAAAAAGCGCGCGAGGAGCTTGCCACAGCGCTCCAGATGCACCCAGATTCGAATGAGGGCCGCGAGCAACTCGCCGAATTGGATTTTCGGGAACAGCGGTACAAAGATGCCGAGGAAGGATTTCGCGCGCTCCTCCAGGCCAACGATAGCCGGGGCGTGGCGGGCCTTCTGAAAACACAGATCGCGCAGGGGCAGTTTGAACGAGCGGTCCAGTTGGCGAGCGATCTGGTAAAGCAGTCGCCGGATCGGAGCGAACCACGGCTGGCGCTGGCGGAGACTTTGGTTGCGGCGGGCGGCGACAGCGCGGCCGCTGCGCAATTCCAAATCCTGATCGACAAGGCTGGGAACACCGCGAAGGGGTCTATGCTCTATCTGCAAATGGGCGAGGCCAAGCTCCGTGGCGGCGACATTCCCGGCGCTTCAGCCGCTTTCCAAACCGCCCGGCAACGGACGCCTTCCGACGCCCGCCCGGTTCTCGATTTGGCGCTGTTGTATGATCGGACGGGGCGAGACGAACAGGCCCGCAAGGAATACGAAATCGTGATCCAGCTCCAGCCCGAGAACGCGACGGCCCTCAACAACCTGGCCTATCTGGAAGCCGAAGAGGGCGTGGATCTCAATCAAGCGCTGGCGCACGCCCAGCGAGCGCAGCAAAAGCTCCCGGGCGACCTGGACGTTCAGGACACGCTCGCGCTGGTCTACATCCGCAAGAACCTCACGAGCGAAGGCATTCGCATGCTGCGCGAACTAGTATCGCGAAAGCCGGACAGCGCCCCGTTTCATCTCCATCTGGCGCTGGCGCTCTATCAGAAGGGCGACCGGCCATGGGCTAAGCGAGAGCTCGAAACCGCGCTGCGCCACCAACCGAGCGCGAAAGAGCAAAATGAGATACGGGAATTGCTGGCGAAAGTTGGATAATCCGATCCCTCAGCACTTTATCGAACAGGACGCGCGTTGACGGCCGAGCGTAAGACAGACTGGACCGCCGTACCTTACGTTTTGCCGTTCGCCGTCTTTATCGGATTTCTGGCGGTTCAGAAATACGTTCCTCTTCCTCCCAATATCGAATTCCTAGCCCGCGACCTGCTGCTGGCGGGCGTTCTGTTCGGCTTCTCGCGCCACGTGATTCAGCTTCTTCCGAACCATTGGCTCGGGACGATCATCATTGGCATCGCGGTGTTCCTGATCTGGGTTGCGCCGGATGTGCTGTTCCCCGGCTATCGCCAGCACTGGCTGTTTCAAAACGCAATTCTAGGACAAGTGAGCGCCACGACGATTCCAGAGAATGTTCTGACAGCGCCCTGGGTGCTGTGGCCGCGCATTTTGCAAGCGGTGGTCTTCGTGCCCATCCTCGAAGAATTGTTCTGGCGCGCCTGGCTGATGCGCTGGCTGATCTCACCGCAATTCGAGAAGATCCCACTGGGCGCTTACCAGGCCGGGGCGTTCTGGATTACCGCCGCGCTGTTCGCCTCCGAGCACGGACCGTATTGGGATGTCGGCCTGATCGCGGGCATCGCGTACAACTGGTGGATGATTCGCACGCGCAGTTTAGCGGATTGCATTCTCGCGCATGCCGTGACTAACGCGTGTCTGTGCGGCTACGTGGTGGCGACGCGGCATTGGGAGTATTGGCAGTAGGCGATAGTAGGTTGACCAGTTTGCCGAAGCAGGTTCAATCGTGGGAAGGGATTAAACACCTGCAATGCGGACAGCGCTCACGAACGAGGATGAGCTAAATTCCCGTGCGGTCCGCAGAACCGCGGAGGCTCACCACCCTGGAGCGGAGAAGCGCAACGGGTAACGGCCATCGGCACGTGTCCCATCGTTTTTTCGCGGCGAGTAGTACAACTCGTTTCTTGGCCACGTTCAGGGCAACGAAACTCTGTATAAATTCCGGTGCACCGTGGTATTCACATATGCAAAATGCGCGATGTCGGCGCCAGGCACCAGTTCAGCGCGCTCAACTGTAAGGGCCCCTGGAATAACGCTCGCGTCAGACTGCGGTTTGATTCCTCCGGGTGGAAACGGCGGAAGCGCCTCGTCTGGTCCGAGTGGAATCGCCAGGCTGCGCCCAGGACCCGCCACCGATGGTTCCTCCACCGGGATGTAAAGGAACTTCCCGTCGGGAGACCACATCGGATAACAAGAAGTGGAACAGAGCAGCACGGCAGGGCCGCCTTGGATTGGAATCGCCATATGTCCCACACCGTTCCCATCCTTGCGGAGGCCGATCGCCACTACCCAACGGCGTCCCGGAGACACGCTTTGAATCTGATTGACGGAAAATGGCCAGACCTTCGAACGGCCGGAGCCGTCCTGGTTCATCCGCCCCACGTAGTTGAAATTCCCTTCGGCGAATTGAAACAGAATCTGCCCACGCGGTCCGAAATGCGGTGAGATTTCGCCGGAATTGCCAATGCGCCTGGCCGGAGTCTCGCGGTCGATGGGCGCCAGCCACAACTGGGGCTTTCCGCCGCGACCCTCCGTAGAATAGAGCAACTGCTTGCCGTCCGGCGAGACGTCGAAGGCGAGCATGGCGACCCCTGGAAAGAGCGCTTCGCTCGCGCCGGATTCCACGTTTACGCGCCAAAGCTCCGCGCCTGAGCCATTGGGGAGATGCTTCACCAAGTAATAAAGCTCCTTGCCGTCGGCGCTAAACGACGGATCGCCTGAGCGCGTCACCACCTCACCCTCGGTCGACAGCGGTCGTTCGCGGTCTCCATCATGAAACCAAAGAGAGCTTTCGTGAACGCCCAGCGAAGTAATGATGGAACGGCCATCCGGCTCCACGGCCACACCCCGCTCTTCGGTTGGCCCGAATGTGATTTGCTCCGGCAGGCCCCTCGATAAGCGCTGGCGCCACAGATGGCTCTGTCCTTCGATATCCGCTGTGAAATACATCCATGCGCCGTCCGGAGACCAGCCTGCCGACGTGCAAGCGCCTTCCGGTCCGATCGCTTTCGATGGCGCAAGACCATCCAGGGAAATGAGCTCGCAGGGCCCCCACTTTCCTGTTTCATTCATCTGAACCACCAATGCCGCCTTGCGGTCCGGAGAGGCGAACGAGTAATGGGCCATGGATCGTTGGTGGGGAGGAAAATACAATTCCCGGACGTTCTGGCGCGTCGGCGTTGCACTCACAATTCCCATGTGCTGGCCGGAGCGGATCGCGGAGAAGAGCAGACGCCCGGGATCCAGCCACGTCAATCCGGCCGCGTTATCGAGGAATCGGTGCGAATCGCCTCCTAGCACCGGCACAGTGTAGGTGGCCCAATTGGGCGATTCCACCACCGTGTACGCAATCTCAGAGCCATCGGGGGAAAATGCAACGCTATATTTCTGCCTTGGCTCGTTGGTCAAGCGTTTAGCCTCGCCTCCGGGTAGCATCTTTACCCAGACCTGATCCACTGTCAGGAAGCTGCGGCTCCCCCGGATGAACGCCACCATACGGCCGTCCGGCGACACAGCGGGAGCCGTCGCGGAATCCGTGAAGTCGGTAAGTTGCGCATAGCGCACTCCGGCACTGCGGCCGCGAAGCGAGAAATAGATCGAAAGGCCGGCAATGATTACGAGGAGGCCGGCAACCGCGCCGAAAATCCACTTCCGGCTTCGCATCGAAGGGACTAGGGGATCGCTGGCCAACACAGGCTCGATGATGCCGATTTCAACTTTGCCATTGGCCACGCGGGAAACGGGCGCGATGAACCGGTAACCCTGTTTTGGAAGCGTTTCGACGTATTTTGGATCGCTGGCATCGTCGTGTAGAGCTAGCCGGATCTGGCGAATGCAGTAGTTCAAGCCTTGATCGAACTCGACGAAAGTCGCTTCGCCCCAAATGCGGGTACGCACGTCTTCGCGCGGAACAATTTCAGCCGGCCGCTCCAACAAAATACCCAGGACGCGCAATGGTTGCGGCTGTATCTTGACCGGCACGCCGTCGCGAAACAGCTTTCCGGCACGGGAATCGAGTTCGTAGTCGCCGAATCGCAGCCGTCGGTCTTCTTCGGGACTCATCACAGGGCCTATTGTACTCTAGCGTTTACGCCCTCATCCCGGATGAGGAGATTCCTTTGGCGGAACTCATTGGCCCCCTGTTGTATTGATTCGGCAGTTTCCGTACTCTGTGTTGCGATGCGGCAACACGAAAGCATTTTATCGGCAATCGCCCTTCTGATTTCCAAAGCCTGGGCAGTTTGTGCGGCCACCAGCGGCACGGTCACCGTTCAGACCCATGGATTCGGACGAGGCGAGAACGCAGCTGGGACCGAGATCCCCTCAGTGGGATTCGATCCTTTCGTTGGGCTCTTCTCAGGAACCGGCCCAGGCGCGGTCTTCATGGACGGCACTTCGGACATCCTTTCGAACTGTTCGCCCGGCTGTCCTCTCGCCGGAACCCTGGCCATCGGAAGCGTTCCGAACCAATGTGGCGACGTCCATCCGCGTTTCATCGATCTGGCCGCCGGGCCGACCTGCGCCTCAACGACCTATGTCCAATACGTCGCGCCTGACGGTCGGACGCTGGTAGCTAGTTCGGTCGACATCCCGAGCGGCGCGGCAGCCGGTTCGCTTTGCAACTCACCCGCCCTTGCGATTGTGGAAAACGTCAACGCCGGCCACGGGATCTCCTTACAAGAACGGCGCAATGATGGAGACCGCGCTGGAGACCAACTGACTTATGAATACCAACCGACTTATGAATAACGAAAAAGTGAAATTTCCATTTCGAACGGTCCTTTGCGGCCTGTTCCCTGTATTCCTGACCCATTCGGTGTTGGCGGCCACCTTGTGCGTAAATCCGGCCGGCAGCAAGGGATGCTACGCGAAAATCGGCGCCGCCGTTTCCGCGGCTGGAGCCAATGACACGATCAACATCGGCGCCGGAACGTACTCGGAAGGAGTGGTGCTGAACAAGCCTCTGGCTCTGATCGGCGCTGGATCCGGTGCGACCATCATCAACGCAAAAGGGCAGCCGAACGGTATTTATATCGACGGCCTGGATAACCCCGGCATGGCCGGCCTATTGATCACCGGCCTGGCGGTTACGAACGCAAATTTCGAAGGCATTCTGGTTACCAATGCCTCTTATCTTGTGATTTCCGAAAATCATGTTACCGGCAACAACCAAAGCCTGGATGTCGCCTCGGGAACTTGCCCGGGCGTGCCGGTGTTTGAAACCAACGAAGGACAAGACTGCGGCGAAGGAATCCACCTGATGGGCGTGGATCATGCGACTGTTGCACAAAACGAATCGGACCTGAACTCCGGTGGAATTCTTCTCACGGACGAGACCGGATACAATCACGACAACCTGATAGCCGGCAACAACGTGCACGACAACCCGTTCGCTTGCGGCATCACCATGGCTTCCCACCCGCCTTCTCCCAAGGCAACCTCGAAAGTTCCGTACGGTGTGTTCGACAACACGGTTACCGGGAATACTTCGGAGAATAATGGGCTCGGCGTTCCCGGGGCAGGGGCGGGTGTGGGCGTCTTCGCGGCTGGACCTGGCAATTTGTCCTTCGGCAATAAAATAATCGGCAACGTTCTGCGGAATAATGGCTTGCCCGGTGTCACCATACACAACCATGCCGCGCCTCCTGGAGCCCCCGCCATCAATTTGAACGACAACGTGATCGCCGGCAACACGATTTCCGGCAACGCCGCCGATACGGCGGACGCAGCGACCCCCGGGACAACGGGCATCAACATCTACAGCCTGGCGCCAGTGTATGGAACGATCATCGACGGAAATACCATTGAGGACGAGGCAGAGGGCGTGGTGATTAACGCTCCGGGGTCAACGCAAGTGCATCTCAACAACCTGCTGGCCGGCGCCGACGGAGTGCTGAATCTTGGCAAGAGCGCCATCAGCGCGACGCAGAACTACTGGGGTTGTGCCGGCGGTCCTGGGACCACGGGATGCGCATCGGCAACAGGACCATCCGTGACTTCCGTTGCGCCGCTTCCAGCACCCGCCACCTCCGCGCCAAAAG
>Ga0182024_10005491_pt1 | contig 28459 bp, 21 predicted proteins | sample P32metaG_FD_120480 | JGI IMG/M metagenome (GOLD analysis project Ga0182024, IMG submission 120480) | Permafrost microbial communities from Stordalen Mire, Sweden - P3-2 metaG (Illumina Assembly) | ecosystem: Environmental > Terrestrial > Soil > Wetlands > Permafrost | place: Sweden: Stordalen...
CCTTACCGGTACCCGTTTCGCCCTGGATCAGGACGGCGGAGTCCACCGGCGCAACCATCTCTACGTCCTGGAGCAAAGTCCGGAATTTGTCACTGGACCCAATCAGATTCAGAGCCATGATTTTTCTCCTTGCCAAAACGACTGGCGGTCTTTCTGTCTCTGATTGTGCCGCTAATCCCGAATGCTATCGCCCCCAGATCGATCCCGATTAGGCCCCTCCATGGTTGGGTACGCTAATACCTATTTAGTGGGATGGTTTCCTACGCCGGCCCGATCGATATCAAAGCGCATTCTCCCGAGAGAGCGTGTACACACCACAAGGACGGACTGAGTCAAAGTTGAATAATCCCACGGCGCACCGCAATGGCGATCGCCTGCGTGCGGTCCTTGGCTCCAAGCTTGTCCATGATGTGCTTTACGTGGACTTTGACCGTCTCTTCGGAGATCCGCAGCAATTCCGCGATATCCCGATTTCGGTTTCCGCCAGCGACCCGCTGGAGAACCTCTACTTCACGGACCGTCAGAGCGTCATCGCTCATGTGCTCGGCAAGCTGAGCTGCTAACTCCGGTGGTATACGCTTCTTTCCGGCGTGCACCTGCCGGATCACCTGCACGAGTTCGCTAGGCGGCATGTTCTTTAAGAGGTATCCGCGGGCCCCTGCTTCGAGGGCGCGTTGGACCTCGATGTCGCCTTCAAATGTTGTCAGAATGATAATGCGGGCCGCCGGAAACTCGGCGCGAATCGCCATCATGGCGTCAATCCCGCTCAAGTCTGGAAGTCGTAAGTCCATGAGGGTGACGTCCGGCTGATGGTCTCGATATTTTTGAATGGCCTCGGTGCCGTTGGACGCTTGTGAAACAAGTACCATATCCGGCTGATTGTTAATGATGGTGGCAATTCCCTCCCGAAGAAGGGGATGATCATCAACGCTGAGAATGCGAATGTGGGCTTGCTCGCTCATTTGCCTTTTCCATTCCCGGTTGGCGCCTGATCTATGGCCGCGCTGCCCCGGCTATTCTTACCGAACCACTTCAGCTTGCGACCAGGCTGGTCTCGGAAGGCGACCTTGCCTGGAACCCAGAGTTCTATCTCGGTACCCGCGGAGGCGCTGCTCATAACATGCAGTTGGGCGCCGATTCGATCCGCGCGCTCACGCATCCCCGACAGGCCCCAGTGTCCATCCAGCCCCGTTTGCAAAACATTGGGGTCGATCCCACAACCGTCGTCGCGCACCAGAACGGACAAGTTTTTCGAAGAATACTTGATCTCCATCTCAATCTTCTTCGCGCGCGCGTGGCGGAAAGCGTTAATGAGCGCCTCCCTCCCGATCCGATACACCTCATCCCGGAGCACGGGATGCAAGGGCCTTTGAACACCGTCGACAATCACACGAAAGTCGACTTCTTCGCCGGTCTGCTCCATGCTGACAAGCTCCGGCTGAATTTGAGAGAACGCGTGTTCGAGATCCAGTGTAGCGCTGCGAGACGAGCGCAGGCCTCGAACCGTATTCCGGCCCTCGTCGATCACTTGCCCCATCAGTTCGAGCGCCCGAGTCAGGATACGCTTAGCATCCGAACCGGCCGGAAGACTGTCATTAGCCAGATGCACCTGCATCGATGCGCTCAAGAAACCTTGCAGCAAGGTATCGTGCAGTTCCTGCGCGATACGAGTCCGCTCCGCAAGCCGCTCCCCTAAACGCACGTTGAAGTGGCGCTCCACCTGCCGCAGCCGCGCTTGATAAAGCCCTCCGAGCAATGCCAAAAAGGCGGCTACGCATGTCAGACGGAACCAAGTGGTCTGGTAATATGCCGGGGCAATGGCGAAATACGAGAACCTTCCGGCCTCGTTCCACACGCCGCTGTTGTTGCAGGCCATGACGCGGAAGCGGTAGTTGCCTGGGGAAAGATTGCTGTAGAATGCCTGCCGGCGATTGCCGACGTCCTGCCAATCGGGATCCCAGCCTTCCAGCTTGTAGCGAAACCGTATCTTTTCCGGTGCGACCAGGCTGAGCGCCGTATACTCGATCTCCAGGTCGCGTATTAGCGCGGGTAGGCGCAAAGGCCGTTTTGTATCGGAAGCCGCATCGTAGGTCTTGCCGTCGGCCGTGATACGCTCAATCTGCACCGGCGGGGGATGTCCGTTGAAGGGAAGGTGGTGTGGATCGATCACGCTAACGCCGTCCCAGGGCAGGAACCACAATTTTCCGTCCGTAGACTTGGCGACACTTGGGTTGTAGCCGGTTGTGGTCGTGTGGCTTCTAACTCCGTCGGAAGCATCGAAAACGCTGATTTGGACCTGCCGCCCCGGATCTCTGTTCGCGGTGACAGCCCAAGCGTCCAAGTCGGCACGCGTTATCCGCACCAGGCCGCAGGGCATGTACAACCAGAAAGAATGATCGTCATCTTCCATAGCCCAATGAACAGCATCGCAGGGCAATCCGTTCTTGCTGGAGAGCGTGGCGATGCGATCGTCTTTCAGCCGGCTTAGTCCCCCCTCGGTCGACACCCAGAGCGTACCATCCGTAGCCAGTTGAAGGTCCCTGACATGACCATCACCCAAACCCTCGGCCACAGTGTAAGAAGCGCGGATCTGACCGTCCTTGAAATACGCCACGCCACCGTCGCGAAATCCGAGCCATAAGCCCCCACGCAACGGATCGGAGACCAGGGAACGGGCCCCGTCCGGATGGCGCAGCTCGGCCCACGGGATCCGTTCAATCACCCTCGCACCGCGCAAATGAAAAAGGCTCTCAGCCTGACTGACCCAAATATTCCCTGCCTGGTCCCCGGTGATTGAATGCACGTCCCCTGGCACGGAATCGACGGGAGTGAAGTGACCGTTTTCAAAGAAGGCGATTCCGCGTCTCGTGGACACCCAAATCCGGTTCGCAAAGTCCTGAAAAAGGGACTCGATCGCATCGTCTGGCAATCCACTTCCGGTTATCTCACGGCCGCCTCCGGGGCCTGCGGGACCGCTCTCTGCAAGATGGGCTACTGCGTTTTTGTTCCCTTTCCGGTAGACAGTGATCCGGCCATCGTTCCATCGATTCAAACCGTCGGCAGTGCCGAGCCAAACGCTGCCGTCCCTGGCTGCGAGGACGGACTTGACCGTGGCATTCGACAGACCCTCGTTGACGGAAATGGAGGGGACCGCGAGCTCACGGAAGCGATCGAGGCCATCCAGGGTGGCAGCCCAAATATCGCCTTCACGATCCTCAAAGAACCCTTCGATAAAATCGCTTGAAAGACCGTCGGAGCGTTCAAAGACATCAGTTTTTCCCTGATGCACATGCAGAAGCCCCTGGTCAGTCGTCCCGATCCAAAGTCCGCCATCGTGATCCCGGAGGAGCGCACGGGCTGTGAGACGGCGGCCGCCGGCCGGAAGTTGAAGAGCATCGAGCTTACCTTCAGCGAATTGCTTGATCCCGCTGAGCATGTCAACCAGGAGCGCGCCGTTGTCGCCCTCAAGTAGAGTTTGTACCCTGTCCGGCATGGGATAAACTTGCGGCGGACCGGGCTTCCATCGCCATAAGCCCGTAATCGAAGCCACCCAGAGAGTCCCCCGCCGATCCTCATACAGCGAATCGACATATTGGCCGAAACTGCCGTTTTCACCGTGGCACAGGACATTGCCACTGCGAATCTCGCAGAGTTTTCCGGCGGGAGCAGCGTGCCCACCGGCCCACACCGTTCCCTCATGGTCCTCAAGAAGAGTCCAAACACTCTGTCCGGCAAGGTCAGGGTAGCGGGTCAGATTGCCTCCCTTCCAACTTGCAAGTCCCTCAGAGGTGCCAATCCAAAGGGTCCCATCGCGCGCGACAAGCAGACTTCGAATGTAGCTGCTGGGCAGGCGCTGATCAGCTGGCGGCTGCCATGCGACGTACCGGACACCGTCGAAGCGAAGCAAGCCGAATTCTGTGCCCAGCCAGAGATACCCGTCCTCTGTCTGAGCAATCGCGACGATCGTACCTTTGGAAAATCCCTCGCGGATCTTCCATGCTGTGTGCGCGTATTCGCTGACATCCAGCGCCGGATTCAACGCGAACGCGCAAGGGGCCAGCAGCATGCCGGCGAGCAGAGTGCCCAGCGCGACAGCGTTATATCTGCGTCCGCGCGCTCTTACTACTACATCCACATCTTCCTCATTAATCCGGCGCAACGCTCACGCCGCGTTGGCCCGTAGCGTTCCGGGCGGCCTATCGTTTTGCTGGTGAAAATGTCCCACGGCGGTTGATTGAGTCTAAACCACAGTATTTAATTATGAATGCGGAGCGCATCCCTCGGATTCGGAATTCCTCAATACCTCAATCGTGGTAGCGTGAACGCGCCGGTCACGGGAAACCGTCGAAACTGAAATACCACGTCAAGTCCAATGGCTCGTCCGCTAGCAAGCTGGGTTCGCCATCGTTTTCCTCTGTGGGTGGTGGCGCGCTGGACTTGCCGAAGCCTCGCCGCGTAATGCCGTACACACGATGCCTGGCTGTGAACTTTGGGGCGAATGTGTCGAACACATGAGCGGTATCACCAAGGCCCGCGAGGAAAATCAGCGGTGGCCCGTCACCGCCCCAGTCAAGTACTTCTAGCCTGACGTCTTTGTCTACGGTGACGAATTGTACTTGATGTGATGATGTGTCCGGCTTGGGGGTAATCTGCGCGTAAGTAATATGCACCGCGGATAACGCAACGGATAGCGCAAGGGAGATAAAACGGCGGTTCACGATTTTGTCCACGCTTTTTATTCCATATCTAAATTAAATCACTGCTGTCCGGTCAAAGTCTTTTGCCGCCCGGAGCCGGTTCCGATCAGTAGTCTCAGAACACGCTGAATCTCTCAGGCGCGGTTCTTCGCCGCGGTTTTTTCGTTGATCCGAACGCCAAAGCCCGCGCGCGGAGACAAGTACAAAACTCCCCCATCGACCTGCTCGGGCGGATCGATCAGCTCTGCCCGCCACGGCACTTCGCCGTAGGAGAACTCCAGGATTAGGAAGTTTGCCATCCCCGCGCACACGTGAGCTGCCGCGACGTTGCCCAAGGGGCTCGCCGGTCCGTGCGGCGCAACCTTTAGGCCGGCCGCTTCCGCGAGGCTTGCGATCTTCTTCAGTTCCAGCATGCCGCCGCAGTACTTGACATCCGGCATCACAATATCCACAGACCCAGCGTTGATGTAGCGCAGGAAACCGCCGGCGCCGTACAAGACCTCACCTCCAGCAGTCGGCATCCGCTCCGCGTGGCGGATCGCGGGCAAGCTGGGAACCGGGGTTACCTCTTCCAGCCAGAACAGCTTCAGTAGCTCGACACGATTCATGAGTTCCCGTCCACGGGTCAGATCGAACTTGCTGTGCGCATCGAGAAGGAGGTCCCTGTCCGGCCCGATTGCTTTGCGAACGGCAGAGGCCCGGTCGATGCCAAGCTGCGTAATTTCCTCCACCTTCGCTCCGTCGGAAAGATCGTGCGGCATGTCATCCCACGGCGCCAGTTTCACGGCATCGAACCCCGCTTGCATCGCGCGTTCCGCCATGGACGCGAATCCACCCGGCGTTCGAGGGTCGGTTGACCGGTTGATGTTCGCGTAGTTCCGGATGCTGAGCCTTAGCGCGCCGCCAAAGAGCTGGTACACGGGCAGATTCAGAGCTTGGCCGATGATATCCCACTGGCACTGCTCCAACGCGCTCAGAGCACAGGCGGCGCTGGTCCCCCCTGTGGAGACATCGGACGCAACGGTTACACGGAGCCATTCGATATCGAACACGCTTCGACCCTGCAGCAATTCAGTGAAATGCCGCAGATACAGGACTGTCGTCTTATCCGAAGCGCCATGCGATGCCTCACCGATTCCAGTCAGTCCTTCGTTCGTGCTCAGCCGGGCCAGAATCCAGTTGCCTCGATTATTGACATGAACGTGGAATATTTCGAGTCCGGTGATCCTGATTTTAGACGCATCTCGTTGCGCAAAGGCAGAAGCGGCCGCGGCAGCACCTACGGGCAGCTTAGCCACGAATTCACGGCGCGTCATGGTAAAACTATACAACTCTACATTGGTCGGGCGGCAGCGGTGGCGGCTCTCAGTCCATGCTAAGCGAGCACGGACTTCACCACAGTACCCGCCACGTCGGTCAGGCGATAGTGGCGACCCTGGAACTTAACAGTCAGACGGGTGTGGTCGATGCCCAGCGTGTTGAGAATCGTGGCGTGCAGGTCGTGAACGTGGACGGGATCGCGCGTGATGTTGTAGCAGAAATCATCGGTTTCGCCGTGCGTGATGCCGGGCTTGACGCCCGCGCCGGCCATCCAGACGGTGAAGCAGCGCGGATGATGGTCACGGCCGTAGTCGTCGGCGGTCAATTTGCCCTGGCAGTACACGGTCCGCCCAAATTCACCGCCCCAGACCACCAGCGTGTCCTCAAGCAGGCCGCGCTCCTTCAAGTCCTGAATCAACGCCGCGCAAGCCTGATCGATGTCGCGGCACTGAAGAGCGATGTTTTTGGGGAGCTGGTTATGCTGATCCCAGCCGCGATGAAACAATTGGACGAACCGCACACCGCGCTCGGCCAGACGGCGCGCCAGCAAGCAGTTCGCTGCGAATGTGCCGGGCTTGCGCGAATCCGGCCCGTAGAGGTCAAAGATGCGGGCCGGCTCTTTAGATAGATCCGTCAGTTCGGGTACCGACGTTTGCATCCGGTAGGCCATTTCATATTGCGCGATGCGCGTGGAGATCTCGGGGTCGCCGAACTCCTCGATCTCAACCTGATTCATTTTGCTCAGATCATCCAGAAAGCGCCGGCGACCCGATTCACTCAAGCCCGCCGGGTTGGACAGGTAGAGTACCGGATCGCTGCCTGAGCGAAACTTCACGCCCTGATACTTGGTGGGCAAAAAGCCGCTGCCCCACATGCGATCGGCAAGCGGCTGGTCGCCGTTTCCCGAACCTGCCGAGACCATCACCACAAATGCCGGGAGATCCTTGCTTTCACTTCCCAGCCCGTATGCCAGCCAGGCGCCGATGCTGGGCCGGCCGGCGAGCTGGGAGCCAGTCTGGAAAAAAGTCACGGCGGGGTCGTGGTTAATGGCCTCGGTAAACATTGATTTGATGAAGCACAACTGATCGACCACGCCGGCGGTCTGCGGCATCAGCTCACTCACCCAGGCGCCCGAGTTGCCGTGCTGCGCAAACTTGAAGAGCGACGGAACGACGGGGAAACTCGACTGCGTGGACGTCATGCCGGTGAGCCGCTGGCCCTGACGGATCGAATCCGGCAGCTCGGTTCCGCGCAAATCGTAGAGGCGCGGCTTGTAGTCGAACAGCTCCATCTGAGAAGGCGCGCCGCCTTGGAACAGGTAGATCACGCGTTTGGCTTTGGGCGCAAAATGGGGCAGGCCAGGCAGGCCTCCGTCGGGATTAGCGAGAGCTTCGGCGCCTCGAAGATCGTCGTTGAGCAGAGTGGCCAACACGGCCGTGCCCACACCGGTGCTCGCCCGGCCGAAGAAGTGCCGCCGGGTCATCAACAGGGCATGTTCGCGCGAGGGAGGCATAATTCTACTGCTTGGTCAACAATTCATCCAAATTCAGTATGAGACTGGCGACCGTGGTGTAGGCCGCTAGTTCGCTGACATTCAGCTTCTCATTGAGAGGATACTCGCCGTAACTGACAAGCTTGCGGGCCGCGTCCGGGTCGGTCTGATAAGTGTCGCGATAATACTGGAAGCTATCCAGCAAAGTCCTGCTCTCGGTGGCTGAAAGACCGCGCGCCGTGGCTCTGTGGAAGGCGAACGCGATGCGCTCGGCGGGCGTCGTTCCGCCCTCAGTCATCATGTGTTCCGCCAGCACGCGGGCGGCTTCGAGATACGTGACATCGTTCATCAGATCGAGCGCCTGTAAAGGTGTGTTGGTGCGGCTTTCGCGCACCACGCAGACCTCGCGGCCCGCGGCGTCGAAAGTCATCATTGTCGGCGGCGGGGCGGTCCGTTTCCAGAAGGTGTACAGGCTGCGGCGGTAAAGGCCTTCGCCATGATCCTGCGGGTAACTCTGCCCATTGATCTCTTTCCACAGTCCAGCGGGCTGATAGGGCTTTACAGATGGCCCTCCGATTTTCTCCACCAGCAGTCCGGAAATGGCCAGCGCCTGGTCCCGAATAACTTCCGGAGGGAGACGGAAGCGCGGTCCACGAGCAAGGAGGCGATTCTCCGGGTCTCTCTGCAGGAGCTCGGGCGTGGTCTTCGATGACTGCCGGTAGGTTGCACTCGTGACAATCAGCTTCTGCATGGCCTTTACATCCCAGCCGGTGCGGATAAACTCGGTCGCCAGCCAATCGAGCAACTCCGGATGTGATGGCCATTCGCCCTGCGAGCCGAAATCCTCCACGGTCTTCACCAAGCCGGTTCCAAAATACATCTGCCAGAAGCGATTCATTACAACCCGCGCCGGCAACGGGTTGTCGGGATCTACCAGCCATTTCGCGAAGCCCAGCCGGTTATTGGGCGCGCCATTGGGCAGCGCGGGCAGCGCAGCCGGAACGCCCGGCTGCACTTTTTCGCCCGGACGGTCATAGGCACCGCGGATGAGCAGGTGCGTCTCGCGTGGCGTGGGCATCTCCTGCATCACCATAACGGTGGGCAAGCTATCCTCGAAGTCCTCTTTTTGTTTGCGCAGGTCCACGAGTTCGCGCCAAGCTCGCCGAATTGGATCGGGAGCCTGGTTCTCGAGGAAATACCAATTGATCTTGTCGCGTTGGGCCGTCGTGCGCTTGGCCGGGGCGATCGCTGCGATCTCGGCGATCGAAGGAGCAGCAGCCACCACGGCGGCCTCTTCCGGCTTCAGCGCCACATCGTAAATTCGCACATCGCGAATCACACCGTTGAAGCGATTTTCCGGCCCACCGCCACCGCCAATACGAAGAGGATCTTTGGAAGCAAAGTCCTGGTTCAGCTCATCCAGCAGAATTTTCAATTTCTGCGGCTTGCCATCCACGTACATGTGGACGCCGTCGGCCACGCGCGAGCCGTCATAGGTCACCAGCACGTGGTGGAGTTGGTTCAGGGGAAGAGAATCCTCCGTTTCCACCCGAAGCGCATCATCGAGCCAGCGCTGCACAAGGTTGAGCTGCAGCTTGCCATCTTTGAGGTAAAGGCCCCAACCGTGGCCCTCGGGGATGTCAATCGTTCGGGTCACGATGCTGCCAGTAGGCGCGGCCGGATCGATCCAAGCAGCAATGCTGAACTTGTCAAGAAAACCGAATTTGCCCTTGTCGCCTTGCTCGACGACGCGCTTGCCGTCGAAACGAGAGTCCACATTACCGTCCAGTGGAAACTCCGCCTTAATCCCGCGTTCGACGGACCACGAAATGGGCTTCGAGCGATCAAGCGAGTTCTCCCAACTTCTCTGGGCGTGCTCGGTGTCGGGAGCGAGCGCGACGAAAGTTTTCTCCGCGGCTGACAACTTGTATTCGATCTCGGCGAGTTGCGCTTGTTGCTCGCGGGTCGGCGCTTTGATCATGGGGGCGGAGTTGCCGTACTTATTCGCGTTGCCCTTTTCCGGGATGTTATTGAAATAAGCGAAGAGCTGGTAGAACTCTTTCTGCGTGATCGGATCGTACTTATGATTGTGGCAGCGCGCGCATCCCACCGTGAGGCCGAGCCAGACGGCTGAGGTTGTTTCCACGCGGTCGACGACATACTCGACGGCGTACTCTTCGGGAATGATGCCGCCCTCGCCATTGCCGCGGTGATTGCGGTTAAAGCCGCTGGCGATTTTTTGATCGAGGGTCGCGCCGGGCAGCATGTCGCCGGCAATTTGCTCGATGGTGAACTCGTCGAACGGCATATTGTGGTTAAAGGCATCGATTACCCAATCGCGCCAGCGCCACATGTAGCGCTCGGCATCGGTCTGGTAGCCGTTGGTGTCGGCATAGCGAGCCGCGGCCAGCCATGGCGCCGCCATGCGCTCGCCATAGCGCGGTGAGGCAAGCAGGCGGTCCACGACCTTTTCGTACGCGTTGGGATACTGGTCGGCTAGAAAGGCATCCACTTCCGACGGGGTGGGCGGAAGGCCAGTCAGGTCGAGCGACACGCGGCGGATCAGAGCCTCTTTGCCGGCCTCGGCGGATGGTTTCAGGCCTTCACGTTCCAGACGGTTGAGTACCAACCAGTCGATGCCATTCTTCGGCCAGGTTTTGTTGTCGACACTTGGAAACACCGGGCGCTTGGGTGAGTTAAGCGACCAGTGCTTCTCCCATTTCGCGCCCTGCTCGATCCAGCGGCGAATCAGGCTAATCTCGTTCTCATTGAGCGGTGGACCACCCAGCGGCATACGGGCAGCCGGGTTGTTCGCGCTTAGCCTCTGCAGAATGCTGCTGTTGGCGGGATCCCCCGGGACAACAGCGAAGTGCGCGCCGCCCAGATCCTGCTTGGCCCCAGCCTCGGTGTCGAAGTGCAGTTTGGTCTTGCGATTCGCTTGGTCCGGGCCGTGGCACGCATAGCAGCGGTCCGAGAAGATCGGCCGGATATCGCGATTAAATTCGACTTCCTGAGCGTAGCAAGGCGCGAAGACGGCGGCGAGAAAGCACACCATGAAGGCCCGGGCTGCTCTCCACGAATAGGCGGCCATCGGACTAACATTATAGTACGCGCCGCCGGCATCGTAAACGCACCTTGCGCCCCGGCAACGGCAGAGGGGACGCCGGTCCGATCATATTTACCTTGGCTGGGCTGCCTTACGAGCAGCGCTATTGCCGGGGAGATTGGGATGAGCCGAAGTCGGAAGCCAGTCGTGCAACCATCGCGGTCGATGACTATGTGATCGAACGGGTCGTGCGTCTAAAGTCGGTGGAAGTGGTAGTTCGCGCCGGCAAAGCATCCCGGTGCCGAGGCGATCCTACGCCACGTGGTTACGAATGGCCGGGACCGATCCGCGCGACAGACAATCTTTAATGCGGTATTCCCGATTCACAACGACGGCGGAGATCTACGAACAGGATCTTCAGGAGTCTCAAATTCGGGCGGTCGAAGAGCTCAGCGCGCTAGCGAATTGAAGATGGAATGGGGACAGTAATGGGACAACCGGGATTTGAGGGGTTGCGTAAGTCCTTTAGAATGTGGTGGCCAGGGACGGAATCGAACCGCCGACGCCAGCACTACCCTACGTTGCGACTCCGGCACATGTTGTTGATAAACGTCCAGCGTCGTACTGGCCAGGCTGTGTCGCATCAACGCCTGAGCATCCTTCGGATTCGCCCCGGCGATACTTAGCCAAGTTGCATACGATCGTCGCAGCACCTGCCAGTTGACCAATGGGATGCCCAGTTTTGCGGCCGCCGGGTTGATATGCCGTACGAGAATGTTGTTATCCCGCATGGGCACTCCCTTCACCACCGACGGAAACACAATCACCTCGACAATATCGCTCCTCGATGGTAATAGAGTCCTGATTCACGTTCCGCCAGCGTAGCCCGATCAGTTCGCTGATCCGGAGACCCGTGAAAACAGCCAAAAATACCATCGTGGAGTACGGCTCCCGAATCAACGCCAAAAGTGCTTCGAACATCTCCGGCATCAAGAAGGGTTTCACTCGCTTCCCGCTCTTCGCAAAGGCCGTTGCGCGACCAAAATCAGTTAGCCTCATTTTAGGGAAGGGAGTTAGGCAGTTAGTCCTCGACGTCACATGCATCGCTGGGTCATCGGACCTTCGAATTGCTGCTTGCCCAGACCCGAGGGGTGCATCTGCATGCGCAGCGCCCGACTCATCACCTGTTGCGTGGGCTTCCCGCCACCTACCGGACTTCGATGCGGGGCGCCGAAAAGGCGGCGGAATTCGTTGAACTGTGCGTATCGATATGCATCATTCGCGGCTGGCCGTCACTGGTGCGTTGCGTGCTGCGGCGAGCCCCCCAGGCCACCAGTTCCAATCGCCTGCAATACGAAGTAGCGCAGGGCCAATCACAATGCGAACTAGCGTCGCATCAATAAACACGGCTACCGCCAGCGTAAATCCGATCATCTTAACCACCAGGAAGTTTCCGAACGTGAAGGCTGCGAATACCACAATCATGATCGTGGCAGCGCTCGTAATGAGGCCTGCGGTTCTGGCCAGCCCCTCCGGGATTGCATCCATTTCACTCAGCCCGCTCCTCCTCGCTTCGAGGACTCGGGCGACCAAAAAAACCTCGTAATCCATGCTCAGTCCGAAGACGATGGCAAAGGCGACGATAGGCACAATGGGGAACACGCTGCCCGTTCCCTGACGAACTCCCAGGAAACTACTTCCGTGTCCGTCCTGAAAGACTAAGACCAATGCTCCGAAGGAGGCCGCGACCGAGAGCAAGTTCAGGGCGATGGCCTTCAAGGCGGCGAAAAGCGATCGGAACCCGCCAAGAAGCGCCAAGAGCGTCCCCACCACCACCAGAGCCATTACCGAAGCAAACCGGTCCCCGACAATCGTCTCATAATCGGAATTTAGTGCCGGGATGCCTCCAACGCGTAGCGTAGCGCCGGGTATTCCCGTTAGAGCTGCCGCGCCGGTCTTCCGCAGCTCCCGCACCCAGTTCACCTGATCGCGCAGAGACACCGAAGCCCTGGGTAACACCTCCAGCAGCGCCGCCCGTCCGTCGCGACTGAGGAACGTTCGACGCGTCTCACGCGAGAGGTTGCTGAGGGAAGACCGGTTGCTCTCCGCCATGGTTGTGATAGAGATCACGCGGTCGGAACGAGGGTCGCTCGCGAGCCGCTTGGCGAAATGATCGAGTGTATTCCACCCCGAGTCCGTTTGCGCGATGGACTCCGTTGGAAGTTCGAGAATCACGCGCAACGATTGAACAACGCCAGCCCGGTCCATTTGTTCAAGCGTGCGAAGCGCGTGAACGGATTCCGCGCCTGGCGGAAGCCAATCCCCTCTGGGGAGACTGGTGTCGAGCCGCGCGGCCTGCGAGGCGAGCAGAAGCAAGGGGGTACCGGCCAGAATGATGGCAAGCCAGGGATGGGCGACGATCACCTTCCCCCATTGCCTCCAGCGGTTTCCCGTGCGTGCGGCCCGATGCGCATCCAACTTAGCAGTAAAGGGCAACCGGCCAGCATCAATCCGAGGACCGAGAATTGCCAGCACCGCCGGAACGAGGGTATTTGCAAGCAACACACTCATTCCCGCCACCAGCAATCCCGCCACACCGATGGAACGGACTTCGCTGATGGGAACCGTCAAGAGGGCTAGAAATCCGATGGCTACCGTCGAGGCTGAAATCAGGAGTGTTTGACCTGCCTTACGTGCCGCGATGACCGAGGCGTTGAGTCCATTGTGCCCGTCGGAAATCGCTTCCCGGAAGCGGCTGACCATGAGGAGTGCATAGTCGATCCCCAAGCCTAGCCCAAGCATCGTGGCCAAATTCTGAATCAGAATGGACAAGTGCCAATGCAGAGCCAGGAATCTTGCAATCGCCAGAGTGGTAGCGATGGCAAGCTGGCCAACGGCCAATGGAATCAGGGCCGCCACCAAGCTTCCGAAAGCCACCAGCAGGAGTGCTAGTGTCGCAGGAATCACGAGACTTTCGGCGTGCTGCACGTCATCGGCGCTGGCTTTCCGAATGTCGAAATTAAGTGGAGTCTCGCCCGTCAGTTCGATCTTCACCGCCGGATACCGGGCCCGCAATTGTTTTTGAAGAGAGTTCGCCCGCTCGTGAAGCATGGGGACGAGCGACTCGACGGGGCCCTCACTGGACGCGAGTCCCACTAGAACAAAGGTTCCTCCTCCCCTGCCGAGGAAAATCGGGTCGCGCAAATCGAGACGAGAAACGACTCCTGACACGCCGGGTTCCGCCCTCAGTCCCTCGACAATTGTCGCTAACGCTTGCTCGCCCTCCTCCGAATCCGCAGGTGGGAGTCCCTGAATCACCAGGACCACGCGATCAACGAATGGCGAACGAAAACGACTGGCCAACTCCTCGGAGACACTTTCCGCTTCGCTGCCTTCGACCCGGGTTGCAGTCTCCAGATGGAGCTCGGCATGAAAAGAAAATGGAAGAAGCGCAAGGACGGCGGCAAGGACTACCCCCGCCAGCCAGAAACGGCGTATACGCACGAGATTCATGATGTTATGCAAAATGGTTACCAGTAGAACTGGTTCGTATAGTGGCAAGGATACACCTTACAAGCGCTCAACTGCCCGTCTCTCTGAATCTGCGAAGATTGGTTGACGCTTCCATAAATTTAGGAGGATCAATGCGCAAACTCTTGCTGCTCGGGCTGGTTGCCGCCATTCAAATGGTCGCCGCAGACCCACGCATTGGCTCCTGGACGCTCATCTCTGCGCAGTCTGCCCTGGATCCCCCCAACAAAATCTCCATCACGTCTCTACACGGTGGAGTGCACGTAGTGAGTTCAGGCGACACCCACGTCGATTTCACGGCGAAGTGGGACGCACATGCAACGTCCGTACAAGGCAATCCAGCATTTAATCAAGTCGAGCTGCGCAGGATCAATAAGCATCAAGCCGAGGTCAAAGAGAAGAAGGATGGAGCTGTCGTAGCGACGGTTCGTGACAAAGTTTCGACTGATGGCAGCGAGTTAACGATCACGACTACAGAAACAGGCCGTGCCAACCAGATCACCGTGTGGACGCGGAGCGGAGGCACGAAGGTCGCCGATAATTTATTCGCTGGTGAGTGGGCCGAGGATCTCAGTGAGACTCGTTTGCGGCAAGGGTTGGTGCTCAAGATCGAGGCGGACGGAACGGACGGGATCCGTTTCTTGGGTGACTTCAGCTATACCGCCCGTTTTGACGGCAAGGAATACGACCTGAAAAACTCCCGCAACGATACGGTGACGCTCCAACTTGTCGATGCTCACACGGTCGATTCGATTTACCGGCGAGACGATCAAGTCGCTCAAAGGGATCGGTGGGTGGTTTCCGCCGACGGACAACAGATGACGCTAACCACCACCGGCACACTGGAAACCGGTCAGCAAGTAAGGGAGAAGATGGTATTTCGTAAGCAGTAACGGGTACCTACCGGCTAGCAGCCACGGCGCTGAAATCACGAGGCGCCACCGAGATGATTCCCTTTCGCTGCATGAATCTCAGGATGCCGTTGACCGTATCTTCGAGGGACGGATCCGGCTTGCCCCATGCGGAAGCATTTCGAGCGGTTTGATAGCAGGAACTGTCATAGCGTTTGAATTCCATCGCCGAGATGTTGTCGACGGAGCCCACCAGAAAGTCCAGTAGCGGAAAGAGCAGGTCTTCCTTCCTGCATCTCCTGATAAGCTCGGGAACGAAGCCGGGAAGGCTAAAGATCTCGAATTGCTGCCCGGTCGCCTTTGTAATGAGTCCGGTAATATCCAGCATGTTGGCGTAATCGTCCCGGGTAACATGATAAGTCTTGTTAGCCGTGCCGGAAGTCATGGAAATCGCAACGATATTGTTAGCCATGATGTCTGCGGGTACGAAACTAACCTGATTCAGAGCATCGACCCCGATGCCATGATTCACCATGAACGCAACTAAACGAACGGCAATGTCGAAGTTATTGCCTCCGCCTGTAACGGAGGGACTAACGAGAGCGGGCCGGAAAATGCGTGTGTCAAGCCCCTGGCGGCGCGCGTCTACAACCACCTGTTCCGCTACCCATTTGGACTGGCTATATCCAAAATCAAGAAGCTCCATATTCTCGTTCAGGTCGGTCTCATACAGGACTTTTTTAACCGCCCAGCCAAACACGAAGGTGGTCGAGACGTAATTGAAGCTCTTGGGCCGTCCTTCGAATGCCAGTCTTAAGACCTCGTTCGTTCCCAGCACGTTAGCATCACGCATCCGGTCGTAGTTGAACAGGTAGTTTACGGTCGCGCCGTTGTGGAACACCGTGTCCACTTCGTTTGCGAGCAAATCCCAGACTTCCGGCGTCAAGCCCAGCTTGGCCTGTCCCAGATCCCCGCAAACGGGTATCACGCGATCCTCGAACATCTGCATCAGAGGGGCCGCGCAAGGCCCCATCGATTCCATCGCCGCTCTCAGTCTTTGCCTGCCCTGACGCTCGTCGGAAGACCTAACGAGAACATAGATCTTGGCATGCGTCTGTTCCAGCAGACTTTTCACCAGGAACGGTCCGATGAAGCCAGTGCCACCGGTGAGCAGCACATGATTCAAGATCGGTATCTCGGGCAATAACGCAGGCGCCGGAGGCTCGAAGATGAGCTTCCTGTCGTTTTTCATCATCCGCTTTTCCGCCGCGCGCTGCTCTTCACGGAAAGCCGTCAGGGAATGCCGCAGCAGAACCAGTGCTTCTTCGGGAGCACGCTCCAACTGTTCGGCCAGTCGAAACAGGTCGGCTACGCTGACACGCTGAATAAGACCGATATCTACCTGCCTCGCCAGCATATCGGCGCCTTTATCCTTTAAAAGCTCCTTGATCTCGTGCATAAACACAACCAGATCCAGGGAATCCAGCCCGGCTTCGACGAGGTTGTACGATTCCGTGCCGGTCAGGTTGTACCGGGCTTTCAATACGTCGAAAGACGACTGGCCTTCAGAACCGGGCGTCGGGGTTCCGGCGTCTTTTTCCCGCGAAAACTCCGAGAGAATGGTAAACTGACCTTCCAGCCACATCTGCTTGGTTTTATGGCGCATGATCTTGCCCGAACTGGTTCTCGGTATCGCACGGGGTGCTATGAAGGAAATCAGCGCTACTTCCACGTTCAGGTAATTCCGGACGGCGGCGGCAGTTTTCAGCGCTTCCGGAAGCGCTTTAGGATTTTTCACTTCGGCAACCACCGCCAGTGCCGGCTCGCTGTCTTCGTGAATCTGGAAAGCGGCAACGCAATTGGTCCGGATCAGGCCGGATGCTTTCTCCACCACCTCCTCGATATCCTGCGGGTAATAGTTTTGCCCGCGGACGATAATCATGTCCTTGATACGGCCGCAAACGAATAGTTCGCCGTCGTTGAAGAAACCCATGTCGCCGGTCCGCAGGTAGCCATCGTCATAGGGGCTGTCGTCCACCAGCCGGGCATGAAACATCTTAAGCGCCAGTTCCGGATTATTCCAGTAACCTAGGCACTTGCTGCCTCCGGCGACCCAGATCTCGCCGATATGACCTGGCTCCAGAGCGAGGTGCTTCTCCGGATCCACGATCTTCACGGTGAGGCCCGGCAGTGGAGTGCCACAACTGACAATCTGAGTGGCAGCGCCGATTTCGGAAACCTCGGTGGTCATGCGGGCCTTCCCCAGCGCGATGGCATTCTTGTTGACGGAAATGATATTGCGGCCACCGTGCGAAACCGCTAGAGTATTCTCGGCCAGCCCGTACGCGACAAAAAAGCTCTCCGGCTTAAGTCCATAAGGTTGAAACGCCTTGAGAAACCGCGTGTATGTACCGGGTTTGACAGGTTCCGCGGCAGCCATCAGCAACCTGAGCGAGCTGAGATCGCAATTTTCCAGACTCTCCTTGGAAAGCCGCCCAGCCCGCAGGCAATAGTCGTACGCGAAGTTGGGCGCCGCCGAGGCGCTGGCCCGGTAAGTTTTAATCGTGTCGAACCATAGTGCCGGGCGCTGTATGAAGTCCGTGGCAGCGAAGCCGTAAGTCGTGCCGCCTTTGAGCGCGGGATAAAGGTAGCACCCGATAAGCCCCATATCGTGATACTGCGGAAGCCAGGATACGACTACCGGCGCGGAATGGTCGATCACGAGCGGACAGTTATGGAGTATGTTTTCGTGCGTGACCATCACGCCTTTGGGATCTCTCGTCGATCCCGACGTGTACTGGAGAAACAGAAGCTTCGAAGCGCCATTGTGCGCGGCGCCGTTGAAAGTTTCGTCCGAAATCGTATCGACGAAGTCTTCAGTTACGATCCACGGAAGGCCGGAAATGTAGTCGACGTCGACTCCGGATGCCGAGACTCCGCTTCTGGCGAGATTTGTCTTCAGGGATCCGTGGTAGTCTTTGCTCGTTAAAATACCCGCCGCCTGGCAATCCTTGGCGATGTGGACCATTTTGTACAGGGCGCCCCGGAAGCCATGAGAACTGGGGGGATAGACGGGAACCGGAATCAATCCCGCGCGCACGCAGCCGAAAAACGCGCAAATCATCTCGAGCCCCGGCGGGTAGGCGAGCAAAAGCCGGTCCTGCGCAGCGAAGCGATACTCTTTCCGCAAATGTCCGGCGATCGCCTTGGTCCGGTGGAGAAACGACTCGTATGAGTAGCTTTCGATCGGATTGCCGCTCAGGTCAATATACGAATATAGAAGTTTGTGCGGGTGCTCATCCCCTAGACTATCCAGCTGGTCTAAAATCGACGCTATCATAGATCGGCTTTGTACTCATGGCAGTCGTACGGCCATTCGCTACCCTCCGAGGTTGAATAAGAAACTCCGAATACGAAAACAATAAAAGTCTTGCTGCACTCCATGCATAGGGGAGATAAGAACGACTGAGTCTCGGAGTTCCGAACTATAGTGCTGGCAGACTTTGAGAACAGGGGCTTGGCCATTCTGCGCCTATGCGTCGCTCGGTTCGATCGGGACATCGACGGCGAGCCTCGGCGTACTGTGGTTTATTGTGCGTACCGTCATTATACAAGTATTGTTTCTTTCGCCGGAAACGGTCAGGTACCGCACCGATACTGGCTAAATTATCGGGGTCGCCGAAGTTGGCGCTCGCTATCTGCGACAATACATCCGCCGATTTTGGCTCAACCTTCGTCGCCACGCGTGAAACGGATTTCAGCGCGTACCTCCTGGTGTTGTCCATACCGAACGCCAAAAGTCTGTTACCGGCTCGAGGGTAGTCGCCAGATGATCCGCGATCGCCGACAGGCGAATGCCCGAGACAAGCAGGTTCTGCCGGGCCCCGCTGGGAGTCTGATCGCCTGATTCGAAGCGTCTCCGTTCCATACCAGTCACCGATCCATGTTAGCAGACGTCTGCAAAGCTGTGAAGCGTTACACGTTATCGCTTCGTAGAACATGCGCCCCGCGCCAGACCCCGGATTCAAGTTTCCTTGATTTTCCTCAAGATTTCGAGCTAACATGATCTTCTGAAGGTACCAGCGGCACTGTTTGGGCAACGCAATCCGCTGCTGGCAATTAATGCGGAGGCGCCAGTGAAGTCCGAAACAGAGGCGGCTATCGGTCTGAAGCCGGACATTGATGATCTTGTACCATCCGAGGCGTCGCCGCCGCACGCCGTTGACGACGCGGCAAATGTGTCTTCATTCCCAAAAGTCTTACGCCGCCGCCTTGAGAATTTTTTTTCCGATCGGAACATGTCTCCCAAAGCCGACCGCGCGATGTGGGTCAAAATAGCCTTGGGTCTTGCAATGCTGGCTGGCAGCTGGATTGTCCTCTACGCGCTCAACCCGGATTCATGGAAGTTTATCGCCGTATACCTTTTGAATGGCCTCGCCCAGACATTCCTTTTGCTGAACATCGCGCACGACAGCAACCACAATGCCATCTCGTCGGTGCGGTCTGTAAACAAAGTTCTGAACTATGTTTTCGATGTTTGCGGAATCAACTCGTACATGTGGCGTATTCTCCATCATCGAGGCCACCACTCCTGCATTAATCTCCATGGTGAAGACGACGCGCTCACCGGACGCCGCATCTTTCGGTTTACGCCCCACGAACCCCGCGCGCGCCTGCAGCGATTCCAGCACATTTATGCACTCTTCTTTTACGCGCTGTTCTCTCTCGATTATGTTTTTTTAAGGGACTTTGAGTGCTTCTTCTTCCCGTCCCACGGATATCTGAAACGCACCAAACATCCGGTGCGAGAATACGCCATCCTCTTTGCAGGTAAGGGATTCTACCTCACCTACATGCTCATTTTACCGGTCGTGTTGCTGGGGAAATCGCCTCTGCTGGTCGCTTTGGCTTTTGTGCTAACCCATATAATCGTCGGTTTGACGGTATCTCTCGTATTCCAGACCACACACACGGTCGACAGCACTTACTTTCCCTCGAACCGCAGCGAGTTCGATAACGGCGTCTATCACATCTTCGCGACCACGGCCGATTATGCGACGAGTAACCCGCTCGTAGCTTGGCTTGCGGGCGGGCTCAACCATCATATAGTCCATCATCTGTGCCCTTTTGTGTGCCACACTCACTATGCTTCGCTGACCCGGATTGTGAAGGAGACCGCCGACGAGTATGGCGTTCCCTATCGGCAACATCCCACAGTGAGGCGGGCGATCCGGCATCATTTGATTCTCTTGAAGCGCCTGGGCAGCGAGGTGTGACCTTGCCCCAACCCGTGCCGGTCGTTTCACGATTGCGCTCTTTCGCGGATTCGCGCGGGATGGCCCGCAACCCCGTACAAGCTTTATCGAAGTACACCGAACTCTTCGGCGATACATTCCGGTTCTATTTTGGAGGCGTCAGAGAGGCCATCGTAACCACCAATCCCGCTGTCATTCAGCACGTGCTGAAGACCAATTCGGAAAATTACCACAAATCCGAAATTCAGGTGAAGCGGATGGGCCACTTCCTGGGCAAAGGTCTTCTCACCAGCCACGGGGAAGTCTGGCGCACGCAGCGGCGCCTCATCCAGAAGGGTTTCGATCGAAAACAACTGGACGTTTTGTCCTCGATCATGCAGGACTCCCTTGCGGAATCGCTGCGGGATTTTGACAGACAAGCCCGCATCGGCCCCGTCGATATCTACCCCCACCTGATGAAAATTACCTTCAAGATGGTCGGCAGGTCGCTGTTTGGCGCCCGGCTGATAGACGACGACATCGACCTCATCAGCCGGACCATCTCGATCATCCAGGAATTCATGGTTCGTCAAACCATTCAGCCCTACCTAAATCCCTGGTTTGCTGTCTCCGGCGAACTGCGCAGACACGATGAAATGCGAGCGCGCGCCGACGGCATTCTGCTCGACTACATTAGGAGGCGGCGCCAGGAGGCGCCCTGCCACGATTTGCTGCAGATCTTGATGGATGCTCGTTACAGCGATGGCGAGGGCATGAGCGATGAACTTGTTCTGAGCGAGAGCATGCAACTACTGGTAGCCGGCCACGAAACGTCGTCGAACGCTTTATCGTGGCTTCTCTATCTGCTAAGCTCGCGCCCCGATTGTGTCGAAAGGTTACGCCAGGAGTTCGATTCTGTGCTGGGCGGAGCGCCTTTGAGTTACTCCGACGTTCCGAAGTTCGAGTTTGCTGCTCAGGTCATACAGGAGGCGCTGCGCCTTTACCCGCCGTTTTGGATGGTTGACCGAATGGCTCTTTCAGACGACCGTGCAGGGGATCTCGCCATACCCCGTGGGTCGACGGTCATTGTGTTTATTTACGGCGTGCACCATTCGCCTCAGTACTGGCAGAGCCCGGAGAGTTTCGACCCGGAGCGCTTCACCAAAGCGAATGAGAAGCTTCACACGCCCTTCACCTATCTGCCCTTCGGAGCTGGGCCGCGGGGCTGTATCGGCGGTAACTACGCCACGCTGCAGATCCTCATGATTCTGAGCGTCCTGCTCAGAAAATACGATCTCCGGTTGGCTCCGGGCCAGACGATCGAAGCACGTCCAATGGTCATCCTCCGACCGAAGCACGGAATCCGCATGACCTTCACCGAGGCAATCACACCCGACGGCAGCTGTCCCTCGGAAAAAAAATTTCCGTGCCCAGCCCATTCACTTTAGGCGAGAATAGTCCCTTCTTACTTTGAACTGGACTGGCATGTATCATTTAGCGGTTCGCTTCTTCGGATGGACTGCGAGGGCGCGTGACTCAGAAGGATCGGCGATGAAAACGCCTCAGGTAGCCCGGCGGTCGCAGTGGCAGACCCGAAAGATCCGACACCGGGATTTCGTGACGCCTCCAAGCTCGGCCACCTATTCTCGATATATCCGTGTTCTTCCGCTCTTTTGTTCCCGTTCGTAACGAACCAGGAGGGGACTGATACCCGGATAGCGATAGCGAATACATCCCTTGACCCATTTGGCTCAACTCCGCAACAAGGCCCCATTATCTTGAACTATTACGGGAGCGCCGTCGGTGGAGCGACGCCACCAGCGTTTAAGACGAAAACGATTCCGGCCGGTCAGGTGTTGATCTTCACGCTCTCGGGCGGCGGCAACTTCGGAGTTGCGGCTACACCGGGCTTCCAAGGCTACATCATTGCCGTCGCCCAATTTCAGCCGTGCCATGCGCTAGCTGCCATAACTGGGGAAGGTGCTCCGGCATCGGGTTATTGTTACATAGCAACTCAACTCCGGAGATTCAACCAACCCGTTCGGCCTGCGTGATATCGCCTCGATGCCGTCGGGCGCCATGGCCTCTTCCAGTGGCAATGCCGTTGCCGGCGGTGTCGAGAACTGACGATTACCGTTACAACGCCTCAGTTGGCCGGCATCACTACATATGTCACGCTGGCGTGGCCGACCGGCGCGAGAGGCCAATGCCAGCTGCCCCACCAATGGCCATCCGTGATAAAGTTGCACCTATGCGCTGGCTAATCCTGCTCGCGGCTTCGTCCGCATATCTGTTCGCACAACTGGCCCCGCCGAATGATAGCGGGATCACGATGGGTCATGTCCACTTGTACGTTGCCGATCCGGAGGTGCAAAAGAAACTCTGGGTCGATCTCCTGGGCGCGCAGGTGACCCATTCGGGGACACTCGATCTTTTGAAATTTCCCGGCATCCTGGTAGTGGTGGCGAAAGCGCGGAACCCAACCACCGGGGGCTCCGATGGATCGACCGTGAATCACTTCGGTTTTCTGGTCAAGAGTTACGCCGACACCAAGGCCAAGCTCACCGGCGCTAACGTCACCTTCGCCATGGATCGTCCCGAGAACAAGCAGATGATCGCGCAATTCCCGGATGGCATCAACGTGGAGTTCACCGAAGATTCGACCCTCAAGGTCCCGATCGCTTTCCAGCACATCCATGAGGTGGCCGTGGATCCGGAAAGCGTGCGGGCGTGGTACGTAAAGACCTTCGGGGCCAAAGCCGGCAAGCGCGGCGCGTTCCTGGCGGCGATGGTGCCGGGCGGCGAAGTCGACTTCCGCAAGGTGGACACGGCCGCGGCGCCCACTAAGGGCCGTTCGCTCGATCACATTGGGTTTGAAGTGACGAACCTGGAAGCGTACTGCAAGAAGCTGGAAGCCGAGGGCGTGACGTTCGATACCACTTATCGCGTGGTACCTCAACTGGATAACCTGAAGCTCGCCTATATCCTGGATCCAATGGGAACGCGCATCGAGCTTACCGAGGGCTTCGCATCGAAATAAGGCGCTACTGGGCCGATCGCCTTTTGCCGTAGCCAGGCCGGTACTGCACGTGGCAGACCACGCAGGCATCATTGAGCTGGTCGTTAAGCGCCACGATCCCCGCCATGTCTTTGGCCATCGCGGCCTTGAAGGCAGTGTTCCCGACGTCCACCAGCATCTTCGCGTCTTTGTTCCAATCGCCTTCCCGGACGCGGTTAGGCATCATCAACAGGTTCCCGGATTCGGCCAGCGTCAGCGCCTGATTTCGAATGGCGTTCCATTCGACGTCGGTCTTGGGCGGATTCCGCTCGATATAGAACAGAGCGTCAGACGCGGGATAAAGCACGTAGATCATCAGTTGGCTGATGGTCCCAACCGGTTGGAATGACGGAGCCTGCGCGGTGGCCGCGCCCGCGACAAAAAGAAGTAGGAATCCGAGTGCCCGCATCGCGCCTCCTTGGCTGACGACTTATTATCGGAGTCTAACACTGTTGCAGAACGTTTGCGCATACTAAAAGCGTGGTGGTGCGTTGGCAAATTGTCGCAGATTTTCTGGTCCTCGCAATGGCGTTCTATGGTTTGCTCCGCTGGGCGCGATCGGCTCGCGCGATGCGCATTGCACTCGGTGTAGTGGGACTGCATGCCTTGGCGCTGCTGGCGCGCCACCTGGATCTGGTGGTTACAAGTTGGGTGCTGGATGCGGCTGCGATTCTGTCGACCCTGGTCCTGCTGCTCATTTTTCAGCCTGAACTTCGCCGCGCCTTCATGCGGCTCGACAGCGCAGTGAAGCGCTGGCCGCGACCCGCCGTGGTTCGCAATCAGACCAGTCAGGCGATCGCCGACGCCTGCTTTGGACTGGCTCGATTACACCTGGGCGCCTTGCTGGTTATTACGCGCCAGGACTCCATCAACGAACTGCTGGAGGGCGGCATGGCCATCCGCGCGGCCGTATCCTCCGAACTGCTGGAAGCGATATTCCAGAAACTCTCCCCGCTGCACGATGGCGCGGCGATCATCGAAGGCGACGAACTGGTGAAAGCCAACGTCGTATTGCCTCTGACGCAGCGCCAGGACCTGCCCAGCTCTTATGGAACCCGTCATCGGGCGGCGGTAGGGCTCGCGGAACGCTGTGATGCGCTGGTCGTCGCCGTTTCCGAAGAACGCGCGGAAGTGTCTCTCATGGATGGCGGGAGAATCTATCACATAACCGATGCGGAGCACTTCGTTACGACGCTGGATGGATTGCTGAGCCCGGTCCATGAAGGTATTCAGGTTCATTTGCGCCGGCTTTTCTTTACTAACCTGGGGCTCAAGTTCGCCGCGCTGGGTCTGGCGGGCGTGATCTGGGGCATGTCGTTTCTGGCTTCCGGGACAACCATCCGGACAGTCAGTGTGCCCATCGAATTCAACAATGTGCCTCAGGGCATGGTGGTCGGCAGCCAATCGGCCGACACGCTGGAGGTCCAGGTTCGGGGAAGTCCTTGGATCATGGATTCTCTGAATCTGGCAAGGCTGGTGGGCAGTTTCAACCTGGGCGGTCTTAAGGCGGGATCGCATACGCTGCGCCTGAGGCCGGAATCGCTCGATCTGCCGCCGGGGATCGTGGTGGACCGGGTGACGCCGGAGACGATCCGTGTCCAAGTGGCGCAGGCCCAGGCGCAGCGGACGGCGGGGAAGTGAAGAGGGAATCTTGATCGCCCAGCGCCATGTTCCATTGATCGTACGCGCTCGGGAGCTCGAGGACGGCCAGCACCCGCGCTGTCGGACCAAAGTAGAAAGTTCCTATCGCTACCAAAGTAGAAAGTTCCTATTTTGATACAATCAGCGAAACCAACAGAATGGGTTACTCATTTAATCTGACAATTCCTCGACTTGAGCGTTCGTTAGCGGACGCGTTGTCCGAAGTGCCACGTGCGTTCAGAATTCAGGCCCAGTCGGGGTTCAAGGTTTTAGCCAACGTCAGCAAACAACACTACGCAGAGATTCTGAAAGCAGTAGTGGTAGTTCTCGAAAGCCGGAAGGCGCCCTTAGAAGAGCTAGAAAAACACCTAGGACTCTCACAAAGCGACCTGAGTTCGCTCATCGCGGCCTCGATGCTCACGGTTCCGCTTTTGGCCAGTGGTGGGGGCACAGCTGAGGAATTCCTGGAAGCTGCGGAGAAGGTCAATATAGTTCCCGCAGACCTAGTGCCAAACATTCGGCCATTTATAGAGACCGTCGTCGCGGAACGGCTGCAACTCGGGCGCGCTATGCGTCAGGCCGCGCTGCCCTCGCAAGTACTTCCGTTCCTTTCGGACGTGGAGATTGTGGTTGATCTTCGGGTCGGTTTCGATGGCGAGGCGGTTCTCGATACGGTGCCCGTAGCTGTTCTTCATATTGATACGGATGCTGACGGCGTGGAAATCTGGTTTCAAGCTTCAAAATCCCAGATGGAAAGATTGAAACGGGACATTGACGAGGCGTTCAAACGCATGGAGGCGGCAGAGGCCTGGAGTCAACGGGAGGTGCTTCGTGAACCCCGGCGTCTTTGAGGTACCTCACTTCACTGTCTGGACAACGATTTACACGGCCATCGGAGCAGCGGTATTCTGGGGCCGTTCAGGACGCACAAAACTTAAGGTGTACTATCTATCCTATTTGTTCGACATGCTGAAGTTCCCGGATTGTACTCTGCGCCAAATCATTGAATTTTTGATCTTTATCGTTTTTGGGTGCTTGATAGGAATCGGCATCGCGAAACCGGGCACTGTGGCGCAGGCGCTTACGGCTGGTTTTGCATGGACTAGCTTTGTTGCAAAGCGGGTTTAGAATAAAGATGAGAGCAGTAATGAACGAACGAAAGTATGATCGGCTAGCAAACATCTTGGTGTTCATTGCCATTGGATCAGCCCTCCTGTTTGACGCGGGAAAGTTCTCACACATCGCTGTCGGAGTGGTTGGAGGAATGGCGGGTGCGGGGGCAGTGGCGCTGTATTTCTTGAATCAGCGTCGGGGACTCGCTGCAAAACACGAGGAGTCCGCAACAAAGGAATTATCCGCCAAAACAGAGGCGAAAGTCCTCAGCGAACATTTCGCTGCCGAGATACAAAAGCATCGACGGAAGCGTGAGTTAGTCTGGGAATCCGTCCTGGGTGACCAAATCGAACGCTATGCGATTCAGGCTTATCAGCGCGAGACGGCGGGGCTGTATCATTACCGCAATGCGGCAGTGCATGGCCTGCGGCGCTCAGGTGCTCGTCACTTGTATCTGGTAGAGGCCGCACACGCTCTGCAACAGGAGGAAGTGGTCCTCTCGCCGAACGATGTTGCGGCGTGCGCCATCGAAATAATGGCAACTGTTTACTTGACAGACTATGATTGACACGTTACAATTCATGGCGGAACCACCGGTCGGTCTCGGCTATTGGCGTGAGAATCCGCGCAGGCTGAGCGAATGGCCTGCCTATATGCCCGTCGAAAAACAGTATTCTCCCGGAGAAATAAATAAGGCAGGCATTGTTCTGAGTTCTCCGAGTGCGACCAAGGCCCAACTAGACCAAGCGATTGAAGTCATGGACAACTGGAGGTTGTCTCACACGTTCCCGCTTGAACTTGCGAGAAAGACTCTCGAATTGCGCGCAACAAAGATAAGCGTAAATCCTACCATTGGCACAAGGTTGAAACGCGAAGAATCGATCCGCGCCAAATTGGAGCGTGAGCATTTGATGAAGCTATCCACGATGCAGGATATCGGAGGATGCAGAATCATAGTCAGAAACATGAAAGAAGTTGATGATCTAATCGCTCTTTATGGCGATGATCCGGACATCAAGATCCGTGATTACGTGGCGAATCCACGTGTATCGGGCTACCGTGGCAAACACATTATATGGCGGTTTAAGGCTAAGGACGAACAGGACATTTGCTACAACAACATGCGAATAGAGATTCAGATTCGCACTGAATTACAGCACTCTTGGGCTACCGCCATCGAAGTTTGCTCTACGTTCACCGATCAAAATCTGAAGTCCGACCATCCCAAAGTAAAGGACGAGCGCTGGGTGCGTTTCTTCGCACTGATGGGCAGTGTGATGGCTCTAAACGAGGGAGGTGGACTTGTAAGGGACACACCGTCGAATAGGGCGAAACTAATAGGCGAGCTGGGCAAATTGGCCGATGCGCTAAAGGCCAGCGAAATGATGCGGCGTTGGAATACGGCCACGCAAATCACAAACGCTGCAAGTGACACCAAGGCGCACCAATTTCTGATCGAATTACAAGCATTTGACCATCTTCGTTGCCGCGTTAACGTGACGGCATACGCCAAGGGCCGTGAACAGCAGGCCGCTGAAGATCGTGTACGTCTAGAAATCGAATCAAGAACGAAACTGGGTGTTCAGGTCGCGCTGGTAGCAGTGCAGTCTGTCGATACTCTAAAAACCGCTTACCCAAACTATTTCTCCGACACAACGAGATTTTTGAAAGAGGTTGACGTAGCGCTGCATGGAAGGACGAGTGACCCGTTTAGCACGTCCGCCGTATAATGAAAATGAACATGAAGCCTGCGACGCCCGATATGATCGAAGGCACGGAAGCGTGGGAGCGGTTCCGCGAAGCGGCCAAGAAGATGCTGTCGGTACCCAAGGGCGCGATCCCCAATCCCTTCAGAAAGTCAAAAGCGGGAAGCGCCAAGAAACGCGACACAAGAAAGGCGTGAACATGGATGAGTTCGACTGGGTTACAGCTTTAGGGTCTTGCGCTCTGTCCGTCGTGTTCGAGCAATTGAAACTAGATATCGAGAGCGATGTCATAAAACGCAATGCGGCGTTAGAAAAACTCAACAAGAGCTACTCTTTCAGGGTGTTTTCCAATGCTGATGGATTTTGTATATCCAGAGTCGCGGACGCGACTTCTCGCCGCACGGTGCAGTTCGCCATCAAAAACAGCGTGATCGAAGCGCTTGATGAAAGCGGCAGAAAGGTCATCTCAGCTACGCTTACGCTAGACGATAATGGCGACTGTCGTTTCCTTGTTGACGGCAAAGAAAAAGTGTCCTGGCAGCTACGCAAGCAGGCGTTGGAACAATTGTTTTTTGAAAATCCCTGGAGGGACTGAATTAAGATCGCCTCTTCCCCCGTCTCTGACGCTTTGCTTCCTGCTTAGTTAAACCGTAAGCGTCTGAGGAACCCATCTTGAGTGGGTTCCAGCGATAGCCGAAGATGGCGGCATGAGGAAAGAGACGAAGCGGTCGGCTGAGATGCGGCAAATGCTGGAGGAGTACGCGGCCAGC
>Ga0182024_10005492_pt1 | contig 28458 bp, 24 predicted proteins | sample P32metaG_FD_120480 | JGI IMG/M metagenome (GOLD analysis project Ga0182024, IMG submission 120480) | Permafrost microbial communities from Stordalen Mire, Sweden - P3-2 metaG (Illumina Assembly) | ecosystem: Environmental > Terrestrial > Soil > Wetlands > Permafrost | place: Sweden: Stordalen...
CAGCCAAACGGCCGCTTCACCGTGAACGTGCATTCTGTTTTGGAATTTTCCGCCATTTGCAATTCTATCCAGCGGCGCACCGGCCCTTGGCACGCCGCAAAAAACGTCATTCATTAGATGACGCCGGTGCTGCGGCGTTACATTTCACTGCCCCTGCCGTTTATACAAAAAGTCAACCCTTTGTGCCTGTTTCGCACTATACTCTCCCGCGTCAGCGGCTCATTTCAGCCCCGCTTCCATTAGCCCAAGGAGCGTCAAGATGGACCGGTACCGTTCGATTGTTTTTCTATGTATCGTCGCGTTTTGCGTTGCCTTCACTTCTGGGGTTGCCAACGCGCAGTCTGCGCCTCCCAACGAACATCCCGGCCGCGCCGTGCACATTCTCGGTTTTGGCGACGCACCGAAGAATTTGAAGTGCACTCTCCTGGTCGATGGCTCGGCCCTAAAACTGAAAGCCAAAGGCCACGATCAGGAAGTCCCCCTTACGTCCATCGAAGACGTGCTTACCGGTGCCGATAGCGTGCGCGCTATCGGCGGAACGCTTGGCGCCATCTCGATGTTTGGTCCGTACGGCAGTGGCCGCTTCCTCAGCCTTTTCCGCAAGAAGACCAGCACGCTTACCATCGAATACCGCGACGCGGACGGTGGATACCACGGCGCGGTTTTTTCTCTCGATCAGGGACAGTCTGAACCGCTGAAAAAACAGTTGGTCACGGCCGGAGCGCACACCAGCATTCCCATCGAAGAGACGCCTGCCACCGCCGCCAAGCCGGCCTCCGGAGGTGCCAAGTGAATATCCGCAACGTGCAATCGCAAATCACGCGTTCGCGCGCCGTTGGAATTTTTCGGCTGCTCCTCGCTTCCGGCGCGATTTGTATTCTTGCTGCATTCGCGACGCGGCCATCCTTCGCCGCGGATCAGCCACCCCTGCGACTTACCGGGCACGCCATCCAGGTGCAGAAAATAATTTCCAGCGAAGTAAAACTGCCCGCCGCGTTTCAGTACGCCATTTACGAGAATACCCTGGAGGAAATCAAAAAGTCGGCACGCTTCAAAACCGTTTATCGCGAAGGCGACAAGGCAGCCGCCGGAGCAGCGGATTTGTTGGTCTTGGAGACGGACGCCACAGGCTTTAAAGAAGGCAGTGCCCGCGAACGGCAAGTCACTACGGTCGCCGGGGCCACCACCATCAAAGTGCATATCAAGCTGCTCGACAAAGATGGCAAAGTCGTTCTCGAGCGCGACGTCCAGGGCAAAGTGCATTTCTTTGGCGAAAACATGAACGCCACCCACGCGCTGGCGAAATCCATCGCCAAGGTACTTAAAGAGAACTTCATCGCGCCAAAACCTGGAGCCACCAGCTAGAAGGCCGACTACCACTCCCGGGTAGACTCGTACGCCGCCCAGTAAGCTTGTGCTCTTGATCGTTCCGAGCGCGCGAAATTGCCCCTTGGCCTTAGCCGACGACAAATGCTGGTAAGCGAAAAAAAGATTCACGTCGAATGGGGTCATTGCGATCCGCTGGGCATCGTGTACTTCCCGCGCTATTTTGAATTTTTTGATGCCTGCACCAACGCGCTTTTCGAACTCGCCGGCTGGCCCAAGCCGGAACTGCTCCGCAAATTCGAACTTGCGGGCATCCCCCTGGTCGATGCCCGTGCGCGATTTCTTGCGCCCTCCAGATTTGGTGATACCGTGCTCGTGAAATCTTCCATTGCCAAGTGGGGCGCCAGTAGTTTTTCCGTTGAACACCGACTTTTCAAGGGTGATTTGCTGGCCGTCGAGGGCTTCGAAACCCGGGTATGGACCGCACGAGCCACCGATACCCGCGGGATGCATGGCACGCCCGTACCCCGGGAAGTCCTGGAGCGCTTTGGTGCCCTGGACGGCCGCTGAATCCTGTATTGGCTGTGACCATTGTGCTCTCTCGTGGCATCTAACCTAGTGGATGGTACTCGTGGTTGTGGGGGTCGCAATGAAAATCAAAATGCTCAAGAGGTTTTTTGCTGGCCGCGTCGCCACTGGCGTCATCGCGTCCGCTCTTTGCTTGACAATCAGCGGCGGCGATGTTTGGGCGGGATCCTATCAGGACGCTCCCCCGTCGCCGGCTTACGCTCCGCAAGACGGCCAGTCTTCCCAAGGCCAGCCTCCCGCAGCGCAACTCACGCCGGAGCAACTGCGGCAGTTGGTGGCGCCGATCGCCCTGTATCCGGACTCTTTGGTCGCGCAGATCCTTGCGGCTTGCGCTTACCCAACGCAAATTGTGGAGGCCGAGCGTTTCCTTCAGCAAAATCCCGGGCTCAAGGGCAGCGAACTTGGTACCGCCGTCGATCAGCAAGACTGGGATCCTAGCGTGAAGGCGCTAACGCAGTTCCCAACGGTACTCGCGAATCTGGACAAAAACCTGACCTGGACTTCTGAGTTAGGCGACGCAAATATTAATCAGTCCGCCCCGGTCATGGATGCTATCCAATACATGCGGCGCAAAGCGCAAGAGGCGGGCAATTTAAAAACCACACCGCAGCAGGTCGTTACCGACCAGGGTCCCAATGTCGTGATTCAGCCTGCCAGCCCGGAGATCGTCTATGTTCCGGAATACGATCCGACGTTGATCTATGGCTATCCTGTCGGCTTGTGGCCAGGATTTTATCCGTGGTGGGGTCCCGGTCCATATCTGTCGTTTGGCATCGGTTTTGGTGTCGGTGCCTTCTTTGGATTTGGTTGGGGTTGGCGCGGGTGGGGCTTTGATTGGGGTCATCGCGGTCTTTTGTATGGTGGTGGACGCTACGCGTATCACAGCCGGGCGTTTTATAGCCGGAACGCTTATTTCCACGGAAACATGCGCGGATACGCGCCGTACGGACGTGGCGATCGCGGCGCGCGAGGCTTCGCAGGTGGTCGAGACGGCGGACGCGGCTTTGCGCAAAGTGGAAACGCGCGGGGCTTCGCTGGCGGCGGTAGAGCTGGAGCATCCTCGCGCGGCGGCGCATTTGGCGGCGTAACCCACGGCGGAGATGCACGCGGGCAGGCGGCGCGCGGCAGGTCCAGTTTCGGCGGCGGCGGCATGCGTGGCGGTGGCGGGGGACGCGGCGGCGGTGGCCGTCATTAGAAACGCCCGCGCAGGATAATTTGTGAAAAGCCGCTAAAGTGGTGTAGCAAATCGTTCCGTGCGGGAACGTTGCATCGCAAAGTTTAGTTTACAAAACCCAGCCCACAATGACGCAGGTCGGATTGGAGACAAAATATATGACTTTAGAACGACGCGGTGCGGGTAAATTTATTTTTGGCGGTATGACCGAGCTTGCCGCGCTTGCGGCCTTGGCGGCAGGCATCGGTTTGTTTTCGACTATCGCTAGCGCACAATCTTCCACGCAAAATCCGTCTGCGGCTGCAAAGAAAACCGCCGTTCGCAGCGCCCCGGGCCCGCAAACGGGGCAGCAAACGTTCCCTTCCGCAGCGGAAGCCAGCGCGGCGTTGATCGCGGCGCTGAAGAGCGATGATTTGCAGGTGCTGCTGAAGGTGTTGGGGCAAAACGCCAGGGAGATCATCGCTTCTGGCGACGATGCTGCGGACAAAACCGAGCGTCAGCAGATCGTCCAAAAATACGAAGAGATGCATCGCCTGGTGCTCGAACCCGACGGCACCACCACGCTGTATATTGGCGCGGAAAATTGGCCTACGCCCATTCCGCTGATGCACAAAGCCAACCAGTGGTATTTCGATACTGTCGCGGGCAAGCAGGAAATCCTTTATCGAAGAATTGGGCGCAACGAGCTTGCAATTATTCAAGTCTGCCGGGAAGTTGTCGATGCGGAGAAAGAATATTACCCGCTGCCGCACGACGGAGATTCCGGCCAGCATTATGCCGGCAAGTTTTTCAGCGACCCAGATAAGCACAACGGGCTTTACTGGAAGCCTGTTTCCGGCGAAGCGGAAAGTCCTATTGGCCCATCGATCGCTGGTGCCGCGCAGGAAGATGTTGGAGGAAGCGCAGACCAGGAAGCGCAACCATTTGAGGGCTATTACTTCCGCATGCTGAAAGCCCAGGGAACGCATGCTCCCGGAGGCGCGCGAAGTTTTGCCGAAGGCGGCAAGATGACCAGCGGATTCGCGTTCGTTGCGTATCCCGCGAAGTACCGTTCGACGGGCGTCATGACCTTCATCGTGAACCAGGACGGGATCGTTTACGAAAAGGATCTTGGTCTGCGCACTGCAGAGATCGCCAAGAATATGTCGCGCTACGAGCGGGACGCCGGTTGGCGCAAGGCTGATTAAAGATCCCGATAAGGGTCTGTCGCAAGCAATTTTGCGGCCCGTTTGTTGATCAGCGGTATTGGCAATCGCGTCTGCGAAGTCACGCCACGAAAAAATATTGCTAAGTTTAAACTTGCGCTATCGTTTGGAAAAATCGCGTAAACTCCTCGCCGGCAACTTCGTCCTGCAGCACAATTGTGTTTCGCGATATTTACGCGCGGGAAGGGAAGCAGCGTGCGGACGCAGGTGGGAATTGTTGGCGCGGGGCCGGCGGGGCTGACGCTCGCGCATTTGCTGCATTTGGAAGGCATTGAATCCGTGGTGCTGGAAAGCCGCTCGCGCGAATATGTTGAGCAGCGCGTTCGCGCAGGTGTTCTCGAACAGGGAACTGTCGATCTGTTGAAACAATCGGGAGTTGGCCAGCGCCTGGTGCAGCAGGGTTTGCTGCATCGCGGAATCTCGCTAGGATTTTCGGGTCAGCGGAAACGCATCGATTTTGCGGAACTGACCGGCGGAAAGTCCATCACCATTTACGCGCAGCACGAAGTCATCAAGGATTTGATTGCCGCGCGTTTGGCATACGGCGGTACGCTGTTTTTTGAAGCGGAAGGCGTGGGCCTCAGCGGAATCGAGAAAAAGCCAGAAATACAATTCCGGTCCGGTGGCGGAAGGCAATCGCTGGCTTGCGATTTTATCGCGGGCTGCGATGGCTTTCACGGTATGTGCCGTCCGGCGATGCCAGAACTTCTGCAGATTCACGAACGCGAGTTTCCGTTCGCCTGGCTGGGAATTTTGGCGGACGTCGCGCCGGCCTCGGAAGAATTGATTTACACTTACCACGAACGCGGATTCGCCTTGCTCAGCATGCGTTCGCCCAGTGTTTCGCGGCTGTACCTGCAGGTTCCCGCGGAAGAAAATATTGCGGAGTGGCCGGATGATCGCATCTGGGATGAATTGCGTGCGCGCATGGCGACGAACGATGGCTGGGAATTGCGGGACGGTCCGATCACACAAAAGGGAATTACGCCGATGCGCAGTTTTGTGGCGGAACCGATGCAGCATGGAAATTTGTTTCTGCTCGGCGATGCCGCGCACATCGTGCCGCCGACGGGAGCGAAGGGCTTGAATCTGGCGGTTGCGGATGTTCGCGTGCTGGCGCGGGCGATTGTGGAGTTCTACAAAACCGGAAGCCGTACACGGTTGCAGCAATATTCGCAGCAATGTTTGCGCCGTGTGTGGAAAGTGCAGCGATTCTCGGCGTGGATGACCGGAATGCTACACCGATTTCCCGGCGAAGACAGTTTCGCGCACGGACTGCATCTTGCGGAACTCGATTACGTCACGAGTTCGCGCGCCGCCGCGACCACGCTGGCAGAAAATTACGTTGGATTGCCGTTTACCGATTGACGCTAGTTGCGCGGCGAAGTTTTGTTTGCGTGAATCCATTTTTGATCATTCATAGCGCAAAGCATCCACTGGATTGAGGCTGGCGGCGCGCGCCGCGGGATATAGTCCGGCGAGCAGGCTGACGATGGTGGCAAATAAAATCGCGCCGAGCGCCAGCCACCACGGTACGTAGGAAATTTTCACTCCGGGAAGATCCTGCTGGCGCAAATAGATTCCCGTTCCCCACGTGAGCGCCTGACCGATAAACCAACCGAGAGCCACACCAAAGAGTCCGCCGAAAAATCCCATGGCCGCGGCTTCCGCAAAGAAAAGACTTTTGACATCGCCATCGGTGGCGCCCAAAGCTTTGAGCACGCCGATTTCGCGGCGGCGTTCGAGGATAGCCATTACCAATGTGTTGATAATGCCGAGCGAAGCCACGGTGAGCGCGAGGCTGCCGAAAAGGCCAAGAAATAAATCGAAGACCGTGAAGACCAGGCGCAAACCCTTGGTAGCGTCCAGCAGCGAAAAAGCCGAATAGCCCATTTTTTTGATGGCGTCTTCCACGGCGGCGACGTCTTTGGGATTCTTGACATGCACGGTCACCACGGTGTAAGCCGGTTTGGTTTCTGTGTCGCTGAGCAGCGCTTGCATATCGGACGGTTGCGCGACGTGGAGGCTTTCCGCCAGTTTCAGCGGCAGAAATAAACGACCACCACCGAACCCGCCCATGCCCGCCGAGGGATCCGTCTCCACAATGCCCACGATGCGCAGCGTTTTTTCCTTGGGCACCATCGACAAGCCGCCGCCGATCTGGCCCGTCATGGCGCTTTCGAGTAAGGCGTCATCGCGTTCCGCGGCGGAAGCAAATGAGGCGCGTTCGGCATAACGGATAATGACGGTTTTTCCAATCAAATCGTTGGGGCTGGCAGCGGGAGTTGCCGGCGCGGTGGTGGCAGTCACCGGCTTCCCCGCTACAGATCCCGCCGAACTCCCGGTCGCCGTGCTTGGCGCGGCTTGCGTTGCATTTGGCAGCGAGTTCGTGGCTGCGGCCCCAGACTTGTCATCGCCCTGGGCCTTGAGAGGCGTTTCCGCTATTTGTTGCGCGAGTTCGATCTGCAGGATGGCTTCTTCCGCGTCAGGGGAGGAGAAGAACTTGCCAGTCATACCGTCGAACGATTCCCCTTTGCGCGCGGATTCCGGAATGCCGAGAGCGTTGGTCGTGAACTTGTTCCTAACGTAGCGGATTTCCGTGGAAAAGCGGATCTGCGGATAGACTTCGGAGACGTTCGCGAGTTTCGCAAACGCTTGCAGCGCGTCGTCATCGAGCGCCGGGGCATTTTTGGCGGCAGCGGTTTCGCGCTGGCGCTGCGGTCTGCCGGGGCCGCGATTTTCGCGGCCGGAACTTACGAGCACGGAATCGAACAAGCCGGAACGCAGCAAGCGTTTGGAGGCCAGCGTTTGCAGACCGACGCCGAGAGAGAGCATAGCGACGAGAGAAGCGACGCCAACGGCGACGCCCAGCGTGGTGAGTGAGTTGCGCAGGATGGCTTCGCGGAGGTTGCGGATAGCGAGTTCGGTGAGGTCGCGTGTTTTCATGAGCGTGCTCCCTCGGCGGAATGAGCTTCGCCAGCAAGCGTTGCACTGTGAGTGGTGGGCGCGTCGCTGATTAATTTTCCGTCGGAAAGGATGGCGATGCGATCCGCGAAACGCTCGGCAAGCGGGCGTTCGTGAGTGACCATGACGACGGTCATGCCAAGAGTGGTTTGAAATTCGCGCAGCAGCAGCAGGATTTGTTCGCCATTCACGCTGTCGAGATTTCCCGTGGGCTCGTCGGCGAAAAGAATGGAGGGACGATTCACGAGGGCGCGAGCGAGAGCACCGCGCTGTTGCTCGCCACCGGAAAGTTCACTGGGGCGATGTTTGCTGCGAGCTCCGAGACGCACGCGGTCAAGGGCTTCGCGGACGCGCGCGCTGCGTTCCCGGCGATCGACTTCAGAGAGGCGCAAGGGCAGCTCGACGTTTTCTTCGAGGGTCATGCGTGGCAAAAGATTGAAAGATTGAAAAACCATGCCCACGGTTTCCCGGCGGTAGCGCGCGAGATTTTGTGGACTGAGTTCGGCGAGATTTCTGTCGCCGACATGAATGCTGCCGGAGCTAGGTCGGTCCAGTCCGGCAAGCATGCTGAGGAAGGTGGACTTGCCAGAGCCGGAGCTGCCGAGCAAGGCGAGAAATTCGCCGGGAGAGACGGTCAGGGTCAGTCCGTTGACGGCGTGAACAACCGCTTCGCCGAGGCGATACTCGCGGGAGACGTTTTCCGCGTGAATGGTTGGAGTGAGGGAAGTCGGGGTCATGGGCTCCTGTTGATGATACGCCGGAGCGGGGCTGCAGCTTTCGGTGAGGCGGAAACGGAGAAGTGGTGACCGCAGTCGAGTCGTACCCCACCATTTTGTGGAAGAATCTCATTCTAAAGGAGTTGATTGGTACACTAGGGGAAGAGCATGATTCTATGGGGTTTAGAGCGAAGCGGACGACTAGGCGATAGCACTTACAAGTCTAGGACTTGAATTGTGTCTCGTTCGTGTCGACAGTTCGTGTCGCGTTCGTTGACTTGGTGGGTGGCGAAACCTAAGATGAGCGCGAAATGGTGGACGGCGGAGCTTTTGCTGGGCAAACGGTGGGGCATTACCGGGTCCTCGAGCGGATTGGTGGCGGGGGCATGGGAATGGTGTACAAGGCGGAGGACAGCGCGCTGCGCCGCTTTGTGGCGTTGAAGTTTCTGCCGGAGGGATGCGAACCGGAGGAGCAGACGCTGATGCGATTCCGCCGCGAGGCACAAGCGGCGTCCGCGCTGAATCATCCCAACATCTGCACTGTTTACGAAGTTGGCGAGCATGATGGACATCCCTTCATCGCCATGGAATTTCTGGATGGGCAGACGTTGAAGCATCTTACGGACCTGCAGGCGATGGCGGGCGAGCAGATTGTAGAACTGGGAATTGAGATTGCGGATGCGCTGGACGCGGCACACGGCGAGGGCATTCTGCACCGGGATATAAAGCCCGCCAACCTGTTTGTGACCAAACGCGGGCACGCAAAAATCTTGGATTTTGGTCTTGCTAAGGTGATGCGGGCCGGTGCGAGCGACGAGATTGGCGAGAGCGCGACGCTAACGGCGGGAGAGCCATTGACCAGCCCTGGGGCGGCGATGGGCACCGTGGCATATATGTCCCCGGAGCAAGCGCGCGGCGAGGAGCTGGATGCGCGTACGGACCTATTCTCTTTCGGCGCGGTGTTGTACCAGATGGCCGCGGGCCGAGGGGCCTTTCCGGGAAAGACGTCGGCGATTGTGCACGAAGCGATTCTAAACCGGGAGCCGACACCGGTGTCGCAGGTAAATCCGCAGATCGCTGCCGAACTGGAGCGGATCATCGCTAAAGCTTTGGAGAAGGAGCGCACGCTGCGCTATCAGTGCGCCGCGGAAATGCGCGGCGACTTGCAGCGGCTAAAGCGCGACACGGAATCTGGAAGAAGTTTGGTGACAGCAACACTGGCGGGCGAGGTAGCGCGGCCGAGAAAACGATGGGAGGCGTTGGCAGCCGCCGTGGCGGTGCTGGCGGCGGTCGCGAGTGGCGGATATTTTTATCTGCACCGTCCAGTGGCAAAACTTACCGACAAAGACACCATTGTGCTGGCGAATTTCGTCAATACCACGGGAGACGCAATCTTTGACGACACGTTGAAGCAGGCGCTCAGCATAGCGCTGCGGCAATCGCCGTTCCTGAACGTGGTGTCCGAAAGTAAAGTGAGTGCGACGCTGAAACAGATGACGCAACCGCCGAACGCGGCGTTGACTCCGACGATTGCGCAGGAAGTTTGCCAGCGCTCCGGCAGCAAAGCATTTGTGAGCGGGTCGATCGGGAGTCTGGGGAGTGAGTATGTGGTGGGGCTGAAAGCCATCAATTGCCAGAATGGCGAGACGCTGGTGCAAGAGCAGGCGACTGCGGCGAACAAAGAAAAGGTGTTGGATGCACTGGGGACGGTGGCGGTAGAGCTGCGCGGCAAATTGGGAGAATCATTAGCAAGCGTGCAGAATTTTGACGTGCCTCTGGCGCAAGCCACCACGGCTTCGCTGGAAGCGCTGAAGGCGTACAGCCTGGGAGCGCAGACACTGCAAGCGAAAGGTAGTCTGGCAGCTGCGCCATTTTTCCAGCACGCAATTGAGCTGGATCCCAATTTTGCAGACGCGTACTTGAGTCTGGGCAAGATGTATTCCAATTTGGGCGAAACGGAAAAATGCGCGGAACTGTGCGCGAAAGTGTATGCGCTGCGGGAGCATGCCAGCGAACGAGAAAAATTTGATATCGAATCGATGTACTACCAGCACGTGACCGAGGATCTGGAAAGTTCGCGACGCGTGTTTGAGGAATGGCTCGGCAGTTATCCGCACGAACGAGTAGCGCTGGGCAACCTGGCGAATGTGTACGCCGTGGCGGGCGATTTTACAAAGGCTGTGGAGTTGCACCGCAAATCGCTGGAGCTGGCGCCGACGAGCGTGATCAGCTACATCAATCTGGCGTCGGATCTGATGGCCATAGACCGCTATACAGAATCGCGCGCGACGGTCGAGCAGGCCCTAACGCGCAACCTGGATGCTGAGCAGTTGCATTATGAGCTTTATTTACTGGCGTTCCTCGCTGGCGAGCCAGCAGCTATGGCGGAGCAGGCGGCATGGGCGGCAACGAAGCCTGACAGCCTGCCACAATTTCTGGCGATGGAGTCCGCGGTAGAAGCGTATTCCGGGCATATGAGAAAAGCACGAGAGCTAAACCGGCGAGCTGTCGAAGCGGCAGAACGCGCGGGACAAAAAGAAAACGCGGAGTCTTGGAAGCGGCGAGAGGGCTTACGGCTGGCGGTATATGGAGACGCTGCGGCGCGCGAGAGCGTGCCGGCAACCCTCGGACCTTCGGCACTGAGTCAAGGACCGGGAGGAGTTACGGCACTAGCGCTGGCTTGGATGGGAAATGCGTCGCGGGCACACGAGTTCATGGATAGTCTGGCTGGGCGGTTCACGCATGGCACGCTGGTGCGGTTCGTGGTGGTGCCAACGGTGCAGGCGCGCATTGAACTTTCGCGGCAAAATCCGGACAAGAGCATTGAACTTTTGCGCGCGGCTACGCCTTATGAATTGACGGATGCCTCGCTGGGTGGCTGCTTGTATCCGGCGTATGTGCGCGGAGAAGCGTATCTGGCGGCGAGACGCGGGGCCGAAGCGGTGGCGGAATTTCAAAAAATACTGAACCACCGCGGACTCGTGGGGACTTGCGAGACGGGAGCGCTGGCGCGGCTTGGTGCGGGCAGGGCCTATGCCATGACGGGAGAAACTGGGAAGGCGAAGGCGGCGTATGAAGATCTCTTGCAACTGTGGAAGGATGCCGACAAGGATCTGCCGATCGGAAAGGAAGCCACGGCTGAATATGCAAAACTGCAATAAGTTGCGTTGGGCGGGGATTTAGCGGCGGGGGCGTTGTTTGGCGGAGATGCTTTTTATGATCGTGACGCCGAAACCAGTGGCGGGGAGGGGGACTTTGCCTTGGACTTCCGCGGCGGTGACTAATGCGGCGACCTGGGGATCGTTGAGGGCGGCGGGAGTGGAGAGACGAACGAAGCGGTTTTGGCAGCCGGTGCCTTGGAGGAGTTTGTGGGGATCGGGAAGGGTAGCACCCCAGTAGAAGGAGAGGCCGACGCCTTTGGAATTGGCGGCGATGGACACGATGCAATCCTTGTTGCGCTCCGTTGAGCAGTAGCCAATGACGAAGAAATTGTAATTGTCGTAGACGATTTCGTAGGCGGTGGGGAAGCGTTTGCGGAGGATGGCGCGGCAATCGCGGATTTGTTTAGCGATTTTAGGATCGAATTTGGAGATTAAGGCGGTGAGTTGTTTGGCGGGCGACGCGGAAGGAGCGGTTTTTTTTGAACTCTTCATGGAACTCCTAACGTGCAGTCTTAGGCGACAGGTTCGCACATTGAGTGGGTGACGGCTCTTGTGGACGCAGCGAAAATACACCGGAATGTACGGCGGACAAAGAGAAACTACATCCACAGCTCCGCGCTATCGTGTGAGGGCTTTGCGCGCACTCCGAGCGACGCAACGAAGATGAGCGGCACCACGTAGTGGTGTGCGAATTCTCCTCCGAAACAAAACAGCGCGGAGGAGTGGTACACCTAGTGCGCTCAGTTCCCATTGTAAGTCCTACCTTTTCAATCCGACCTGCTAAACGCCGTAGAATGAATGCTTGCGAAGTGCATCAGAACAAACGACTTTGGCTTCTGTCACCATGAACACGTATAAAAAAATCGAAAGATACCCTCTTTTACACATGTAAGTTTGTAAAACGTGCTGGTTCACGGTTTGACGGTGACGTGATTTCGCGCGACCATAGAAGTTTTGGATAAGCCTAGCCAATGAATCTGGGACTCGCAAACCGCGTAGCTATTGTCGCTGCAGCCAGCACTGGCCTCGGTCGCGCCGTCGCCGAGGAACTGGCGCACGAAGGCGCTCGCGTCGCCATCTGCGCGCGCAATTCCGCGGATCTGCAAAAGGCCGCCACGGAAATTGCCACCGCTAGCGGCCAGGAAGTGTTTCACCAAACCGTGGATGTCACCGACGGCGCCGCCGTCGCGAAATTTGTCGCTGCGGTGGTCGCACGCTTTGGCCGCGTCGATATCTGCGTTACCAATTCCGGCGGCCCGCCGTCTAAGTTCTTTAGAGACACCACTCCCGAGGACTGGAAGTCGGCGGTCGATCTGCTGCTGATGAGCGCGGTTTATTTCGCGAAAGAGACGCTTCCGCTGATGCAGACAAACAAGTGGGGCCGCTTCATTACCATCACGTCCTACACCGTTAAACAACCTGTGGATGGTCTGTTGCTCTCGAATTCCGTGCGCTCCGCGGTTACTGGTTTGGCACGCACCCTCGCCAATGAATACGCAGCCTACGGCATCACCGTCAACAATGTTTGCCCCGGCTACACCCGCACGGAGCGGCTTGGCGAACTCGTTGAAGTTATTTCCAAGCGCACCGGCGCCACTTCGCAGGAAGTTTTCGCCGGATGGGAGCGCCAGATTCCCGCTGGCCGCGTCGGCACGCCACAGGAATTTGCGGCGGTGGTGACCTTTTTGGCTTCCGAGCGCGCCAGCTACGTGAACGGAACTTCCATCGCCATCGATGGCGGGATTGTCCGGAGCCTGCTCTAACGCGATGACCACTTCCCATCAACTGCTGTTGACATTGCTTCCCGGGCTATACGCTGTCGCGCGCTACGGCCCGCACGAAAAGCCCGCCATTGACTATTCGCAAAGCAGCTTTTGTTCGTTCACCAAGACCGCTAAGGAATTATCCGTGGTTTGCGAACAGTCTGCGCTTCCCGATGGCGTGCACGCTGAGAGCAATCGCCGCGTGTTGCGCGTCGAAAGTGTTTTGGCGTTTACGCTGACGGGCGTGATTGCTGCGCTCGCCGAACCGCTAGCCGCGGCGGCCATCAGCCTGTTCGCCATCTCCACGTACGATACGGATTACCTGCTGATCGCCGACGCCGATCTGGAGCGTGCGATCACCATTCTTGAAAACGCTGGTCACAAAGTGCAAAGGAGCCCCTTAGAATGAGTTTCGTTTTCCCTGGTGGGTCGTCAGTTCGCATTTATGCGCGCACGCTGCTGGTTTGCTCCGCGCTGCTATTCGCCGCGGCGTCGCTGTCATGGCCCGCTCTTGCCGACGAGCCTTACGCGCGCAGCCGCAATTACGACCTGCAACATTCAAAAATTGTTTTGCGTTTTGACCCTGCGCAGAAACAAGTTTTTGGCGATGTTACGCACACCATCGCGGTGCTCTGCGATAATACCGAGAAAATCTCTTTTGACTCTGTCGACTTGATGATTCACAGCGTCACCGTGGACCGTGCGCCGGCACGTTTTGAGACTACCAGCACCAAGCTAATCGTCTCGCTTCCCGCGGCAGCCAAAGTTGGCCAGAAATTTGAGATTGAAATCCAGTATGACGGCAAGCCCAGCAAAGGCTTGTACTTCATTCTTCCCGATGACGCCGATCCCGAGCGGCCCACGCAGATCTGGACACAAGGCGAATCCGAAGACACGCGCTTTTATTTGCCCACCTACGATTACCCGAATGATCGCCTGACCACGGAAACCATTCTCACCGTGCCGGCTGCGTGGATAACGGTAGCCAACGGCAAATTGCTGAGTGTCACCGAAGCCGCCCACGGAAATAAAACCTGGACGTGGAAAGAATCACTGCCCAGCTCCACGTATCTCATTACCGTGGTGGCCGGAGAATTCGACGAAGTAAAGGACTCCTGGCGCGGAATACCGGTGGATTACTTTGCGCCCAAAGGCCGCGGCGACCGCTTGCAAATTAATTACGGACGCACGCCGGAGATGATGGAGCTTTTCAGTAAAAAGTTTGGCGTGCCCTATCCGTGGGAAAAATACGATCAGACGATGGTGGATGAGTTTGTCGCCGGCGGCATGGAAAATTCCAGCGCCACGACCAACACCAGCGCTTCACTCACGAATCCGAAGCTTGTGCCGGAATATATTTCTAACCAAGACGATTTGATCTCTCACGAACTGACCCATCAATGGTTCGGCGACCTGGTCACTTGCAAGGCGTGGTCGGACATTTGGCTCAACGAAGGATTTGCGACTTTCGGCGAAACCATGTGGTCCGAAGCGCACTATGGAAAAGATTTCGCGGACTACAATCGCTGGAAGGCGGCGCGCGACTGGTTTCGCAAAATCAGCCTGTATCAAAAATCGATCGTGCGCCACGATTTCCTCGAAGATTCCGACGAATTTGACGGTAACGCCTACGAAAAAGCAGGCTGGGTCATCGACATGCTGCGCTACCAGCTTGGTGAAGATGCGTTCTTTGCTGGGCTGAAACATTATCTGGAAGCGAACCGCGGCAAAAATGTTTTGACTTCCGATTTTGCGAAGGCCATCGAAGAAGCCACGCACACCAATATCGACCAGTTCCTCGGTCAGTGGATTTACGGAGCCGGCGCGCCTAAGTTTGACCTCAGCTATACCTACGATGACGCGAAGCATCAGCTCACCCTCAGCGTTAAGCAAGTGCAGAAACGCCAGGATCGCGTGGGAATTTTTCGCGTTCCCGTAAATGTGGAGGTCATCACGGCCGGCGGCGCGCATCTGTACCCCATCGTTATTGGAAAAGATGCTGAACAGGACAGCGAGGTTTTTACATTTCCGGCGGACTCGGTGCCGCTGATGGTGCTATTCGATAAAGGCGGACACGTTCTGAAATCCGCGGATTTTCACAAAGACAAAAAGGAATGGCTATACCAGCTAAAGCATGCCAGCGAACTTGCGGATCGCGCTGATGCCATTGCGGGACTCGCAAAAGTTGCCAAGGATGATGAAGCCGTCGATGCGCTTGCCGATGTGATGCTGCACGACCGCAGCTGGGGACTGCGCGGGGTGGCCGTCGAGGGACTCGGCCGAATGGATTTGCCCGCAGCCACCAAGGCTTTGCTTGCCGCGCTGAACGCACCTGAATCGTCAGGTCCGGACCAAGCGTCGCAAGGCCGCTCCGGCATTATCGCAGCGTTGGGAAATTCACATGATCCCGCGGTGGCAGCCAAGCTGGATTCTATTGCGCGAGAAGACAAGTCCTATCGCCTACGCGCCGCTGCGCTCGAGGCTCTTGGAAAGCTCAAAGCGCCGAATTCTTTGCCCACGCTAACGGCCGCAGTGCATGCCGATTCGCCCGATGATTTTTTGCGGAACGCCGCGCTTCGTGCGCTCGGGCCGTTCGGGGACAATGACGCCGTGCCGTTGCTACGGGAATGGTCCGCGAAGAGCAAACCCATCGCCTCGCGAACTGCCGCGATCAGCAGCCTTGGCTCGCTCGATAAAGACAATAAGGCGGTCACGCAGTTGCTATCTTCCTACCTTGCCGAGCCGCGATTTTCTATCCGCGTTGCCGCAGTCGGCGCCCTCGGCCGCCGTGGCGATGCTTCCGCGATCCCCAGTCTCGAAGCGCTGCTTACCAGCAAGGACTTGAGCATCGAAATGGTGCCGATCATCAAGAGGCAGATTGCGCAACTGCAAAACAAGAACAACCCGAAATATGCCCGCGACGCCGAGGATGGGGAAGAGGCCAGCGCCTCCGCCAAACAGCCCTCAGACAAACAAACCTCCGAAAATAGCGAGCGCCTGGAGCGCATCGAACAATTGACGCAAGAAATGAACGATCGCCTAAAGGCCATCGAGTCGCGCTTGCCCGCCACCAAGAATCAATAGCAGCAGATTGGCTCGCTTCTTGATATTGACGCGGCTATTCAGGTTCCGCAATCAGGATGCGCAAGTCGCGCAAATTATTTCCAGTTGGACCGGTTTCTATGACATCGCCGAGTCGCGCGAAATAGGAATGCGCGTCGCTGCGCTGCGAATAATCCCTAGCTCGCATGTTAGCGTTTTCTCCGCGTGAGATGGTGGTGCCATCCGCGACGGCGCCTGCGGCCGGGCTATTGCCATCGATGCCGTCGGTGCCTGCGCTGAGCACCGCGATAGGCTGGCCGGCAATTTTCGCGGCACATGCCAGTACGAACGTTGCGTTACGGCCGCCGATTCCGTCGCCCGTAACTGGAGAGCTTACTTCGCCGTCGGCGAGCAGCGCGACGCGCCTGCCCGGATTCGCTTGGCGCAAATCCGCAAGCTGCCGCAGCAAGAAATCAGCGGCTTTTTCGACCGGCCAGTCATCGGTGGAATTCTCGCAGCACGTCACGCAGCCGTGAGCTTCTGCGGCTTTGTGCGCGGGATGGAAAAGGTCGTCCATGCCGAGCATCAAGAAAAAATACGCATTGGCAAACGCTGGGTGGCCTTCCTTAGGCGTTTCCGGCATTTGCTGTTCCGCAAGCCACGTCGTCACGGAACTTGGAAATTGCGCGGCGAGACTATACTCCTTGACGATGCGATGAAAATCGGAAATTGTGGTGGGATCCGCGATGGTCGGTCCGGACGCCAGCGCCGATTCTTTGCTGGCCGGAACATCGCTGACCGCCAAAGTGAGCTTCGTCGCCGGGCCCGCGGCGACCGTCAGTCTTCCTCCTTTCACCGCTGATAAATGTTTCCGAACCGTATTGATCTCATCAATCGGCGCGCCGCAGCCGACCAGTACGCGATTTACTTGCTGCACGTCACTGAGCGTCTGCGCTTCGTTCAACGGAAGCTCCATAAGCGCGGATCCGCCGCCGGAAAGCAAAAAAAAGACGAGTGTTTTCTCATCGCTCTTTTTCAGGAACGACAAAATGGTCTCTGCCGCTTTCCAACTCTCGGCATTTGGAACGGGATGGCCGGACACAATATATTGCAATCCCGCAAGCCGCTCGGTGACAGAAGCCGGCGTGACCACGATGCCCTCGAGAGGGAGGGCCGCGGGGAGCACGCCAGTAAGCCCCGACAGCATCGCTCCTGCGGCCTTTCCCAAAGCGATTACGCGAACCTTCGCAAATTCACGAAGGTCGAAGTGCAATTCGCCGCAATGCAGCACAGTTCCGGCGATGTGCAATTTTCGCCGCATGGTAGCTGGGATATCGATGGCCGCGATGGTTTGATGAAAAATCTGGAGAGCCAGCTGCTTCAAGTCAGTCATAAAACATTGGCGCGATAAAAATTCACTTCGCCTTCAATACTTCGGGATTCAGCATATTCGGCGGAGGCTGCCCGCGAAACAACGCGGTTACATTGTCCGCGGCGATGCATGCCATCTTGGTGCGCGTCTCCAGAGACGCGGACGCGATGTGCGGCGCCAGTACCACGTTTGCGCGCTTCAATCCCGGTAAAATAAATGGTTCGTTCTCGTAAACATCCAGCGCCGCGCCGGCAATTTTCCCGGCCTCCAACGCGGCCACCAGCCCGTTTTCTTCGACCACCGCTCCGCGCGAAGTGTTGATAAAAAACGCCGTGGGCTTCATGCGGTAGAATTTCGGGCCGCTGAACATGCCGCGGGTTTCCGGCAGCAACGGGACATGCACGCTGACGAAATCGGCTTCCGGGAGCAGAGCATTTAAATCGCGATATTCAGCGTGCAGTTCTTTTTCCACTTCTTCCGCGACGCGCACTTGATCGTAATAAATCACTTTCATCTGAAATCCGGAGGCGCGGCGCGCCATGGCGCGGCCAATGCGCCCGAAACCCACGACGCCCAGCGTCTTGCCCCAAATGTCGGTTCCCACGAGTTGATCGAGATCCCATCCCGTCCATTTTCCGGACCGCGCGAGAGCTTCACCTTCGCCGATGCGCCGCGCCACGGCCATCATCAGCATCCACGCGAAATCGGCGGTGGTTTCATCAAGGACGCCGGGCGTATTGGTGGCGACCACGTTGCGCCTGGTACACGCCGCAACATCGAGGTTGTCGAAGCCCACAGCCACGTTGGAAGCAATGCGCAGTTTGGGTGCGCTGCGCAACAATTCTTCGTTCACCGCCTCCGTCAGCAGACAGACCAGGCCTTCCTTCTCTTTCACCCGGCGCAGCAATTCTTCCCGCGGAATGCGCTCCGGGCGCGACCAATATTCCGCGTCACACGTTTCATCTAGAATTGTTCGCGCTTCAGGGAAGAGTGGCCGTGTGACAAAAACCTTGGCTTTGGGCATCGCGCGTCTCGAAAGCAAACTTAGGAAATTACCCCTGCGAAATCACACTAACACAAACGGCCAGAGTTTTTGTATGTGACCGTTGCGCAGGGCCACTGACTCTCACTATAGTGGCTATGGGCCCTACGGGCTCCGCGCGAGCGCCACTTTATGAATCCGGACCTGCTGCGAGAGTTGCGATCCCTCTTAGGTTCTGCCTCCGTTCTATCTTTGCCCGAAGAAGTTTTGATGTACGAATATGACGGCTCAATTGAAAAATCGCTGCCGGACGCCGTCGTGTTTCCCGCGAGCACGCAGCAGGTTTCGGAGATCGTAAAAATCGCCAATAAATATGATGCGCCGATTGTGGGGCGCGGAGCCGGGACCGGACTTTCCGGAGGCGCGATTCCACGTGCCGGCGGAGTGATGATTGTTTTCGCGCGGATGAACCGCATTTTGAGCGTGGATTACGAAAACCTTCGCGCGGTGGTGCAACCGGGATTGGTCAATGCGGAACTGACCAAAGCGGTCGAACACGCTGGGTTATATTTTGCACCGGATCCTTCCAGCCAGAAATCCTGCACCATTGGCGGCAACGTTTCAGAAAATTCTGGTGGACCGCACACCCTGGCGTACGGCGTAACCACGAATCATGTGACCGCGCTGGAACTGGTGTTGCCGGATGGCGAAATCCTACGGGTCGGAAATTCCCACGGCGACACGCTGGGCTACGATCTTCCCGGTTTATTTGTGGGGTCGGAAGGAACTCTCGCGCTGGTCACGGAGGTTACCGTAAGGCTTTGCCGTAAACCCGAAGCGGTGAAAACGCTGTTGGCGATTTTCGATTCCATCGACGACGCCAGCGAAACAGTGGTGGATATTACCGCGCGCGCGATTACTCCCGCAGCGTGCGAAATGATGGACGGGTGGACGCTGCGGGTAATTGAAGATTATGTGCACGCGGGTTTCCCGATGGATAGCGCAGCGGTGATATTGCTGGAGATTGAAGGGCTGCAAGAATCAGTCGAGGTACAAGCGACGGCCATCGAAGAAGTTTGCCTGACGCACCATGCCAGGGAAGTGCGCCTGGCCCGCGATGCGCACGAACGGGAACTTTTCTGGAAAGGCCGTAAGAATGCGTTTGGCGCGCTGGGCCGCATCGCGCCGTGCAACTACGTGCTGGATGGAGTGATTCCGCGGTCGAAGCTTCCGCAGACCTTGCGGCGCATTGAAGAAATCAGCAAAAAGTATGAATTGCAGATTGGAAATATCTTTCACGCGGGAGACGGAAATCTGCATCCGCTGGTGCTGTACGATCCGCGCACGCCAGGAAAGTTGGAATCGGCGTTTGCCGCCGCCAACGAAATTATTCGGTATTGCGTTTCCGTGGGCGGCTCACTAACCGGGGAGCACGGAGTAGGCATGGAAAAAGCCGAGCTGATGGGACTAATTTTTTCCGATGCGGATTTTGCGCTGATGCGCCGCGTGCATGATGCGTTTAACCCTGCCGCTAATTTGAACCCGGGGAAAATCTTTCCTCTGGGGAAAGGTTGCGGAGAGATTCGCGTTCGGAAAACGCCGCCGCGTGACTCCACGCACGAAGCTGCGGCGACCCCGGTAAGTGCAGAGCAGACAAAAACGGAAGCCACGGTCGCACCGCGCTAAATGCCTGGCGCAACCAAAGATATTGGCTCGCGGCTGGCGTCGATTGTGGAGGCATCGCGAATCCGCACAGAGCCGGCGGCGCTGGCGGAATATGCCATCGACGAAGTGACGCCGCGCGCCATTGCCAAGGCGCAAAGCGCAGCGGAAGCGGCCGAGATTGTGCGGTTTGCGATTTTGGAAAATTTGGCCATCATTGCGGTGGGTAGCCGCAGCAAACTGGGGATCGGGATGCCGCCGTCGCGCTACGACATTGCGCTGGACATGACGGCGTTACATCAAATTGCGCATTATGATCCTGGAGATTTGACGTTGAGCGTCGACGCCGGCTGTACTTTGGCGACCATCACGAAAGCATTGACTCCGCAAAACCAGTTTCTTCCATTGCCACAGGCCTTCGGGCCGGAACGCACCGTCGGGGGAACGATCGCTTCGGGCGTCGATTCACACTTGCGGCAATTTTACGGTACGGCACGCGACTTTATGGTTGGCGCGGAATTCATCGACGGCACCGGAGCGAATTGTAAAAGCGGCGGGCGCGTGGTGAAAAATGTCACGGGCTACGATTTGCATAAAGTATTGATCGGCTCGCTGAGCACGCTAGCGGTCATCACGCGGCTGAACTTTCGCACGTTTCCCGCATTTTCGTCGGGAGACTCGCGCGCGGAAACTTTCGTGGCGTCTTTTGCGGACGCACGATCCGCCGTGAATTTCCGGCAGAGAATTGCAGCGTCTTCATTTACGCCGCTGGCCGTTGAAATTCTTAGCCCAGAGTTCAGCAAACTCATTTCGGCGATAGACCCAAGCGCTCGAGAACAACCGTCAGAAAAATTGGGAGTATGGTTCTCGCCGGAGCATTGGCATGTGGTGACTTATTTCCAGGGCACGGCTGAGCTGCGCGCACGTTACGCCACTGCATTGCGGGAGTTTTCCGAGTCCGCAGATGCGATCGGTGCGCGAAGCCTGGCCGGAAAGAAGCCTGGCGGCAAAGATAATGAGGCTTTCAGCGAAGTTCACGCGTTGCATAGTTTTGCGTTTGACGCGATTCGCTACGTCCAGAACGCTTCGCCGGCAGCCACGATTTTCAAAATAGCGCAGCTGCCCGCGAAGCTGCCGGAACTTTTCGATGCGTTGGCGAACACCGCAAAACGAGCAAATCTTCCGCACGGGCTTTTCGCACGGGGTATGGGCGTAGTGTATTTTGCGCTGTTGCCAAAATCGAACGGAGAGGTCGCGATGGCGCAGCTCACGCAAACGGCGAGCTCCATTTTTGCGCTATGTGGCGCACAGGCGGCGACCGTTTCTATTCAATCGTGTCCGACGGCGCTGAAGCGCGTGATTCCTATACTTGGCACGCCGCGCCCCGATGCTTTAGCGATGCGGCGTTTGAAAGTTGCGTTCGATCCCCGCGGAATATTCGCTCCTGGGCGACTGTTTTAACAAAGAGTGCAGCCGCAAAATAGAGAAGCAACGAAATGCGGAATCTCTGCGCCGGATTACAGCTCTACGTCCGAATCTTGCTCAGCGGGAATAATGTTGGAGGCGATGGCGGATCAATGGCGATGTCGTTCAGCGCGGGATAAGGTTCGCGCAGCGGTTCGGGGACTTTTATCTTCGCATTTTTTAGAATACTGATCAGCTGCAGAGCGTTCACTACGCCTTTTCCCAAATAGTGATTGTTGGTGACGACATAAGTTTGCTTGGCCGCGGCGTTGACGGTGCGAATGCGTTTTGCCCAAGGTCGCAATTCGCTTTCGTTGTAAAGATAGTTGTAGCGCTCGTAAGACGGAACGGTCTCGTCATCCGTGAACCATGTATCGTAACGGCGTCCATGCAAGCGGACGTAACCGATGGGCGAGGTGACTTCCTCGGAGGGCTCGAGCGATCGCCCGATAAGCGGCTGATCGATATTGCAGAAGCCGGCTTGACGATCGCGCAGAAGGGCGAAGGTCTCCGTAGTGTTCCACGAGAGATGGCGAAATTCGACGACCAGTGGATAGTCGGCGAAACGTTCTAGCAACGCGTCGAGGTAGCGAACTGTTTCTGCCGTGCGGTGGAACGCAAAAGGGAACTGGATGAGCACCGCGCCGAGTCTGCCCGCGCGATGCAGCTGGTCAAAACCCGAGCGAACTTCGCGTTCGTCCTGCGGCGTGGCCGTGGGATCGTGCGTGAAGCGCTGCCAAAGTTTTGCGGTAAACAGAAAACGCGGATTGGCGGCCACGCGTTCGACCCATTGTTCGGCTTGCTCGGCGCGCAGCGGCCGATAAAACGAAGTGTTGATTTCAATAGTGTCGAAGAATTGTGCAAGAAATGTCGCTTCGTGAAATCCTTTGGGGCGCGGAAATGGATAAACGTAGCCGGACCAGTCTTTATAAGCCCAGCCGGCAGGACCAATGCGCAATTCATTTTGTGGAGCGCTGTTCTGCCCATCGTGTGCGGCGTTGTCCGATGGCCGTCGAGGGTTCGTCATGCGCAATCTATGCGGCGGGGGATGAAAAAAGCGCCTCGAGCAGAGTAGGTCGGCGCAAACGCGCTGTCAACGTCACGAATAAGTGGTGTCACGAATGAGTGGCGCATTCGTACGAAGCAGAAATGGCACGCGCGTCGAGTGCTGCGATCGAAATCGAAATGTGCAACAGGCGTGGACGGATTTACTGGCACCCTTTCGCAAGCGTAGTTCATCCAACAAATATGTCACCGTAAACGCGAGCGGCGATACCGATCAGCGGCGGCGATTGCGGTGCGCAAAGCGCGCTGCTATGCTTTGTTCATGAGCGGTGCTGGAGGCAACTCTGCGTCGCGCCCCCACAGAAGATTCCCAATAGGTGTGCAATGAAACTTTCTATCAGCTACAAGCACGTGGATTTGCCGAAACCCGTCGAGGCGGAGGTCGGCCGTCACATTGAAAAACTAAACCGCTTGCTGAAAAGCTACGAGCCGGACCTCGTACAATTACACGGAGCCTTTTCGCAAAATAACAAGAAGCAAGAGCATTCGTTTGTGGTGAATTTGACGTTGCCGACGGGCTCGCTACACGCCACGGGAACCGCTGAAAACGTGCGCGGCTGCTGCAAGAAGGCATTTAGCGAACTGGAAAGCCAGGTAAAAAAGCACCAGTCCATTTTGCGCAAAGATTACGAATGGAAGCGCAAGCGCCCGCTCACCAGGCCGGCGCTGGAAGAAATTTAAGCGCTCTGGCACGACCGCCACGCGGAGTTGTCAGCGGTGTAGTGCGCCCAAATTGCGCGACAGCAACCGACTGAATGCAGCGTCCGCTCGCGTTACGATAAAAAAAATAGCTCAGTCATAGAGCAGAGGCCTTTTAATCTGAATCCCTAGATTTAGTAACTCCCACAGAATCAGTAAACCCCATATTTTTGTGTTCTTTTACCGGTTTTTTCCGTTTGACTCCGCGTGGCTATTTTCGGCTGCTTTTGACTCCTTCGGATATTCACGGGGGCAATTTCAACCCTCCAAACCAACGCGAAGGCACCCAAGGGAAAGAGAAACTAGCACAAAAACCGATAAATCGATGCGATCAGAGCCGCCTGCGCATAGCCGAGAAAGAGTCCGTGCTCGACGATTCCGGGGATTTTTCATGATGCTCATCGCGCATGGATTTGCCGTGCTCAGTGGGCCTCCACTCTTTGCGGATCTCTTTGCCGGACCGCGATGCCTGGTATCCCCGATGACCGCGCTCCATCAACAGGAGAATGTTGTCCCGTGAGCAACTGTACGGTGAGAATTGCAGCGGGCAGAAGATAGAGGATCGTGATGCAACTCCACATCAACGCGCCTGCGCATTGCTGGTCCGCCAGAGGGGAGATCCCGAATGGCCGCGGTGTGTTCAGGTAGACCTTGTAGACGACTCGATCGCAAAAGGTGAGATAGGCGGAAAGAATGTCGCAAGGGAGCGTGGCAAGGAAAAGGTAGAGGAGGATGAACCAGCGCGGTTCATGTGCGACACTCGGCCAGGGCTGAATTACGGGCCACCAAAAAAGAAATCCGGCTACGAGGAATGAAGAGTGCTCGACGACATGCCAGGTTTCCGATTGTAGCGCATGCGTGAAAGCCGCCGGGACGTGCCATCCCACTAGCGCCGCGGCCGCAGCGAGCCAACAAAGCGTTGGATTCGAAAGCAGGCGGGCTAAGCGTTGTGCCGGCGGATAGCGGTACAGTGGAGCGATAAATATCTGCACGAAGTGCCGCGGCAAACCGTGAAGCAAAGGCATCAGAGGCGCGCCGAGCAAAATCAAAGCAGGCGCGATCGTCATGAGGAGAAGATGCTGAGCCATGTGCACGGTCAGCAATTGTTCGTCGAAGGCGGCCAGCGGTGAGCCGACTGCCAGCCAAATCAAGAATATGCCTAGAAGGAAACTGGCGGCGCGCCAGGCGGGGACGATCATCACCCGAGAGAGTCGAAGGTGAGTCCAGCCGCGCAAATAGAGGAGCGCTCCAAGAATCAGGCCCAAGTCAAGCGAAACCGGAAGCGTCCACGGTTCGAATGCGGCTTGGATCGAATGAGCCATGAGAGTTTTAGGGCTGCGCGGGAGCGTGCGTCTCCGGAGTTTCCGCGCTAGCCGCATCGCGCGAGGCGTCGCGCGCGGGAGCTTGGTTTGGCGGATGCAAGGTTTCGAGAAAAGCGACGAGCGCTGTGGTCTCCGCCGGACTCAAATTCTTCGCGTACGCCGGCATATTGCCGCCGCCTTGAATAACTTGGCGGATGAGTTGGTCCTGCGTGAGTCGCGTGGCGACGCTGTCGAGGGCCGGACCACGCTGGCCTCCGGCATCGCCGAGGGAATGGCAGTTTCGGCATTGCTTGCCCTGAAAGACAAGTGCGCCTCGCCGCTGAAGAGCCGTTGTGCCGCGAAGGAATCGGTCCGGCACGGGATCGCCGCTCCAGGCATTCATGTGCGGGCTCCAGGGTGTGTAGCCCGAGAGATGCGTCAGTGTCCCAAGAGAAATCGCGAGCAGCAAAATGGTGAGAACCGCGATCGGGCGTCGGCGCCAACTTTTTTCTCCCTCGCCCGATAGGAAGGGAAGCAGCAGCAGAACCATGATGGCAACCACTGGGCCGATGAGAAGTGCTGGCGTTTCCATCGCGGGAGGCAGAAGCGAGAGCAAGGCGTAAAGCCAGAGGAAGAAGTAATCGGGTTTCGGAGACGTCTGGATGATCGTCGGGTCCGGCCGGCCCGTTGGGCCGAAGGGACCGAAGTACACAGCGCACGCGGCGACCGCCAACAGGATGAACGCGGCGAAGAACATATCCTTCCAAACTGCGTAGGGGACAAAGGGCGCGCCATCTTTCTTCGTCAATTCGTGGTATTCGGTTTCGTAGGTTGTTTTTTTCACGAGACGGCCCGGCATGGGCCATTCGTTAATCCCCAGCTTGACCACCATCAGGAGATGAAGGCACACGAAACCAATCAGCATTCCTGGAATCACGAAGACGTGCAGCGCGAAAAATCGAGAGAGCGTCGCGCCCGCGATGATAGGGCCACCCAGCATCAGTTTTACGGCGGCCGGGCCGATAACGGGCACGCGGCTCGCGATGGAGGCGCCGATTCCCAATCCCCAGTAGGCGTCTTGGTCGAAGCGGAGGACTTGGCCGCTGAACGCCATTCCGAGCGTCATGAGGAGAAGAAAAACGCCAATGATCCATGTGAGTTCCCGAGGGAATTTGTAAGCGCCGAAGAGGAAGACCTGGACCATGTGAATGAGAACGATCGCCACCATAAAGTTCGATCCCCAGCCGTGCAAGGCGCGGATGAACCAGCCGAGAGTCACGTCGTGGTTCAGAGACTGGAGACTGCTCCAAGCTTCACTGCCGGACGGAACGTAAATCATTGCGAGGAGAATACCGGTGACGATCTGCAGCACGAAGACGGTGAGCGCGGCGCTGCCGAAGACGTACCACCAGCTCGCCGTGTTGCGCGGCACAGGATGCGCAGCGACTTCGCGAATGGGAGCAGCGAGCTGCAAGCGCCGGTCGAACCAGTCACCGATTTGGGAGATCAGGCGCATGGCGGTTTCTTCCCGAGGAGAGCTGCGCTCGGCGATCCCGGTGTGGGCAGCTCACCCGCCCGAATGGTGACCAAGCCGTTTTGCACTTTGTTTGGATACTCGAACAAACCACGCTCCGGCGGACCAGAGGCCCGCGAGCCGTCGCGGTAATACGCTCCGCCGTGGCACGGGCACATGAATAGGCCGGATTGCGGGAACCAGCGGACGGGGCAGCCAAGATGAGCGCAGTTAACCGCAAAAACCTGGAATTGATCGCCTGCAACGCGCCGCACCCAGCAGGCGGTGTCCACGGTCTTGCCATCGGTCGGCATCACGTTGGGATTGCGGAATGTGGCAAGGCGCGTTTCGCCTTCGGGAAATTCGGTCACCGATCCGAGAGGCACCCAAGCGAGATAGGAGTTTGCGCGCCCGCGAGTAATCGACGAAAGCAGAAATCGCACGATCGGCACCGCCATCGCAGTGGCCACGATGCCGTTGAACAGAATTCCCAACTTCATGAGGAGGCCGCGGCGAGAGAGCGTAGTGTCGTTCGACATCGTTAAACTCCTAAGGATGCTGCGTGTAGCTTGAAACGGAATAAGGCTGTCCGGCATTTTTTACGCGGCGCGAAGCGAGCCACGCAACGACGTCCGTGATTTCCTGCTCCGACATAGGTTTGCCGGTCGCATTTCCGCGCCAGTCTGGGGCGCCCAATTCAGGCCGTCCGGCAATGACGATAGTGCGCAATCCTTGATCGCTGACCAGCGCGAGAAAAGAATCATCGGTGATGGTGCTGCCTTTTGGTCCGCCGCGGCCGCTCGGGCCGTGGCAAGACTCGCAGTACGTTTTGTAGGCGGCCTCGCCTTGCAACACGTTGCCGGCAGATTTCGCGGTGTAAGAAGGCAGATTCGCGGCATCTAGGGTGCTGCGGCGTCCCCATCGTGCGCGAATTTGCGTCGTGATCACGTCGATCTGCTTATCGGTAAGCATTCCGCCAGAACTCTCGGCGAACGCGGGCATCGCGGTTCCGCGCACGCCGCTGGCGATCACTCTGCGCATCGCCGCGTCCTCCGCGATGGCCAGATAGACTGGGTCGGCCAGCGCGATGGCCGCGCCTCCCCGGCCTTCTGCGCCGTGGCAGCCCGAGCAATTTTCGGCGTACAAAGTCGCAAAGTCTAAAACCTCGCTGGGTGCGAGAATTTCGGAGCCTTGAAGCGGTTGGCCGTGGGGCGTGCCGCAGCCCGGGAGCAGTATTACTATAAGTGCCGCAGTCGCACACAGATGCCGAAAGAGGGTCAAGGCCGTTTCTCTCCGTCTCCGCGTGGCGGCATTATGCCGGGAGCTTCGATACCCGCGCGCCATGCGAAGGGCACGTTTTCTCGAGTGCGCACACGCGACTGGCGCATGACTATAAGGCCTGCGACAATCCCAAAAGCAATCTGCGAAGCGACAAACCAGCCCCAGTCGATGTGGCTCCCGAGCACCGGATCGAGAATGTCCATTAGGGAGTAGAGCAGTCCCGACCACAGCACCGGAGCGATCAGGCCGCCTAGCAGAATGGGGCGGCGCGCGAACATGGGAAGCATCGCACCGTATAGCAATCCCACAAGCGTCGAGCTGACGAGATGCAAGACCACGGCAATGAAGAAGATGCCGGCGTGAAACGAATTGAATTGCGAAGCGGAAGGCACTTCCGACGGCGCATATACAACGGCGGCAAGAAGATTAATGGGGTACCAAATGCTTCCGACTTTCAGCAAGCCATAAAGACAAGCGAGCACAGCCATCGCCACGCCTCCGGCCAACCCGCCTTTCACACCAGCGGATATCGGATAGGTCTCGATGGGAAGCCACGCGCGTACATGTTCAGGAGCCAATGGGAAGCGTTCGACAAGACGGCGCTCTGTGGCCACCGAGAGATCCTCGGGAACGACTCGAACAACTTCTTCATGTTCGTGCGGGAAAACCTCCCGGAACCACCCAACGCAACCTGCGATCGCCAACACCGCGCCGAGAACACTCACTGAGGCGCTCGTCAGGAGCCCCGCGAACAACAGCGTAGATCCAAGAGACAGAACCAGAGGCCAGGCCGTTCGCGCGGGAACTTCGATCTCGCCGGCTGTGCGAGGATTTTGTTCGAGTTGTTCCGCGGGCAGCAGCGTTGTCATCAGTTCGCCTCAGCGAGCTAGAACGTAAACCACTGTGAAAACGAAGACCCACACGGCATCCACAAAGTGCCAATACATCGCGAGCACATCGACGCGAGCCGATTGCTCCGGGCCGACTCGGCCCGCCAACCCAAAGAGAAGCACGATGCCGAGCATGAGCAGACCCACCGTAACGTGAGTGGCGTGGAGGCCAACGAGCGAGTAGTAGGTCGTTCCAAAAAGATTCGTGGAGATTGTCAGACCGTGTTCGTAGATTAGCCGGTGCCATTCCCGGCCGGTGCCAAACAAAAAGAGACCGCCCAGAACAATCG
>Ga0182024_10005493_pt1 | contig 28449 bp, 23 predicted proteins | sample P32metaG_FD_120480 | JGI IMG/M metagenome (GOLD analysis project Ga0182024, IMG submission 120480) | Permafrost microbial communities from Stordalen Mire, Sweden - P3-2 metaG (Illumina Assembly) | ecosystem: Environmental > Terrestrial > Soil > Wetlands > Permafrost | place: Sweden: Stordalen...
CCAAATCTCGCCGAACAGTTCGTTCTGGTCCGTCCGTACACGATCGTGGCGCACCAGTTCCAGAACAGCCAGGAAAATACCAACCAACACCGAGCGGTGCATGCCCGGCCGAAACAGTTCGCGAAACGTGAGCTGACCTTGCTCAAGCAAACGGGCCTGAATCTGGGCCATGTAGACGTGGATGGGCGTATCGTCGTACACGATGTTCGACGGCCGGACAGCCTGACTGTCGCGGACGATCCGGCCAAAGGCGCTGACCAGGTCCCAGAGTTCAACTTCCCGAATTTCTTCCGCGGCCAGATCGCGAACACGCGGCGGCAGATCGTCGGCAGCTCGGGCAAAATGGTCTTGCCAGCCCCGGCCGCGCTCTTCGAGCATGCTGGCCGCGTCCTTGTATTTTTTGTATTCCAAAAGCCGGTGGACCAGTTCCTCGCGCGGATCAGCCAGCGCCGACTCTTCTTCATCGCCGTGGGGGAGCACCAGTCGACTTTTTATTTCCAATAGCATGCTCGCCATTTCAACAAATTCGCCGACCGCGCTCAGATCAAGCTGTTCGAGTACGTTCAGGTATTCGATGAATTGGTCGGTGATGGGGGCAATCGGAATGTCGGTGATTTCGACCTCGTGCTTGCGCACCAGGTAGAGCAGCAGGTCCAACGGTCCTCGAAAAATTGCCAGGCGGACTTGGAAATCCATCGTTTGTCCCATCTCTGCCGTGAGGCTTCCACACACCCGACGTTGTGCTCCGCTCACTGATCATCGCCCCCCGGCGACAATTCGGCAAGCTCGTCCGGTCGAGTCGCGGGGCAGGGGAGAGGGGGGCGAACGACTACTTACGATTCGGATCGCCCGGCCGCGGATAGCGCTCCAGTCCGGAAAGCATGCGTTGCAAGCCATCGGGCGTCTGCCCCCAAATGATCGTACCCTGGCCACGCCACGAAAGTTCGGCCAAGCCGACCACTTCGATCCGCCAGGGCAGGGGATGGCGCGCCGGATCGAGCATAATGCGAACATCCGTTTGGTCCCGTGGCTTGAACAAACTTCCGGCGGCCACGACCTTGCCATCGGCGGCGGCAATGCTGTAATTCAAGGGCATTGAGTCGCTCGTTGCCGCGATCCGCATTTCGATTGGGCTCTTTCCCTCGGCCAGGAACAGCTCACCGACAAGCCATTGGCCACGAACGACCTCGTTTTTGGGCCAGAGGATCGCCTCGGCCTCCAAGTTCGTTACTGGCATGCTGACGGCTGCTTCGCGGCAACGAAATTCGACGCGATACATTCCGGTTTCGCCGTCGGCCGGCAAGGATTCCACACTTCGATAGGCAGAGGCCCCGGTGCGAGGGATGGCGATTTCGCGCACTAATTTGCCGCTGGGCGCGATGACACGCACGTTGGTCTCGACCAGGTCGCCCCCCAGGCTGACGGCTTCGATCCTAAGTTCGAACGGGCGATCCTCGCTTTTCAGCGCCAGCACGAGAGCGCTGGGCGGACTGCGCGGGTTTTTCGCGTCTCCCCGCGCCAAGGGCATTTGGCCGACGATTTCTTCCGGCGACCGCTCCAAGCTGGTGATAGCCGCCTGGGGCAGTGCGGCGGCCATCGTGGGCCAACTCATATAAGCCCAATGCGACCCCAGTGCTCCGGGACCGACGCCGTACCAATCGTAAGGGTCGTTCTTAGCGCGATAAAACAACTTGGGAAACTGGTTGAGCCGCGCGAGGTGCTGAGTGAGATAGGTTGCATCACCCGACAGGTCGAACGCCAAGGCCGCCAGCGGCAGCGTCCAGGTGTCGCCCAATTGCGGCATGCGGGCATATTTCAGGATGAAATCGGGGTAGTCCGGGTCGCGGGTTTGCCCGTAATAGCGGTTGATCCAGAGGGGATGCCAGAGGGGGCCGGGATTCTGTTTATCGAGCGGTTCCAACCAGCGCAGAGCGTGCCCCATTTCGATAATGAACGGCAACACCGCCGCGTCCCAACTTGACTGATAATAAGTCAGTGCGATCGCCAAACTGGTATTCACCTCGCGTCGCGTATTGGCGAGCGGCAGACCATACGTGCGAATCGCTTCGGCCCACAGATCGTAGACATCCTTGGCTCGGGGGTTGCCATCGATGTACCAACTCCAGAGGAACGCGTCGGGATCGACCCAATGACCCCAGGGGTCGGCGTGACCGTCGCGGCGCACCATCCCGTAGGCTTCGCTCCCCCAGTGCGTCAGTCCCTTGCAATGGTACATGGCGCCGGCGGTCTTATGGCCCTTGAGGGGTTGGTCCGGGCGCACGTAGTTGATCGTATCGACGTTCATGTAGTGATCCGTGCTTTTGCGTGCCCATCGCAATAGCGCGGACGAACCGGTGCGAAACGTCATCAACCAGGACGTGCCCACCTGGTGGTAGTGGGAATTCTGCCAGACGCGGTGCAGGTCTGCCCGGTTCTCGGCCACATGCCAAATCGTGTGCGTGTCGGCATAATTCCACATGCCGTAGTCGCGGCCGCGCTCGACGGAGCGCGTGTACGAAAGAAAACCCTGTTCCATCGCCTGTTCCAATTCGCCAAAATGTTCGCGATCGGCGGCGGCTATTTTTCCCATCGCTCCGGTGGCCGCATTCCACTGGGGATCGGCCAGCGCGGTAGGATCGTCTTGAAACATGGCCGCTTCGGCCGGCACCGATTCGGCGGCCGCCGTTGGTCGAAACAGCAAGGCAAATTCGTTGCCTATCGCCAGACCTTGGCCGTTTCCGTTCAGCGCGTGCTCTGGACGACACTCGAAGGTTTCGTCGCGATACTGATTCGAGAGGCGGTCGTAATAGTCGCTGGGCAAGTTCAGATCGAGCAGCGAATTCTGGTGAAAGCACCAGAATTTATAGATGTTGGCGATGGCCAACTCGTCTTGAAGTTGAAACGCACGAATTCCGTGCTTGGGCCAGAAGTGGAGTGCGACGCCCTGGCGGCTGATCTCGACCTCCTTGGGAAACTTTTGCCATACGTCGCGCAGCAGGACATGGACCGCAGGATCGGCGAACTCCGCCCCCAAGGCACTGAACCAACCATCGGACGTTTTACCAGACGTCGGCTTAGCCGACGCCGACTTTTCCGACACGCCCAGCAGGCGTAAATGATCATAACGATATTGGTGCAGCGCGACCGCCTGCGGTGCCGGAGGCAGATCGCCGATGTGGGTCTCGCCGTCATAGCCCCAACGGTAGCGCGTTGCGCCCGGTACGCCAATCTCGAAGCCGACATCGGCCAAACGCTCAAGCCGCGTGTCGAATGTGATGATCGTGTGATGACTGATGCGCACCAGCGGCTGACCGGCAAAGGCCGTAATGCGGGTTTTGAACATCGATATCGGCTCAACCCGGCCCTCCGGGTTGACATACCAGCCGCTGGCCACGATCGTGACGCGTTCGGGACCTTGCTCTTCGATTTCGACGCGGACATTCTTATCGTTCGCCGCGTCGAAACGAATCAGTCTCCCGTCGACCACATAGGGGCCGGCCGAGCCGCTCATGACCGGGTGGTCCAGATCGTAATGCCCGTCCTGCTTCGGCGCCACCCAGGCGGTCTCCACCCCCTTAAACTGGCGGCGATTGACGAGGAACCGGACGGTACCGGTATCGACCGTAATTTGATCGTCCGTCTGCTGGCATTGCAGCGGCGTTTTTAGCGCCGGTGCCGTGGCGGGCAACAGGGCGAGACGATATTTCGCCGGCTTCCCACTGTGGTATCGGCCCCGAAAATCGACGTGAATCCACTTCGCCGACCCGCCCACGTGCCAGGTGGCCCGAGTCGTGATCTGTGCCGGGATGCGCTGGCCATCCTCAAGGACCACGAGCCGGCTCGTGTCGGTGACCGTGCCGAGCGGCAGCGGCACTCCACACCGCACCGGCCAAACGGCGTCGGGCCGGTGCGACTGCTGCTCCAGCGCGAGCGGCACTCCGTCGGCCGGAAAAGCCGTGGAAGGGGTTCGCCGGTCCGTTTTCGCGAAGCGAAACTCGGCCGCTTTGAGTGCGGAGGACCCCGGTGCCGATTCGAGGATCGCCTCGACGACGTACCGGCCCCCATCAAGTTGCGTCATGTCGACCGAAAAGGCAGCGGCCGCCACTTCGGGAATTGCGAGCGATGCAATGGGCGCCGCGCGTTCCCCGGCCGCGTCCTCCGGCCGCAGCGAGATTCGCAATTGCGATCCCTTGCCGGCCTGCTCGGCTCGGCCTCCGATCGCGACAAACTGGCCGATCGGGTCGTCGGCCCAGTACTCGAATCGATCGCCGACGACGCGAGGCACAGGCACTTTTTGAATACTGGCGGGAAGCTCCGTCGCGATCGTGCGCAAAGCGCCCTCGGCGAAAGCGGTGACAGCACTGCAGCCGACTAGCCCCGCAGTCGCGAGGAGTACCAGGAGCGCGCGTCGGGCCCAAACGGTCAGACCCGGGAGAGAGTAATCCGAGCGCGTGAGATCACGTTCTAGGGCAAGCAACACGACCCACCCCAATGAGAAGGGGCCTCGCCGGGCGTTAACCGCCAGAAGGCCAAAGGAGGGCTTTCAATACCGGGATTCGAATTACCCTGCGAGCAATTCGTCGTTCTCCTGCCTTAGACGGCAAGAAGCGAGAAGAGAGTACGGATCGATCGACGCCGATGCAAACCCGTCGTCCGCGAGCGTTAGCGACCCCTCGCGCCTGGATAGTAATGCGAGTAGTTGAGGAATTTAGCAGCACCACCCTGTCCACCGCCGCCGCCACCGCCACCGCCCGACTGCAACCGCGAAATAGCTGCGGAGTTGGCGTTGATTGCCTTGCGGCTATCGACAAGCGGCTTCACCATGGTTTGGTATCCGCCACCAATGCCAACATTGCCAAAGGCATCGGCTGCCAGCAGGTTCAAGTAAGGACTGACGGTCGGACTGCCGACCGAGTGGCTGGTACCGCGTGATAATCCACCGCCAAAGTTTTGCGCCTGAACTTGACCCGCAACGAGCGAAGCTGCCACGAGCGCTCCGGCCGCGATCATAAAGCGATTCATTGTAAACCTGCTCGTCCGAGACATCGTAACGCGAGTAATGTCCACATTCTCATTGTAATAGCGGGTGATCGGGAGAGCAACAATTGACCTCGCTAAGGATTCGCTCGTTTTCGGCCTCGTTTGGGCCGAATGACTCACGGCAGGCTGAATCAGCGACCCCCCCGACCACTCCCAACGTACGGCTCGCTCGCCGCGGGATTGAGGCCTCATTCGCGGCTCTTGCCGTTTGGTCGGAACGTATCGCACGGCGCGCCGTCCTGGCTGCAAAACCGGAGCAATCGGAGCCGACATCCAATTGCCATCGGTTGGCCAGGGGGTCAAAATGCACGGCTGCGGGTCGATCCTGACCCCGGCCATTCCTAAACGACCGACGAAATGAGGCATCCTACGCTATGCGCGACACTCGTATTACCGTTCCCAAGTTCACGTCGCTGAAGGCGTCGGGCCAGAAGATTACCCTACTCACGGCTTATGACTATGCCATGGCCCGGTTGATCGACGGGGCCGGAGTCGAGGGAATTCTCGTCGGCGACACCGTGTCGATGGTCGTCCAGGGGCATTCGACGACGCTGCCGGTGACGCTTGACGAAATGATCTATCATGCCGAGATCGTCGGGCGGGCGGTCGAACACGCGTTGGTGGTGGTCGACATGCCATTTCCGAGTTACCACTTGGGTTCGCACAAGGCGGTGGAAAACGCCGGACGCATCTTGAAAGAAACCGGATGTCAGGCGGTGAAGCTGGAAGGGGGGGCCGACCAGGCGGATACCATTCGGGCGCTGGTGATGGCCGGTATCCCGGTCATGGCCCATGTTGGCTTGCGTCCGCAACTCGTCCACCAACTCGGTGGCTACAAGGTCCAGCGCGACGAGGAGCAACTGCTTCTCGACGCCGCCGCCGCCGAGAATTCCGGAGCCTTCGCGGTCGTGTTGGAATGCATTCCAGCAGCGATCGCCGCCAAGATCACTAGCCAAGTAACGATTCCGACGATCGGCATCGGAGCGGGCTTGGGCTGCGACGGACAAGTCCTCGTCACGAACGATCTGTTAGGGCTGACCAGCGGCTATGTACCCCGCTTTGTCAAAGCCTATGCCGATCTTGGGACCACGATTACCGACGCCGTGACCCGGTTTCGCGACGACGTGCGGCGAGAAAAATTCCCCGGCCCGGAACAAGCGTTCCGTTAATCGCCGCACCAACATCCTCGCTCGCCACGGAAAGTTCCCGTCCATGCCCAATCGTTTGGCTGAAGAAACGAGCCCCTACCTGGTCGCCCACGCTCACAATCCGGTCGACTGGTATCCGTGGGGTCCCGAGGCCCTGGCGCGGGCGGCGAATGAAGACAGACCGATTTTTTTGTCGATCGGTTATTCGGCCTGCCATTGGTGTCACGTGATGGAGCGCGAGAGTTTCGAGAACGCGACGATCGCGACGCTGCTCAACACACACTTCGTGCCGGTCAAAGTCGATCGGGAGGAACGTCCCGACCTCGACCAAATCTACATGAGCGCCGTGCAGATCATGACGGGGCGGGGTGGCTGGCCGATGTCGGTTTTTCTGACCCCCGACGCGCGGCCGTTTTACGGGGGAACGTATTGGCCCCCTTCGGCTCGGCAGGGGATGCCTGGCTTTGACCAAGTGCTGACGGCCGTGGCCGAAGCTTGGCGCGAGCGGCGACCGCAAGCCCTCGAGCAGGCCGGCGATCTGACCGACCACTTGCGTCACGTGGCCACGCCGCCGGTCGGCCAGGGAACGCTTTCGCCCCGGCTGATGACTGCCGCCGCCGCCGCCCTGGCCCGCGCGTTCGATCCACAGTATGGCGGGTTTGGCGGCGCGCCAAAATTTCCGCACCCGGTCGATCTCGAACTGCTGCTTCATGCCTGGCACCGTGAGCACGATGACAAACTGTTAAAGATCGTGACACTGACGCTCGACCGGATGGCGGGCGGCGGCATGTACGACCAGCTCGGCGGCGGTTTTCACCGCTATTCGGTCGATGAGCGGTGGCTGGTGCCGCACTTCGAAAAGATGCTTTACGACAATGCGCTCTTGGCCGGAACCTATGTCGCGGGTTATCTGGCCACGGGCAATCCGTTTTACGCCCAGATTGCCCGGGAGACTTGCGACTACGTGCTGCGCGAAATGACCGATCCGGCCGGCGGTTTCTATAGCACCCAGGACGCCGACAGCGAGGGGGAAGAGGGCAAATTCTTTGTTTGGACGCCGGCCGAGCTTGATGCACTTTTGGGCACCGACGCCGCCCGAACATTCGCCGCTGTTTACGACGTGACGCCGGCGGGTAACTTCGAGGGGGCCAACATTCTGCACCGGGACGAATCGCTCGAAACCTGGGCCGCGCGGCTCGGGCGCGATTTGTCCGACCTGGCCGCGGAACTCGCCGCCAGCCGGCAAAAGCTGCTCGCGGCCCGACAGGGTCGCGTGGCACCGGCTCGCGACGACAAAGTGCTGGTCGGATGGAACGGGCTGATGATCGAGTCGTTATGCTCGGCGGCAACGGCCTTGTCCGAGCCGCGTTATCTCGAAGCCGCTCGCCGCGCCGCCGACTTTTTGCTTTCCGCCCTGCGAGCGGAGGATGGGCGATTGCTTCACAGTTGGCGCGAAGGACATGCCAAATTGGCCGCTTATCTGGACGACTATGCCGGACTGTCCGCCGCACTGGCCTCGCTCTATCAAGCCAGTTTTGACGACCGTTATCTCGACGCGGCCTGTCAGTTGGCCGACGTCATGCTCGCCCATTTTCGCGATCCGCAGGACGGGGGCTTCTTCTACACGGCCGACGACCATCCGCCACTGATCGCCCGGACACAGGACTTGTACGACAACGCCACACCTAGCGGCAACGCCCTGGCGGCGACCGCCCTGGTGCGATTGGGAAAACTGACCGGCCGAGGCGAATACCTGGCAGCGGCTGAAGCGACGTTGAAGCGCGCGCTGGCCATCCTCCAACAGTCGCCGACAGCCTCGAGTCAAATGCTGCTGGCCCTGGACATTTACGTAGGACCGACGCCGGAAATCGTCATCGTGGCCGATCCCGCGGCTAGGGAGACCGCCGCATTGCTGGCCGACCTGCACGGCCGCTATTGGCCCAACAAAGTCGTCGCCCTACGGGCCGACCCGGCGACGGGCACGCCGCAATTGGGATCGCTGTTTGCCGGCAAGAAGCGATCCGAGGCGGGACCGGCCACCTATCTTTGCCAGGATTCTGCTTGCCAGGCTCCTGCGGTCGGAGTCGAGGCCGCTGCCACTTTGTTCGACGTCTGGCAACCGGCCACACGCTGAGGAACGAAGCCGGGCCAAATCGTCCCCCCGGCGAAAGAAGGGCAGGGGGGCGAGCCGCGCGGCCAGCGCCAAAAAAAGAATCAAGGCTCAGTGGGATTTGCGTTGCCGGCAGCCGCCGCCGCTTCCGAGGTCGAAGGAGCAGCGCCCGCTGGCGTGTCGGCCGCACCCGCAACTGACGCCGTGCTCTGACCATTGGCTTGCTCGATCCGCAGCAACACGGCTTCGAGCCGCGCAGCGGCCTGATTGGCGTCGCGAACAAGTTGCTCGACGATCATGATCTTGCAGTCCAATCGACCCATCAGGTCGCGAGCGGTTTCGTGCATGGCCACTTCCCAACGCGCCACAGCGGCCGGAGCGTCGAGATGGTGGGCACCGGCCGCAGCCGTCGAACGGGAAACCGGAAGTTGATTCGACAATTTTTCTGGCCGTCGTCCGAATCGCTTCAGGCTGAACCAGAGCACGAGGATGCCCAGCAGCGCCAGAATAGTCGAAGGATCGAAATCTGCGAGCATCATGCCGTATCGGCTCCGGCGTCTTTGGCAAGCCTGGCGGCCAACGCTTTCGCGGGCGACGATTGATATGCCTGGCGAGCTGCCTCGTAAATCTCGACCAGCGGCATGTGTTGGGATTCGGCCAACTGGCGGCACGACTCGAACTCGGGCGAAAAGCGGGGAGTCGCAGCGTCGATCCAAGCCAATACCCCGGCAACCGGTCCCCAAGGGGTCGCGACCGAGTGGGGTTCGCGCCGGAGTGTTCGGCGGGCCATCTCCGCGCGGCGCACACCCAGGGTGGTCGTTTCGCGGAACAGAATCGCCTCCAGCCGATCCGCGTCCGCCGGGCGGCAAATAACATTTAGCAACACGCCCGGCCGATTTTTTTTCATCGCAATCGCGCTCGTGTAGACATCGAGAGCTCCCGCGGTCCACAACTGGGCGATGGCGTGGCCAACCAACTCGCCGCTGGTGTCGTCGAGGTTCGTCTCGAGAACCGTTACTCGATCCAGGGAGGCCGAGTTGGTTGCCTCGCCTACCAACAAGCGCAGCAGGTTAGCTTGCTCTTCCAGGTCACGCGAGCCAGCTCCGTAGCCGATTCGCTCGATGGTCATGGCCGGCAGGGGGCCAAAACCATCGGCCAGAGCCGACAGAATTGCAGCGCCGGTGGGCGTGGTCAACTCAAAGGGAACCTTGGATTCGGCAAGCGGCACTCCCCGCAGCAGCTCACCGACGGCCGGCGCCGGCACGCTGCAACGGCCATGAGCGATTTCGATGAAACCACAGCCAGTCGGCACCGCCGAGGCGACGATTCGCTCCACGCCGAGCAGATCCCAACCAATCGCCGAACCGACGATATCGGCAATCGAGTCGACCGCTCCGACTTCGTGGAAATGAACCCTTTGGATCGTCGTCCCGTGGACTTTGGCCTCGGCTTCGGCCAGGCGGGTAAAAATCCGCACGGCCAATTCCTTTTGTCGGGCGGTCAAAACACTCGCATCGATCATCGCGGTGATGTGGTGCAAGTGACGGTGTTGGTGCTCCGGCTCGTGAGCAATCGTAATCTGCGTGGCGCGAAATCCCTTCTTCTTTACTTCGCTTGCCGTCAAGCGCACGCCGGGCAGCCCCAAACTGGCAATGCCGGCTTGAATCACGCCCAGGTCGGCGCCCGCGTCAACCAGCGCACCGAGCGTCATGTCACCGCTGATTCCACTCGCACAATCGAGATATGCAACGCGCATGCCTTGCCTTTCGCAGAACTTCCAGCCTGATCCCGTTCACGGGAGTCTGCGAGCTAGTATAGGCAAGTCGACCGGGTGCCGGCTATCGGAACCGTCCAGCGCGCAGCGCACAAAAATGCCGGTTTGCGCAGGCGATCGAGTCGGCGACAGCCGCTCGACGAAGCGAGCGCGGTTTTCGCTTCACGATGTCGTGGGTTCTCGGCCAAGCACAACCGCCACGCACTGGCCGGTCGCCGATTGATTGAGCAACAGGGCGTAAGGCTTTGTGCTCGGGCGAGGCTCGCCGGCGACCACGTTCACCGGACAGTTGGGATCGGGCCGCTCATGGTTCATCGTGACCGGAATCAACCCCTTCTCGAAAGCCAGCACGCTTACGGCCGCCTCGAGGGTGCCGGTGGCAGCCATCAGGTTGCCAAAGAAACTTTTTGGCGCCGTCACCGGCACGTCTCCCAGCAACGCGGCGATAACTTGTGCTTCGACCCGATCGCCCTCGCGCGAGCCGCTGCCGTTGGCGTTAACGTGATCGATGTCGCTGGCGGCGATACCCGGTTTGTCGAGCGCCAAGCGGATTGCGTTGCGGATGGCCTCGGCGTTGGGCGCACCCGAGCAAGGACAGCCGAACGTGCTGGCGTAGCTGACCAGCCGCGCCAAGGGACGTGCACCACGGGCCGCGGCGTGTTGCCGGCTCTCCAAGACAAATGCGCCGGCCCCTTCGCCAAGGACCTCGCCGTCACGATCCGCATCGAACGGGCGCACGGCACGAGCGGGTTCGTCATAACGGCGGGAGAATTGGTGCGGGTCGCGAAATACCCAATTCCGCGCATGGGTCGGACAACTCGTACCGCCGACGATCATCAGGTCGGCACGATCCATCTCGATCGATCGCATTCCCTCGGATAGTGCCAACAGACTCGACGCTTCGCCCATGAGGATCGTGTTGTTCGGGCCGCGCGCGTCGTGGGCGATAGCCACATGACAGGCCGGCATGTTTGGCAAGTACTTGAGCAGCCAGAGGGGGTAGATTTCGCGCATCCCGGCCTCCCCCCAACGGCTGAACTCGAACTTTCCGTCGACCAGACAACTGAGGAATGCCGCATCGACCTCGGCCCCTTCGGAATACATCATGTCGGCGCCAAACACGACGCCGAAACGATCGGCATCGACGGCGGAAGCTGCCAAATGAGCGTCTTCCAGCGCCAATTGTGCCGCGGCGAAGCCGAGCTGAATCTCGCGCGACATCACTTTCAAACTTTTTCGGGGCGTTACGTAAAGCTTCGCATCGAAATCGCGAACCTGACCTCCCATGCGAACGGGAAACGGTTCTCGATTGAACCGGGGCAAAGGAACAATTCCGGATTGGCGATCGATAAGCGACTGCCAGAACGTCTCCCGGCTCAATCCGAGAGAACTCGCTAAACCCAAGCCGGTGACGACAACTTCGCGCGGTGAGGCCATCGATTCCTGGTCGTCTTATCTAACCCAAGCACAGCGGCCGGGCGCGGAAAAAGGAAAAAATTGTTCGGTCTACGCCGTATACATGCCGCATCCCAGGGCCGCCCAACATTGGCTAGGGGCGGGTCAGGGCAAGCGTCTCCGCTCCGCCCAACGCCGTTTGCGGCGTTCACCAGGAACAATTCTGCCACACAATCGCGATCGAGGTGAAAGATCGCGCAGAAACGGCCCTCCATTTATCGCAGCCTGGGTATTTTACTGCCAGCCTATCCATTTTAGCGGATATCTTGCCGATGTTTATTCTGGTTATGCCCCACCCATCGGACGTGTGTCCGCTTGTGACTGTAAGACGAGGATTTCCGGCGAGAGACCGGGGCAAGCTTCCCCATTTCGACTGCGCCGGGTGAAGGATGCTCTGCCCGTACGATTGCGGACGGAAGCCCGGCCCCAGATTTGCTAGCACATATTACGTCAGGCACCCGGACTTTCACCGAGGAATTGTTCCATGTTGCGACCGATTGGGCCGCCGACCACGTTTTCGATTGCCAAAACGCGGGCAATCGTGAAGGATCTGTTCACACCCCAGGCCGGGATCTACTGGACGGATTTTTTGACGTCGCTGGGAATGGGCTCGGCAGCTTATTTCTTTGTCCGGCGAGCCGCCTGGATTTGGCCCGAGCATGCCCTTGTCTTGAGCACAATACTCTATGCGGTATCGGTGGTCCTGTATTACCGGGCGGCGTTGTTCATTCACGAACTCACTCACCTGCGAGACCGCACATTCGGCGCATTTCGCATCGTCTGGAATTTGCTCTGCGGCATTCCATTTCTAATGCCGTCGTTCATGTACTACTCGCATGTCGAGCATCACATGCGAAAGCATTTTGGCACACACGATGACGGCGAGTATCTTCCGCTAGGGACGACGGGGCCCTGGAAAATCGTATCGTATTTGGCCCAGCCACTGATTATCCCGATTCTGGCGGTACTGCGGTTTCTCGTGCTGGCTCCGCTCGGTTGGCTGATTCCTTCCTTTCGGCGCTGGCTGCACCGGCACGCATCATCCCTGGTGATGGACCCCAGTTACGCGCGACCGCTTCCCAGCCGTAAAATGCTGCGTATTTTCCGATTGCAGGAAACGGCGTGCTTTCTAGTTTGCTTCGTGACGGCAATTCTACTCATTCGCGGTCGGGTGCCGGTCGGATTCTTGATTCAGGCTTACGCCACCGCCGTCGGCATTTTGTATCTCAATCACATTCGCACCTTGGGAGCACACCGCTACATCAATCCCGGCGGCGAAATGACCTTTGTCGATCAACTCCTCGACTCCGTGAACTATCCGGATTCGCGACTGCTCGGCGAGATGGCGATGCCGGTCGGCCTTCGGTTTCATGCACTGCACCACCTCTTTCCGACGCTCCCCTACCACAATCTCGCTCGGGCGCACCAGCGGCTGATGGCCCAATTGCCAGCCGATTCGCCTTACCGAGCGACCGTCAGCCCCGGGTTGTGGACATCATTGGGAGAACTATGGCATCGTTCCCAGAGCGCCGAAGCAAGGCAACGCTTGGCGGCATCATCGGTCCAACATCCAATCGAAGGGCAGCCGCCACGGGCGCGACAACGGTTCAACAAAGAATGCCAAGCCTGAACCGGCGAGTGTCTGGGGCCGAATCGAAAATGGGCGGGCTAAGTGGCGACGGCGCCGTTCGGGGCGGTTTCGGCTGGTGGCGGATAATCGTAAATGCGGTAGGTCTTTTCGATCACCGCTCCCCCTTTTTCCAGACTGCGGCGGGAAAGGTGGTTCGATTCGAGCACCCACGAGAATTCCGCGTCTTCGAAATTCGATTCCAGAATTTTGGGAATCAGGCTCCGCAGCAGGACCAGCCCGACGCCCCAGCGCTGATATTCGGGAATCACATTGGCACTAATCACCCGAAAGCGGCGGAAAGAACGGCGCTTGCTGATCAGTTTCAAGAATCCGAACGGGAATAGCCGGCCGTCGATTTCCTTGACGCGCGGATTGTAGTCGGGAATGGCGAACACGGCACCGATCGGCTTACCCTCGACCGAGGCGAACATCGCCAGATCGGGAATGATCAGGTGTTTGAGCGAGGCGCTCATGTGGTCGATTTCGCGCTTCGACAAGGGCACGAATCCCCACGTTCCGCCCAACGATTGGTTATAGAGATCCAAGAACGTCTCGATTTCCTGGCGAAACCGCGATTTATCGAGCGGCCGCAACTCGAGCCCCAACCGCGACGCCGCTTCCTGAGCAACGAACAGCAATTTGGCATCCAACTTCGGGATGATGGAGATCGGCGCCCAAAAGGCGAACATGTCCTGCGCCTTGCGAAACCCATAGGTCTCGATCAGCCGCGCGTAGAACGGCGGGTTGTACGTCATCATGAACGTCGCCGGGACGTGAAATCCGTCGACGAGCAATCCGCACTCATAATTGAGCGAAGGGTTTACCGGCCCGCGAATCTGATGGATGTCGCGGGCCGCGAGCCAGGCACGTGCCGCGTCGAACAGACCATTCGCGACCTGCTGGTTGTCGATCGATTCGAAGAAACCAAAGAAACCGAGCCGTTCTTGGTGAAAGCGATTGTGGACCGGGTTTTCGATCGCCTGAATCCGGCCGACCGGCCGGCCACCGCTGAGCGCCAGAAAAGTCTGCCCCGCCGCATCGTCATAGAACGGATGCTTTGCGTAGCCGGCCAGTTCCTTCTGATTCATTCGGAGCGGCGGGATCCAGTTGGGATCATCGCGATAGAGCTGCCAGGGCAACTCGAGAAACGCCTTCCGCTCGCGCCGCGACTCGACAGGCTTCACGACAAAATCGACCGCTGCCGTTCCACCACTTGCTGGCGTCGCTGCTGCCGCAGCCAACTTTGCCGTTCCTGCAGTCGACTTTGCTGTTCCCACGGGCGCCACCCACCGGGCCGGATTATTCCATAGAAAGCGCCAACTCTACTGCCGACGCTGGAGACGGTCAAGCCACCCAGCGGCCTTACGCGTCCCCCGTCGGGAGCAAGATCCAGCGGCGAAATTCCGCTTCATCCAAGAAAATCGCCGCGCGGACCAGTTGAAACACCAGTTGCGTCCGTGGCCAGCCAAGCGCGCTGATCAATGCGTCGAATTGTTCCGCCGGACAGCTTCCCTTGATGTCGACCAGTCGGACTCGCTCCTGGTGATCGTATAGATTGCCATCCACTTGCCAGGAGGCCTCTCCGCGACTGGAGACCCAGACGAACGATCCGTCCGGTTCGATGTACATCCGCTCGAGCCGTGCAAGATCGGCCGCCACCTCTTCGAACGATCGGGGGAACGTGCTGCGGCCCAGCCATTCTGGTGAAATCGCGCAGGTGACAAAATCACTGCCGGCAAGTTTCAAGGATGGCCCCGGCGGACAATCGTCAGGCCGAGCATGAATCGAGGCGTGAAAATGATACATGCAAAGCCTTCAGCCCGAGAGGCAAGTCGTGCCGTTTGGGAATCTTGGTCGAGCCGATCGCAACGATGCAAACAATTTGGCGACCCAAGATGGCATTTTCGTGACCAGTCGCATCGTAACTCCCATGAGCGATTCGCCGGCAATCGGCCCGCTGGAGACGGGAATGACGTATTTCTCATCGACCTTGGGCTCATAGCGAACCACGATCCAGGCAATCGCGGCACCGGCGAACATCGACCACGAATTGAACGGGGGGATCACGCCGGCGACTCAAAAGCAGGGGGTGGGGGCCGCTGGCCGCCTATTATAGGCAGCATGCTGTCGGTGTCTGCCCGGTGTGCTTGCGGTGCTCGGTTAAACCTTGCCGGCCGGGTCAAGTTTGCCGGCGATTCCGCCGATACAGCCAGACGAGGAAGCTTCAGCACGCACCGGCCGGCAGACATTGCCGAGCAGCGTGCTGGCAACCCTATTGAATTCTCCGATCCGGAGCGGTGATGACGACCAACTTGCCTTCCGCCTACAGTCGCAGCCTGCTGAAAGTCCGGGTGCCGGTCACGGTGACGCTGGCGGCAAAGAAACAGTCGATCGGCAAGATCATCGAGCTGGTCCCCGGCTCGATCATCGCGTTCGACAAGTCGTGCGACGAAATGTTGGAGTTGGAAGTCAGCGGACACCCGATCGCGGAAGGGGAATGCGTCAAAGTGGGAGACAAATTCGGCCTGCGCGTGACCAGCCTCATCTTGCCGGACGAACAACTCCAATCACTGAAGGCGCTCGCACAAAAGAATTCGTCGACGTCCTAATCGACCGCCACACGAGCGGCACGTGAGCAATCACTTCACTTCCAGCATTCGCTCCAGCGCCATCAACGCCCAGTGGGCGGTCTCATCGTCGACGCGGATCACGTTCACCGGGTTGCCGGCAGCTAAACGTTCCAAGCTCCACGCCAGATGGGCCAGATCGATGCGGTACATCGTGGCACACATGCAGACGACCGGCGAAAGAAAGTGAATCTGCTGCTCGGGATGTTCCTGTTTGAGTCGGTTGACCAGGTGCAGTTCGGTACCGATCGCCCACTGGGTCCCCGGCGGCGAGCGTTTTACGATCTCAATGATTTTACCGGTTGAGCCGAAAAGATCTGCCCGGTCGACCACTTCCATCGCACACTCGGGATGGACCAGGATGCGAATGCCTGGGAACTTTGCCCGAAACATTTCGACGTGCTCGCTGCGGAACATCGCGTGGACGCTGCAATGTCCTTTCCACAGCAGGACGCGTGCCCGCTCAAGTTGGCCGGTCGTGTTGCCGCCCAGTTCGTCGGCTGTCGGATCCCAAACCGGCATCTCGTCCAGTGCGACCCCCATGGCCTTGGCCGTATTGCGGCCCAGATGCTGGTCGGGAAAGAACAAGACTCGCCGCCGCCGGGCAAACGACCAGGCGAGCACCGCCGCTGCGTTGCTCGACGTGCAGACGATGCCGCCATGCCGGCCGCAAAATGCTTTCAGGCTGGCCGCCGAATTGATATAAGTCACCGGCGTTACGTCGTCGGTGTCGATCACTTCGGACATTTCCCGCCAGGCCGCTTCGACCTGTTCGATCGCGGCCATGTCGGCCATCGAACAGCCGGCAGCCAGGTCAGGCAGCACGACCGGAATTCGCTCGCCCGAGCGCGCGGCCAGCCGCTCGGGCCGATTGGCCAAGACATCGGCGGTCTCGGCCATGAAGTGGACGCCGCAAAACGCGATCGCCCGACACTGGGCGTTGGCTGCGGCCATCTGGCTGAGCTGGTAGCTGTCGCCCCGCAGATCGGCCAGCGCAATCACTTCGTCTTGCTGGTAGTGGTGCCCGAGAATGAGCAGCCGCGAGCCCATTTCCCGCCGCACGGCTGCGATCCGCTCGAGCAGAACCGCGTTGTCCAGCGACTTATAAGCCTTTACGCCGGAGTCGGGCGCGTGGGAAGATTGTACGACAGTGCTCATGGCAAACATGATCCCAGAGGTTCTTGACCTCCAAATTATACGCTCGCCGAGCTTTGTTCAGCAGTGCCGGCGACCGTAAAAGCGGCTCTCTTTTGCCGCACGAGGCCGGCCGGCAACGGTTTGCCGTATGGTACAATGCCCAGCGATTGCGTGGCCGCGCGTCTGGACCGATCGGCGCGGAAGTGTGCCTGCGCCCAGCCAAGAATTCTTTCGTTTAAGTGGTGCGAATGTCTGCCGTTGCCCCCTCGAAGCCAGCGCTCTTGTCGCTTCCGATTGTCGATGGGACGAGCATCGCTTCTGTCCGCGATGCAAACGGCACGCCTGCGGCCGGGACGCCACCAGGCCCAAGACGCAGTGCTCCGCCGCTGCCGATGACGCGCGCCGAGATGGACGCACGCGGCTGGGATGCGGTCGACGTGGTGTTTGTCAGCGGTGATGCGTACGTCGATCATCCGAGCTTCGCGATGGCGCTGCTCGGCCGGCTATTGGAGAGCGAAGGTTTTCGCGTGGCGATTCTGAGCCAGCCCGATTGGCATTCGTGCGATGCGTGGCGCACGTTCGGCCGGCCGCGGATGTTTTTCGCCGTTAGCGCGGGAAACATGGACTCGATGATCAACCACTATACGGCCAATCGCAAGGTGCGCAACGACGACGCCTACAGCCCGGGCGGAAAGATCGGTCTGCGGCCCGATCGAGCGACGTTGGCTTATTGCCAGCGGGCACGCGAGGCCTACACGGGAGTACCGGTGATCACCGGCAGCGTCGAAGCGAGCCTGCGGCGCCTGGCTCATTATGATTACTGGAGTGACAAAGTCCGGCGTTCGATTTTGCTGGATTGCAAAGCCGACCTGCTGGTCTATGGCATGGGGGAGAGGGCGATCGTCGACATCGCCCACCGCCTGGCGGCCGGCGGCACGGTGAGAGACTTGCGCGACATGCGGGGCGTTGCCTATCGCTTGGGAGCGCGCGAAGCCGCGCCCCGCGAGGGCTCAATCGAACTTCCCGCGTTCGAACTGGTCGCGCGCGACAAGGTGGCGTTCGCCGAGATGACCAAGATCTCGCACGTCGAGACCAATCCGCACAACGCCCGTCGGCTGTTGCAGTTTCACGATCGGGAGTGCGTTGTGGTCAATCCGCCGGCGTTGCCGCTGGTGCAAGCCGAAATGGATCGGGTTTACGGCCTGCCGTTCACCCGCAAGCCGCATCCGGCTTATGGCAACGCCAAGATTCCGGCGTATGAGGTGGTCAAAGACTCGGTCCAGATCATGCGCGGCTGCTTTGGCGGCTGCACGTTTTGCTCGATCACGGCGCACGAAGGGCGAATCATCCAAAGCCGCAGCCAGCAGTCGGTGATCGGCGAAATCCGACAGATGACGGCCGATCCCACCTTCAAAGGCGTCATCAGCGACATTGGCGGCCCGACGGCCAATATGTACGAAATGCGCTGCAGCCGCCCCGAAGTCGAAGCGAAATGCCGCCGACTGAGTTGCGTCCATCCCACGATCTGCAAGCTGCTGGGGACCGACCATGGTCCCTTGGTGCAACTGATGCAGGCTGCCCGCAACGAGCCGGGTATCAAAAAAGTCTTCGTCGCCTCGGGCATTCGCATGGATTTGGCACGACGGAGTCCTGAGTACATGCGGGAGCTTGTGACGCATCACGTCGGCGGCCATCTGAAAGTCGCGCCCGAACACACCGATCCTGGTGTGTTGGCGCTGATGAAGAAACCCGATGCCGGGGATTTTGTCGAGTTCGACCGCGAGTTCCGCCAGGCCTCGCAAGCCGCGGGCAAGAAACAATATTTGATACCCTATTTCATCGCCAGCCACCCGGGCAGTTCACTCGACTCGATGATCGACTTGGCCCTTTTTCTGAAACGCAACCATTACCAGCCCGATCAGGTGCAGGATTTCATCCCCAGTCCGTTCGACATCGCCGCTTGCATGTATCACACCGGAATCGATCCCTTCACAAAGAAACCAGTCTACATCGCCAAACATCTGCGCGACCGCAAACTGCAGCGCGCGTTGATGCAATTCTTCAAGCCGGAGAATTATTTCGAGGTCCGGCGGGCTCTCGAGCAAGCTGGCCGTCAGGATCTGATTGGTGCTGGCTGCGATGCGCTGATCCCGGCCCAACCGCCGCGTGCCGCGCTCGACAAACGTCGTCGCCGGGCCAACGACGAGTTTGAAACACAGCGTTCTGGCGACCACATTCGCTCGCGTCCCGACGCGGAGTCAAAGGGGGCCGGCTACCGGCCGCACCGCCAAACCGCCCGACGCCGCGACCGCAAGTAAGCCGCGTCGCGGTGAACCGATCTTCAACCGCACGTAAGCCACCGCCGCCGTGGGCAGCGGCCGGGACGAGATGGGCGGCACGAGCCGACGATTGCCGGCAGTCAGTTTTCGCCTTTCGCAGGCGGGACTACCAATTCGTGTGTCCCGGGAGCGAAGTGGGGCCAGACGTCGGTGAATTCGATCTTGGCTTTGGCGCGCTCGCGGGCCGCGAGCTTGTCAAACATGGCCTTGGCGGCAGGCGACTGAAGCTGGTCGATCACTTCGTTCCAGGCCTTCTTGCCCGGTTTGACGTCGGTCACCGTGATCAAGTGGACACCGAAAGGGGTGACGACTGGCTGGCTGATTTGTCCTTTTTCAAGGCTGAAAGCGGCCTGGGCGAAGGGATCGACCATCAGTCCATGGCGCGGAAAAAAACCGACATCTCCGCCATGTTCCCGGCTCGGTCCGGCCGAGTATCGTTCGGCTGCCTCGGCGAACGTCAACTTGCCGGCCTCGATCTCGGCGCGCAGTGCCGCCGCCTCTTCCACCAGCTTCTCGATCGCGGCGGTATCGCGGCGACCGGCCGGCCGAAAAAGGACGTGACTCGCACGGATTTCCGAGCCGTCGAACTGCCGACGGTGCGCCACGAAATAATCTTCCAGCACCTTGTCCGTCAGGTACTTTGCCACCGCCCGCTCCCAGAGAACTTGCCAGGCCAATTGCTGTCGGAGGAGTGGGAGGGTCAATCTCCGTTCTTCCATCACGTTTTCCAACGTTTTGTGCTGACTTTCAAGCTGGAGCTTGAAACTCTCGAGCGCCGCGTCAACGTCTTTCTCCGAGACGCTGCCAGCCGAGGCGCTCAATGCCGATTCGACCAACCGTCGATCAATCAATTGCACGAGCGTCTCCGCCCGCAGCGCCGCCAACGCGTCGGCGCCAATCATGGCTTGCTGGTCGGCGGCAATGATCGATGAAAACAGCGATTGCAATTCGGCCGTGCGAATCTCGCGGCCGTTCACCCGTGCGGCGACCGGAGACTCGTCGGCTGTGGCCGCCGCCACCCGTGGCGGGTCGGCCGCAGTGACTGGCACGACACCAGCGAAGAACAGCACCAGACACAGAATCATCAGCCGATCACGACTGGCCATCGGGCACACCGCTTTCATGAGGGCTTTGATCTGCAACGTTTGCGGCGGACTCAGGCCCGCTGATTGGAGCGATTGCGATCAGCCGACCGGCCCCTACCATGTGTGTTCGACGCGGCAAAGGAGCGAGTCAAGGAAGATCAAGGTTCGTGAATTGGTAATCCATCGGAACTTCCAACACGGCGGTTGGCGTTTGATAGACAAGCGTCCAACCTGCGAGACTCTCGGAGATGGCGAAACGGTATTTGACGCCGACCTCCTTGGGCGTTTGCCGCGTTTGCTCCATCGCGGCTGGCACGACCGGCTGACGACCGTCGCGCTCGAGCGTGGCCTTGTTGTCGAGCAGCCAGCCGATGAGATAGGAGTCGATCGCCAGGGTCCGGTCGTCAAAACGGGCCGACACTTCCACTTCCCAGGCGTCGCCGGACTTATGCACGCTGTCGAGCGTGACGGTGACGACCCCCTTGTGCTGTTGCGGCTTCGGACCGCGGACTGCTTTGGTTTTTGGAAATTGAAATCGGAACGCTTCGACATCGGCCGGCAACAGCACTTTGAGCTGCCCTTTTAGAAGTTCGACGGTGGCGATCGCCCGCGGTGGGAGCGCGAGCGGAATTTCCAGCGAAACCGCCGCCGGACCGTCTCCAACCGGAGCGCTGATGTCGCCGCGGCCATCGATCGTCAACGGCTGGCCACCGGCGGTCGCCTGAACATTTTGGAGCGATTGGCTGATCAGGATCGGCCGAAGCCGGGGTTCCCACTCGACCTCGACGAACAGTTTGAGCGACCGGTTCGCCGGCCTTCTCAAGTCATCGAGGGCTTCGAACCGCACGGGCTCCATGCGCAGTGGCGCGGCGTAACTGGCCCGGCGCACGCGGGACAATCGTCCGGCGGCGCGCGGCACGATCATCAGCCCCGCACCGCTGGCATAACTGTCGACGTCCAAGCCGGCTCGATCGAGCACCTCGTCGAGCGCTTGCCAAAACGGTTTGTCGTGGAAATCGACGGCTAGTTTCGGGTCGTTCTCGGCTGTCGGGGTTGCTTCGCCTGCCCGACGATCGACGATCGCGTTGCCACTTTGCCGGCTGAGCTCTTTAAGCAACTCTTCGATACGAAAAGTGCCCTGCAGCGTCACAAGCGAAGCGCTCGCGGCGCGTGTCGCCCGGGCTTGCTCTAGCGCCTGCCGCACTCGGGCCAATCGCTCAGTCGTTTCAGCCGGCATACGAGCCGTGGGCGAGGGCAAGAAGGGAAGCGCGGTCGGTCCGAGCTTGACCAATTGCTCTTCGGCACCTTCACGGGCGGCAAGCTCGACGCTCGCGAGCTGACCGATCAATCGGCTCACGTCGGCTGCGATAGCGTCACTTGCGGCGCCCAGGGCATCGAATGCGGTCAAGCTGAGACAGGCGAGCAGGCCAAGCAAGGTCCTGCCCGCGAGTGAGCTGACTTGAAGTGGTAATCGCACCCTTGGGCTCCAAGGATCGGTGACATTGGGCACTGACGCGCCCGCGTCGGACCCTTAGGACGTTTTGCGTCCTTCGGCGGGTCGGCACTGGTTGCTCTGCCCGAACGTGCCGGTGCCACCCGTTTCCATCTCGATTCATTTTAGGGCCGCACGCGTTGGGACGCCACTCACGTGGTCAGGGCGGAGCCGCTCGGTCGTGGGCGATGACCACAAAACCCTGCCGATTGTAAGGATTGAAAGCATTGGCTGCGGCCGCAGCCAATTCGAGCCAAGCGCCGGGAGAGCTTGCAATGCTCGGCGATCCGGCTTCACGGGTCGTCCGTCGCATCGACCGCGAATTGCGGCGATGGCAAAACGGCCATATGCCGCTAATCTTCGATTTCTTGACGCGGAGGAATCAGGTCCGGATCATTCTCGATCGACATGGCATCGGCCTCAATACGCAAGGCATGGTCGAGCGATTGCTGCGCGTGGTGGACGTCTTGGTTATGGCAGGCGGTGATGATCCGCGCATGTTCGTCGGAAAATGCCTGTTGGTTGTCTAGGGAAATCCATTCGGCCGTATAGAGACGGGCACGAGCGATAACCGAGCGCCAAGCGGCAATCACGTCGTGTTGCTCGCTTTGGCTGACGATTGTTTCGTGAAAGGCATAGTGGTGTTGCGCCATAGAGGCGGGATCGTGTCGCTCGCGAGCCTGATTGAAATCGCGAAGGAGACGCTCGATCAGGAGCAAATCCGCTTCTGAAAATCGACTAAAGCACGACCTTAAGGCAAACGTTTCCAAGGCTGTGCGCAGCGCCATAAAAAAGCGCCGTAGCGATGCCGGCAACATAGGCGCAACCTGAGCGCCTCGATTGGTTTCCGACACCAGAAATCCTTCGTGCGCCAACAGCAACAGCGCCTCGCGTATCGGCGCATGGCTGACGCCAAACCGATGCGCCAACTGGCGTTCGACCATCTGTACGCCCGGAGCAAATCGACCGGTAACAATATCCCTGCGGAGCTCTTCGGCGATTTGATCCCGAAGGCCACGCGTCAGACGAGACTTGGGCATGGCGTAGGTTTAACGAATGGAAAAGGGGTTCCTTGAAAATCAGGATTACTGCACGTTTCGGGCAGCCTTTGTGGTGCGAATGAGGGGTATCCCATCCCCAAATTTGGCCGAAATGTTCGACCGGTACACCGTGGAACGACCCGAAAGCGATTCTGAGAGAATTACAACTCAAAGGACGAGATTTACGAATCACCATAATAGCAACATGTTTTATGGATGTAAAGACTTTTCCGCATCGCTTCTAACCATAAAGACCTCGCCAAAGCTCGGGGGTCTCTACGAAGCCCAGCAGTCACTCCGGGGTCGCCGCGTGGTTTTCCAATGACCCTCGGACGACAAAAACGGGTTGGGCAGGCCGCCAAGTGCTGCAAAGCATCACTCGGGCCTAGAGGCGAGGGCGGGAATGGCCCCCGCGATCCGCGACACTACGCGGAGAGTCAGGGGCTTTTGGCACGTGAAGCGGCAGAGGAGTGAGCCGCGGCCGTTGCCACATCGGCATCGCGGGCACAGCGAAAGCCCAAGTGGTTACGACCAAAGTCCGGCGGACCGGCGCCACGAGCCCAGACCTGGATCTCGGGGCTCACGTTGTCAGCCGAAAGCCACGAACCGCCCCTTTGGGCGCGTCGTCCCCCAGGTGGCTGTCGCTCTGGACCGACCGGATTGTCGCGTTCACCCAGTCGGTAATAGTCGTCGGCATACCAATCGGCGCACCATTCCCAAACGTTGCCCGACATGTCGTAAAGTCCATAACGATTGGGTGGATAGGATTCGACGTCCGCTAATCCCCGAGCACCATCGATTCCCAAATCGCGCTCGGGAAACCAACCCTGCCAAGAATTGCTCAGCGCCCGGTCGCTCGTTTGGGACTGACGACCCCAAGGAAAATCAGCATCGTACGAGCCGCCGCGAGCGGCATATTCCCACTCGGCTTCGGTCGGCAATCGCTTACCCGTCCAACGAGCATAAGCCGCGGCGTCATACCACGATACGAGCACGACGGGCCGATGTTCTTGACCTGCGATCGAACTATGCGGCCCGAACGGGTGGCGCCAATCGGCGCCCGGCATCAGCAGCCACGCTTGCCGCATCGGTTCAAACACCCAGCCTTGTCCATGTCGCTCGGCGGTTGAAAGATAGCCGGTTGCGGCGACGAACTTGGCGAACTGAGCATTGGTAACCTCGTGCCGATCGATCCAAAACGATCGCACCTCGACTTGATGTTGCGGACGCGACGCCCGGTCTGGGGAGAAGTCGCTCCCCATCAAAAACTGCCCTCCTGCGATCCGGACCATTTCGTCCGACTCGATCGGCGGAGTATCGGCCAGATTTGCCAGCGGAAGCGGCGTGCGTGATTTCGCGAACCACCAGCCAATCACCGCCGCGACCACGAAGAAGAGCAATGCGTACCCGCGCCGCCCCGACCGACTCACTTGGGTTCGGGTGGATCTCATTCCCATACTTCCCTGTGTGTCGCGCAGACTCCAACTTGGCGTGCCATTGCTCGCCCATGTCGAGGATGGAGCCAAACGATACCGCGTTTGGCACCACACGACAATTGATCTCGCCGCCAGGGGCCACCCAAACACGGGTCCGAGGGCAAATTCTCGGTAACCGGACTGGCGACGAACGCCTTGAAAATGGCTGCTTTTTTAGTAGCCCTGGATCGGCGCCAGCCGGGTAAGCCACCAAGCCAGCACCAACGCGAAGACCACCCAGCCGACGATGCCGAGAAGGCGTTTGAATCGAGCGTCCGAGATCCCGAAATGGCGGTAACGATGGCCAATCTCTTCCAGTGAGAGCGTGACGAACAACATTGCCAGAAGCGCACTGGTCAGCCCGACCAATCGCTGTATCAGCAGAGGCAGACGTTCGGGGGCTGCCCCATACAGCACCACGAAGAAAACGAGCAACAGGACTCCAGACAGCAAGGCTGCCTTGTGAGGGCGCTGCGCGGTTCTGAGCGGCCGCTGCAAGTCCACCCGCACCAATGGGGGGATCGCATGAGGTATTTTTCGCATGGGGATGTTCCCCCTTTTGCTCGAAGAACTGTTCCGTGGAGGGCGAACCTGACGGATGTAGCGACCGCGATGGTCGAACATCACGTGAGCCACTCGGCCAGTTCTATTGTATGCAGCCCAATGAGCCGAGGGCGAATTGAAAACAGATCCCGTACAGTTTAGAATTAGAAACGTGTTAGATTTGCGCTTTCGAGCGCGACCCGTGCACTTCTCGCGTAACGGACGTTCGAGCGGCGAATACGATAGGAGACCTTGCGATGCCCTCGGTTAGCTTGAAATCTGGTCGTTGTCTGATGGTGGCTTTGCTCCTTGCCCCGGTGTCGATGTGCTGGTGTGGGGGAGTCGTGTTCGCTCGTGGTGCGCCGGTGACCTCGAAAAGCTTAAAGATCGACGACAGTCAATGGTCCTCCGCCGAAACGAAGCAAGAGAATGGCAGGTTCGACAATTTAGTCGATAAAGGCAAAAAACAACCCGCCGCCAAGCTCGCTGATTCCTCGAGCTATGCGACAGCGAGCCCAGCGACTGACGCCGCGAACGACACAGCCGGCGGATCGACAAGCGACGGCGGATCGACAAGCGAGGGAGGATCGCCTTGGGTATGGGGGATTCTGGCGTCGCTGTTTGTCGTAGGGGGCGGACTGACTTGCTTCGGTTATTATTGGTCGAACATGCGCCGAGCGACTTCTTGGTAGCCGCTGCCCGAGGCGAAACGCGCGTGCACCGAACCATCTACTTCGTCGGATTCTGTTCGCGGCGCGCGATCTCTTGATCGATCAATTCTTGCTTATGCACCATGTCGGTCGGGTCTTCAAAATTGAAGGTCACCGGCCGCATGTCGTCGAACACTCGCATCGCCATGCCCGCCACTCGCCAGCCGACCGGCTCCTTGTGCATGATCCAAATAACGGGCGTCTTCAGCGGCGTGCCGTCCTCTTGCTTCTCCACCCAATTGCAGGCCACGTGCGCACCCTCTTCGACAAATTCGAATTCGAGCACCTCATAGCTGGCGTCGTCGCCGGCGTTCATGCCGGGAGACATGCCGCGTTCGCGTAGCGCATCGCGGGCCGCGACCGTCAGCATTTCGAACATCGTCTCCTGATCGTTGCTGCAAATCGCCTTCAAGAACACCGCAAGCGGTCGGTCGGGGCCGTCGGCCGCCGATTTCTCGTTGGTCGCGGCACCGGGGCCGGCAGACGCGCCGCAGCCGGTCACTCCAGCCAGCGCCGAGAAGACCACCGCACAGAAGGCAAGCCGAGTACGCATTCTTACTTCTCCCATCCTTGGGTTCCGACGCGCCGGCGGACGTTTGCGCCTATGGCACCGCGTTGAACGATCGGGCGCGGCGGGAGTTTGCCGATTGCGGCAAACCAGGTCAAGACGAACCTGCGGTAATCCAACGGGGTGCAAGCAACAGCCGAGGGGACTGTGCCACGGAGCAAGGAGCGACTTTTTGGGCGAACCCGGTGGGCGAGCCACTCTGGCGCCCTACCCTGGCCCGTCCGCTCAACGCCGGCGTGGGTTGGCAGCAGGGGGTGCTGGCAGTTCTCGGACGGCGCGGCGGCGGTAGGCCTCGGCCTCGTGCTGGCAGGCAGCAAGCCGTGTTTGGATTTCGGCCACCAGTTCCCTGTCGTCCAAAGCGGCAACTTCTTCGGGCGCAAGGGGCTGGCCATATTGAATATGGATCGTCGCAAGACAAGGCCAAGTCCGCCAGCGCGGCCAGGCATCGAACGCTCCCGCGACGGCCATCGGCTGCACGGGAACTCGGGTGCGCCGAGCCAGGGTGCAGAAACCAGGCTTCAGCGGTGCCAATTGGCCGTCAAAGGTGCGTGTCCCCTCGGGAAACAGCAGCACCACTTCCCCATGTTTCAACCGCCTGAGCGTCTCCTTCACTCCGGCCAACCCGATGCCCTCACGATCGAGTGGGATGGCGTCGAGCCAGGTGATGAGGGTCCGCAAGACGGGGATGCGAAACAACGTATCCCGCGCCAACGAACTCATTTGCCTGTCGCACGATATTCCGGCCAATACTGGATCGAGATGACTTTGGTGGTTCGAGACCAAGAGCACTCCGCCGTGGCGAGGAAACGAAAGCTGGCCGCGAACGCGCACTCCGAACAGAGCCACGCAGACGATGCGGCAGAGCATCCGACAAAAACCGTACCACAAACGTTTGGCCAGCGGACGAGAGTTCATGTTGCTCCGTTGTGGTTCAAACAAAAAAACGCCCGTGGAAACGGAAGCGTTGCTTCGCGCGATCGCGTCACGCCCCACGCCGGCCCATTCCCTCGCGTACAATTTGTTCCAGCCGATCGACGACCGCCGTGGCGCTCAGACCATCGGTCGACAGCTCCACCGCATCGGCGGCCCGCACCAGCGGACCGACGCTTCGGGCGGCATCGCTACGATCGCGCTCGCTCTGTTGTTCGAGCACGATTTCGAAGGGAAGGTCCTGGCCGCTTGTACGCAAGTCTTCCAGACGTCGCCGTGCGCGCTCGTGGGGCCCGGCGGTGAGAAAGATTTTGCACTCGGCGTTGGGAAAGACCACGGTTCCTTGATCGCGCCCCTCGGAGACGACGTCGCCGCTGCCAGCGGCCTGACGCTGGAGCCGCACCAGATGTTCGCGAACTCCTGGATTATTGGCGGCATAGTGGGTGACGGCCGTGACTTCGGCGGTGCGAATGATGTCGGTCACTTCAGCGCCGTCGACCAACACCCGATTCTCCTCGAGTTGGATTTTGAGACTGCGTGCAAGTTCGACCAGCCCGGCCGTATCGTCCCAAGAGAGGCCGCGAGCGACAGCCGCCCAGGCCACGGCGCGATACATCGCCCCGGTATTGAGAAAGCGAAACCCCAGCCGGCCCGCGAGTGCCCGCGCTGCGGTGCTCTTGCCTGCGCCGGCAGGACCATCGATGGTCACAATCATTTCAAAACGATTTCCGCGGGAACGAGGAGGGTATTGCGGCGCGGCGCATCGAGCGCCGGATGCCGCGTCAAGGGATCAGAGAATTATAATCAGCAGGCGAGCGACGCCGAGCGGAAACATTTCACCAAAATGCTTCAATCTCGGCCCATTCGTGCGCGGCCAGGTCGCAGAGAATACAATCTTGCTGGGTGGACAGGTCGCCGAGGTTCTGGCCGAGGAAGTCGACCTTCCGCGCCTCGGTTACTACACGGCAACTTCGCAGCTTCACCCGGACCGATTGGCCGCTGGTCTCGAGCAGGCGGACGCGAAACCCAATCGGTCCCCCGCCGGTCGCCGCGGTACCGCCTGACGCGGCCTGCAGCGGAGCGTCGCCGGACGGTGATCTATCGAGGGTCTCCAGCCGCGGGCCCAGGGCTTGCCAGTGGGTAGCCAGTACGGCGCGGGAATCAATATGGAACAGCCAGCCCTGACGCTCGCCGGCCAATGGACGGGCGACTTCGTGCAACTCGAACGCCGGCGTCAGGCATTCGGCTGCTGCCGCCGTGGGATTCGGCACGTCGACGCCGATCGCCAATTGGAACTTCCGGGCGGTCTCGCCACGCACGATGAGCAGACTGTCCAGAACGCGTGG
>Ga0182024_10005494_pt1 | contig 28445 bp, 23 predicted proteins | sample P32metaG_FD_120480 | JGI IMG/M metagenome (GOLD analysis project Ga0182024, IMG submission 120480) | Permafrost microbial communities from Stordalen Mire, Sweden - P3-2 metaG (Illumina Assembly) | ecosystem: Environmental > Terrestrial > Soil > Wetlands > Permafrost | place: Sweden: Stordalen...
ATGGTAGGCCCGTGCGGACTCGAACCGCAGACCTCTACCGTGTCAAGGTAGCGCTCTAACCAACTGAGCTACGGGCCTAACGTACAACTCGACCTCGGCGATTTTAGCATCTGGAGGCAAATGCGCCTAGCGGGGTATCGCTTTAATTTTTGAAAAAGGATAGAGGTCTCTGCGCGGCCAACACGGCTCATGCGGCGCGCGATTTTTTTTGCTTGACAAATTAAAACAGTTGTTTTAAACATATGTTTGTTATGTTGCGCACTTCCCCTACCCGAAGACCTTCCGTCGCCCGCAAGCGAGCTGTGCACAAAGCTCCCGAGCTTACGCGGGACAAGCTCATTGACGCTGCAGGACATGTTTTTGCCGAGCGCGGGTATCGAGCTGCCACGATTCGGGAAATTTGCCGCCGCGCGGGGGCCAACGTGGCCGCGGTGAATTACACCTTTGGCGACAAGATGGGGCTGTACACGGAAGTGTTGCGGCATTCCGTGCGCGCCGCCAAAACGGCGACGATGAACGTGGCGCTCGATTCCAGCCTGTCCCCGGAAGAAACGATACGCGGCGTGATTCGCGCGCGGCTGATGAGCATGTGCGAGGAAGCGCGACCGGACTGGCACATTCGTCTTGTCATGCACGAATTTTCGCAACCGACGGGAGCGATGCAGCGCGTGGTGGACGAAGGCATGCGACCGATTTACGACCGCATGAAAAAAGCAGTGGGGCAAGTGATCGGTTTACCGCCGGATCATGAGACGACGCGTCTTTCCGTGAACAGCATCGTGGGACAAATTTTGTTTTACACATTTTCGCGTCCCGTGCTGGCGCATTTGCAGCCGGAACTGAAGCTCACACCGAATCAATTGGACCGCATCGCGGATCATATTGCGGATTTCTCGCTCGCCTACCTGAAGAAAGTGGGGCACGGCAAAAACCATGGATGAAACAAAAGACAATACGATGACGCAAGCGCCGCCAAACACGGAGCAGCGCACAACGCCACCTCCTCCGCCACCCGGAGCACCTCCGGAAGAAAAGAAAGCTCCGCGTTCTCGCGTTGCCAGAATTTTAATGATCGTGGGCGTGGTGGTCGCCGCCGTTGTGATTTGGGAGATTTTTTTCGCCACGCCGAAACTTCCCGCCAGCATTGTCGCGCTCAGTGGGCGCATTGAAGGCGACGATTCCGCCGTGGCGCCGAAAACGAGCGGGAAAATTCTGGAGGTCACTGTACGCGAAGGAGACACGGTAACGGCCGGCCAGGTGATTGCGCGGCTCGACGATGCGCAAGTTCGCGCGAAAGAGGATGAGGCGAAAGCTGCGCTTACCGATTCGCAGGCCAAACTACAGGGCGCGCGCGACCAGATCGCCGTTTTGCAAGATACGTTGCAGCAGAATCAACTGCAAACGGGGCAATCGTCCATGGATGCGAATGGCCGCGTTCGGGAAGCGCAGGCGGACTTAACGGCTGCGCAAGCGGACCTGGTGCAGCAGCAGGCGGCATTGCGGCTCGCGGAATTTAATCGCGACGCATATGCGCGGCTGGCCAAGACCGGCGCCGCGTCGCAACTGCAAGGCCTGCAGGCCGAGGTGCAGGCGGATCAACAGGCAGCGGTGGTGGCTGGTTCCCAGCGCAAAGTGGAATCCGCTCGCGGAGCGTTGACCACCGCGCAGGCAAATCTGGACACGCCGAAAATTCGCAACGCTCAAGTTTCCGGAACGCAGGCGCAAATTGCGCAGCAGCAATCCACGATTGCCGCCGCAAAGGCGGAGACGGCGCAAGCGCAGGCGACGCTCGCACAGGCGCAAGCCGATCGCAGCGATTTAACCGTGGTCGCGCCATTTTCCGGGACAGTGCTGACACGCGCCGCGGAACCCGGCGAAGTGGTGCAGGCGGGGACGGCAATTATTACGTTGCTCGATCTTTCCAAAGTTTATCTTCGCGGATTTGTTCCGGAAGGCGACATTGGCAAAGTAAAAGTTGGCCAACCCGCGCATATTTTTCTCGATTCCAGTGCCAGCCAGGCGCTCGACGGTTATGTTCTGCGAATCGATCCGCAGGCGACGTTCACTCCTGAAAATACATATTTTAAAGATGATCGCGTGAAGCAAGTGGTGGGCGTGAAAGTGCAATTGACGCAAGGAATCGGATTTGCAAAACCTGGCATGCCGGCGGACGGCGAAATTCTAACCAGCGGAAATGCGTGGCCTCCGCACAAACGGGCAGCTCAATGAGCACTGCCGCACCAGATCGAGAAAATCCCCCTGCGCGCTCGGCGGGAGCTTCCGATGTGGCCATCGATATCCGCAATCTGAAAAAACGATATGGCACTCTGGAAGCCGTTCGCGGAATTTCTTTTGAAGTGAAGCGCGGCGAAATTTTCGGTTTGATTGGCGCGGACGGCGCGGGGAAAACAACAACCTTTCAAATTCTGGCGGGCGTGATGGAAGCTACGGGCGGCACGGCGGAAATATTTGGCAAGCCGGCGCGCGATGCCCGTTCGCGAACGGGATACCTCACGCAAACCTTCAGCCTGTACCCCGACCTGACCGTGCTCGAAAACATCCGCTATATCGGCGATTTGCGCCATGTGCCGCCGCAAGAAATTGGCGAGCGAGGCGGGCGCTATCTGAAAATGTTTGACATGGATCGCTTCTCGAATAGGCTCGCGGCACAATTAAGCGGCGGCATGAAGCAGAAGCTGGCGCTTATCTGCGCGCTCGTTTCCGAGCCGGATGTTTTACTTTTGGACGAGCCGACGACAGGAGTTGACCCTGTTTCGCGGCGCGAATTTTGGGACACGCTCGCGCATCTTGCAGGGCAAGGACTGACGGTACTCGTCGCTACTCCGTATCTGGACGAAGCGGAGCGTTGCAATCGCATCGCCTTGATTCACCTTGGCGAAATTCAGCAAGTCGGAACGCCGGATGAATTTCGCGAAAGCCTTCACGCGAAGCGGCTTGAACTGCGCTCGCCGGACCTGCGCAAAGCGCTGCAAGCCACGCAAAAAGTATCGGAGCAGGAGGGCGCTATTTTTGACGTGCAGCGATTTGGAGATCGCCTGGATTTGCTCACGCATTCGCCCGATGCAGCCAAACAAAAAATTGAAGAAACGATGCATAACGAAGGAATCGCTATCGATAGCCTGCGAGTGGATGAGCCCACGCTCGAAAATACATTTGTGGCGACTCTTCGTTCCCTTGGCGACGAAATGCGAGACACTCCCTTCCCTGCACGCCACGATCACAAAGCAAAACGCGGACAGATTGCGATTGGCGCGGAACACATTACGAAACAATTCGGCTCTTTCACGGCCGTGCACGACGTGAGCCTGCAAGTGCGCTACGGCGAAATTTACGGATTGCTGGGAGCCAACGGCGCGGGAAAAACCACCACGATCAAAATGCTGTGCGGCTTGCTCGATTCTTCCACTGGAAATATGCAGCTTGCGGGCGAGCGCGGCGCATTCCGCTCCACCGATATTCGGCAGCAAATCGGATACATGTCGCAAAAGTTTTCGCTCTACGACGATCTTTCCATCGGGGAGAATCTGGATTTTTTTGGCGGCGTCTACGGTGTTCCCTCGGTGGAACTAAAAGAGAAAGAGCGCTGGGTGATGGATTTTTCCGGGCTATCGGGCAAAGAACAACTCATCACCGGAAGCCTGCCTGGCGGGTGGAAACAGCGCGTTGCATTTGGCAGCGCCATCATGCATGAGCCGGGAATTGTTTTTCTGGATGAGCCAACTTCGGGCGTCGATCCGCTGGCGCGCCGCGCATTTTGGACCATGATCAATCATCTGGCCGACGCAGGCACGGCAGTTCTTGTCACAACGCACTATCTGGAAGAAGCGGAGCAATGCAATCGCCTGGGTTTTATGGTGGCCGGCGAACTGCTCGTGGAAGGCACACCCAGCGAAATCAAGGCGCAGCAAAAAGGCCATCTGCTGGAATTTCGTGTGGACCAGCCGCAGAGCGCGGCGGATTTATTGAAATCGGAAACGCAGCATTGGCGCGTGGCGCTGTTTGGCAACCGGCTTCACATTATTACAGACAACGATGTGGAGACCGGCATTCGCGAAAACACGCAGCGGTTGGAAGCGGGAGGCGTTCGCGTGCTTGGCGCGCGTGAAGGACGGTTCTCGCTGGAAGATGTTTTTATCAGCGTTGTAGAACAGGCTCGCGAGCACGGCAAGATTGGCTCGGAGGATTAGAAGAACAAATCATGCGGCGAATTTACGCACAGGCACGAAAAGAATTAATACAACTTCTCCGCGACCGCCTTGCGGTGGCGCTGGCGCTGCTGCTCCCGGTGGTGTTGCTTTTATTGCAGACGACGGCCATTTCGCTGACGGTGAAAGACCTTCCCATCATTGTGCAGGATCTCGACCAGTCGGAGGCTTCCCAAAAATTGGTGGACGCGTTCCGGCAGTCGCTGAGTTTCCATGTGAGCTCGTGGCCCACGGATAAGCAGCCCGAGGAAGCCTTCGCTTCCAACAAGGCTCGAGGAGCACTCATTATTCCTGAAGATTACGGGCGCGAGATTGCACGCGGCGAAAACGCCGATGTGCAGATTCTGGTGGATGCATCGGACGAGAACACGGCGCAGATTATTTCCGGTGACGCCGCGCAAATCGTTCGCGCGTATAACGCGGAAAACGCAGGAGCCACGCGGCCCGAACCGGTGAATGCCGCGATACGCTTATGGTATAACCCCAGCCGCTCGTCGCAGAAATTTTACGGCCCGGGAATTTACGTGCTGGCCATGTCTCTTTTTCCTCCGCTGCTGGCGACGCTGGCCATGTCCAAAGAAGGCGAGCAAAAAACAATCCTGCAGGTTTATGTCTCGAATATTTCCGCGCATGAATTCCTGCTCGGTAAAATTGCCGCGTTCATGATTGTCGCAACGGCGGAAGCCATCATTCTGATGATGCTTTTATTCATGGGATTCGGGCTGCGCTTTGCCGGAGACCCTACGCCGTTTCTTGTCGCCACGATCTTGTACATGTTTACCGTGACAACGTTCGGAAACATGCTGGGCGCCGCGATTCCCAGCCAGGTGGCCGCGATGCAGGCGGTCGCACTTACGGGATTTTTGCTGGTGTACATGCTTTCCGGCTTGCTCTTCCCTGTTGAAAATATTCCGGCGGGAATTCGCTGGATTTCCAATTTCGTTTGGGGCCGCTACTACATTGAAATTGTGCGGGACGCATTGCTCGCAGGCGGTGGCTGGCCATCGGTGTGGCCGAAAGTTCTGGCCATCGCCGTGATCGGTTCCATTTTTTATGTCATCGCGTGGCGGAATATGCGACGCATGCAGTTGAAGGACTAAGCCATGAATAAAATTAGAGCATTTCTCGGCTATCGCATGCGGGCATTGATCCGCAAGGAATTTCGCCAGATTTTGCGTGACAAGCGCCTGGCCATGTCCTTGATTCTTCCTCCCACGCTGCAACTGCTCGTGTTTGGATTTGCGCTGAACGCAACGGTCAGCAATCTCCGCATGGGTGTTGTGGATGACAGCAGAACGCCGGAAAGCCGCGAACTCGTGGCGGTCATGACGGAGAGTAAAAGTTTCCAGGGCGCGGGGACTTATTTCAACATCAATGACATGACCAAAAAGATTGCGAATGGAAGTCTGGATGCCGGGCTTGTAATTCCCTACGATTACGCGCGCGATTTGCAGCGCGGCCAGCCTGCGACCGTGCAGGTGCTGCTGAACGCCATGAATTCCAATACCGCGACGATTGGCCAAGGATACGCGCAGGGAGTGATCGCGTCCTACAATCAGACTCTTTCCGGAGAAGGAATCCACACAAAGTTTCAGCAAATTGCCGCGCCGAATGTCAGCCGTCTCGGAATGGTGATGATTCATCCTGCTTATCTCTATAACCCCGGCCTTCGGCCCACGTGGTTTATCGTGACCGGCATTTTAGGCGTCCTCTTGATATTGAATGGATCGCTAATTTCCGCGGCCGCCATCGTGAAGGAACGCGAAGCCGGCACGCTGGAACAGTTATTAATGTCTCCCGCTTCGACCACGCAGATTATTGTCGCCAAACTTTTTCCGCTCTTTGTGCTGCTGTGCATGATGGGATTGATGGCGGTTGCAATGATGCGCGTTGTATTCGGCATTCCATTTCGCGGAGACGTTTTGCTGGTGATTGCCGCCGCGGCTCTTTGCCTGTTGTGCGGAATCGGCATTGGCACGTTTATCGCGACGTTTACAAAATCCGCGCGGCAGGCTCAGCTCACTTTATTTTTTGTGAACCCGCCGCTGACTTCGCTGTCCGGGGCTTTTACGCCGGTGGAGGCGATGCCGAAGTGGCTGCAGCCCCTCGCGCAACTCAATCCTATTCAGCATTTTGGAGTAATCGCGCGCGGGGCAATGTTGAAAGGGAGCGGGATCGATACGCTGTGGCCGAATTTTCTGGCGCTTTTGGCATTTACCGTCGCGCTTGTTTCGCTGAGCATTTGGCGATTCAGGAAGCAGCTTAGTTAGGGATGCGCGTGGTCCGGTCATTTTGTAGCGCCGGCGTCTCGCCGGCAATTTTGGATAGGGTGAAGATTGACAAAACTGCCGGCAAGATGCCGGCGCTACAAGGTCACAGCCGTTCGATGAGAGTGGTCGTGGAAAGCAGCCAAGGGAGTTTTCATGCGCAATAAATTAGAGGCTCAATTTTTTTCAACATTTTTCTCGAAACGCTTTGGCTGCCGTTGGCCGCTGGCTGCGATGGCGCTATTGTTTGCCGCGCCCGTCTTCGCGCAACTCGGGCCGCCGCCGGGATCATCGCAAGGGACGCAGGCCGTGCAACTGCCGCTTTCCGGGCGGACGGCGCAATCGAGCGGCACGGTAAAAACTTCCGAGGCGCCTGCGCCAAGCACTACGGCTACCGTGAACACGCTCAGTCCTAATGTGAACGTGCAAGGCAACTACGCGGGAAGCACGCCAGGCACGGCGAAGATGCCGTTCAACGGGAAACTTGGCTTTAAGGAAGCGATTCAGCGAGGTCTTTCATTCAACCTTGGCGAAACAGGCGCGACGCAATCCATGCGGCAGGCCGAAGGGCAGCGCAAAGTGGCGCTCAGTGGCTTGTTGCCTAACATCAACGGCACAGTCACTGAAAATGTTCAAACCACCGACTTACGCGCGGAAGGTTTTCGATTTAATTTTCCCGGCTTTGCGATTCCCGCTGTGATTGGGCCATTTAATTACATGGATTTGCGCGCGCATCTTTCGCAGAACGTTTTCGATCTCGCGGCCATTAATAATTATCGAGCGGCCAGCGATGTTGCCAAGGCGAATCGCTATTCCGCCCAGGATGCCCGCGAACTGATCGTGCTCGCCGTCGGCGGCGCGTACCTGCAAACGATTGCCGCGAAAGCAAAAATGGATTCCGAAGAATCGCAGCTGGAAAGCGCCAACGCTGTGTTCGATCAGAGCAAGCAGCAACTTGGCCAGGGGCTGATCGCAAAAGTGGATGCGGACAAGAATGAAGTTCAGGCTCTGACGCACCAGCAGCGCTTGCTTTCTCTCAAAAACGATTTGGCAAAACAAAAAATAAATCTCGCCCGCATGATCGGCCTGCCGCCGAACGATCAATACGATCTCACGGATGACGTGCCCTTCGCGCCCGCGGAACCTTTGTCGATCGAAGCGGCGCTGGCGCAGGCCTTTCAACAACGCGCCGATTTAAAAGCCGCCGACGCGCAGATGCACGCCGCCGAGCGTTCCCACGCGGCCGCGCGCGCCGAGCGCTATCCTTCGCTCGGAGTGACAGGAGACTACGGCGGCATCGGCGTCAACCCCGGCCAGTTGCAAACCACGTACACAGGCACTGCCAGCCTGAAAATTCCCATTTGGCAAGGAGGCCGCGCCGAGGGCGACATTCAGCAAGCCGACGCCGCTCTCTCGCAGCGGCGCGCCGAATATGAAGATTTAAAAGGCCAGATTGAGAGCGACGTGCGCAGCGCCTATCTGGATTTGCAGGCGTCCGCGAGCCAGGTGGAAGTCTCGCAAAGAAACGTGCAAGTCACGAAAGAAGCGCTCGACCTTACGGGCCAGAAAGTGGAAGTAGGAGTGATCGATAACGTGCAGTACGTGCAAGCGCAGGAACAAGTTACCAACGCCGAGTTCGATTACATCAACGGCGTCTTCGCCTTCAACATTGCCAAGCTGAACCTAGCGCGCGCCATGGGCCGCGCCGTCGATGGCTTGCCGGATTTATTTAAGGCGCAGTGAAAATCTCGGCGCGAATAATGGTTCGGATGCGTTGGCGTGAAGCGCCAGACGGTTATCTAATCTTCCAGATCTTCGCGGAAAGTGGGCTGCGTTGGGTCTACTACGCCGTCCATGACGTCGACGATGAGGCTCTCATAGGCTTTTGTGGCTTCGGGCAATGAACCGTAGCCGCGTTCCCACACCACGCTGCCGCTGGCGGAATACACTAAAGTAAAAAATCTGCCGGAAGAGTATTGCAGCTCCTGCAGCTTGTTGGGCATCTCGGGATCGCCTTCCTGCCCGAGAATATCCATCAGCGCGACGGACCACTGCGCGCCTTTAGGGTCGGTTACGGACTGGCGCTCGACGTAGCGCCAGTTATCCATGCTCCAGGAGGCCATATCTATTCCTGTGCGCGTGCTTCGCGCGATTTCAGAAGTTCTGCGACCGCTCTCGCGACGTGCGACCCGGTAAATGGTTTTGGGATCAGCATGACATTTGTCGCTTCGCGGGAGCGAAGACTTTTGTCCGCTTCTTCCGGGGTGTCACTGATGATGACAACGGGAAGCTGAGCGTTCGTCGCATCATAGCGCACGGTATCGAAAAGCGTTTCGCTCATGTTGTAGATGGAGCAATCCAAAACGAGTGCATCGGCTTTCTGCTCCGCCACCAGCTCATTGATCGAGTCGGTAAAGCCGGAGGCAAAAACCTCGAAGCCGTGATCGCGAAGAGAATACGACAATAGCTGCGCGATCTCCGGCGTATCGTCGATGAGCAGGATGCGCGGCAACGGAATGTTACTTCTTCGTTCCGTGGTCGCCGGGCAATCTCGGCTTTTTGCCCTCGGCCGGCTCGAGGTCCAAAACCCAGACGCGGCCGCCAGCAGTGTAATATGCGCGGTGGTCATCCTGGATCATGGCACCCCAGGCTTCGAGCGTGCGCATGACGAAGGTGTAACCTTCAAAATTATTCTTCGCATGGCTCAACACTTCATTCGTGTGCCAATTGTCGGTGAGGTTCGCATCGCCGGCATGCACTTTTACGACAGTGTAGTAGCGGTCAAACGCGGCTTCGTCTCGAACTTCACGAGTCGAGCCGCGCTTCTTGCCTTCACTGACGATGTACGCTTCCTGTTGGACCGCCGGTGCGTTGGATGTATTGGCGCTCATACGGTCTCCGCGAGGGATGCCGCGGCTTCGGCGGAGCCCATGTTCGAAAGATTTTTTACATCGGTGGCCTGGATCAAGGCTTCCGGAAGTGCAACGCCCATCATCTGCCATTGCTGGTTGGCGAACTTTTGCAGCGTGGCGATGTGCTCGGCGTGCAAATGTCCGAAGCGGCCCTGCAATTTCAAATATTCGGAAACCGGGCGCATGGATTGCGGCTTGAAACTGTAATCGTATGCGCGCTTGTTGTTGTCCCATTCCCAGATCGGATACAGACCACACTCGACGACCAGACGGCCGAGGTCGATGGAACGCGGCGTCTCGTAGACGAAGCCCTTTTGGCAAGGGGTGTATACCATGAGGAAAGCAGCGCCCTTGAAGTTGAGGCCCTTGCGAACTTTATTCATCAGGTCGATTGGATAGCCGACGCTCGCGGTTGCCACGTAGCAGTGGGGATGTCCTGCGGCCATCATGCGCGCGAGATCTTTCGGGAACAGTGTCTTCGCTTCCGGCACTTTCGGGCCCGGAGGCGAGAACGTGGTCATGCCGCCGTAAGGCGTGCGCGACGACGCTTGAATACCGGTGTTGGCATACTGCTCATTGTCATAGCAAATGATCAGGCAATCGTGATTGCGATAGAGCGCGCCTGAGATCGAGCCGATGCCAATGTCCGAGGAGGCGCCATCTCCGGCTTCGCAGATGACGTTCGGGAACTTGCCCTTGTATTTGCCTTTGCGAATCATCGCTTCGTAGGCGGCCGAGACGCCTGCGGTGAAGCTGCCGGCGCTGCCGATCTGCGTGTGCGCCCAGGGCACATTGTACGGAGTACACAGGTACGAGCTGTTCGCCACGTACATGCATCCCGTCGGCCCGACGAGAATGGTGTTGTCGCCTGACGCTTTGCTCGTCATCCGGTACTGAATGGACGGCCCGCATCCGGCGCAAGTGCGGTGGCCGGGCACGAATGGTTCGCTGGCCGGCAATTCAGGATTGTAAAATCGCGCCCCTTGATTGGGGCTGCCGAACATCGGCAATATCTGTCGCTCGATTTCGATGCTTGACATATCACTTCCTCCGGATGGCGGTCCCGCAAATTCGTACCAAAGCTATTTTAGTGCAAATCTGCAAGGCCGTCGCATCAATAAAATGGCTACGCGTAAAAATGAACTACTCCTCGAATCCAACCCAATGGGTGCGCTTCTCGATGCTGCCGCGCTTCTGCGCTTCCAACATTTTCTGCGTCATCCAATAAAATTCTTTCAACACGATGGCCTCGCCGCCCATTCCAGCCATGAACGAGTGAACCAGCGGCCGTTTTTGGCTTTCGTACAATGCAGCAACAGCTTCGGCATAGAGCGAACCGCCGCTGCTCACGCTGCCCAAGCCCATGTTCGTTTCAATCACGCCGACAACCTTGAACTTGCTGAGGCATTCTTTGACCTGTTCGGTCGGGTACGGCCGAATTGTACGCAAACGCACCAAGCCAACTTTCGCGCCGCGTTCCCGCATGTGCTTGATGGCGTAGCGAGCTGTAACTCCGTGCGCGCCTTGCAGGAAGAAGACCACGTCGGCGTCTTCGGTCATATATTCTTCGATCCACGGATCGTATTTGCGGCCGAAGATTTTCGCGAATTCTTCGTGTGCCTGCTCGATAACGGCCATCGAGCCTTCCATGGCGCGGGCGCGCTCAAGCTGCAACGGCGGACCTTGCTCGGGCATGATCTGCGGACCGTGCGACACCGGGTGGCGCGGATCGAGCGGGTACGGATGTTTGTAGGGCGGCAGGAATTCGTCCACTTGTCCCTGATCCGGCAAATCGACGTCGCACACAATGTGCGAAACGAAGAAACCGTCCTGGCAAACCATTTGCGGCAGAAGCACGCGCGGATCTTCGCCGATGCGGTAGGCAATAATATGATTGTCAAAAGCTTCCTGCGCGTCGCAAGACCAGCCCATGATCCAGCCCATGTCGCGCGTCGAGAGCGCGTCCGTGTGCTCGGAGCCAAAGTCACCCGGAGGATCGAGCGTGCGGTCGGCAATCATCATCTGCACGGGCATGCGGCTGCCGGAGATCGGTGAATACAGCTCGTAACCGTACTGCACGCCGACGCCGGAGCTTCCGGTAAATACGCGCGCGCCGCTTGAGGATGCGCCATGCGCGATGCTCAACTGGGAGTGCTCGCTGTCCGCCACGATGTACTCGGCGTCGAGTTCCCCGTTGGCCACCATCTGCGCCAGCGCCATCATGGTCGCGGTGTAAGGGCGGATAGGATAGGCGGTGATCACGTCGACGTCGGCATATTTGGCTGCCTGCGCCGCAGCGACGCAGCCGTTGATTCGAACTGTCTTCTTCTTGCCTGCCACAAGCGTTGCCATAATTCACTCCGCGCGTTCCACCTATGGGCGGACGCTGAAATATCTGAAAGCATTTCGTGGGACAGGCTTCAGCCCGTCCGCCTTACGTACGAATCACAAAATTAAGAGCAACAGGCTGAAGCCTGTTCTACTTAAACCTAAACATTCTTTGCCGGACGGTCGCCTAGGTTTCTCAACTCTTCCGCCTGGCGTCCGTGCAAACCTTGCGAAATCGCGAAGGCCGTATCCATTCGAACTACGCCCGTATCGAAATCCAGTTCCGGCACACCTTCGAGGCAACCGGTGGGGCACTCTTCGATACATACGCGGCAGCCCTTGCAGTAGTCCACCAAAATTTTGTAAAGGCCGTTCGAACGCACGGAGCGCACGATGCATGGCTCGGGACAGACGAGGTAACAGTTGTCGCAAGCGTTGCAAGTGCCGCAGCTGAAGCAGCGCGCGGCTTCCGCCGTGGCATCTTCCTCCGAGTATGCAAGGATCACTTCCTGCTGCGTGCTTTTACGAGCCATTGGAGCAAGCATGGCTTGCTGAACGCGAGGGAAATGCGGGAAATACGTCATGTTCATGCGGCCCAACTCGACGATGACGTCGATGGGAACCGTGCGCGGCTGGAGAGGAATATTGCGAAGCACCCTGTCCAGAGTGAAGGCCACGCGCTTTCCGTCGCCGACCGCGTTCACGACCATCAGAGGCTGGCCGGAACCGAGCTGAACTACATCGCCCGCAGCGAAAAAGTTCGTGTTGGCGATGCGGCCGAACTCGTCGATCTTGATCGTACCGCGCTCGGTCTTGTATTCGGCGGGCATCCAATCGAGCTTTGCGCGCTGCCCGACTGCGATGATCACGTTATCGACAGCGAATTTCTTGGCGGTGGCTTCACGATCGATGGCGATCGGTGAGGCGTTGATTTTGCCGGTGAAGCGCGCGGGGTGGAGTTGCAGGGCTTCGACTTTGCCATTGCCCAGAACGGAGGTCATGGCCAAGCCGTGCATCAACTCGACGCCTTCTTGGAGCATGTCGTGCAGATCTTCCGGCGAAGCAGGCATTTCATCCTTAATGCCTTCCACCGTAATCATGGTGACTTCGATGGCGCCCTGGCGCAGAGCTTCACGCGCGCAGTCAATCGCTGTGTTGCCGCCGCCGATAACGGCGACGCGGGGCCCAAGTTTCACCTTGGAGACGCCCATGCCGATGTCGCGAAGAAACGGGAGGCCATAGTGCACGCCAGCTTTGTCCTCGCCTTCGGCTCGCGCGCTGTTGGACTCCGTGAGGCCAACGGCAAACACGGTTGCATCGTAATTCTTTTTCAGGTCTTCGAGCGTGATGTCTTTGCCGACTTCGAAATTCGTCTTGATCTCAATGCCGAGTTCGACGAGGCGCTGAATTTCGCGATCGAGCACAGCCTGCGGCAAAACCCAATCCGGAATGCCGCCGCGATTCAGTCCGCCCGCTTTTGGCGACCGTTCGAGAATCGTGACCTTGTAGCCCATGCGCGCCAGTTGATAGGCGGCGCTGTGGCCTGCGGGACCCGATCCGACGACGGCAACTTTCTTGCCGTTGGACGGTCCGGCCTTCACCACATCTTTCGCCAGCGCCTGGCCGAGGTCGCCGAGAAAGCGTTCGACCGCGCGGATCGAGATGGCTTCGTCATACTGGCCGCGATTACAAGCCTGTTCGCACGGGTGGTAGCACACGCGGCCCGTGACGGACGGGAACGGCATGTCTTCCTTGATCAGCGCGTAGGCGTCGAGGTATTTGCCGCGCTTCACGAGGTCCAAGTAGCCTTGAATTTTTTCATTCGTGCCGCAGGCGTTGTTGCAGGGCGGCAGCTTATCGCGGTAAACCGGGCGGATTGCGCGCCAGTTTCCGGTCGGAAAAAGGTCCTGGCCCTTTTCCTGTGACGGTGCCGGCGTGATTCCGGCAAACGGCACGTTCAGCCAATCGGGAATGTGTGTACCTTTGGTCGACATTATTTTTGACCCCTCAAAAAATTTTTTCTAGGCAGTAACCGGATTCAGCTTCATGATGTGCAACTCTTTGAGAGCCGCATGGAAAGCCGTTTTATTCGCAATCATGGGTTCAATCGTTTCCATCTTTACGATTCCAGTCGTTTTCACAACCGCCGCGATCAGTGGAGCCGCAATATCGGGAGCGACGGCTTTGCTGCGCTCGGCAGCGCCTTCCGTCGATAGACGGTCGAGGCCGAGTTCGCCGAGGCGGTAGTAGAGCCACTTGTGGTCGGCCAGCTTTGCGGCGTCCACGCAAACGAGTTGCGCGAGGCGCTCGGCTCCCGGAACGAAGCGGATCATATACTCGGGCGTGTAATGCGTGTTGATCACCAGCGTGCCGCCCGGCGGCATTCCGCGCATGTAGTCCCAGCCCTTGACCATCGTGCCCTCGACGAGGACTACGATGTTCGGGTGCTCGTTTTCGTAGGTCAGCGCGTTTTCGATCACGCTGTCGCTCACGCGGCAATACTTGCGCGTGGGGGCGTTGGTGCGGTCCGGGTTGTCGACATAGTTTTCCATGGACTGCGAAAACTTGCCTTCGGTTCGGGCCGATGCGCCGACGGAATTGACGATGTCGCGGCCCTCTTTGTCCATGATGATGCCGCGTGTCCAAACTGTGAGTTCTGTATAGCTCATGATCGAACCTCTTTGTCGTCGAGATGGATGCGTGCCAGAGTAAATCCCTCTGCGCTTCCGGAACGCGCGGCCGAATCTTTCAACGAATCTTTCATCTGGGCAGGACTACCGCGATGGGAATCCAGAACGGATTGAAAGTCGCTTCGTCGAACGGTAAAAGCAGCAGTTTGCGCGCTGTCCTGAAATTTTGCAATCGCCAGCAACGTCGCTTTCTTGCACAAGCTTTCAATATCAGCGCCAGTTGACCCTTCCAACTGGGATGCGAACTCGTCCATGTCCGCGTCCGGAGCAAGCGGCACTTTACGGCAACACAGCCGCATGATATCCGCCCGGTCCGTAGCGCCGGGTTTCGCGAACGGAAGGATATAGTCAAATCTGCCGCTGCGCAAGAGGGCAGGTTCCACACGCTCGGGGCGGTTCGTGGCCGCGAGCAAGAGTACACCTTTCACATCGCGCAGGTTATCGATTTCACGCAAAAGCTGGCTAAGAATTCGCTGATAAATGTCAGAGCCGAGATGGTCAACGCCGAATTTTGGAGCGAGCGCGTCGATTGTGTCAAAGAAAAGAATGCAGGGAGCCGCGCGTCTTGCTTTCTTGAAAACTTCGCGCAGCGCACGCTCGGATTCGCCGAGCCACTTGGAATACAGTTGCGGACCATCGATGGCGATGAGCGGAATCTGCTTCTCGCCCGATAGGGCGCGCGCCATGGCCGTTTTGCCCGTGCCGGAGGGCCCGACAAATAAAATGCCGCGCGGCGGCGCGAGGCCCACCTGATCGTAAATTTCGTTGTGCATGTGCGAGTGCTCGACGACGGAATCGAGCAAACGCTTTAAATCTGTAAGGCCGCCAAGATCCGCAAAGGTCGTTGTACTTTTCTCGATGAAAAATTCGCGCGTCGCGCTGGGCTCGACTTCTTTGAGGCCGGCAAGAAAATCCGCGCGCGTCACATGCAATCCGCTCAAATCAGCAGGAGGAGCGCCGTCCGTTTCGAGCGGCGCGGTGGCGAGAAAACCGCGCAATGCGATCATGCCGACTTCCTGGCACAACGCTTCCAGATCGGCGCCCACGAATCCGTGCGAATGCTCGGCGATTTCCTGAAGCTTGACGTCCGGCGCGAGCGGCATGGCGCGCGTGTGAATCTTTAGAATTTGTAGCCGCGCCTGTGTGTTGGGCACGCCGATTTCAATTTCGCGATCGAATCTTCCGGGCCGCCGCAACGCGGGATCAAGCACTTCGGGAATATTTGTCGCGCCGATCACAATTACCTGGCCGCGCGAAACAAAGCCATCCATCAGGCCAAGCAATTGCGCAACGACGCGCTTCTCGACTTCACCCGAAACTTCGGCGCGCTTCGGAGCGACAGCGTCAATTTCATCGATGAAAAGAATAGCGGGGGCGCGGCGCGCAGCTTCCTCAAAAACTTCGCGCAGCTTGGCTTCGCTCTCGCCGTAAAACTTGCGCATGATTTCCGGGCCGTTCAGCGAAATGAAATGCACGCGGCTCTCGGCAGCGACGGCGCGCGCGAGCAATGTTTTGCCCGTGCCCGGCGGCCCGTAAAGTAGCACGCCCTTCGGCGCAAAAATTCCCAAGCGCTCAAAGATGCGCGAGTGCTTTAAAGGCAGTTCAACCATTTCGCGAACGCGCGCGACTTCCCGTTCCAGGCCGCCGATATCTTCGTACGAAACAGCCGGCGCGCGAACCGCGGTCTGTTCGCCTTCCACAATGCGAATGTCTGTTTTGGCGCCGATGATCACAGGGCCCGAAGGAATCGTGCGCACCACCTGAAAATTCACTGCCTTGGCAAACGTTGGCACGCGCACGATACAGCCTTGCGTGACCGGAACTCCCGTCAGATCCTCGACAATGCGCTCCACGGCAATGATCGCGGGAGCCGCACCGATCCACATCGGAGAAAGCCGCACGGCCAAAGCCTGCGAGTGCTCGACGGGTGTAACATTGACCTGCTCCTGCAAGCCGACGCCGCAGTTGCTGCGCGCCGTGCCGTCAATCTGCACAAAACCTTCGTGCTGCTCGTCAGAAACTTCCGCGCGCGCGACAGAAGAGGTGCCACCCGTGACTTTCACCACGTCGCCGGCCTGCGCGCCAATGCGCTGCAGGTCGGACGGCGCAATCCGCGCTATCGCTCGTCCAACGTCCTCCACACGCGCTTCCGCCACGCGCAAAGTGAGCGTCGTGACCGGCGAGGAAGGCGTCAGTTCCGTCACTTCGCCACCTGAAATTGGGATTGGAGTTGCGTGCTGAATCGAGCGAAGAGATTTGCTAGCTTCTGTTGTTCCGCGTGGTCTTTCAGGTCCGAAAAAATTTCGACTTGGGTCTTTTCATTCCCGAGGTCAATGAGGCGGAGCGTTCCAATGTTAGTGTGCTCCAAGGCCCAGCCCTCGCCCTGCGTGGAGGCGACAGCCATACTAAGTGTGTTTTGATCGCTTTCCCAGGGGACAACAACGGCGGTGAGGCTGCCTAGACCAATAGCGAATTGCTCGATGGCGCCGGAGACGGCGCGAGGAGAACCAGCGGTCATGAACTCAAAAAGCTTTTCGCTCATGTGATTCTGTGGTACACTGGATCAGTGATTGAACCAGTTGACAACGAAAGAGTAGCACTGGAGCGCAACGCTGTCAAGCGCTTAGCACCACCTTTCTCCGAAGAATCTCGCATTTTCACGCCAATAAAAAAAACGCGCATCGCCGAAGAAGTGGCTGACCGTATACGCGTGTTGATGCTTGAAGGGACATTTCCTCCGGTTGAGCCTCTGCCCTCCGAGCGCCACCTTGCCGAACGATTTGGAGTGAGCCGCGGGTCGATTCGCGACGCGCTGCGGACGCTGGAAACGATCGGTTTGGTTGAGACGCGGCATGGGCAAGGAACTTTTCCGCTCGAACTTTCCGTGGATCGGCTGGTTGCCCCGCTGGCTTCCGTGATGAGTTACCGCGTGGATTTGCAGGACGAGTTGCTCGATGTACGGCGAATGTTTGAGCCTGCCGTGGCGCGCGTGGCCGCGCTGCGGGCGAGCGAAGAAGATTTGGCCGAGCTGCAAAGTATTCTGGATGCTCAACGGGTAAAGCTGAAGGCTGGTCAATCCGCCATTTCCGAAGACACCGCGTTTCACGCCATTCTGGCGCGGGCTACGCGCAATCGCGTGGTGATGAGCATCATGGCGACGCTGAATGATCTGCTCGTGGAGTCGCGCACGAATTCCCTGCTGCAAAAGGGCCGCCCCTCGCGATCGATGGACGGACACGAGGCTGTGGTTGCCGCACTACGACGCCGCGACGCGGAAGGCGCATCGCAGGCGATGTATAATCACATTGATCAGATTGCCCATATACAACTGCACGCGCACAAGGATTCTGATTCCCCAAGCAAGTAAGCGGAGACGCACGAAATGGACGAAAGCCTGCGCGCGCAGATCGACTCCAACCTTTCCCATCTCGATCATTTAATTAGCCGCGGAAGTAAGCTGCGCGAATCCTTGACGGCAGATCCCGCTAATAAATCTTCGCTGGTGGCCAATCGCGCCTGGCAGCAGGATTGCGGCGTGGCGATCAACCAATTATCAGGTGGCAGCAAAGCGCATTGGCTCGCTCGCGCGTTCAGCGAAGCGTTTTTGTTGCGGACAGATGCAGGCGAAGCCATCGATCTGGTTCCACCGGCAGTGATTGTCGAGCGACTCGTCCATGTTCTGGACCAGGCTGTCCTCTCGCTCTCGCGCATGGGAAGCGAACAAACTTCCTCTTCTTCGCCGCCGGCCGCGCCGCAGCCTCGGCGCTTTGAATTTGTCCACAATACGGAAATCCGTCCGGTTCTCGAGCAGGCCTATGCGGACAGCCGCGATGCGCTGGAGCAGTGCAAGTACGACGAGGCGCTGACCAACGCTTGCGGAATCCTCGAAGCCATCGTGACCGATTCGCTGGAGCACCACGGGGTCGATGCGATGGCCTGCGCGGATGATCTCAACGGAAAAATTTCCGATTGGACGTTCAATGAGCGGCTGATCGTTGCGGAGAAAGCGGGATTGATTCGCGGAGGTTGCGCACGCCTGCCGGAAATTGCGCGCGGATATCGAGATTCGATGGACGCGGACGGTAACGCAAACTTGCAGGTTACCGAGCAGGATGCGCGCCGCGCCATGCAAGTTCTTCACGTCATCATGAGAGATTTGGATCCTGGCCGTTGAAGATAAAACGAAAACTCAATCAGAATTCCTACTCGCCTAATTAAAAAATCCAGTTTGAGTGGGAAAGTGCATTTTCAGCCGTCCGCGATCCTTAATTGTTACCCATTACGGCTGAAACTGTTGGTGCCCGAAAGAGGACTCGAACCTCCACTCCCTTGCGAGAACTAGCTCCTGAAGCTAGCGCGTCTGCCAATTCCGCCATTCGGGCACATCGGAAAGTATTGCGAGGCAAATTGATTGTGCCCGCGCGAGATAGCATTTGTCAACGCGACTGGTTGGCGACTGGCTGGCGCGCGAGTGTTCCATTTAGGAACGCATGGCGCTGCGTGGAGGAAGTGGGATTTGATTATCGCAAATACTTTACTTTACAGTTAGTCTAGGGTTGACAAGTTTAGTGACACGTCATAGGCTATGGCTCATTTTAATCGGAGAAGCTACAGCAAATTAGCTTGGTTGATATCCCACAATTTGATAATCCCCGGCAAGGCGCTCGAGTTGTCATGCGGGTCCCGGTTGAAGTTCGCGGAATAACAGCGGATGGAATTGTTATTGAGGAATCGACGTACACGGGCGTTGTGGGTGTGCTTGGTGCGATGATCTGGACAACGAAACCGCTAAAAATGAACTCTGAAGTAGAACTTACCAATCGCTTCTCGCAGCGTACCGCCAGGTTTCGCGTTGCCTGGGTGAAGGAACCGCATGGCACCGAACTTTGGGAAACCGGCGTAGAAGCCTTGCGGCCGCTGGAGGATTTCTGGGGGGTGCGTTTCCCACCAAAGGCTGGTACCTCATAGGTAACAGTGACGGTTACAGCCGCTAGATTCGTGATATACTTCGCGCAAGTTTTTATATCTGCGGAACGGTGCGCAGAATACTTTCCAACCAATAGCGTTCTCGTTAGGAGGTAGTCATGGAACTGACCCGTACGGTACTTCTCAATATGCTGATGATTTCCTGGATTGTGATCACGATTGTGCTGGTCGCGCTGGTGGTGTACCGCGCAACACTGTCCTCGAGAGAAGATGACCAGATCTTCATCGATGCGGCCGAGCAGCATCATTACCAGGAGCAAGTCGCGATCATTGCTCAATTGACGCGCCTGACCAAGCCGATCATCGCTCTATCCGTTTTATCCGGAGCGCTTTTGCTCGCAAGCGCAAGCGTCTGGATTTATTCGGGGTTCATGAGTTTCTAGGGTTTGCCTGTGGTTAGGGGCACACCAGTCGAGGTTGCGGGCTCGGGAGCCGTAGAATCCACGATCGACGAATGGTTTAGTGTAATGACCCATCTGTCCGCCTGTTTACCCAAACACAGAGTCGTATGGCCGCGAAATTGGACGACCGTTCCATTCATTTGCGCTGAATACGTAAATTGATACGTGGCCCAGGCGGAAGTTCCATTCACCTTGATTAGGGTGTTTATTCGATCCATGCGTGCGCCGCTGATCTGAGCGCGCTGCGCCTGATACGCTTTCAAGAAGTTGTCCCATCCGATGACCGGCGGCTCCCAGGCCCCGCTCACGATCACCACATCCTCGGCATAATATTTGTGCAAGGAATCCGTGTCGCCAATTTGCCAGTAGCCGAGAGCCTCGCCGATGGTCTGATCGATGACCTGCGAATCCGGGCCGCGCATGGCGGTTTTAATTTCTTCCGTCGGATCGGGAGGCGGAGCCGTTTTGTTCTTATCTTTTTTTTGCGCGCTTGCGGGAATTGCAATTGCCATCAAGGCAGCGGCAACCATAATCCACAATCGAAAAACTTTAACGCACTTCGTCAGGACTTGTTCCATGTCTACTCCTCGCAGCTGAAGATAGCACGAAGCTTATTCTCACACCCGGGAATCGGCCAGCGATGTGCCGTGCCTGCTCATCCTTCGTATTTTAGGAAGTTGATTACTTGAAGCGCGTCTTTCGCACGATGTCGAGACCGAATGTTCCATTTTCATCGCGCAGCGCGACCACCGAGAATTCGCGATTGATCGTATATTCGATTTGGATCACCTGGTACTGCGTGGTCGTGACATCCGTAATGTAGGTGATCACCAGTCCTCGCGTCACTTGCTGTTCAATGGTGACGCTGGCAATCGAGTTTTGCTGCGTGTTCAACGTAGCAACCGACGGCCCGACGCTGAAATGGCTGATCCCGAACAGCCGCTGGATACGCCCGCCAAGCTGGCTGGAAATTGCTTCGGAGAGCAGCGTGGAGGCGCCTGCGCTGGAGTTGCCAGTCGCCGTTCGTGCCGCGCTTTCCTCGCCTGTTTGCCCCAAAGCGAGCAGCTCGATGATGTCGCTTGAGGGCAGCGGCGGATCGGACCGGTAGGCGAGCGTGAGACGGCTCGCGGGACCCGTGAAATTGAGAGTGACTTCGTACTGGCGGATCGTCGTCGCCGCTTCCACGTTCATGACAGGATCCAGGCGGAAAGGATTGGCGAAATTAATATCTCCGCGAGAGATGGTGTATTGATTTCCGCGAAAACTCATTTCTCCGCTCAACAAATGAATGTGGCCAAGCAGAATCGGATGCTCCCACGTTCCGCGTAGGCGCAGGCTGGCATCGGTTTGCAGGCGCGCTCCGGCCCATTCCATTCGCGAGTCAGGACTGGATTCCGCCTGAACATCGAATTGTAAATTTTGAAGAAAAGAAGAAGCGGTGCTGGGTCCGGTGGCCGGTTCCTTGGACGAAGCCATGATGCCGGCGATATCGAATCCCTCAGCCATGAGCAATCGATCGAGGCTAATGCGCCCGGACAGCGTGGCTGCCTGTGCATTTCCAGTCAGGCGCAAGGTACCGCCGACGAGCCAGCTCATGCCGACTGGGTAGCGAACACGAATTTGATCGGAGTGCGCATTAAGCACGTAATTCAGCGGCCCACCGCCGTAGGCAACCGTGCCGCCGATCGAGAGATGCCCGCCGCCGCTTTCCGCGACAACGTTATCGAACACCATCCGATTCACGTCGAAATTAAAATCTCCGGTCACATTGCTCAGGCCCGTCGGGAAATCGCCATAGCGTAACGAAGCGCCCTCCAGATGAACTTTTCCATTGAATCGAGGAGTGACTACCGTTCCGGCAACCGCGGCATTAATTTGCGCGCGACCGCTGGCCTCGAGTTGCGGATAAAAAGTCGAGAGTAATTGAAGGCTGACCGCACCATCGAGGCGCAGGTTGAGGGCCTGGTCTCCTGCGAAACGCGCGGAGCCCGCCAAATGAAAATCCGTATCCGTTCCGCGCAGGCTGGCTTGCTCGATGCGCACTTCGTCACGCCGGTAGGTTAAACGGATGGGGCCGACATTTTCGAGTTTTATGTTTCTGAAATCGAAAGTTAAACGGGAAAGGTTCGATTCCACGGCAAGCGTTTCCGGGCGGCCGCCAAAACCCGCGACATCGAATTGGCCGTCCACCAAACTGGAACCTTCCAAACGGGAAAGATGGAAGGCGGAGACGAGAAATGGATTGAAGTCGATGCGCTGGGCAATCACTTGCGCACTCACCGGGTAATCGCCCTGAAGTCCGATATCCACTTTGCCAGAAAGTTTTCCAGAGGCCATGGCCGAATCGATGGTGGCGTGAAGGTGTTTTCCGTCCGAATCGGCCTTGCCATCGAAACTTCCCACCACATCGTCGCCAAGTTTTAAATCGATTAAACGCAGCGTCGCGTGAAGTTCCGGGGCGCGCAGCAAGCCCTGTCCATGGGCTTGCACGTTGAGGCGGCCGGCGATGGGAAGGCGCGCCGATTGAATTTTTTGAATGGATTCCAGAGGAATTGCCGCGCCCGTAAAATCAAAAGTCGCTTGCCCGGAATCTGTATGGTAATCGAGGTTGCCCGTTACAATGCCCGCCGCGGCGCCCGGCGCGTTCGCCGCCAACCGCACTTCGGCATTCGCAATTCGTACTTCGCCCGAATGCATGGACAATTGTCCTCGCGCTCGCTCAAACCGCCAGGATCCAGCCTTGGCATTCGACACGTCAAACAGGCCGTTAAATTCCGGTTGAGCGCGAGTTCCCTTCAAATGAAATTGTCCGGTCAAAACGCCGCGCGCGTCGTAGGACATGCCCAGCATTTTTTGAAGATCGTCGGTGTCGATCCGCACGAGGTTCACGTCAAAAGTCCATTGACTATCGGGAGCGAAGCCCCAGTTATCAAGATCGAGCGCGAGTTCGAGGTCGGCTGAAGATTGCCCGCGCCGCGCACGTGTTCGCTCAAGATGCAATTCCGCGGGCGAGTAGGTTAATTCCCCTTCCAGATCGTCCCAGTAATAGGAACCGTAGCTCGCGTCGGTTCCCTTAAAGTGTCCGGCAAATGTCGGACCATCCAGCGGGCCTAGCAAGCGGCCCTCCCAATGAATTTGGCCTTTCATAATTTCGGGAGCCGAATCCGGACCGCGCAAGCGATTAATAAAATCGTCCCATAAAGTTAGATTGTCGGTATCGACCGTCATATCCAGGGAAGTGTTAATCATGCTCAAGGCGCCGCGAAATTGAATGCGGCTTGTGGGCGTTGTTATTTCACCGGGAGAAAGTTCGAACTGTTTTTGATCCATGTTGAAATTAAATTCGAAATGGGCCGCAGTGGGAATGGAGCCCGGCGCCAGATTGGCCGGAGGCGTCCAAACAGAAGATCCTTGGGAAACAACATGCTTGAAATCGGCAACCCATGTTGTGGTCGCATCCGCATCCATGCGGCTGTCCCAATGCAGAGGATTGATCGGCAGACTCGGGTTGTCTTCCGTGGCAATGGCCTGTCGCAAACTCAGGCCGCGCACTTTCGACTCGGCGCGGAATTCCATCTTTGGAAGATTGATGCTCACATGGCTCGTGACATTTCCGCCGATCGCCTGAGCTTCGAGATCCGGCAAATCGATTGTATTATCGTTTGCGCGATAACTTCCGTGAACGGAAATATTTCCGGGATGAAACCACTGGTATTTCATGGTGATGCGGTCCGCTGTGTAACGCCCCGTAAAATTCATCTGTTCGGCCGAGTAGTTCCCTTCGCCCGCAAAATCAATATGTCCGCCGGGATCGCCACGCTGCCGCAAAATTGTCCACATATCTTCCAGGCGCAGCTGGCCACGATAGCGGAATGTCCAGGCGGGCAGCGCGAAACTGGCGAGATTTGCCTGCGCGTCGATTTCGCCGCCGGGCATCTTCCACTGCAACTGCGTGACGGAAAAAGAGGTCTGACGCAGAGTGAACCGGCTTGTGAAACTCGTGCTGAATGGCAGGTTGCGCAATGCCGCGATTTCAAATTGTTGCCAGCTCACCTGGCCGAGGTAAACCGGGAGCCCGCCCTCATTGACGTAATTCATGGTGAATTCAAAAAGCCCGCCTTTGGCCTCCAGCGGAATTCGCCTGTCATTCCAAATAATTTCGCCTTCCCTGAGATGCAATTGCGCCACTTTTAAATCGAACAGGCTGCGCAAATCCGGCGCGCCAGTACCGACCACAATCTTAGGCCCGGGAATATTCGTGGAACCATCCTTGGCGACCTGGATGTTGGCTGAGAAGCGAGACATTTGCACATTGGCCAGTGAAATCTTTCTGCCCCAGAACGAATCGATATTGATATCGAACATCAATGTATCGGCGTGAAAGAGCGGCGGACTTCCGGCCGGCTCGCGTCCGTGCAAGGTCAAGCCGTCAAAACGAACGGTCAGTTTTCTCCAGGCAATGTGAAAATTTCCGAGCTCCACACGCGCGCCCGTGGCTTTTTCGAGTTGCTCGACAATCGTGCGGCGGGCCCATTGATCCGCGAATCCAGTGGCGATCACATAAGCGATCGCCAGTCCGAGGAATAGCGCAAGGCCGACGACCAGTCCCAGCCCGTGTTTCAATCCGAATTTTCGCTTCGTTCCGTTCATAATGGGCAACTGTGACGGTAAACTACGGATTGCCGTTCGGCGTTTCGATTTCAATCTTCAATCGGGATTTTGTATCGTCCAGCCACTTAAGTGTCATGGCGCTGATTCCGCGTTGAATGAGCAATTCCCGAATCTGCTCTTCGACCGAGGCGAATGCAGGCGCGGGCTGATTTTTTTTTGCAAGCTCGGGCAACAATTCCATTTTGTAATATGTTTCCATGTCGGCCGATTGCACTTGCACGGACGGGCGAAACTTGTAATCGACATAGCGCTCGTCATAAATCTGCAGGGTCAGCAATTGGCGCACCTGATTGTCCGAAATTCCGAGTTCACTGAGGCGCGCCTGATATTTTTCCACATTTGCAAATTGGCTGACGAGGCGCGCCATTTCGCGGTCCACTTCAAATTGCGCGGGCTGCGGAAAATGAGAAGCGGTGGCCTCGGTGGCAACCACCCATTGTTCGATCAATTCCTTCAGCAGTTTGTCGTCTGTCTCCGCGTGGCCTTCGACCATTTGCTGAAACGCGCCCAGCTCGCGCATCTGGCTTTGCAGAATAATATCGTCTTCGACGCGCGCAACGATGCGATCGACGACTCGCTGGGGCTGAGGCGGCAACAGGTGTGTGAAAGCTCGCGGCGCCTGAGTCGCAGCTAAAAACAAAACGAAAATAAATTTCGCGCGACGCATCAAAATGTCGTGCCCAGGTTAACGAAGAATTGGAATCCTGGAAGCCTCGTTGTGTTTGTCAGGCAAGCGGCGGTTGGAACGCCCGGACATGTTCCGCCGCTTTGAATCAGATATTTCGCAGGATTCAGTTGATAACCGAGATCGAGCGCCACGGGACCAATGGGAGTGCCGTAGCGAAATTCAAATCCCGCCGTGTGCGAAAAATAGTTCATATCGTTTGTGCAATTCGTCAAACACACATTCGGGTTACTGGGATTGAAAGTTGGGGCCGGGGGCGACGTACGAAATGAAATCGTTCGAATGCTCGGAAAAACGTTTCCCGCATCGTAAAAAACCGCCCCGCCCAGGCGGTCGCCAATCAGCGGCAGATGCATGGGAAAGCGCAGGTCCTGATTAAAAATTAATTCCGCTTGTCCGCCGATGGGGAAACCCGTGAAAGGATCGCGGGGGCCAGCCTGGTTGAGGGCAAATCCGCGTATGGAAGTACCGCCGCCAGCGAAGAATCGTTCGGGCAATGGGATATCGGTTGAAAGGGAGTTGCCGTAAACCGTTTGAATGCCGAATCGAGTGGACCGCGCAAAGACAAGATGCCGCCCGATAGGACTGTATGTCGAATTCTGCATGTACACGCGAATGAAGTTTGCGGACGAGCCGATCGCTTTGGCTGCCAGGCTTACATCGACATTTTCAAAATCCCCGCGACTCGGGTCAGAGGGACTATTGCGGCGATCTCGCAGCCAATTCACGTCAAATTCAGAAACCTCCGTGCTCTGGCTGAACAACGGAATTTCTTCGACAGCGATCTTCAGATTGCTGGCTACCACGTGACGGTAGACATACCGATAAAGAATCGTGCTCGTTGGGGAAAATTTCTCCGCCAAGCCAATGGAGGCTTCCGCGCGCCGGGAATCGAACGTTTGCACGTCGCGGGATGTTTCATAAAACGTGGAAAGCTGCAAACTGAAATTGGGAGACGCGAAATAATTGGGCGCAATGTAGGTGAGCAGAGCGCGACCCTGGATGGTGCTCGCTCGCGCCTTAAAAGATAGCGAATCGGCGCGTCCGGTCAAATTTGCTTTGGTCAGTTCGAGCGTGCCGCGCGGAGCAAAATCGAGCGTTTCCACCGCGGCGTTGGTCGAGCTTCCTAATCGTTGCGCTTCAAATCCCAGACCGTACGCAATGGTATAGCGCTTGGCTTCGTCCACCATCACGACGATGGTCTTATTCTCGTCCAGGCCCTCGGGATTTTGCGGAGCGATGGAAACGCGGCTGAAAATTCCCAGGTTGTACAGCTTTCGCTGCGTCTCGACCACCGCGCCTTCGCTAAGCGGCTCGCCCGCTTTGATTCCCACTTCGCGCGAAATTACGCCGGCGCGGGTGTGCTCGTACCCACTGAGAAGAACGCGCGCCACTAGCACCTGACGCCCTTCCGTAATGTGATAGGCCAGGCGAACTGTAGAACCGACATTTGGCCCGGCCGGAGGGATTTTCTGGACGTCGGCGGTAAACTGCGCTTCCGAAAAGCCCTGGTCGTAGTAGGTCGCGAGAATATTGTCCCGGTCGGACGAAACGTTAAATTCGGAATAGGGCTGCCCTTTGGAGGAACCAACCACTCCCAGAAGTTCGCCCTGGCTGAGTTGTCTGTTGCCATCAACGGTCACGCTGGCCACTCGAGTTTGCAAGCCCTCCTGAACCTCAAGCGTCACCGAGAGATCTCCATTATGTCCGCGATAATTATCGACAAGCTGGCTCTGCACCTGGCATTGTTCAAAACCGTTTGCCTCATACAAAGTGCGAACGGATGTGACATCGTCCTGTAGCAGTTCCGTGGAATATCGTCCCGGCGAAGCATAGCCCGCAGGCAGAATTTTCAGGCGTCCTCGGAGAAGATCGGAGCTGAAGTATTTGTTTCCGTTGAATTCCACTTTGACCAGCCGGTGGTGATCGCCGCGCTTTACCTGGTAGGTTACGACGCTTGCGGCGCGGTGCGTTGTGCTTCCGGATTTCTCGGCGGGCGCTTCGGCCACCGTGTAACTGACTTGCGTGTCAAAATATCCGGCGCGCTCAAACCAATCGCGCAAAGAGCGGCGGCCTTCCTGAAGCAAATCCTGGTCCACCGCGCCTTCCTGATAAATGGGAATCAGCTTACGCAAATTTCCAGCGGAAATTCTGGCGCCTTCCACGGCTACACGCACTTCCAACCCAGCGTACATCGCGAAATTCAGCGGCACACGATTCGACTTTGCGTCATACGCGCCGCGATGGATGGTAACCCGCGCACCAAGAAAATTATTTCCCGTCAGCCATTTTCGCGCGCGGTCCGCTACTCGATTTAAACGCTCGACCGTGATTTGTCCGCCCTCATTAATTTTGAGGTGGTTGCGAAGTTCTTGCTCTGAAAATTCCGTTTGATTCTGAATGGTAATTGCGCCGACACGCGCCCGGGGACCTTCCATTACATGAACTAAAATATCCATTTGCAGCGTTTCGGGATGTGGTGTGGTGCTGTAGGTGAGTTTGGACTGGTACTCGCCATCGTCTTCGAGCGTTTGGCGGAGACGTTCCAAAGCATCCTTCATGTCGCTTGCTCGGAAGGGCTCCCCCACGTTCAGACGAAGCGCGGATAGGGCCAGGGCCTCTCCGGGAGGCTCGTGCAAGCCATCGATTTGCACGCGATTCATGTAAAGATTTTGGCGCACAATAAAATCCAGACGCACGCCTCCGGGGACATCCGCCAGTTCCGCACGCAGGTCGGCATATTTTCCTGAGCGAAACAGCTCACGAAGGCTCGCGCTTTCCGATTCCGTGGAAAAAGGTTGGTCGGGCTGAAGCGTCAACTTGGGAGGATTTTCTTCCAGGACAGTGCCGGATTCCGTGACCACGCGCACTGCGACCACGCGCGGCGGCTCACCCGCAATATTGTTCTGGGCGGCGAGGGGGCTCGCGCAGAGCAACCAGAACGCCGCCAGCCATGCGGCGAAGCGTATAAATGGGCAGTGAACGATTGGCATCTCTCTTCACAACAGAGCTAGGGTAGCATAGCCGAAGATGCCGATTTGGCGCGAATTCGGCTCGGCTCGCGGAAACCTACACAGGATTTCCTTGTGCGACGCTCTCAAGTTATGATGCCATCTAAGCAGGATAGGCTTTAGCCTGTCCGGTTTTGATTTTCTATTATTTTTAATTAATTCAAAAGAAGACAGGCTGAAGCCTGTCCTACTTAGGAATCGGAGATTCGCCCGGGTCGATGGATTCAAAAACTTACGAGCGGTATTCGCGGCAAATACTTTTCAGCGA
>Ga0182024_10005495_pt1 | contig 28441 bp, 22 predicted proteins | sample P32metaG_FD_120480 | JGI IMG/M metagenome (GOLD analysis project Ga0182024, IMG submission 120480) | Permafrost microbial communities from Stordalen Mire, Sweden - P3-2 metaG (Illumina Assembly) | ecosystem: Environmental > Terrestrial > Soil > Wetlands > Permafrost | place: Sweden: Stordalen...
CCCACCGTGACCGACACCGGCAGAAGCGGGACTGGCGTGGTGCCTGACGACGAGGGTGAGTAGGCGGTCTTGAGCGCGGGATTTACGTCTCCGGTTCCCGTGACGTAAAGCGCGAGCGCGGTGCCTGCCTTTACGATCGGGACCGGAACTACGTTTCCATTCGCGTCGGCAAAAATGCCGGGCGAGGATGGCGAGATTTCGAATTGAAAGCCCGCGACCTGTCCATTGTTGTTGACGCCTAATACCGCGGGTCCGGCTCCGGCTGCGAAGGGGACCTGGATGTTGAGCATATTCTGAGACGGGTAGACTCCTACGACGGGCGCGGCGAGTCCGTTCACGGTTGCCGAGACGCCGGCGAGCGAATAGGGCAAGGGGTTCCCGGTGTTGGTCGCGGTCGAGTTGGCGAGCCCGGTGCCGAAAACGCTCAGCAGCATTCCGGGACTGACCTGCGTTTTATACGACGCCGAGTTCGCGACGGCGGATATCGACGTTCCGGTCGAGCTGCCGCCGAGGACGTACATTATGGGCACGTTGACGTATTGCGGGACCGAGTTTTGAGATTCGAGGACGATGGTGGCGCGGTAAACCCCGGCCTCGAATCCAGCGCCGTTGGCGGTCAGAGCGATCATGCCGCTGCCGGTGCCGGAAAGCTGCGAGGCGGTTAGCCAGGATGTAGTGCGGTTGGCGGGATAGATGGAGGCCGTCCAGGTTTGGGTTTTGTCGGAGAGTTTTACCGAAAGAACCGGCGCCGCTATGAAATCCATGGGGGCGAGATTGATCGTGGCGGGCGTGACGGAAAGAGTGCCCGGGTTGGCCGGCGGGGCGACGAAGGAAACGTTGAGATTATAATTTGCTCCGTCACTCAATGCGACATAGAGCGCGTCGGTCGCGGGAGGAGTGATGCCGGTAAAGCAGAGCGTGCCTTGCAGTCCGCCGTAGGCATCGAGGCGCCTGGTGCCGAAGATCGACGCAATACTGCTGGTAAAGTCGACGTTGCCTGACGCGAGTGCGGTGATCACATTCACTCCATAGCCGCCCAGGTCGTCGACATTGAGCTGCACGGACCAGGGGCATGCTGCGTTGGCGGGATTTTGAACGGCGGTCAACGGCGTGGCATTGAGATTGAAATAATCGTAGGTCGGCAACGCTGCGAAATTCACGGCGACCTGGCGCGTCCAGACGAGGCCGGTCGGATCGGTACCAGTGAACACGAAGGTTTTAATTACCGGCGCGGCGAGTCCTCGGAATACGAAGTTCGCGCTTACCGTGCCCTTGGGCGCAATTTGAGGCGAGGGGAAATATTGGGAGAGAGTCTGGGCCACGCCGTCGATGGTTAGTCCGGTGACGATGGCGGGAACGCCTGCGACTTCGCTGAGATAGATGACGGTCTGCCAACTCAAGCCCAGTGCGTCCGCCGGCTGCGGCCATACTGTGGTCGCGGCCGACGGCACGATCGACGTGACGCCGGAGGGAAGCGTTATTTGAATGGTCTTCGTCGCGCCGCCGGGATTGAAGGATCCGTCGCCCGAGTATTCGGCGGAAATCGCGATCGATCCCGCGAAGCCGATTTGATACAAGGGGACGGAAACGGTCGCGCTGCCGTTTGAAAGCGGAGCGCTGCCGAGGGGAACCGTAAAATAGGCGAAATTGACGGTGCCGGTGGGCGTGCCGGTGCCGGTCGCGGCAGTCACTGCGGCCGTTAGCTGAATCGTGTCGTTCAACGTTGCTCTGGTGGCGCCCGCCGAGAGCGTGACAATCGATCCGTTGGTGGCGGTGTTCCACATGGTGACGAAATTATTCGCGTCCACCGAGCCGAGGCCGGTGGTCAGATCGTAGGCGACTCCCGCGGAGTATCCGAAAAATCCGGTGAGACAATCCGGACTGCCCTGCGCACACTGGACGACGTTATTCCCGGCGATGACATCGTGAAAAGCAGTCGGTGAGCTTTGTGCCATACGGTAGAGCTGCGGATTGATATTTCCGAGTCCCGCTGTTTTCTGAAATTTGTTGGTGACCTGATACTGGTTCAGCAATCCGAGAATCGCGGCCAAGGACGGCGTGCCGCAGGAGGTTCCTCCGGAGATGTAGGTGCTGCCAAGATAGGTAACCAGATAACCGTCGTGGATCGCGGCGCTGAGGGAGATGTCGGGGACGTCGCGGACGTTGTCGGCCGGCACGCCGGGACCGTTCTGCCAGATTGGTTTAGCGTAAAGTGCGCTGGCCCCTCCGCCGGAGGAACCTAAGCCCGATGTGCTCGATTCATTCCACGCCACTTCGGGAATATAGGACATCACGGAGCCGTCGGTCGTCGAGTTGGTGGAGGTCCAGTAGGTGCCGCTACCCTCGGCGAATTGCGTCCCGCCGACGCCTGTGACCTCCGGCAGGACCACGGGAAAATTGACCGAGCGCCCGCGGGTTGCGAATGGCTCGGACCCCTGGTTATCGCATGCTGCCGCGCCCGCGTCGCCCGAGGCGGCGAGAATCGTGGTCCCCTGCGCGTTCGCCTGCTGTGCTATGGCACGATAGGAGGGGGCGGCATCGACTTCGCAGACGGAGTAACTGGCGCTCACCACGGGAGCATAGTTCAGTTCCACGGCCGCGATGATCGCGGAAAAGGCATCCTGGCCGTAAACGTAATAAATGGTGGCCTTCGGCGCAACCCCGCCGGCCCATTCGATATCGAGGTTGCCTTCAAATTGGGAGCCGGTAAAGCCCGGATCGGTGGTGCTGTACAGGATCATCTTCGGGTTGTTCACAGGAAGGCCATAGGTGGTGCGGAATTTGGTGATATCGCTGAGCAGCACATCGGACTGGCCAACCACTGCGATGTTTTGCCCGGTTCCGTCGATTCCGGCCGCGGTGAGAGGCCCAAGATCGTAGATGGTGGAGAAATCGGCAGGCGCCAAATAGTGAGCGGCCCCTGCTGTGAAATCGGGCTGGGCCATCTTCGCGTTGGGCACCGGGTGAAAATCGTCCAGCCCGAGGAATCCGCCAACGACGTCGGAAAACGCCTCCGGGACCGAAGGCACCTGGGTGTTCGCAAAATGCGTTTCTCCGCTGACTTCGAACCGATGGATCGGTGTGTGCAGGGCGTTCGACACTTGCGTCGCGGTGCCGCTGAAGGCGATCCAGTTTGCGCTGCGAGCCCGATGGTCGATAGAGAATCCTTGCGAAGTGAGCCATGCGACGATTTTCGACTGGTCGCTCGTGTTGAGGCCGAAGCGGCCGCCGAATTGTTCGGGCGTGAGCCAGTTGCGAAAGCTCGCGGAAGCCGGGTTCTGCTGATCGAACAGCAGGCGATCGAGATCGGATTGCTGGGCGGCCGAGGGCTTCACCAGCAGCACCATGTAATTTAGTTTTTTTCCCGGATCGACTGCGCCCCGATCGGATTGCGGCTGGGCCAATCGATGAACATGCCCTCCTACAACCGCCGTGCGGGACGGGTCCAACGGACGCGTGATGCGGCTCGGCGGGGCAGCCGTCGACAGGGCGGCGCTACATAGCAGCAGCGGAAGCAGCTGAAATGTAATTTTAATCGTGGAAATTCTGGCGGAAATTATTCCGTTGTTATCGGGCATTCGTGAAGTATATACGAGTTTTGCGCCCTCGCTCGCGAAAACGAGCCCGACTATGTTAGCTTGTGAGCAGCAATGCGATTTTTTTTCACGCTCAGTATCCCGGTGACCGCGGTCTGCCTGTTCGCACAAACGCCAACGGCGCCGGCCGATAATAGCGACGCGCAGGCCAGTGCAACAAGAGGCATGCCGGCAAGGGCGACTCCGGGCGATTATCTGGCGCATGCGCCCGCGGGGCCGTTGACGATTGCGGCGGAGTTCATGCAGCACTCCGTGCCGACGCCGGGCGGACTTCTCTCCACGGAAGATTACGTAGTGGTCGAAGCGGGTGTGTTCGGACCTCCAGGGGCGCGAACAACGCTCAATCCCGCGGATTTTTCGCTGCGCATCAACGGAAAGAAAACGACGCAGAGCGAGCCCTATGCGTCGGTTTTCAAATCCCTCAAAGATCCCGAATGGGAGCCGGACGTGCCCGTCGAGCAGAAATCGAAAACCAGCATCGGATCGACTGGGTTGGGCAAGGGCGGCAACGGCAACGATCCGCCGGTGGTGCCGAAGCCTCCCTTCAAGCTCCAGCGCGAATGGAATCTCCGGTTGCAAAAGGCGTCGTTCCCGGAGGGAGATCGCGCCCTTCCCCAGGCCGGCCTGCTTTACTTCAAGTACGGCGGCAAGGCGTCGGGCATCCATTCGATTGAATTGATGTACGCGGGTCCGTCGGGGAAAGCTACGCTGGAGCTTCAGCCGTAGAGGCACGAGCATAGGCCGTACCTAAAACCCCGTCCCGTGAGGGCGGGGACTCACCTGCTCAGTGTCGACGTCAACTGGTGGCATGTCGCAGCCAGATCGTTAGCATTTCCCCTCCTTTACAGTCGGGGTCCGGTTTGGCAGGATCGCGCGCAACCAAGCTTAAATCGTGATCGATTGCTCGGGTGCGCTGGCGCCGAGTCCGATGCTAGCGGCACAAATGTAACTCCAAATCACAAGAACGTCACGCCTTGCACTTCTACACGTCAGTGAGTAACATGTAGAAGAACGAGGTGTAGCCGGTGAAACTGAAATCAGATCTACCCCAAGGCACCCTGGACCTGCTGATCCTGCAGGTTGTCGCCCTTGGTCCGGTTCATGGATACGGGATCGCCCAAAGGCTTCAGCAGGTGTCCCGGGATGTGGTCCAAGTCCCACAAGGCTCGCTCTATCCGGCGTTGCACCGGCTTGAAAATCGCGACCTTTTGACCGCGGACTGGAAGGAGACCGAGACGGGGCGCGAAGCGAAGTTCTATCGGTTGACACGGAAGGGCCGCGCGCAACTCGAAGCGGAAACCGCGAGTTGGCGCCGCTTGACGGAGGCTGTGGGCCTCATTCTCCGACTGTCAGAAGGGGGTGCGGAATGAACTGGTGGCATCGCTTGTGGCGCCGTCAACAGATGGAAGACAAACTCGAAAAGAAACTGCGATTTCGTCTTGACCAACTTATGCGCCGCGCCGCCAGAACTTCGGCAGCGCCAACGCCCACATCCAGAAAAATCATTCCAAGGCTCTGCCGCACCACCAGCCATATCACATCGCCCGCGTTTGCCCCCAGTGCCATGCTTACACCCATTTCCGGCACGCGCTGGCCGGTCAAATACGCCGTCACGCCGTAAATTCCGATGCATTATTGGTGCGTCTGGTAGACGGTACTCAGCCCACGTTGCTATCGACGTTCGCGACCACGATAGCAGTGCTGGTGGTGGCTGCTTTGGTCGCGAGCTTTATACCGGCCCGGCGCGCGAGCCTTGTGGACCCTCTGATCGCGCTTCGCCAGGAATAGCTCTAAATTACGACGCCGTCGCTGCGGAAGGATCGCACGACCGCAGAGAACGGCGGGACCGCGCTCGCCTGGATGCGCGGAGTGCCGTCCTGCCAGAAGCTCAGGAACTCTTGCTTTTCCCCGGTGACGTAATAGTGCCGCAGGTAAGCCGCATCGCAAGCCGCATAGTCGGCGAACCACTGATCGGTTTCGATGATGCCGATTTCGTGCAAAAGACCAAGCGCGTAACCGGCAGCTTCCCGCTCATAGTCCATCAAAGCGGGCAAGCAATCCGCGCTTACGGGAGGATTCTGTGGCCGGCCCAACTCAAAGGCTGCGGGGTCGACATTCCATTGGACGGTATGGCCAAACAGATGCGCCAGCAGAAAAAGGCGCTGTTCGGGAGTCACCGCGTAATCGATGTGAATTTCGGCGCCGTTGAGGTCGCCGGTCAAAGGGTCCGGGATGTCCCTGGTCACGATTCGGACGCCGTAGGCCTTCTCGATCTGGTGCTCGACCCTCCGGCAGTAGTCCGCGAACGGTATCATGCGCGCCTAAACTCTTTGATTTTAGCCGATTGACGCGAGTAGGGAACAGTCTCGCGGCGCTCATCGTAGTAGTAGAATGAGGATCGAAGAAACGAGAAAGAAGGTACGGCGTGATTTTGGGGAAATTCTGGAGCGCATTTCGTGCGCAATTGAATAAGATCGCCAATGTTTTCTGGGAAGCCGATCCGATTGCGCAGATGCAGTATGAATACGATACCGCCGTCGAGCAGATGAAGGACGGGCGGCAGGGACTGGAGACGTATCGCGCGTTGGTGGAGCGCGTCTCGCGTCAAGTGGCCGTGGGCAGGGATCACGTCCAGAAGCTTGAGACACAAACCAAGACGTACCTGAAAGCCGGCGAACGCGATGCCGCGGCGAAATTCGCCCTGGAGTTGCAGAAGGCGAAAAAGGATCTTGCGGCGAACGAGCAACAGCTCTCGATGCATGAAGACGCATACGGGAACAATCTGAAGAAGATCCAGCATGCCACCAAGAAGCTCGGCGACGTTCGCGAGAAAATTCAGAAGTACGATGCTGAGTTGAAAATGAGTTCAGCGGAAGCCGAGGTCGCAAAGCTGGCGCAGTCCTTCAATATGGACATCACCACCGATTTCGGCAAGATCGAAGAGGTGATTCAGGGCAAGATCGACAAGAACCGCGCGAAAGTGCGGGTCGCGGCGGATTTGTCGCAAGAAGGCATCGAGTCCATACAAGCCGAGGAGAGAGTCGAGAAGGCGATGGCCGAAGATGCGCTCACGCAGTTTGAGGCGGAGTTGGGATTGCGTTCGCCGGAAACGACGAAGCTTGCCGACTCCACCAAAGACCTTGGACCGGCGGTAGTCGACGAAAAGGCCACACAAACGTCCCACAACTAGGCCGTTCGCAAACACAATTGAGGTGAAAATTTTATATGGCTAGCGGAAATCCGAAGCCTGCATTTTATTTGGCGGTCCTGGCTGTCGTATTAGGTCTGGTTGGGCTGGCACTCTGGCGATTAGGAGCCCTGCCGGGCGTGAAGAACGTGAAGGTCACAAAAGATGAGATGACCACCGCAACGGAAGCCCCCGATAGCAGCGGGATCACTACAGCGAAAGAGTATAAATATGTTCCGGCAGCGAAGCTTCCTCCGGTGCAGGGCATTTCGAGTTACAAACCTCTGGCAGACCGGACCGTTCGCTTTGCGATCAATGTGTGGGCAGGATGGGCTCCGATAATCCTGGCCAACAATGGATTCAAGGCAGGCAAAGTTTGGAAAACTCCTGGCGGTAAGGAGTTCAAGGTTGAACTGATCCTGATCGACGATCCGGTAGCGATGCGCGACGCTTACGCGGCCGGCAATGTCCACGTTGGCTGGGGAACCTTGGACATGGTTCCTCTATTCATGGAAGCCTTGCGCAAGGATTCACGCGTGATGCCTCGAATTTATCAGCAGGTGGATTGGTCCAATGGTGGCGATGGAATTGTGGTGCGCGATAGCGTGAAGAGTATCGCCGATCTGCGCGGCAAGACCATCGTTCTCGCGCAGAACTCGCCATCCCATTTCTTCGTGCTCAATGCGCTGATCAACGGCGGAGTGCAGCCATCGGAGGTGAACTTCAAATTCACCCAGGACGCTTTTCAGGCCGCGGCTGCATTCAACGCGGATAAGAAAATCGCCGGAGTTGTGAGCTGGTCGCCTGATATTTACAACCTGGCGAAGGTTAAAGGCAATCGCATGCTGGTGACCACGACGACCGCCAACAAGCTGATCGCCGACATCTGGTTCGCGCGAGCCGACTTCGCGAAGGACAACCCCGACATCATTGAAGGTCTGGTGCGCGGGATTTTCGATGGCATGGAATCGTTGAAGGACCAGAACAGCAAAGCTGCCGCGGCCAAGCTGATGGCGGCCGGTTATTCCATTCCCGAAGCCGACGCGCTTAGCATGCAGGGCGACGCGCATTCCACAAATTGGGCCGAAAATCAGGAATTTTTCCTGAATCAGAATAATCCAACGAATTTCGAGCGCACCTGGAACACGGCATATTACTTGTACAAACGCATCGGAGCGGTTTCCGACAAGACCGAGTTCGATCAGGTGATGGACTTCAGCGTCTTGCAGAAGCTCGGCAAGGAAGCGAAGTATTCGAGCCAGAAAAATGAGTACGCCGTCCAGTTCGCCCCCGCCACAGCGGCCGCGATTCAAGGCGAGTCGGATGAGATCCTCACCAAGACCGTAGTGATTCACTTTTATCCGAACTCGTGGGATCTCGCAAAGCAGGTGACCGAAACTGTAGACGCCAAGGCCACGGAAAAACTCTACGACCCTAACGCATCCTTCGTCGTCGAGGAGATCGGCAAAATGGCCGGACAGTTCGGCGCCGCCCGCATCATTATTGAAGGTCACTCGGATTCCTCGATGAAAGATCGCGTGCCAGAATCGGCCGTGCAGGAGCTTTCCGGAAACCGCGCCAACGCGGTGAAAGAAGCTATTCTCAAAAAGTTCCCGACGCTTCAACCGAATCAGTTCAGCGTATCGGGAATGGGCTGGGGTCGTCCCGCGGATCCGGGCGATCCTCTCAACCAAGCCAAGAATCGCCGCGTCGAAGTGAAGGTTTATCCGTTGGAAGCCACCAAGTAAATGGCCAGTTCCGACGCGAAGAGCCCCGGCCTTTTCGATCTCCGGATTCCGCCTGCTCCGCGCACTGGATGGCTGATTGGAGCAGGCGCGGTGGGAATGATCTTCGCGCTTTGGTTCCTTGCGACGTTCGGCGCGACGCCCGAGCAACGCTGGGTCTCGCCGGTAATTCTGCCCTCGCCCGTCGAAGTAGCGCGAAGCTTCAAGCCGCTTTGGTTTGAGCGAGGCTTGCTCGATAGCATCATCGCGACGTTGCGCCGCGTGCTAGCCGGATTTGGCCTCGCGATTATAATCGGCGTTCCCTTAGGAATCGCCGCCGGATCGTGGCGTGTGCTCGAAGCCGCGGTAATGCCGGTAGCGCTGTTCGCCCGCAATATCCCGGTGGCTGCGCTCATCCCGTTAACGATTCTCTGGTTCGGCATTGAGGAAACGCAGAAAGTGATGTTCATTTTCATCGCTTGCGTTCCGTTCGTATATTCCGACTCCGTCCACGCCGTCACATCGGTTCCGGACCGCTATGTTGAAACCGCAACAACGCTTGGCGCCTCGCGATGGCAGGTGATCCGAAAAGTTCTCGTCCCCCTCGCGCTCCCCGACATCTATAAAAGCCTGCGCTCCCTTTTCGGTCTGGCGTTCGGCTATATCATGTTAGCCGAATTAATTAACGCCGAGCATGGCTTAGGCTATCTCCTATCGACCAGCCAGCGCCGCGGTATGTCAGAGCACATTATTCTGATTCTGATCGTGATCGGCGCCCTCGCGTACGGAATCGACCGCTTTCTGGGATGGGTCCAACACGGCCTCTTTCCTTACAGGGAGGACTCAGACTGACTGTGCCCGAAGAGCTGATCATCGAGTTCAAAGGAGTCAGTAAAACCTTCGAGGCGCCCGACGGCGGCGTCACGACAGCGATCCGCGACATCTCCTTTCAAGTTCCCAACAAGCCGGAGCGCGGCGAGTTCGTTTCACTTCTAGGCCCCTCGGGTTGTGGCAAGTCCACGATCCTGCGTCTGATCGCCGGTCTGCGCCCGCAATTTCCAGCGACCACCGGAACGGTAAAGGTGATGGGCAAATCGGTAGAAGGTCCCGGACCCGACCGCGGCATGGTCTTTCAGGACTACACCTCGTTCGACAACCGCACCGTCTTGGACAACATCTCGTTCGGCCTGGAGTGCGCCGGTGTGTCGCGCAAGGAACGCGATACGCGGGCGCGGGAATGGATCGGCAAAGTCGGCCTCAACCCTTTGCGGGATGCGCAAAAATTCCCGCATCAATTATCTGGAGGCATGCGCCAGCGTGTCGCCATCGCGCGGACATTGATCCTCTCGCCGCACATCATTTTGATGGACGAGCCGTTCGGCGCACTCGATCCCGCCACGCGCCTCAACATGCAGGACCTGCTAATCGGGCTCTGGAGAGAGCAGGAAGCCACCGTTTTCTTCGTGACACATTCGGTGGAGGAAGCCGTCTTCCTGGGTGACCGCATCTACATTTTGTCCGGCTCTCCCGGCACTATCATTAAGGAAATGGAGCTTCCCAGCCCCGACCGCCCGGCGCGCCAGATGCAGCGCGAAGCTCATTTCAACGAAACCGTGTTCGCCATCCGCGACATCGTGGAGCAGTGCGAGGTCCGCAAGTGAAAACGTCCGCGGGCATCGCGGAGTACTTGAAGCGAGCCTTCCTTTACCGCTGGAACCTCCTGTTTTTCTTCGGCGCGGCGGCAGCAGCGGCAATTTCCCCGTGGCCCGATGCGATCATTCCGCTCGTGATGGCCGGCGAAATCGCCTACCTGGGAGGCTTGGTCTCCCGCCCGAAATTTCGCGACGCAATCGACGCACAAGTCCACAAGGAACTGCAGCAGCCGGGAACCGCGGGCGCCGAATCGCTAGCGGAAATCATGAATTCTCTCCCCCCGGAATCACGCCAGCGATTCGATGCGCTGCGCTCGCGATGCCTGGAGATGAAGTCGATCGCCCGCGGCGTCAGCGGCCAGCCCGCGTCTTCATCGGAAGACCTCAGCACTCCCGCTCTCGATCGGCTGTTGTGGATTTTCCTCCGCCTTCTCGTGTCTCAACAGGGCCTGGACCGCTTCCTCCACTCCACTAACGACACCGAAATTCGCTCGCGAATCGAAAGCACAAGAGCAAAAATCGCCGGTTTGGGCGCGCAGGAGGAACGTATGAAACACTCCTTGGAAGACAGCGTAGCCGCCCAGGAGTTGCGCCTGGAAAATTATAAAAAAGCCAGCGAAAACGCAGACTTCGTCCGCCTGGAGCTAGACCGTATCGAAGCCAAAATTCAAGCGCTCGTCGAATCGAGCGTCAATCGCCAGGATCCCGACGCGTGGTCTAGCCAGATCGAAGGCGTCGCCGCCAGCGTCCAATCCACCGAAGCGGCCATCCGCGAACTGCAGCAGATTACCGGCGTGGTGGATCAGATGCAGGAGCCGCCGGCAATCCTCGATGCCGACTGGCGAAAGGTCGCGCAATGACGCCCGCCGAACACAAACACGGCAAAATTCCCGCATGGTTCCCCGTGTGGGCCGCCGAACTATCGGAACTCTACTTCTCCGGCTCCACCTCGCTGTTTGTTGTTCACGGCAACGTGCACGATCTGGTTCCCTTGTCCGCCGACGGATCTTCCTACGGAGCCCCTTCCGATTTTCTGGCGGAGCAGGTCTTCGGCCGTTGGGATCTGGTGCTCTATTACGATCTGGCGCGTGGCCTGCGCGCTTTTGCCGGGCGTGACGGAGCGCGGCTAAAGGAAATGGTGGTTCGCGCCAACGAAAAAGTTGGCGATCTCGCGCTAGCTCGCAAGGACCCTAGCACCGCGTTTGCACTGCTCGATCGCTTCGTGCAGAACAACATCATGGCCGGTGAGGAAAGCGTGAGCGCCGCGATCCTGATCGACCACGCCTCCTTCCTGCTTCCCAGCGGCGAACCCGGCCGCTTGAGTCCCTCCGCCTCTCAGCAGGTGGTGACTCTTCTCAACTGGGCCGCCAGCCCGCATGTGAAACGGCTCAACATGGCGATGGTGCTGATGGATGAGAGTGCCGCGGCTCTGAGTGAGCGCGTCACCTCAAATCCTTACGTCGCAAGCATCGAAGTCCCGATGCCCGATGAAGCCGCGCGCGCACATTTTGTACATTATGCGTTGGAGGGCCGCGATCTCCACATCGCCTCCGATTATTCGGAAGCTGAATTAACGCGCCTCACCGCCGGCATTTCGTGCGTGGATATTAACGTCCTGATTCAATCCGCCTTCGAACCTGGCCACCGCCTGGACGCACCACGCATGCGCGGACTCAAGAAAGAACTGATCGAGCGCCAGTGCCGCGGCTTGCTCGAATTCATGGAACCGAAGTGGAACACCGACGTGCTGGTGGGGCATGCTTCGGTGAAGCAGCGCCTTCGCGAAGACGCGCAACTGCTCCAGCGAGGCGACACGGAAACGCTGCCGATGGGCTACCTGGTCTGCGGTCCTGTAGGCACTGGAAAAACGTTCTTGGCCCAGTGCATGGCCGGCGAAATGGGTGCGCCCTGCCTCGTTCTTAAGAATTTCCGCTCCAAGTATGTCGGCGAAACGGAGGGGAACCTGGAGCGCGTCCTCGGCGTATTACGAGCCATGGGACCAGTGGTTGTCGTCATCGACGAAGCCGACGCCGCACTGGGCAATCGCGAGCAGGAGGGCGATTCAGGCACCTCCAGCCGCGTCTTTTCTCTGATCGCCGCGCAAATGGGAGACACTCGCTATCGCGGCAAGATTTTGTGGATGCTGCTTACCTCCCGCCCCGACCTTCTTCCCATCGATCTTAAGCGGCAGGGCCGCGCCGAGGTTCATATCCCTCTGTTTTATCCCACGCTCGCAGAGGAATTGCGGGCGATGTTCCAGGCCATGGGTCGAAAAGCCGGCGTCAAGTTGAGTCCCGATGACATTCCCGACGTTCCTCTAACCGGCCGGCTCTCGGGCGCCGACATTGAGGGAATTGTAACCAGAGCGGCGCGCCGCAGCCGGCTGCTCGGAGAATCTGGAATCGGCAAGCTTGCGCTCGAACGCGAACTGGCGGGCTTTCTACCTTCTCTCGACGGCCTGGAGAAAGAGATGCAAGAGCTCGCCGCGATGCTGGAATGCACTGACGCGGAGTTCCTTCCCGAGGAGTTTCGTAAGCGCGTGCAGGAGCCGGGCGGACGGGAACGTTTGCAACACCGTTTTTTTGAATTGAAAGGCATTTTATGACAAGAATTAGCTGGTTCGATGAGAATACACACGTGCCGGTCATTGACGAGCAAGTGCAGAACCTGGAGTCATTTGTCGACGCGATGGCAGACGGGGTCATCGACGACGCCGAGCTCGATAAGCAGCAGGCGAGCGTAATTAAGGCGATGAAGGCGGTCGAAGGTGATCTGGACGATGAGCAGCACGTAAAAATCACGCGACTAATGGTCGAGCTGAGTGCGTATAACGTCATGCGTCTTCTTCACGAGTTGCAGCATAGCCGGCTCGAGCGCGCGCTGAACGCTAGCGGACCCCCGAGCTAGGACATCTGACGACTACCGGCTCACGGCGACCTCAAATACCAGCCTTTAAGTATTTATCGATCGGAGTATCGCCGCTAAACTCAAGGCAAGGCCACAACCACTGAGCCGGGTTTCTAATTACAGGCTTCTCATGCACTCACCGCTTAGCGTAGTCTCAGCTATTTTGAGGAAAAGAAAGGTAGTCAAGCCGACCATTGTCGCGCTGCTGACTGAGGGGGAGCGCGCGGTGGTCTTAGACATCTCCAGCCGCAGGGATTGGGATGTGCATTTTGCCACCACCTTCCCCGACGCGCGGGCACTGATCGATCGAGTTAAAGCTCAGATTGTGTTCATGGATAGGGATCTAGCCGGTCCCGATTGGAGAGAGACAATGTCCTCCTTCGCTTCGTCCTCCCGGCGAACGTGCATCATACTCATCTCGGGGGTTGTCGACGCGTACCTCTGGAATGAGGCGGTTCGCTATGGCGGATACGAAGTCTTATCCAAACCGCTTCGAGAGGAAGATGTCTCGAGAGCAGTCAGACTCGCGTGGTCTTACTGGAGTACAGCCACAAGAGCATCGGCCATGACCACGTCCCCCGCTAAGAGATGATGCGTTTTCGCACAGCATAAAGAATCAGTTCGGCGAAGCTGTGAAGATTAAGTTTGTCCTGCAGATTTCGGCGATGTGTCTCCACCGTGTGGGCGCTAAGGTTCAAAGCCCCCGCGATCTCCTTATTCGCTTTGCCTTCGGCCAATAACTGAAGGATCTCGCGCTCGCGTGAGGTTAGCAGCTCGTAGCTATCCTCGATCCCACGCGTTCTGATTTCCCGCACATAATCTTCGACCAGCATTCTGCCGATTTCCCGGCTGAAAAATGTCTTCCCCTGATGGACCGTAGTGATCGCTTCAATAAGATCCCCTTCCGCGGAGTCTTTGAGCAAATACCCTCTCGCCCCGACTTTGAGGGCACGAAGAACGTAGCCCTCATCCGAATGCATACTCAGAAAGACAATGGACGTACTGGGCCGCTGGGCGATAATCCGCTGGGCGGCCTCGATCCCGCTGAGATTCGGCATGGCGATATCGAGCACCACGACGTCCGGGCTGGTCGCTTCGGCCTGTTCCACCGCTTGTCTGCCGTCGGCTGCTTCCGCCACTACGGTGAACTCCGGCTGGCTTTCTAGCAGCAGTCTGAGACCTCTGCGCATCACGTTGTGATCGTCAGCCAACAGGATGCGAATTTGTTTCACGCATATCCTCACTCACACTGCTTGTCTTAGAATCGAATGGCGCGACACCGAACGGTAGCTCTACGGCGAGGATTGTTCCACTCCCAGGCGTTGAGTGTACAGTGCAGGTCCCGCCCAATCGCGTGACACGCTCATGAATTCCGAGTAATCCCAATCCTTTCACCTGCTTGCTATCGAAGCCCTGGCCATCGTCCTGGATGGAGAGGGTGAGCCGGCCTTGCTCCTGCTGCACGCGGATGCGGACGCTGCCGGCGCGAGCGTGACTCGATACATTATGGAGCGCCTCTTGGACAACCCGGTAGATACACGTCTTATACTCATCGGGAAAATCATCGGAAACAAATTCGGCTGCAACGCTCACGTCGAGAGACGTGCGCTTGGACACTTCACGCGCCTGCCATTTCAGAGCCGGAACCAGGCCCAGGTCGTCCAACATGGAGGGTCTTAAAAGCAGCGCCATGTTGCGAACCACCCGGATCATTCCTTCCACCAGGCTTCTGATGGTTTCGACATGCTCGCTCAAATGCTCCTTGGATTTGGTCGCGAGCCCGACCGATAAATTCCGCAGCTCTATTAAAACCGCTGACAGCGACTGGCCGACCTCATCGTGTAGCTCGCGGGAGAGCGCTCGCCGTTCCGTCTCCTGCGCCTGCACCAGGCGCGCCGACAAGCCCTTCAACTCACTCCGGGCTTCGGCGGCCTCTTCGTATCGCGTGTGTACCTGCGCCTCAAGCTTCAGAATTCTATACATCGTGAGCGCGGCCAATCCTACCCCGAGCGCCAGCGCCGCGACCAGCGTAACAACCAGGCGAGCTTGAAACTTCAGCAGCAGGCCGACCACCTGGTTGTTTCCGGCGGTCAGTTGCTGCTCGTTGATGCTGGCGATCTGATCGGCGATCGCCAACATATTCTGGCGGCGCGGGAACACGTCATCCCGAAGAAAAGCGTATCCGGAGCGGCGGCGCTCCGCCGTATCCCACTTGAAAATCGGTGTCAGGATTTCCCAGTAGTCCGTCAGCGTTGTGCGGAGCGCTGTATAGCGCTGTACTTCCGGCGGAGCCACTTCATGGCCGTAGGATTCCAGCGCCGACTCCATATGCTTGCGCACACCCTCAAGTCCGATCCGATAAGCCTCTGCCCTCTGGAGATCGGCCTCCAGCAGGTAATCCCGGACGTACGTGCCCGAAATGTACACATCGGAGCGAATATCGTTTAGAACGTGGTTTTGAGAAAGATAATGCTGTCTGATCCGATCGTCCCGCTGCCGAAACTGCTGCAGCGACCGCAGTGCGTCGATTCCGGCCACGGCCATGATCGAGATGAGACCTCCAAATCCGATGACCAGAGCCATGCGGGAACTTCTGAAAAGTACCCGGCCGGCTTGATCGGATTTCGGCACGTCGACTTTACTCACCTTTTCCTCAATCCTAACCGAATCCGCACTAAATCCAGGCGGCCTACCAAGTTTTTTGTCCAAAAATACCAAGAAGATGGTATGTCACGAGTATCCGATCCATCGTATGTTATTGAAGTAGCACCATCTTGTTATGTCTCAATCCGTTCCTTGGGTGCCCGGACCCATTTGTAAAACTGGAAACAAATGAGTTCTCGCAAAGGTCTCTCTGGAGTGGATCTAGAACGTTTGCGCGAATTCGACGCCTGTACCGTTTCGAACGCAATCGAAAGATTGAGCGCGCGGTTGCGAAATGAGGGATTCATTTCCCGCACGGTGCGTTGCCGGTTTCCGGATCTGCCTCCCATGGTCGGCTACGCGGCTACGGCGCGAATTCGAACCGTCTCCCCGCCGATGACCAACCGCTGTTACTACGACCGCATGGATTGGTGGAATTACGTGGCATCTCTTCCGAAACCAAGGGTGATCGTTATGCAGGACGCCGATGGGAAACCGGGGCTGGGAGCGTTTGTCGGTGAAATTCACGCCGCAATCGCCCGTGCCATCGATTGCGTGGGTTGCGTCACCAATGGAGCCGTTCGCGACCTCCCGGCGATCAAAACTATGGATTTTCAATTATTTTCCGGGAGTCTCTCGGTTTCTCACTCCTATGCCCATATCATCGACTTCGCCGAACCTGTCGAGATTGGCGGATTGAAGATCCGGTCCGGGGATTTGCTTCACGGCGATCGCCATGGTGTCCTCAGTGTTCCCCTGGAAATTGCCGCGGCGATACCGGCCGAGGCTTCCAAAATACTCGCCGAGGAGCGCGAGTTGACCGATTTTTGCCGTTCTCCCGAGTTCTCGTTGGAAGAACTGGCAAAGCGGCTGCGGCAATCGCCAGGGAACTGTGATCTCCCTTGGAGGCCTCGTTGAGGCAATTCATGAACGCCAAAATTGGTCTCATCGCCCTGGGGTTGGGTGTCGCGGCCTCCTGTGGCAAGACAGAAAAGGTTGAAGCCAGGGATCCCGGCGGTGCTGGCTCGATTGAGGTTTCTGTCGGCGTTGTCAAGATCGTCAGGAAGCCTCTGGGGAGGAGTTTGACGCTGTCTTCCGAGCTTGTCCCTTTCCAGGAGATCGATATCTATGCCAAGGAATCCGGCTATATCAAGGATCTCCCCGTCGATTACGGAACCCACGTGCAGAAGGGGCAACTCATCGCAACCCTGGAGATTCCCGAACTGCAATCGCAATTGCGCCAGGACGATGCCGCGATCAAGAACGCTACCGAGCAGATTACGCACGCAAAGAACGAACTGGACCGCGTGGAGGCCCAGCACAAAGTCATGCAGCTTCAGTTCGATCGGTTAAACAGTGTCGCTAAATCGAAGCCTGGGCTTGTCGCTCAGCAGGAGGTGGACGATTCGGAAGGAAGGGCTTTGGCGTCGGCCGCGCAGGTGGAAGCCTCAAAATCGAATCTTCAGTCGGCCCAAAGTGCGCTTGCAGCCTCTCAAGCCAAGCGGGAGCACGATCAGGATTTATTCGACTATGCCAAAATCACGGCGCCGTTCGCCGGCGTGGTCACGCAGCGGTTCGCTAATTTTGGGGCGTTAGTGCAGGCTGGAACAAGTTCAAGTACCCAGGCGATGCCTATTGTCCGGCTCTCCGAGGACGACCGTTTTCGCCTGGTGATTCCAGTGCCGGAGACCTATGTCAAATACATTCACGTCGGCGATCCCGTCAGCGTGAAGGTCTCATCGCTGGACCGGACTTTTCCGGGGAAAATAGCGCGTTTCTCGGTGGACGTCCGGGAAGACACCCGCACGATGCATACGGAAGTGGATGTCGAGAATCCACAACGCGTGCTGCTGCCGGGTCTTTACGCCGATGCGACCATTCAACTCGAACACAAGCAGGATGCGCTGGCGGTGCCCCTCCAGGCCGTGGATCACACCGCGACCGGCACGACGGTAAACGTAGTCGATGCATCGAATAAGGTCGAAATCCGCCCCGTGGTGCTAGGTATACAGACCGCGACCGATGCGGAAGTACTCTCTGGATTGAAGGAAGGTGACATGGTCGTTGTCAGTGATCGGAGCAGTCTTAAAGCGGGCCAGGTTGTCCAGCCCAAAGCGCTTGACCTGATGCAGTATCACAGCTCCGAAGAGCCGCACTAGCAGGAATCGCCCATGCCAGGTTTTTCAATCCGCAACCCCTATTTCATCGTGGTCATTTGTCTGGCCCTGGCCGTCATCGGTATCAACGCCATGTCGCGGATGCCCATCGATCTCTTTCCGCCCATTAACCTTCCGGTTGTAGTGGTGGCGACTTTTTATAGCGGTATGCCGCCGCAGGACATTGAAGTGGACATTACCAATCCACTGGAGCGCTTCTTCACCCAGGCGAGTGGAATGGATCACATGGAGTCTCGCTCCCTGCTCGGCGTTAGCATTATCAAGGCATACTTTCAGCCTGGAACGGACGCCGACGCGGATGTGACACAATTGTCGAATCTCGCACTCGCCGACCTCAAACGCCTGCCCCCCGGCACCTTGCCGCCGCTGGTACTGAAATCGGACGCCTCCAGTCTTCCGGTGTGCCTGGTTACAGTCAAGGGCGAAGGGCTTAATGAAACTCAGCTTCACGATCTCGCTCAGTTCCAGATACGGAATCAGATTGCTGTAGTGAAAGGCTCCGAGATTCCGGCCGTATTCGGCGGCAAGTACCGGCAGGCGATGATCTACGTCGATCCCTACAAACTGCTTTCCCGGCAGATGAGCGTGATGGACGTAGTCACCGCCGTGAACGACAGCAATCTCATCCTGCCCGCCGGGGATGTCAAAATCGGTTCCAGCGACTATTACGTTTATTCCAATAGCCTGGTTGAAAACGTCCAGGACTTAAACAACGTGCCGATCAAAACTGTGGGGACCCGGTGGGTTACTGTCGGAGACGTCGGCGAAGCCAAAGACGCCAGTCAACTGCAATATAACATCGTACGCATCGACGGCCAGAAGTCCGCCGATATTCCGATCATGAAATCGGGCGGTGACAGCAACACGATTCAGGTGGTGAACGACGTCCGCGGCCTGGTTCGGCATTTGTTCGATCTTCCGCCACAGTTGAAGACCGATATCGCCTTCGATCAATCCGTTTTCGTCAAACAGGCATTAAACACGGTCTTTCATGAAGGGGTGATCGGGCTGGTCCTGACCAGTGTCATGATTCTGGTGTTCTTGGGCAGCATGAGAGCCACGGGCGCGGTGTTGCTATCGATTCCGATTTCCGCGCTCGCGACATTTGTAGTTCTCTTCATGATGGGAAGCACCATCAACACGATGATCCTCAGTGGTCTCGCGCTGGCCTTCTCCCGTGTCATCGATAACTCGGTCATATCGCTCGAGAACATCTATCGTCATTTGGAAATGGGATCGTCGCCGGCGGTTGCGGCTGCCATGGGCGGCGCCGAAGTGAATCTGGCGGTACTCGCCGCGACACTCGTCGATGTAGTCGACTTCTTCCCGGTGACCCTGTTGTTCGGCGTCAGCAAGTTTCTATTTTCCGCCCTTGCACTGTCTTTCTGCCTCGCACTTTTGGCGTCGTTTGTAGTAGCGATGACGGTGATTCCGCTGTTCTGCTCCCGTTTCCTGAAAGCAGTTCCGCATGGCGAAGAACAGTCACATCCAGGGGAACCTGAGGACAAGTCCTGGGGCGGTCGTTTCAACGCTTGGTTCAATCGCCAATTTAATGGACTGCTCGATCACTATGAACGTTGGGTACGCCATGCTCTGAAGCGGCCGGCTCTGACTCTAGTGCTGCTCCTGGGAATTTTTGTAGCGAGTCTCGCGATCTATCCTCTGCTTGGCCGGGCCTTCTTTCCGCAGACCGATGCGGGACAGTTTACCGTGAACGTCAAAGTCCCTACCGGCACTCGTCTTGAAGTGACAAACGACTACGTGGCGAAGATAGAAGAACTGATCCGCCACGATATCGATCCGAAGGATCTCAAAATGATTCTTTCCAATATCGGCGTGGTGAACGATATCTCTTCCTTGTATACCACCAATGCCGGAATGTACATGGCCACGGTTCAGGTAGCTCTGAATGAGGGACACGAGACCAGCAGCTTCGTGTACATGGACCGCGTCAAGAAGGAGATGGCTGCAAAATTCCCCGATGTCCGCACATTCTTTCAAAGCGGTTCCATGCAGGACGCAATCCTTAATCAGGGGCGGCCGACGCCCATCGACGTCCAGGTCAACACCAGGGATCTTAAGCTGACCTATTCCACAGCGCAAGACATCGCTCGCCGTATCCGGCAACTTCCCGGTGTCGATCAGATCTATATTCCCCAGGACATGAACTATCCGTCAGTCCGAATGGATATCGATCGGGTACACGCCGGGGAGTTAGGACTCACTCAGAAAGACGTGGTTGACAACGTAATCACGGCGCTGAATTCAAATATCATGATTGCACCTAACTACTGGGTCGATTATAAAACTGGGAATGACTACTTCCTGAGTGTGCAGTATGCCGAGCACGGAAAAAACGCCATTCATAACCTGATCGACCTGAAGCAAATTCCTCTGCGGGCTCCCAACGCCAAAGCTCCCACGACTCTCGATTCAGTAGTTAAGCTCGTGAATCTTCAATCCCCCACGGAAATCGATCACTATCAGATTCAGCGTGTCGTCGACATCTACGTCACTCCCACGGGTGAGGATTTGGCCAGACTCCGCACGGGGATCCTCGAAACCATCAAGGATGCGAAACTTCCTTCCAATATCCGTGTGACTTTGCGGGGCATGGTCAATAGTATGGATGAGTCTTTCAAAAGTTTCGGGCTTGGTTTCGGCATTTCGTTCATTCTCTTGTTTCTCATCCTGGTTGCGCAGTTCAAGTCCTGGATCGATCCGTTCTTGATCATGCTGGCGATTCCGATGGGCTTCGTAGGTGTGCTCATTATTTTGCCTTTGACGCATACCACTCTTAACGTAATGTCTCTCATGGGTGTGTTGATGTTAATCGGTATCGCCGACTCCAACAGCATTTTGATCGTCGACTTCGCCCACAAGCTGGAAGAACAAGGTCTGTCGGTTTCCGATGCCGTGATAACTGCCTGTAGAGTTCGCCTGCGGCCCATTCTCATGACCTCGCTCGCTACCATCATCGGAATGATTCCCATGGCAATGAAGCTTGGCGAGGGCGGCGAGCAGTATACTCCCATGGCCCGCGCCATTATCGGCGGCTTGACCTCCTCGGTGATTCTAACCGTGTTCATCGTCCCGGCCGCTTATCTTCTCGTTTACGGCAGAAAGGACCGAAATGCCGCTCAGAGTCAATAAGCTCCCTATCCTTTTCGCACTGGTTATAGGTCCGGCCCTCGCGCAAGCTCCCCCTAAGCTCACGCTACAAGAGGCAGTCGCGATTGCCGTTAAAAACCATCCGCAGATTCAGGGCGCCCAGAATGAAGCGAATTTCGCGCGTGAGCAAGTTATTATCAATCGCGCGCCGTATTACCCGACGTTGAACGGTGACGTTACGGGATCGCAGGGCAACAATCTGTCGCGAATCGGCGCGGGCGAACTGTCCGCCTCCCGGCTGTTCAACCGGTTCGGAGCCGGGGCTGTTGTAAACCAATTGGTCACTGACTCCGGCCGCACTCCGAACCTGGTGGCGAGCGCGCGTTTTCAGGCGCAGGCAGCCGCCCAGAATCTTCAGGCCACGCGTTACGACGTTGTGCTGCAGGTAAATCGTGCCTACTTCGATGTGTTGCACGCGCAGGCGCTGATCAAGACGGCGCAACAGACCATCGAAGCTCGACAGACCCTCAGTGATCAGGTGACGGAGCTGGCCAAGAACAGTCTCAAGTCCCAGCTCGACGTAAGCTTCGCGGATGTCAATGTCTCGGAGGCTAAGCTACTGCTCATCAGAGCTCAGGAGGCACTCGATGGAGCGGTCGCGGAACTGGGCCGGGCGCTTGGCTCCGATCAGCCCGCGAATTTTCAACTGGTCGAACAAGCCCTTCCTACCGGTCCGCCGGCGACGCCCGACGATCTCATCGCGCAGGCCGTCGGCAACCGCCCCGAGCTCGCCAGTCTTCGTTTTTCGCGCGACTCCGCTTACAAGTTCTTCGAAGCTGAAAAAGACCTGAAGCGGCCCACCGTGAGCATAGAAGCCGTAGGCGGATTCATTCCGTTCATCAACACCCCCGCGAACGCGCCGATCCCGACCGAATACGAAGCCATTGCCGCCAACGTCAGCATTCCCGTGTTCAACGGTCACTTGTTCTCGGCGCGGCGCGAAGCCGCCCGCCAGCGCGCGATGGAGTCGGACCAGCGCCTTCGCAGCGAGCAGCAAATCATTGCTCGCGATGTGCGAGTCGCCTATGGGGGCGCGATCACGGCCTATCAGCGAATCGATGTGACCGCTCAATTTCTCCGGCAGGCAGCGCTCGCGCTCGATCTGGCGCGGGGCCGCTACCAACTCGGCCTCTCCTCCATCGTCGAGCTGACCCAGGCGGAGTTGAACCTGACTCAAGCGGAGATCGAAAATCTCAGCGCAAAGTACGATTATCAGAGCCAGTATGCTGTGCTCGAGTATACGATCGGCGCTCTGCGGTAGCTCGGATTAATCGCACCTCAGCGCGATCACTGGATCCACCCCCACCGCGCGCCGCGCCGGTAGCAAGCACCCCAGCACACACGCGCCCACCAGAGTCAGAACCACTCCCGTGAAAGTCACCGGATCGTTTGAGGAAACGCCTACCAGGGCCATCCTCAGCACGCGTCCCACGCCTACCGCCGCGGGCAGTCCCACCAGTAGCCCCTGCGCGACCGGCCGCAAGCCCTGCACAAAAACCAGTCTGAGAATATCGCGCGGCGCGGCCCCCATTGCGATGCGGATTCCGATTTCCTGCGTGCGCTGGCTCACCGCATGGGCCACCACCGCGTACAATCCGACGAACGCCATTACCAGGGCGATTCCCGCGAAAATCGTCAACAGCACGCAGATCGCTCCCACGTTCATACGATTTTGCGCGATGCTTGAGTCGAGCGTTGAATGTCGTAAGCCGGAAGATTGTCATCCAGTTTCCACAACTCGCGTCGAAAAGCCTCGGACAGCCCGGCGGGCGGCACGCGCGTGCGGGCAACCCTGCACCCTCTCGCCCGTGTTTCGTGTTCCCGCTGTTACTCCCATAGACGGTTGATGGGAGCGATTAGCGCCCGATCGTTCGTCTTGTCAAGCCTGCTTTACCCCCTCATAAAGCGACTCTCTTTGGCTTCTCAGCCGAACGCCTGGTTGACTCAACTCGCTCAATGCGTTCACATTGAATAAGGTGGTGGCTGTGATGCTTCGTTTTATCTCGCCCGCACTACTGATTTTCGGCGGTTCCGTGTGTGCGCAGCCCACCATCGGAAACTGCCCCGTCCTTCCTGCGAACAACGTCTGGAATGCGCCCATCGGCAAACTCCCCGTGGCAGCCAATTCAGCTACCTTGGTCGGCACGATTGGAGTCAGCGTCACTTTGCACGCCGATTTCGGCTCCGGTCTCTGGAACGGTGGACCCATCGGCATCCCCTTCATCGCCGTTCCCGGAACGCAGACGAAATACCCCGCGACCTTTCAATACGCGAGCGAAAGCGATCCCGGCCCTTACGCGATCCCGCTTACCGCGCCCATTGAAGGAGGCAGCGCAAGCACAGGGGACCGCCATGCCATCGCGGTCGACACGGATAATTGCATTCTCTACGAACTCTGGAGCGCCACTCCGCAGGCCGCGAGTTGGCAGGCTGGCTCCGGCGCTATCTTCAACCTCAAATCGAACACACTGAGGCCTTCCGGCTGGACTTCCACCGACGCCGCCGGTCTACCCATTTTTCCCGGCTTGGTGAAATACGACGAAGTCGCGTCCGGGGTCATTCAGCACGCCATCCGGCTCACCATTCCTCAGACCCTCGACGCTTTCGTCTGGCCCGCGCGGCATTATGCGTCGAGTCTTACCAGCACGGCGTATCCGGCCATGGGGCAACGTTTCCGCCTCCGTGCGAACTTCGATATCTCCAGTTTCCCGAGTGACGTTCAAGTGATCTTGCAGGCCCTGAAAACCTACGGAATGTTTGTTGCCGACAATGGCTCTGCCTGGTATATCTCCGGCGCGCCGGACTCGCGCTGGAACAATGACGATCTAAGTACTCTCAGCCGCGTGGTCGGATCGGACTTTGAAGCAGTCGACGACTCAGCCTTCATGGTAAGCGCTAACTCCGGCCAGGCAGCTTTCTGCGATCTGAATTCAGATGGCGTAGTCAACGCAACCGACGTGCAACTCGCCGCCAACGCCACCATCGGCCTGGCCGCCTGCGTGTTCGGCGACCTGAACGGCAACGGCATTTGCGATATCGCCGACCTCCAGCGCATCATCAACGCCGCCTTAGGCGCAGCCTGCCACACCGGTCTTTAGTCTGTAGGGTAGGTCCCCGACCTACTGACGATTACAGAGCAATACGCCGAGCGATCTTAGACATCGACAAATTTCAACGACGCTCCCAATCCCTGCCACTTGGAATCGCGGTGCCAGAGGAAGAACCCAGCCGCCACGCCGCGGACGTCAATCTAAGTGAAGAGGACCCGACCTTAACTTAATTCCCGGCGTGGCAGCCGGTTGTTGGTCCGTTCCTTCCTGGCTCCTTCTTCTCCACACCTCCACGAGTACGACCCCAATCACCACCAACCCAACCGACAACCCAATCCACAACCCGGCCGCCCCCATTCTGGCTACTGGTTGCTGGCTACTGGCGACTCTCTTAAAACAAAGCCACCATCCTAAAGGCAGCCCAATCACCCAATACCCCGTGAAGTGACACAACATAGGCGTCCGAGTATCCCCCGCGCCTCGCAGCGCCCCCGTTGCGACCACTTGTAGCCCATCGAACAATTGAAAAAACGCGGCGATCCTTAGTAACACCATCCCCGCCGCAATCACATCCGCTTCCGGCGTAAACAATCGCGCAATCCAAAAAGGAAATATGAGCAGCGCAATCGCCGCGCAGGACATCACGACTGCGCCCAATCCAAGCGCCGTCCACCCTGCCCGAGCCATCCCTTCGCGATCGCCACGCCCGATCGCATGACCCACCCGCACCGCCGCCGCCGAGCTGATTCCCAGGGGCATCATGTAGGTCATGCTCACGGTTTGCAGCGCGATCTGATGCCCGGCCAGCGCAGTCGCGCCCAGTTTTCCGATCAACACCGTCACCACCGCGAAGACTCCAGTTTCTAAACCCATCTGTCCCGCCGCCGGCATCCCGAGCCGCAGCAGTTCTTTGACCCGCGCAAAATCAGGCGTCCATGAAACGTGCGGCAATTGCGGATCGTTCCGCCAGATAATCGCACCCAGCACCGCCGCCATGAATGCTCTCGAAAGAAACGTCGCCCACGCCGATCCTTCCGCTCCCATCTTCGGCGCGCCCAGATTGCCGAAAACGAAAATCCAGTTGCAGAAAATATTCACCAGGTTCGCTGTCAGTAGTGTGATCATGATCGGCCGGGCAATATTGATGGATTGCAGATATCGCCGGAATCCAAAGAACAACAGCAACAACGGCACGCTAAAGTTGAGTACGCGAAGGTATGGTTGCGTAACCTGCATCACCGCCGGATCGATGCCCCAGGCCGCCAGCAGCGGAATCAGCGCCCAGATCAAACCCATCACAATCGGAATCAGGAACAGCGATAACCATACTCCGCCGATCAATGAATGCCGGCAATCGTCGCGATCGCCCGCCCCGAACGATTGCGATACCAGCGTGTCGAGCCCCAGCAATAACCCGCTCGCAAAAATCCCGATGCCGTAAAACATCATGGTGCCCAAACCAACCGCGCCAATCGCCTGCGCACTGACGCGACCGACGAACATGGTGTCCTCGACGCCCATCGCCATCCAGCCAATCTCGGCAAACACCAGCGGCAGAGCCAATCGGACCATCGGGGAAATTTCGGCGCGCAAGGCGTTTTTTATGGTCAATTAAGGTCTCGCCGCGTGCATTTTTTGGTCATTTAAGGCGTTTTAAGGCTATGCTAATCGTACAACGCATGCCGAAATACGTCCTCTTCATGACAATTGTGTGCACCGCCTTCGCCCAGCAGCGAACCGTCTCCGACCCCGGCGTCATCACCACGCGCCAGGCGATCACCCCCGCCGGCCTGCAATCGGTTTTCAACGGACGCGTCTATGGCGTGGCGTTTGGAAAGACGTCCAATGAGCTGTGGGTGCTCCACTCGGGCGAACTCAGCTTGGTCGACTGGAAGGCCAATAAATCCTTGGCCCACATCGCCTTCCAGGGTGCAGCCGGTCTCGGAGGTATCCGCTACGACGCCTCCTCTGACCGCGCCCTCGTGAATATCGCAAACCACGGAGAAGCCGAGCTTTGGAGCGTTCATCGCGACGGCTCGCACAACGCATGGAAGCTCGGCCAAAGCGCCAATTCCGGTGCGCTCGCCGCGTCGGAGCGAATTGCGGTTGTGCCGTTAATCCATGGCAATACGCTGGCGATCGCCGATCTGTCGAAAGGTACCGTTCGAACGGTGAAGACCGAAATTGCTCCTTTCGGCGCGGCCTTAAGTCACGATTCCACTATTGCTTACGTAACCAACTGGGGCGGCCGCGCGCCGAAACCCGGCGACCTGACCGCGCCCACCGGCCACGCCGCAAATGCGGATCGAGTCGTGACCGACGAACGCGGAATTGCGTCGACGGGAACGGTTTCGCGCATCGATCTGATCATGGGCAAGGTCGAGCAAACCATCCCCGTCGGCCTGCATCCCACGGCGATTGTTTGGGATGAGCCTTTGGCCAGGTTGTATGTTGCCAACGGCAATGAGGATTCGATATCCGTGATCGACACGAACCAGAACAAGGTGGTGCAAACCTTCGTATTGCAGCCCTTTTCGCGGAAAGTGGCGGGTGTTGCGCCCACCGCGCTGGCGATCTCGGACGATGGCACCTCGCTCTACGTCGCATGCGGAGGAATTAACGCGATCGCGGTGCTGAATCCCGCAGACGGAAAACAGCGGGGCTTGATCCCAACCGCCTGGTATCCCAATAGTTTATCGATCGCAGAAGGGCATCTCGCCATCGGCACGCTGCTCGGAGTAGGCTCGGGATGGCGCGACAATGAGAAGCATCGCTACGTTCACTCGAATCGTGGTTCGATTCATGTGCTGCCGATTCCAACCGCGTCCGAACTCGCTTCCTTCACTAACGCCGTGATCGTGAACAATTTGATGGTGCTTCCTGCCGGGGACGAGAAGCCTCGCGCGGGCGCGAAACCGATGCCCGTTCCGGAGCGCGCGGGTGAGCCTTCGACCATCGACCATATCGTTTACATCGTGAAAGAAAATCGCACCTACGATCAGGTTTTGGGCGACCTTGACCGGGGCAACGGCGATCCTGCGTTTGCGATTTACGGCGCGGAGGTTACGCCCAATCAACACAAACTGGCGCGCGAGTATGTGACGCTCGATAACTTTTACGCCGCCGGAGGCAATAGCGCCGACGGGCACCAGTGGCTCACGCAAGCCAACGAAACCGATTACTGTTTGTGGCCCGGTTATGAGGGCCGCAGCTATCCATATGACGGTTCCGATCCGATTGCGCCTTCGGCCGGCGGGTTCATCTGGGAAGCTGCGCAGAGGTTGAAGAAAACGGTCCGCATTTTTGGCGAATACGCGGGCGAGACGTCGACGCCGCGCGAGGCTCGAGCGGAAATGCTGAAGCAGTGGAAAAGCGGCGCGGATTTCACATCGAAATGGAATATCGTTGCGCCGATCGAGCCGATCAACAAAATTCTGGCGAAAAATTTCCCCGCCTACTCGACCAATATTCCCGATGTAGTGCGAGCACAGATTTTCATCTCTGAGTTGAAGAAGTCCGACGCGATGCCGAACCTGACTCTCATTCAATTGCCCAGCAATCACACGCAGGGAACTTCATCGGGTGCATCGACCGCAAAGGCGATGGTGGCGGATAACGATTACGCCGTCGGCCAAATTGTCGAAGCGCTCAGCCATAGCAAATTCTGGAAAACGATGCAGATTTTCATCATTGAAGACGACGCGCAAAACGGCGTCGACCACGTCGACGGGCATCGCACGGTGGCTCTGGCGGTGGGTCCTTATATCAAGCGCGGCCAAGTGGATTCGACGTTTTATTCCAATCCGGGAATGTTGAAAACGATCGAGCTGATACTCGGTTTGCCGACCATGTCGTTATTCGATTTGATCGCGGCGGACATGCGCGGTAGTTTTACCGATAAGCCCGATTTCACGCCGTTTACCGCGGAACAACCGAAGCACGATTTATTTGAAGTGAATCCGCCGTTGAAGTCCTTGCACGGAGCCGCGCGGAGGGATGCGGAGGCATCGATGAAGATGGAATTCGATTTGCCGGATCGTGCACCGGCGGGCAAACTGAATCGCATTTTGTGGGCGGATGCGAAGGGACACTCGGTGAAATATCCGTCGCTGATGCGAAGCATTTTCGCACCGATGGCGATGGATGTGGATGATGACGATCGTTAGTAAAGAAAAAGGCAGGTCGGGAACCTGCCCCACCACACAGGCTGAAGCCTGTGCCTCGGTTTTGGCCTTTTGAAACTCAGCCATTGGCGTAACAGACGGCGGAGGCGAGGGGGAAATTGCATTTCTCGGGCTTCGTGTGGGTGGTGAGGCTGGAGGCGAAGCCGGAGA